>QWCK01001210.1_pt1 | contig 39472 bp, 45 predicted proteins | sample 1972571 | NCBI WGS metagenome assembly QWCK01 (sample SAMN09866710, study PRJNA288562) | Human gut metagenome isolate term2_stool, whole genome shotgun sequencing... | isolation source: gut | host: Homo sapiens | place: USA: California | reverse complement strand
GAAAAGCCCAGAAATGGTTAAAAGGTTTCCGCCGATCCCTGTAAGCACAGCCCAAATTAAGAAAATGGCGATGTATAGAAGGAAGGATCCACCCTCTGCATGAGAAGATCGAGAGGAAATCGACGAGTAGAAAAATCCGATGGATAAAAACTCGAAGCCCAATAGTAAGAGGCAAATGAAGATTTGCAACATGACGAGGACCAAGTTTTGAATATCCCGAATTCCAAAGATGTAGGCTGCTGCCGAGCCTATAAGGAGTACGATCAGTAAGGTAATCCCATAGAGCAGCATGTTTGCTGAAAATTTCCCACTGAAAATTTCCGTTCGGGTTACGGGGTTGGCATAGAGATATTCTATGGTTCCGGCACTTTGCTCTTTGGATAGGGATCTGGCACCGAGTTGAATGGCTAAAATACCGAATAAAACGCCTAAATATTGGAATATAAAGGGAATATAATCGGTGAATTTATCAAAAGACACGGCATCGTTCAGACCCAATACCTTCTGCATATTCGGTGAAAATCCGTCGCGGAAGCTGTTCGCGAGAGATAACAAATTGCCGTCTTGCAGTAAGGGGAAGAAAGCCATTAACAAAACAGTTAGTATGGATACGACGATACACCAGCCGATTATCTTCCCACGATTACTTTTTATTTCAAGACCAAAAGCCATTAGTCTTCCTCCTTCCCGGCATCGGATTTTAATTTTTCAGCCGCCAAATCGTCGTCATCTACCGCTTGAATAGGCGCTGTTTTCCGACTGTCGTGAATTAGTTCATCACTATTATAAGGATCGGACAAATTCTCGGTTTCAAAAGAGTCCGCCGCTTCCATTTTCGTCTGATCAATAACGATTGTATCGTCATTACGATCTTCTTCAGTTTCCGAAACATCGTTCATCGATTCTTCCGAAACAACTTCAGAAGCTTCCATATGAGATGCATTGGCCTTATCGAAGGGATCTTCTTTTAACTCACCTACTACTTCCCTATCTTCTCCCACCGTCTTGTCATCGTAAGCTAAGATCGTGTCATCACTATCCATGGTATTATCTGTGGGCTCTACATCCGCTTTGCTCGATACTTCCCTATCTTCTCCTATTGTCTTTTTATCGTAAGCTAGGATCGTGTCGTCATTATCCATGGTATCATCCGCTTCTTCAGTCATTGCAGCGGGTTCATTCACCGTTCTTCGAGGTGCATCGCCATAATCAAAGGAACTTATCTTATTTTCTAAAAGAGCATCTTCCAGTGTGTAGTTTTTAATTTTTTCTTGATGAAGCACCGTGGTAAGGGTAGGCAAATAACCGTCGTAGAAAAACCGGATATCACCGGATTCATCCTTAAGTAATTCGCATCCGATGGATTCAAAAGCTGGAACCGACACTAATTCATCGAAAACACGAAGGACTTTATCATTGTTTTTCTTATCTTTTAAATACTCGAGCCCGACGAGGCGGCCACCGGATATATAGGCACCGCGATCGCCGAAGCGTTGACCCACCGATAGATCATCCGTTAAAAGCAAGACCGACAAACCTTCAGAACGTTGAAGACGCTTTAAGTGGGTAAATAATTTTTCCACCATGGCGTGGTTTAAATCTTTTGTAGGATTATCGATAATGAGCAGTTTCGGCTTTGTTATGAGAGCGTTCACAATAGCGACACGTTTACGCTCGGAATCTGTGAGTTCAAAGAATTTGTGTTTGTTATCCAGCTCAAAGTATTCCATAAGGGATTGAATATCGTCCGTATTCTTAAGACCGTGGAATGCCAGAGTATGTTTGAACAACGCTGTCGGCTTCAAATTGTCATAAATCCAAACTTCTTCAGGTACATACCCGGTAAATTCCTTTACCGACTTCGCTTCTTTTTGCGCACTCATATCGAATACGGTGACATTACCCTTGTTCGGTTTATAGAAATTAAATAAAATGCGTGCCAATGTCGTCTTTCCCGAGCCCGGCAGGCCCATTACTGAAAATATTTCTCCGTCAAAAACTTCCAAGTTAAAATTGTTGAAAATCAGTTGACGACGAAACTTTTTTGTGAGTTCACTAACTACTATAGCACTCATGTTTCACCTCTCTTTTCTTACAATATTATACATGATGAGGGGTTAAAATGGAAACAATCCGCTAAAATTGCAAGATTTTCTATGTTATAATGAAGTGAATTATAAGAAGAGGAGACGACTATGAAATTAGGAATTATCGGACTGCCCAATGTAGGAAAGTCTACTTTATTTAATGCCATTACCCAAGCCGGCGCCGAAGCCGCCAACTATCCGTTTGCCACCATCGAACCCAATGTGGGCATGGTGGAAGTGAAGGATCGCCGTTTGGATAAATTAAGTACTATCAGCCAATCAAAAAAAATCATATACGCCACTATCGAGTTTGCCGATATTGCCGGCCTCGTCAAGGGTGCCAGCAAAGGAGAAGGATTGGGAAATCAATTTTTATCCCATATTCGTGAAGTCGACGCCCTTGTTCACGTGGTGCGTTGTTTCGAAGACGAAAACATCATTCACGTAGAAGGTAGTGTGGATCCCATACGCGATATCGAAACGATTAATTTGGAGCTTATTTTCTCCGATCTGGAAATTCTTGAAAAACGTCTGGATCGCGTTAATAAACAATTAAAGGGCGACAAGACTCTGCAACCTGAGAAAGAACTGATCGAAAAAATGATCGCTACCCTGGAAGCGGAAAAACCGGCCCGTTCTTTAGATTACAGCGAAGAAGAGCTTAAGATGCTTTCCTCTTTCAGCCTTCTTACGATGAAGCCTGTTATTTACGCCGCCAATGTTTCAGAAGATGATATTTTAACGGGAAATGAGCTTGTAGAACGCGTTCGAGATTTCGCTTCAAAAGACGACGATGAAACCATTGTGATTTCCGCCGCTATCGAAGAAGAAATTGCCGCTTTAGATGACGAAGATAAAATGGAATATTTAGAAGCCATGGGTCTCGAAGACTCCGGACTTGATCGCTTGGTGAAAGCTTCTTACAGCCTTCTCGGACTGATCAGTTTCCTTACGACCGGCGAAATGGAAACACGAGCCTGGACCATTAAAAAAGGAACGAAAGCTCCGGAAGCCGCCGGTAAGATCCATACCGATATCGAAAGAGGTTTCATTAAGGCCGACACCATCGCATACGATAAACTCGTTGAAGCCGGCACCATTGCTCATGCACGGGAAAAAGGATGGATTCGCAGCGAAGGAAAAGATTATGTTATGGTTGATGGCGATGTGGTCAACTTCAAGTTCAATGTATAAATTTATAAGAATGGCTTAATCACTGCAATACGTGTGATTAAGCCATTCTTTATTTCTATCCGGTCTTCATCCGATCCTTTATTTCCATATGTCTCAAAGTACCGACACGAAAAAACATTTAACATCACATCATTTCTGAATGAAATAATTACATTAAACTGTATTCCGATCACTATTATGACGTATATTGAAGTCATTCAATTCTGCATACTTTAAACTGTTCGTGAAATTACTGCAGATAACTCATCTTGTAAATAAATGCAATCCGCAGAGAACGAATGGTATGTAAAACAAAATCGAGCAAGCGAAATGCTTACTCGATAAAGTCCGGCTTTATGGGTCGCTCTATTTCGGGAGTTTATTTATACGTCGCGACGGCGACGTTCGTCTGGATTATAGACTTCCGGATAACGATCTTTGTTATAAATTCCGATACAAAGTGCAAAGAGTAGTGAACATATGCCTGCTGTAACACACACCAGTGCCACATAAATGTTCATTAAGCTTGCGCGATCAAAAAGACGATTCAATACCATTATCAAAGAAAACATTCCGATAAAGACAAGGACGAGACCGGGTACATAACGCAAAAACCGCATGCGTTTCCCGACCATATTAATAATAAAGGTTACGATAACGGCAATGATAACGGCTAAAATTAAAATAATCATGTAAGTAAAATTGCCGTTTAAACTGTCAGAAATTTTAGATAACATACTGCCTCCTACTTCTCCGTAGCGCCGGAATAATAAAGGGCTTCGGAATTTGCTTTTTCCAATAAATTTTGAAGCTGTTGGTCGTCCAGACTTCGCTTGGTCTTAACCATTTGCAACAAGTTGCCGTAGACATCGATATAGGCCACGTCCTCTTTCTCACGATATACCGTAAAGAGCGGACGTTCTTTTTCATAAATCGTAATGACAAAAAGTGTGTCGTTTGTAATATCGAGGTCTTCTTTCGTCTTATTATACCCTACTTTCATTAAATAATCAGTCTTAGCTTTTTTAACCGCATACTCAGGATCGATAATCTTTTGAGATGCAAAAATAGCAGAGTGCGGAGCGAAGACGGCATCAGATCCTACAATAGCTTGTAAGTCACGGGCATCATCTCCCCGCGTTTGAACACTTGTTACAATCCAGCGTCCCTGAAGTGGGGAACGATTAATTTCCGGCCTTTCAATAAGCTGATACTCTCCTACTACGGAACTGCAAGAGGTGAGTAACAAAGAACATAATACGAGAAGAAAACAAATTATTTTTTTCATTAATGAGCCTCATTTTCCAAGGGGATAAAGATTCGGATGGATGTACCCACATATTTTTCAGACACGATTTGAATCTCACCATTGTGAAGCTTTATGATTTCTTCAGCAATGGAGAGCCCGAGACCGGAATGGGAGTTGGAATGCTTGCCTTTGTAAAATTTTTCCTTGGCGAGTCGAAGTTCATTTTCATCCATGCCGACCCCATTATCGGAAACGATGATTTCATAATTCGGATAGTTCTTTCGTGCCTCCAGTAATACCCATCCTCCGGGGTCGGTAAATTTTATGGCATTGTCGATTAGATTGATCAGCACTTGGCGTATACGATCCTCGTCGGCCATAATAAGAACCACATGATCGTTCACCTCGTTGATTAAGTGAATTTCTTGCTTCTGCGCTCTGGGCTCCATTTGTTTTAAAATCCCCTTACAGGTTGAGGTAATATCAAATTGATCTTTTTTTAGCGTGATACGGCCGGAAATATAGCGAGAAAAATCTAAAAGCTCCTCTACCATTTTGGAAAGCCGTTCCGTTTCACTTTCGATAATACTGAATCCTTCCATCATCACATCTTTTTCTTCGGGATCTGTCTCTTTTAATATAGCGGCCCATCCGCGAATGGATGTAAGGGGTGTGCGTAGCTCGTGACTGATGGAAGAGATAAAGTCGTTTTTTACCTGTTCTTTTCTTACGATCTCCGCCGCCAAAGTATTCAGAGACTGAGCCAGTTGACCGAGCTCATCGTCCCGTTTCATATTGATTCGCTTTTTATATTGCCCGTCGGCCAATTGAATGGCTGTGGATTGAATTTCTTCAATAGGTCGGGTAATGCCTTTAGCCAAAAAGCGACTGATGATAACTGAAATAGCAATCACTAAAAAGGTTAGCAGAAGTAAATATCTACTCAGCATAAGTACCGAACGGTGGGCCGGCGCCAATGAGGATGTATAGCGCAAAACACCTAACAGAGCGCGGTCCTCAGAAAATAAAGGTCTGGAGACGGAAAGTACCGCAGTATCGGAATAGACTACTTTTCCGACGCGAGATTCGCTCTTTCCCTTCAAAGCTGACTGAACATCAGGGTAATCTTTTACAGGATCGTTGATGGCGCCGATGGAATCGTAGAGAAGCTGTCCGTCACCCCCGATTAACTGCACCTGGCCTCCCGACTGGCCGAAGATCATATTATAATCGGTCTCCAAAAGAGTTTCCGGATCGATATTTTTAAAGTAACGTTCGTAGGTGTAGTAAGAGCTGTCTAACTGCCGCTCCAGGTAATAGCGAACGCCGTTATAGGTGTATTGACGAAACCCTAAAATCAAAAAAACATCCAGCAGACTGACAGTTAGTAGAATCAGGGCAACGAAATTGCGCGTAATGACGGTGCGTATGGAATGTTTCATAAATTTAACCGCTTGTTTTCCAGCGGTATCCTACACCCCAAACCGTCTCAATATAGACGGGGTGGGCAGGATCCTCTTCTATTTTTGAACGTAGACGACGGATATTCACATCGACAATTTTACTGTCGCCTAAAAACTCCTCACCCCAAACTACGTTTAGGATTTCATCGCGACTGAGGGCGCGATTGACATTATTCATAAAAAGTTTCACGATTTCATGTTCTGTAGGGGTGAGCTCGATTTCCTCGTCTTCTTTATAAAATTTATGACCGTAAACATCGATCTTAAACTTGTCGCTTTCCAAATAGCGCTTGCCTTTTTTCTTCGTATCTTCTTTTCCGATGCGGCGCTCCAACGATTTAATGCGAAGTGCGAGCTCCGTCGGGTTAAAAGGCTTTGTCAAATAATCGTCTGTGCCGCTTTGGAGGCCCATAATCTTGTCGTAATCTTCCGCCTTCGCCGTAAGCATAATAATACCGAGCCCGGGGAATGAAGAACGCAACCGGTCGCACACTTCGAAGCCGTCAATGCCCGGAAGCATAATGTCGAGCAGAACGATCTCCGGTTCTTTTTCTTCTGCGATCTTAAGACCTTCTTCCCCGCTCCCCGCTTCAAATACCTCAAAACCTTCTCGTTCCAAATTAATTTTTATAAATTTACGTATGGAAACTTCATCTTCAACCAATAATATCTTTGTCATGGTCAACCTCTTTAATAAAGTAATTGTCTACCTTTTTTAGGATCACATCGTATAAATCCGGATAGCGTTTAATAGGTGCAATACGATCTAATACATCTTCATAGAGAATATGGTGTTCATTCCAAGTTCCCCCGTCATTGGCTGCATTTAAAAGAATAGGCTCCATGCGGTCCATGGCAAGAGCGAAGTGCGATTCCGGCGTCTCTTGAGCTTCAAATTCTTCCCAGAGATTACGAAATTCTGCCCCAAGCTCCCGGGGTAGGGAGCCGTATAGTTTCTCCGCCGCCGCCACTTCTCTTTCACGTTTCGATTCGTTCAATTTTTTATCGTAGGCAAAAGTATCTCCCGCTTCTATCTCCACAACATCGTGGAATAAAAGCATGGCTACCACTCGGGAGATATCCACATGAGACGGGGCGTAATCTCTTAAAATCAAGGCCATGGCGGCGATATGAAAACTGTGCTCCGCATCGTTTTCGTAGCGATCTCCGTAGACCAAATGGGTCTTCCGATAGACTGTCTTCATTTTTTCAAGCGTGTAAATAAAATCGATTTGCCTTTTTAAATCTGAGTTCATTTTATACGGCGAAATAAAAATCGCCTTCTCCTTTTAATTTTTCATACTGCACCAAATCATCGGAATCAAAGATACCGAGATCGGTTACTATACCCATGACAAGCTTCGGCGGTGTTACATCAAAGGCCGGATAGTAGCCTTTCACACCCTCTAATGTATGTTTGATACCATGAGCCGATAAACTTTCTTCAGGATCCCGCATTTCGATGATAATGTCTTCGGCGCTTCTGATATGCATATCGGGAATACCCGTAGCGTAATAGGGAACACCGAAATACGCACATAGAATCGCCATCTGATAAGTCCCTACTTTGTTAACGATACTGCCGTCCATACAAATAGAATCTGCCGCCGATGTAAAAAGGCTGACCCCTTCATTTGCCATATAAGCCGTCACCATATTATCTGTAATAACCGTCACATCCATTCCCATATCCTTAAATACCGAGGCTGTAAAACGGGCTCCCTGTAAGAAAGGTCGGGTTTCCGGACAGACAAAACGAATCTTTTTATCACTCTTTTTAATATGACGAGCCATCATGCCGATAATCGTCTCGCCGAAACATTGGGTCATAATCGTACCCTCGTCGGGAATAACGTCCATGAAATGCTCCGCTACACGATCAATGGTCTCGTAACGGCGTTCCATGGATTGAAGCGCGTAGTCTTTTAATATGAGGTCCAAGTCCTCATCGTCTATATTTTTCTTCGCCACTTCAAGAGCACCCGATGTTACCTGTGCCATACGTCCGGCGGTCGTAGGACGGGCATTGGCTATGCAATCTGCCGCTTCTTTTAAAAAGCCATAGCGGCTTTCGCCTTTTAAATCTCGTGATTCATAGGCGGCCAACGCCATACCCATAGCCGCTGCCGTATAAGGCCCGGCCGACTGAGTCACCATGGCACGAATGGCATCGCGCACTTCAACGTAAGTTTTGCAATGAACATATTCTATTTTAACGGGATAAATTCGTCGATCTAAAATCGATACGCTTCCCTCTTCATAATATGCTACATGTTTTGCCTGCAGCATATAGGCAAGATCTTGATCAAATTGCATGTTTTCCTCTCTTTCTATGTATAATAGTATCATAATGAAAGATTAGAAACGAGAGAAATGAGGTCAATATGTATTACGGAATTATCGGCGGAACGGGCTTTGAAGCGCCCTTTGAAAACGCTGAAGAAAAAATGATGCACACTCCCTATGGCGATGCCAAAATTTTTTTCCCGAAAGATAAACCCTATGTCTTCGTCTCCCGTCACGGAGCCGATCATACGATTCCTCCACATAAAGTTCCCTATCGCGCCAATATTTGGGCACTCAAAGAATTAGGCGTTACAGAGGTTTATGGCATCAGCGCCGTCGGAAGTTTAAAAAAAGAATACGGCCCCGATGCCGTCGTTCTTTCCGAGGACTTTTTAGACTTTACAAAGACCCGCGCCAATACTTTCTACGACGGTGATCACAATGAGGCGAAACATATCGCCATGGATACGCCTTACGACCCCATATTGAATGAAGAATTCGAAGAAGCCTTCGGTGAAACATTACCTCGAGGCGTCTACGTCTCTACAGAAGGTCCGCGCTTTGAATCGCGAGCGGAGATAAAATTTTACGCTTCCATCGGCGGAGACGTGGTCGGCATGACCAATGTCCCTGAAGTTGTCCTTGCAAGAGAACTTGGCCTTCACTACGCGAATATTAATCACGTTGTTAACTACTGCACCGGCGTAAGCGATGAGATGATCATTACAAAATCAAAAAACGTTCGACACCGCATTATCGATGCCATCGATGAAGTCTTTACATCCCGTCGCACTCCGAGAGAGGCGCATATCGATTTACTTTAGCAATAAAAAACTCACGCATAAAAAAATGCGTGAGTTTTTTTATTCTCTTTTTTCCGCTACATAGACGCCGTCTTCCCCGTCGTGTTCTTTTAGGTGAACGATAATCTTTTCAGATTGAGATGTAGGTACATTTTTACCGATAAAGTCGCCGCGAATGGGAAGCTCCCGGTGGCCTCTGTCTACGAGTCCTACAAGCTGTACCGATCGGGGACGATCTTTTACCATTAAAGCGTCCATGGCGGCTCGTACCGTTCGGCCGGTATAGAGTACATCATCTACTAATACAACGCGCTTGTCATCGATCTTTCCCATAAAATCCATGATCATAAATTCATGATGACGACGATCATCTCTGAAAAACTCAGGATTCAGGCTGTAGACAGGGACGGGGATACCTTCGATTTCTTCCAGTTTTTTTGAGAGTCGATGAGCCAAAAATTCTCCTCTGGTTACAACGCCGATTAACACTACATCTTGAAGCCCCTTGTTGCGCTCGACGATTTCATTGGCGATACGGGCAATGGCCCGCTTAATGGCGAGCTCGTCTAGTATTTTGTGCATATATCCCCTTTCTCCTTTCGTATAAAAGAAAGTAATCGCTCCGGCATAGGAGCCTCTGCATGAATCCTGTTACCGGTAACAGGATGGCGGAAAGTTAAAGATGCGCTGTGAAGCAAAAGCTTTCCTCTTCGATCCTTTTTTACACCGTAAATGGGATCACCGATAATAGGATGGTGGATAGACTGCAGATGGACACGTATCTGATGGGTTCTCCCGGTAAGAATCCGTACCTTCAACAAAGTTGCATCACGAAATCCGAGGACAGGCTTATAAAGAGTGTGGGCGGGCTTTGAAGGGTGAACGCCTGCAGCCATTTGTGTACGGCGACGCGGATCCCGACCGATAGGCGAATCAATTGATCCCTCTGTTCGTATGACGCCGTGGCAAATAGCATCATAGCATTTATCTACATCACGGGATTTAAAAAGTTCAATGAGTCCGGCGTAAGCTTCCTCGGTTTTGGCTACTACCATGACCCCAGAAGTATCTTTATCCAAGCGATGAACGATGCCGGGGCGCAAGGGGTCGCTTCCCTTCGCTACGTGATCAAATTGCCAGAGAATATGGTGAACGAGGGTTTCTTCCTCTTCTCCCGCGCCGGGATGGACGACGAGTCCGTAAGGTTTATTCACACAGGCAATGTGCTCGTCTTCATAGAGGATCCCCACACCTAAATCCTTTGGCTCGATAGTATACTCCTCTTCCGCCTCATAGGAGATCTCATCCCCTATCTTTAAGCTGTACCCCGCCTTCACCTTCTTTCCGTTGACGAGGATGCGCCCCGAGATGACGGCATTTTTTACTTGAGAGCGATTCATCTCAAGACACTCCGCCATGTAGAGATCCAGTCGCACGCTCTCTTCGTCGGCTACAAAGATTCGATCTTTCATGATGACTTCTCTTCCTTTAAGAACAACTGAATAATGAGAAGGATCGTGCCGACGACAATCATGGCATCTGCCAAATTAAAGACGGCAAAAGGATGGCCGAAAAAATTAAAAGATAAAAAGTCCACTACGTAGTGAAGGCGCAAGCGATCAATAAAGTTTCCAACGGCTCCTGCTAAGATCAAGACGAGGGCGGATCGCATGATGCGATCAAGGGTATGCCCTTTTCCGTAGATAGCATAGATCAAGACGCCGATAACGGCCAAGGTGATCACAATAAATAGCGGACGCCCGTCTTGCAAGATACCGAAGGCAGCGCCTCGATTTTCCACATAGAGCAATTGGAAAAAATTCGGGATAATTTCCATGGGTCCGCCGTTTTTTAAATTGGCGAGAACCCAAAGTTTACTCAACTGATCCAATGCAATGAGTGCGATTAAATAAATACTTACCATAGTGCTCCTATTGTTCTAATGTTCCATAGGTAAATCTGACTTTTCCCTTTTTTGTTGTCGCCATATCATTGAAGATGGCAATGCGCCCAAAACCTCTTACGGAAAGAAGATCTCCCGGACGAATATCTTCGTGAGCTTTTTTTATCTCTTTAAAATTCACCTTGACAAGTCCCTTGCCAATCCTCCCTTGCACTTCATCACGAGATAAGTGAGTTACAGCCCGGATTACGGAGTCGAGACGCATCGATTGTACCACTGCCGTATTCTTGATCCAGGGTTCTTTGGGGACAGGCACCTCTTCTAGATACACCGGCTCCACCTTTACCGGCTGACGTTTTACTTTCGTTAAAGAGACCATGATAAAATTAGCGATTTCTCGCTTCACGAAAATATAAATAGCATCTTCCATAACAATATCGCCGATTTTATTTCTCTCGATCCCCAAGGATAAAATCGAGCCCAGCACATCTCTGTGGCTCACCTCATCGTTTATACTAAGCTTTAAAGCTACTACAGATTCTTCGCTGTCGAAATAGGGCGGTGAAAATACGACGATTTTACGCTCTCTCTCTCCTTCGGGGAAAAAATTCACTTCCACATCGGGGAAATGATGGCATATAGATTCCACGAGTCTCTGTTCATAAGGGTCTAAAAAATCACTATCCGCCGCCCTATAATTTCTCGAAGCGATCTCCGGCAAATCTAGGATATGACGCAGCATAGTGATTTTTTCAGGCTCTTGAATATGTTGTAAGATTGCGTTCTTATCGAGCATATTACCAGGGGAAAATTCCCGAGTTTTGAAGCTCTTCTTTTAATCCGTCGATGGCGATATTGGCAGGTGCGAGAATAAAGATATCTTTATTCACTTTTTGAATCTTACCTTCAATCGCATAGAGCGCACCGTTGACGAAATCAAAGATTTCTCGTTTTACATCGAGATCCAATTGTTCAAAGTTTAAAACAACGGCCTTGTGTTCCTTAAGGTCATCGACAATCTTCGGCGATTCATCGTAGCTTAAAGGTTCATGAATAGTAATCACCATAGACGCCTTCGTTTGAATACTGAGAACACTCCCATTATCTTTAGAGCGAGGGGTTGGAGTCGTCTTTTGAGCACGAGTCGTGGTAATGGGCTCTACTTCCGTCGTTTGGAAAGCTTCATCTTCTGTGTAATCATACTCGTCATCGTAATCGTAATCGTCACCGAAACCAAATGCTTTTTTTAATTTGTTCCCAAAATCTGCCATGTCTTCCTCCTTAATAATGTCGTTTCCCAAAAATGCGACTCCCTACACGTACCATATTAGCGCCTTCTTCGATGGCTATGTTAAAGTCATTGCTCATGCCCATGGAAAGATAGGTCATGTCGACGCCCTCGTAGTTTCGATTGTTAATATCTTCTTTAAGGGCAAACATTTTTCGAAACAGCTTTCTTAAATACGCCTCATCCTCTGTATTCGGTGCGATGGCCATTAAACCGTCGACTTTAATATGTTTATAGTCGAGAATGGATTCTAAAAAAGGCAATACGCCATCGTAGGCTAGACCGCCCTTAGAAGCTTCATCGCCAATATTGACCTGCAAAAGACAGGGAACAATATGGTCCGTCTGTTTGGCACGCTTTTCAATTTCCTTTGCCAAAGACGAACGATCAAGCGAATGGATTAAAGCGACATCTTGATAGATATATTTTACCTTATTTGATTGCAAGTTTCCAATCATATGATAACGAACCTTATCTCCGATAAGGTCCATTTTTTCCGTAAGCTCCTGAACCTTGTTTTCACCCACATCCGTTACGCCGAGGTTGATGGCCTCTTCCATGATATCAACCCCGTGGGTCTTTGTAACGGCGATAAGTTTTACCTCTTCACCTGTCAAACTGCGTTTTCGACTTTCTTCTATTTCATCTCGTACGCACTTCAGATTTTCTGCTATAGCGGACAAATTCACCAACCCCTTACTGATACACTATCTTCTCACGGTCTACTTTTTGAGGCTCGATGATAACATCATCATTACGCCTCAAGGTTTTTATTCGATCTCCGTCGGGAGCAGCGATGGTTTGTTCGCTGTCGCCTAAGTTTAATATTGCGTAATTTCCCTCAACTGTTAAAACATCCACGGGAACAAATTTTACAAAATGGCGAACAGCGTTTACATAGACTCCGTTTCGGCGATCTTTATCTTTGACGATAGCTTCTTTCGGTATTTTCACAGCTGGAGATGTTTCTTTAATTACCACTACCTTTTGCTTGCGAGGTACGTAGACTTGTTGTAAGTGATCTCTAAGTTCTAAAATAGCTACAGCTCCGCTATCGTCTTCATTAATCCCCTTGACGTAAGCTTCTGTCATGACATTTCCTATGCGGACCGGAACATATTTTCCGATAGCATCATTCATCAATCTGGCATCGTCAACGGGAAGAGCAATCTTATAAAAAGTATTATCGATGCAGCGGAAAAAAGCTTTCTTCTCAATAACCTTGCTCTTTCCTCTCGTAATGCTGCCCACATTAACATTTTTTAAATACTCTGCTGTAAAGGTTTCATCGGGTAGATTGAGAGAGAGGTCTTTTTTTATATCATCAAAGGTATAACTCACAATCCCTGAAAGTGGCGATTTGTAGTCGCTGCTCGTTGAGCCAATCTTTTCTGTCAGCTTCTCCTTCTCTTCTTCCAGATCGGAAATAGAAAGCTTCAGCAATTCGTTCAGCTCTGAAACATTGACGGTGTGCTTTGTACTTAAATCCAGTGTATTGATAGACGAAACTAACTTTTCGTTGTCTTTATCACGGATAAAACGCTGGATGTTACGAATAACCGTCTCATCTTCTCGCTGCTCCTCGTCTTTTACCTCATTATTGGAACTGTCGTTTTTAAAGTCGATGGCAGCCTGAATACGGATCAACTGATCCTTTACTTTGGAATTGTCGTTCATAACATTAATATCCGCCACGGCTGCATTTTTGGGAACTTTCTTTCCCTCCTGCACATTGTAAATAGCAATGCCGTTGGCCTTTGTAAAGACAATCTCTTCATCGAACAAAAGGTACCCCTCGCCCTTAACAACATCTCGGTATTCCACTATCTGAGGTTCTGTCGTTTTTGGTGCCAACACGAATTTATTGTATAAGACATAGGAAATGGTTGCCAGAAGCAGCAATACGAGGAGATAAAATAAAATTCGTCGTCGTCGCATTTTCCCGCGACGCTTACGCCGAAGTTTCGCTTTGTAATTAGACGATGGCTTCATAGTAAAAAGATCTTCTCGTTTTCGTGTTTATTGGGTCGCTGCATAAGATCCAAAACGGCTCGGCGAGGTTCAAGGTCACCATAGAGCACATAATAAAGTTTTTCCGTAATGGGCATCTCAATTCCCAATTTTTGTGCAAGTTCGTAGGCGGCCTTGGTCGTCTTATAACCTTCTACAACCTGCCCGATATCTTCAATCGCTTCTTCCACATCCATTCCTCTGCCGATACGATTGCCGAACTGCCAATTGCGGCTATGGGTACTGGTGCAGGTAACGATTAAGTCTCCGACTCCCGAGAGACCTTGGAAGGTAATATGCTTCGCGCCGAGGGCGATACCTAAGCGCTGAATTTCCGTAAGGCCTCTGGTCATAAGGGCCGCTTTAGCATTGTCTCCATACCCTAATCCGTCAGATAATCCGGCGCCTAAGGCGATAATATTTTTTAATGCGCCGCCGATTTCCACACCGACCATATCATCTTGCACGTAGACGCGAAAAGCATCGTATGTAAAAAGGTCCTGAATTTCCAAAGCAACTTCTTCATCTTCAGAACAGACTAAAACGGTTGTCGGTAAAAGTTGCGCCACTTCTTCTGCGTGAGAAGGACCTGATAGGACGACAAAAGAATTGTCGGGAATGATTTCTTTGGCGATCTCAGAGACTCGCAGGTAGCTGCCTTGTTCAAGTCCTTTCGCCAAATTAACAATGACCGCTTGAGATCTGTGGGCTTTTAATTTCTCCATGGTCTCTCGAACGGCTGCCGTCGGGACGGCGAGAATGACGGCTTCCACGTCCCGAACAGCCTCACCGAAATTACTGTGAAATTGAACAGAAGGCGCGAAGTGAAAATCCTTTAAATAATGGGGGTTATCGCCGAATTCCTCCATGCGGCGATATTGCTCTTCGCTTCTCGTATACATATGGACTTCATGACCAATGGTCGCCAAAAGATTTCCGACGGCACTTCCCCAGCTGCCCGATCCTATAACTCCGACCTTCAAACAATCAACCTCCCACTTTATTTTCTGTTCCTTCTTTTAGGCGCTTTATATTGCTACGATGACGAAGGAAACCGAGAGCCCAAATGAGTACGATGGCGAGCACATTGAGGGAGCTCTCTTTCCAGGAAAAAATCATTAAAACAGATGCGATCGAAAGAAAAGTTAAAGAACCCAAACTTACGTAACGGCTCACTTTTCCTACAATAAAACCGCCTAAAGCGGCTATGGCCACGTATAGAGGCGCTACGGCTCCAAAAGCTCCGAAAGTCGTAGCGATGCCCTTCCCTCCGCGAAAATCTAAGTAGAATGGGTAGTCGTGTCCCAAAACCACAAAAAGAGTCGCAAAGAGCCGGTAGGATTCATCGAGCATAGGAGCCACTATGAGCATAACCGCGACGCCTTTTAAAACATCGACAGCAAAGGTCATATAGCCAAGTTTTTTTCCCATCACGCGGATGGCATTGGTCGTTCCCGCATTGCCGCTGCCTTCTTTACGTATATCAGTATGCTTAAAAAGCATACCGATAATATAGGCGCCTGAGATAGTACCTATGAGATAGCATAAAAATAAAAGTAACGCCGTCTTCATCGGTTCTTCAATTCCATGATAATGGGCACGCCGTCAAAACGGTAAGCTGCACGAATTTGATTTTCTAAAAAGCGCAGATAGGTAAAATGGAACAATTCCTTATCGTTTACCGATAGTAAAAACTTCGGCGGGCGGGCGGATACTTGTGTCGCATAATATAATTTCCCTCGTTTGCCCTTGTCGCTCGGCGGCTGATTCATTAGGACTGCGCGGTTCATAATATCATTTAATACGCCGGTTTGAATACGAAGTGAATAGTTGTTATTTACAACGTGAATAAGGTCCAAGAGCTTTTTAACGCGAGTACCCTTTAACGCTGAAATAAAGATCATCGGCGCGTAGTTTAGAAAGGGCAGCTCTCTGCGAACTTCCGCTTCGAAGTGTTTCATAGTGTACGTATCTTTTTCCACCGCGTCCCATTTATTGACGGCGATAATCATAGCCTTTTTATTATCGTGGGCATAGCCTGCGATTTTAGAATCCTGTTCGCTGATTCCCTCTGTCGCATCGACGAGAAGCACGCAGACATCAGCGAGCTCAATACTCCTAAGGGTTCGCACAACGGAATAGCGCTCTACTTTCTCATTGATCTTTTTGCGCTTACGAAGACCCGCCGTATCGATTAGAACGTAATCCGTATCTTCATATTCGAAGAAAGAGTGAATCGAATCTCTTGTTGTACCGGGAATATTTGTTACGATTGAACGCTCTTCTCCTAATATTCGATTGACAAGAGAAGATTTCCCCGCATTAGGTTTCCCGATAAAAGCAACTTTAATCTCGTCGTGATGATCATCTTCGTCGACTTCAGGAAAAGAAGCTACCGTTGCGTCTAGAAGATCTCCGATTCCGCGGGATTGTTCCGCACTTATAACAAAAGGTTCGTCAAGTCCCAGTTCGTAGAAATCATACAAGTGCTCTTGAGCGAGCTTCGAGTCCATTTTATTGATGACGAGGAGCACTTTCTTTCCGAAGCGGCGAATGTAATTGGCCACTTCCCTGTCCACTTCCGTTAATCCGTCTTTTCCGTCAACTAAAAAAAGGATGACCTCGGCGTTTTCGACGGCAACTTCCGCTTGGGCAATTATTTCGGGCATGAAAATTTCATCCGAGGAGGGATCCAAACCGCCCGTATCGATTAGAGTAAATTCATGATTCAGCCACGTAGCCTTCGAGTAAATTCGATCGCGAGTGACCCCGGGGGTATCTTCAGTGATAGAGATTTTTGATTCTGTCAGCGCATTAAAAAGCGTGCTCTTCCCCACATTCGGGCGGCCTAAAATACACACAATCGGTCTTTCCATTGCCGCTCACCTCCAAAATTTATTGAATCGCTTCTATGCGATTATAGTTTTATCCATTACACACCATTATAACATCGTTAATTTGAGCTTTCAACGAAGCCGATTATGAGTAAAAATAAAAAAGGACTCTAAAGAGTCCTTTTTATCACTTATAAAGAGGAAATTTTTCGCAGAATGTTTTCACTCGATTTTTTGCTTCTTGAGAATCGATGGTCTTTTTCATCACATCAGACATGATCTTAGCAACAAAGGCCGCATCTTCTTCTTTTGCACCCACAGTGGTGATGGCAGGGGTTCCGATCCGAATACCGCTTGTCACCATCGGGCTTTCGGGATCGTATGGAATGGTATTTTTATTGACGGCGAGGCCGCTTTCATTTAATAGTGCCTCTGCCTCTTTACCTGTCATATTCAAAGAACGTACGTCGATTAGAAGCAAGTGGTTGTCGGTACCACCGGAGACCAAGTCGATGCCCTCTTCCAAGAATACTTTTTCCATGGATTTTGCATTGGCAATAATCTGTCCGCAGTAGGTCTTAAATTCCGGTTGAGCGGCTTCATAGAAGGAAACTGCTTTTGCCGCAATAACGTGTTCCAAAGGTCCTCCCTGGAGTCCGGGGAACACGGCCTTATCGATGGTCTTGGCCAGTTCTTCTTTACAAAGAATAGCTCCTCCTCGCGGTCCGCGTAGGGTTTTATGCGTCGTGGTAGTTACCACATCTGCATAATCTACCGGGTTTTCGTGATAACCTGTGGCGACGAGCCCTGCAATGTGGGCCATGTCCACCATAAAGTAAGCACCGCTTTTCTTAACGATCTCCGCCATGCGCTTGAAGTCGATCTTTCTGGGATAGGCCGATGCACCGCCGATAACGAGTTTCGGCTTATACTCTTTTACGGCACGTTCAAAGGCATCGTAGTCGATACGTTGCGTTTCTCTATCGACTCCGTAATCTACGACGTCGAAATATTTACCCGAAATATTCACCGGGCTCCCATGGGATAAGTGGCCGCCCTGACTTAAATTCATACCCAGAATGCGATCGCCGGGTTTTAGTAAACCGAGGTACACCGCCATATTGGCATTGGCACCGCTATGGGGTTGCACATTGGCATGATCTGCTCCGTAAAGAGATTTCAAACGATCGATAGCAAGCTGTTCAACCTCATCTACCACTTCACATCCGCCGTAGTAGCGCTTGCCGGGAAGACCCTCGGCATACTTATTGGTAAGTGGAGATCCCATCGCTTCCATAACGGATTTCGATACGAAGTTTTCCGATGCAATCAGCTCGATATGCGATTGCTGACGCTCCGTCTCTTTTTGTATAAGTTCATAAATTTCAGGATCGTTTACCTGTAAATTTTTATAGTCCAAAGTTCTCCTCACTTCCCTTTAGTAACTATCGTTTATATAGTTATCGATTATCGAGCGCTTTTTATCCTCATGAAACACATTGTGGTCGCAAAGGGTTTCGTAAATTTGTTTCGATTTAGAGTGCAAAATAAACTCGGGGTAATTGACAAACACGATTTCAAAGAGTTCATCTTCTAAGTTCTTATTGCGGCAATGAATGAAATAGCCGTAGAGATCGTTAAAATTCATGAACTTCAAAATATCCAAAATCGTTTCGTCTTTTTTTCCATAATATTTCTCTGAGAGGGATAAATAATGTGTATAGTCCCTCCTGTTACGACGGCGATTTTTTACTTTCCGCGCCTCCATGCGATAGTGTTTCGCTAAAGCGTTGTAGTATTGATAGTTAAAGATTCCCTTTTCCAAGCGGTCGACGAGAAAAAAAGGACGCACATTGCTATTGTCAATATCTTTTAAATTAGACTGCAGAAATTCTTTTTTATTTAAATCGCCTCGTTCGTACGCGCGAATCAGCGCAAGGCGCCGTTCAATAAAATGTTGAAACCATTTGTCGCAAATCGGCTCCATTAAAACTGTGTCATCAGAAAAAGGCATTGATCAGTACCGGTAAAACCATAGCTACACATAAAATAATGGCAATCACGCGGACGATGTTTTTATTTGACTTCATACGAACCCCTGTCTAATCTTAAGCTTCCAAGGAAACTTCTTCACAAAATTCTTTTAAACTTTCCGGTACATCACTCTCTACATAGTCTACATTGATGTAAACTTTGCAGTTTGCATTGAGAGCTTCTAAGCGTTTTGTAAGGTCTTCCAAATCTTCTAAAGAAAGATCGATGACTTTGTAAATGCCGTCGACATAGATTTTTTCCAAGTCGTAGTCCATTGCAAGCATACCGCAGATAAAGCCGTAGAAATGATCGAGGGTCGAAAGACCGTAATTGGTCGCGTTAATAAGACGTACATTGTAATCGAGACTGAAGATATGATCGTCGTCTACTTCTACAAAGGCAATGTTTCCGTTGCCACCTTCATGATCTTCATTTGCATGATCGATAAGCCATTTTGTTTTGCCTGCGCCTTTTGCTCCTAAGATATAACGAATCATAATTATCTTCCTTTCTTTACTTAAACAAGCGACCTTGCCACTTGCCTTCTCGTTCCATGCGACGAACAATTTCATCGCGAATATAAAACCAGCTGCGGCCCCAATTGGCGAACAGCACATTCTCTTCGGGGGCCCTTCCGAGCAGTCTTCCGATCACCATGCCGGGATCGAGATGCTCCAGAAATAAAATAACCCTATTGATAAAAGCTTCCATTTCGATAGGTTTAAATTCCCCATTCTGATACCATTCAGCAAGTAGCGTTCCTTTGGGAACATAGAGATTGTGAATTTTAACCTCGTCGGAATGAACATCATTTAAAAGCTTAGCGCCCTTTATCATATCCTCTTCATCGTCCCATGGCAGATCTAAAATCATGTGGGTCGACAGACGAAAGCCTCTTTCCTTTAAACGGCGGGCTCCTAGGATATAATCCTCCACGCTGTGCCCACGGTTTAAAAGAGTGAGGGTATCATCGTTTGGGGATTGAAGGCCCAGTTCGAAACACACATTTTCCACACCGAATAATTCTTCGGCACAGTCCAGATATTCTTCGCCTAAACAGTCGGGTCGGGTAGAGATTGAAACACCTAAAGGATTTTCATGGGCAATTTCTTCGAGACTTCGTCGAAAGTCTTCAATGGGGAGATAAGTGCCTGTAAAATTTTGAAAATAAGCGATAAAGCCCTCGGCTTTGTACCGCTTGGCCATTCGCTCTTTGTTGCTGCGATATTGCTCACTTATACTTCCCTGTACCCAGTCGAAGCTGCCGCCTTCCTCTCCGCAAAAGATACAACCTCCCCTTCCCTTAGTCCCATCCCTGTTGGGACAAGATCCTTTCAAATGAATGGGGATTTTATAAACTTTCATGCCGTAAACTTTTTGCGAATGAGCACTATAGCTCAGATAAGGTAAAGTTGTAATTTTTGACTCCTTACTCTTCGTCTTCCTCGGCGTAAAGAGATTCGAATTCATCAGCTACTTTGTTGAAGTACTCTTCATCTTCGATAAAGACAAGTTCCAAGTCGTCGTCGCCGATTTCGTTGTACTCGTATAGAAGCACGGAAGCATCCTCGTCAATATCGTCGCCGTCTAAGGGCATCAGTGCGATGTATTCTTTTTCTTCGAAGGGGAAGATGCCGATGACGGCACATTCCAACTCGCTGTTATCTTCCAGTGTCAGGGTGATAACTTCTACTTCTTCGTGTTCATGGTCATGGTCGTGATTGTGATCGTGGCTCATAATTATCCTTTCAGTTCTAATAATTTCAATAGGTAATCAAATACCTTTTCCGTCGATTGAATCGATAAATTTTCTCCCGGTGCGTGAACACCATCCATATCCGGTCCGATGGAGATCATATCCATCTTTCCTATGCTGTCTTGTAAAATCCCACACTCAAGGCCTGCGTGAATCATTTCAACAGTCGGCTCTTCGCCGGTAAGATCTTTCCAAATTTTAACAGCTTTATCCCTTAAGGGAGATTCTTCAGCGTATTCCCAAGGTTTGTAAGCGGAGAGTTTTTCAAACACGCCACCATTTGCTTCTGCTGCCGTACGGTTTTTCATAGCAATTTCTAAAATCTTCGTTTCGACATCGCTTCGAATTTGAGAAGAAAAGGCAAAGCTGTCTTCCGAGCTGATAGCGGCCCCGATGTTTGTAGAAGATTCCACCAAACCTTCGATCTTTTTACTGAAGGTGTTGACGCCGTTCGGCGCGGTAACCAGGTAGTTGATAACTCCGTCGGAAACTTCCCGAGATAATACTTTTTGGGAAGGAACTTCTTTGATTGTTAAGTGCGCATCCGGATCGGTTGCAATGTATTCGCTCTTAATAATATCTGCCGCTTCATTTAAAGCTTTTACAACGCCGTCCACTTCGGATTCGCTCAATGCGATAACGGCTTCCCCATCTTGAGGAATAACATTGGGGCGCGTGCCGCCGTGGAAATCCGCAATATCGAAATCATGGTCTTCATAAGCCATTTTTAAGATTCTTGCTAAGAGTAAAATGGCATTGCCCCGAGCTTCATGAATGTCGCTACCGGAGTGTCCGCCACGAAGACCTGTAAGTTCTACTTTTAAGAAAGTAGCTTTGTCGGTTTCTTCGAATTCTTTATTAAAGATGACATTATTGACAAGCCCGCCGGCACAGCCGACAGTAATAATGCCCTCTTCTTCAGAGTCTATATTGATTAGACGACGTCCCTTTAGATGTTTACCTTCAACATTGTGGGCGCCGGTCATATTTGTCTCTTCATCTACGGTAATCAAGCACTCGAGGGCCGGATGCGGGTAATCGCCATCTAAGATTGCCAGCATCATAGCCACGGCAATACCGTCATCAGCACCTAGTGTGGTGTTTTTGGCGATAATGCGATCTCCTTCTACGACCGCTTCTATGGGGTCGGAACAGAAATTGTGTTCATGGCCTTTTACAGCACCGCAAACCATATCCATGTGACCTTGCAAAATCGTGGTCGGTTCATCTTCATAACCTTCCGTTGCAGGCTTTTTGATAATAATGTTATTAACATCGTCTTGGATCACTTCAAGCTTGCGATCAAGGGCCCACTGCTTTAAATAATTACTGATTTCTTCTTCATTTTTACTGCATCTCGGAATGTCCGTGATGTCGGCAAAAAATTTGAGTACGGGGGAGTCCCCCTTTAATCCTTTTATCACAATATCACCTCTTCTTTATCTTACACGAAAAGACAGGACTCGTCATTACTTTTCAACTTTATCGGGCAAAGGAATATGGCAATAGCCGCCCGGATTTTTTTGAAGGTAGCGTTGGTGGTATTCTTCGGCGGGCCAGAAATTTTTAAGAGGCTCCACTTCCACCCAAATTTTACGGGTGGATTCTTTTTGTCGATTCGCTTTATCCTCCAGAAATAAGTCTTTTCGCTCATCACCCGCTTCGTAGTAAATGCCCGTGCGGTATTGTCTTCCGATATCCATCCCCTGTCTGAAGTAGCTGTAGGGATCGATGACGGAATAGAAAATATCTAAAAGTTTTTCCGTAGGTAATACGGATTCGTCATATTCTATTTTTACAGCCTCCGCTGCCTTACTCTTTCCCTCACAAACTTCTTCATAACTCGGATGGTCGATATTGGAATTGGCATAGCCTACTTCAGTGTCAAGGATACCCTCTGTTCGCTGAAAATACTCTTCTAAACCCCAAAAGCACCCACCTGCTAATACAATTTTTGCCATTGTACCTCCTAATGTCTAAGCATTCGCTCGATGCGCTCGCGGTTTTCTTCAAAATCTTCAAACGTCTGAATATTTCTAAAAAATTGTGATAATTGATGGCTCGATTTCTTAAAGCAACCTTCGGTAATATTGTCAAATGAAGGATCACTTTCAAAATTTCCCGCCATGCAATCCAATATAAAACTTTCAACGATTTCATATTCCTCTTCGCTGAAAGATTCCGTCCTGACCTCTTCGGCAATGGTTCTCTTCAATCTGGCTTCAGCATATCGGAAAAATTCCTCGAAATCCGTTCGCGGATCATTTCGCTCGATGGCGGTGAGGATTTTAAAGAAAAGGCTCCAGCTGAATTCCCGGTTTAATATTTCATAGACAGCTCCTCCTACTCGGGAGGTAAAATCCGTTGAAAAAATCGGCCGCCTGTCCAGCATGACTAAATCTTCTACATTAAAACTGTTCTGATCAATGCTATTCACACGGTTCAAAAGATTTATAAAATTTTCGCCGTCGTCATAATCCAAAAGATAGTGGCTCTTGTAAACCAAATAATCCACCGATATATCGGAAATATCGTTCAAATCAACGACAAATCCCAAATCTTTTCGTACCCAACCGACGAAAATATCGTGAATGATTTTTGAAAGCAAATTCTTTACCTGATTACGATTGCTTATAGCCGCCGATGAATCCATATCGTTAACATGCTCATAGAGGATCTTTAATTGACGGTCGATCATCGCGAGATTATCTTTTATGGAGTGCATAATATCGGCAAAAAAATCTTCCGTCAGCATATAATTAAAGTTCTTATAAAGCACTTTATGATCGATTTCACCCCAGAACACATTGACGAGAGATTTAATTTGAAGCTCAAATTTTAATTTAAAGCCCTTATCAACTATGTAACCATCAATTTTATAAATGCCGAAGCCGTTTTTCTGCAGCATCGGTTGGGGAGTTTCCAGATTTAAAAATATATGTTTATGACCCGGAGAACGGTAGTAGCCGCCCCCTGCGGGAATATTGAACTTTTTCAAAATGGCGCGGTAAATTCCTACTTCATCGTCTGTGAAACGACATTCTATTCTCAAACCGACGATATCCTGAATGGCAAACATCATCTTCAACGGGCTGTCGTAATACATGTAGTAATTATTGCGTATAATTTTTTCGCGTAGAGAATTCGGAGATTTGATCCGTGAGTTTACCGCCAAAAAACTGTCCAAATCGCCAAATTCTACGACAAAGAAATTCTCCAGCTCGCGATTTAAGGCGACGATATGATCCATTTTGATCTTTAAAAGTTCCGTGGCGCGATCGATAAACTCAAATAAATCCTGTTCCATAATATGTCCTCCTGATAGTCTATATTATAACATACTATTCCGAAAACGCTCCCACGGCAAATTCTAAGATCATTATTGTATGTAAAAATAAAAAAAGCGGCCGAAGCCACTTTTCTTATTTTCTTACGACATTGTATTTTTCTTCAAGACCGCTTACTTTTTCCAAGTATTTCTCTTGTTGTTTTCTGCGGGTAATTTCCATATTGATTTCGCCTTTGACTTCATCATATGCGCGTGCAACTTCCGGCTCGCTGTCGATGCGCTTAATGATGTGGTAGCCGAATTGAGTCTTTACAGGCTCGGAAATAGTACCATCTTCCATAGAAAATACTTTTTCGTCGAATTCGGGAACCATTTGACCACGGCCGAAACTACCTAAATCACCGCCACGTTCGCTGGAGGGGCAGCTGGAGTGTTCTTTAGCGAGCTCTTCGAAATCGGCATCTTCATCTAGTTTTTGAGCAATTTCTTTCGCCTTATCTTCATCGTCCACTAAAATATGGGCGGCATGAACGGATTCGGGCTTTTTGAAGAATTGTTTATTTTCTTCGTAGAAAGCTTTCGTTTCGTCGTCGGAAACTTCTACTCCCTCGATGGTTTTGGAGAAGTTGTAGGATTTTAATAAAGAACGTTTCGTATCTTGGAAAACTTTCTTAAATTCTTCCTCTTCGTCCATCTTCTTATCGAGGGCGTCTTTTAAAAGAAGTTCTTGACGAATTAATTCATCCAAAACTTGTTTTTTGCCTTCTTCCCCTTGAAATTGCATGGCCATTTGGGGATTCATGCTTTGTAAATAAGCGTCCACGTCGGATGCGTGAATGTCCATTCCGTCGACGGATGCGAGTACTTTATTTTCTTCTGTCATGTCAACCTCCTATGTTGAGTACGTGATTTTGTTCGTAAGTCATATAAATTTATGATAACAAGTCCAAGGGAAAGCGTCAAGATTCCCTTCGTTTAACCTTTTATCAGACTATGATATAATACTTGGTATTAAACTTAAAATGACGGGGAGAAGATCATCAAGCGCCAGCACCTAAAAGGTGGACGAGGAATGAAGTGATCGAATTATCGGCGGATGCTTCATAGGTCTGCAACCTTAGTATTGTACAAAACAACGGGCGACCGTTGCACAAAATCAATACGGCAGCTCCCCCTCAATAAAAAGGAGGATATTATGTGTGGAATTGTAGCATTTAACGGCTCGAAAAATGCGGAGGAACGCATTGTTCAGGGCTTGGAAAAATTAGAATATCGCGGGTACGACAGCGCCGGCATTGCCGTCATCGACGACGGCGAGCTTCGCGTTACGAAAGCAGCCGGCCGCTTAGACGCCCTTGTCGAAAAATTAGAAAAGGATCCTTTAAAAGGCAATGTGGGAATCGGCCACACTCGTTGGGCTACCCACGGCGTGCCGACGGAATCCAATGCTCACCCTCACGTGAGTAGCGACGGAAAAATCGCCGTAGTACACAACGGCATTATCGAAAACTTTCAAACTTTAAAAGATGACTTGATCAAAAAGGGTTTCACTTTTTATTCCGAAACTGATACGGAAGTCGTCGCCAATTTAATCGCATCGAAGTTCGACGGAGATTTAAAATCTGCCGTGGAAGAAGCTATTAAAGAAGTTACGGGCACCTTCAGCTTGGCTGTTTTATCCGCTGAAGATCCCGGAAAACTGATCGTCACCCGTCGCGAGTCTCCCTTGATTTTAGGCCTTTGCGACGACGGTGTTTTTGCCGCATCGGATGTGCCCGCCCTTCTCGCCTACACCCGGGATGTGATTTATCTCGAAAACGACGACGTGGTCACCATCGACGGCGCCAACTACCAAATCTTTAACGACGGAAAACCCGTAGATCGCGCCGTTAAAAAAGTAGAGTGGAGCATGGAAAGTGCCGGTAAAGAAGGTTTCGATCACTACATGATCAAAGAAATCTACGAACAGCCCAAGGCTATTAAAGATTCCCTGCGTCGCAAAGTAACCGACGGCTTTATCGATCTCAAGGATCAATCCTTTACGAAGGAAGAAATCGAAAGCTTCGATCATATTTATATTTCCGCCTGCGGTACAGCTTTCCACGCTTCTCAAGTCGGAAAGCGGGCCATTGAAGATGCTATCGGAAGAGAGATTACCGCCGATATCGCCTCTGAGTTCCGCTACAATATGAAGTTTTTAAATGAAAAAAGTCTCTTGATCGTCGTAAGCCAATCCGGAGAAACCGGCGACACCCTTGCCGTGCTTCGGGAAGCGAAACAAAGAGGCGCCAAGGTTCTTGCCATCACCAATGTGGTGGGATCCAGTGTGGACCGTGAAAGTGACAAAGTGCTTTACTGTGACGCGGGCCCTGAAATTTCTGTGGCCAGTACAAAAGCTTACTCGACTCAGCTCTTAAGCCTTTACCTCCTGGCGCTGGATTTCGGCTATAAAGTAGGAAACTATTCGAAGGATGATGTTAAAAAAGCCATCGAGACCTTCGAGTCCGTTCCCGGAAAAATTGAAACCATTCTGGAAGATATCGACTCTCTCGATCCCATTGCCGAACGCTTATCGAAACATGACGCCGTCTTCTATTTAGGACGGGGCATCGATTATTTAAGTGCCAAGGAAGGCGCGCTGAAGCTTAAGGAAATTTCTTATATTCACGCTCAATGCATGGCAGCCGGCGAATTAAAACACGGCTCCATCGCTCTTATCGAAGAAGGTATTCCCGTAGTGACCATTATCACCCAAAAGGAACTTGCGGAAAAGAGCGTCTCCAATATCAAGGAAGTAAAATCCCGTGGCGCCTATACCATCGTCATTACCGACGAAGATGGCTCTCAATTTGACGAGGCTGCCGATGCCGCCGTACGCATCCCCGCTATCGACGATTTATACGCCCCGATCCTTGCCGTCCTTCCCCAGCAAATTCTCGCCTACAAGGTGAGCAAGCTCTTAGGAAACGATGTGGACAAGCCGAGAAACTTAGCAAAATCCGTAACAGTAGAATAATTTAATCAAAATAATAATGCCCTTCGGTCTTTACAGATCGAAGGGCATTATTATTTTATATTTCTTTTTATCTTTCCAGATTCACAAAGTGGTAAATTCTTTCACCTAATACGACGCCTTGCTCTCTCGAGGCGTTGGTTAAAGGTCTGAAGGTATTATCTTTGTACCCGGAAAAGACATTCATGCTTTGTAAACTGTACACCGATTCAATGGCATAGCGTTTAATTTGATTGTGATCTTTAAAAGGTTTTTCTACCGTGCTGTCTCCTTCGATATCGAGAGTTTTCAGGAAACGGTTTAGGATCGCCGCCATGTCTTGGCGCGTGATTTTTGCATGGGGATCAAAATTTCCATGTCCCACACCGCTTACGATGCCCAGTCGGCTCGCAATGGTTACAGCCTCATTGTTCGTATCTTTAAAGGGACTGTTCCCTGCCGCCAAGTGAACGCGGCTAACTTTTTCATAGACGCGAACGATGACTTCGGTAAATTCCTCACGGGTAATATCTTTTTTCATATCCGCCTTAATAGAGGCCGGGATAAACCCGTTTTTACCTGCCGATGTCAGTTCTTCCATAGACCATTCACTGGCATTGGAAAAACCCGGTCGGAACCCTACGGCAACGGGAGCACTGTAATTGCTCACTTCTTTTCCAACTTTATAGCGAACGCGGAAACTATACAAATTGCTCTTAATATCTACCGAGGAAAGATGGGGTAATGCATTGGAAGGAATTTCCATGCGTACATTTTTCCCCTGTTCTTTCGATAAGGTGCCGGAAAAGACATGGCCTTTTGTGGAAGACCAAGGTTTGTAATTTACTTTCCCGTCGATTTCAAAACTTACGGACTCTCCTCCATTGAGCTTTTTTTGAACCCACTCAGGATTTTGCCAAGACATTTCAAAGCGATCGTAGACTCCGCTTGAATTTTTCTTTAATTGTACGGAAACGAGCTCGGGATTATTGTAGCCCGCTGCAAAGGCTTCTGTACAGGTAAATAACATAGGTACCATTAAAATACTTGCCATTAATTTTTTCTTTATTTGTTTCAATTTAAAACTTCCTTTCTCTAAGCCAAAGGAGACTATAGCAGAAAGGAAGAATCGAAAAAAGGCTCTCTCGAGTTTTGTAACATAATTGAAACCATTAAATAGCTATTTCACTTTTATAATTTCAAGATTGTCGATTTTATGATCGAAAAAAAGATGGATATCGCCCTGCTCCGCGCAGAGTACGGCACGTATAAATCCGTCGTGACTCATATAAAGCGTATCTTCCTGCGCCGTTGAGAGAAAGTTCTCCGCCCGTTTATAAACTTCGTAAAGACTTTCCCCTTCAGGCGGACCGTTTATAAAGGGGTCGTCGATCCAAGGCTCGAGCGCATCGCCGTAAAGGGCATAAGCTTCTTTAAAAGTTTTGCCTTCAAGTACTCCCAAATTAATTTCGTGAATCTCTTCTTCGATTGTTACCGGCAAGTTTAAAACACCTGCTACCAATTTCGCCGTTTGCCGGGTACGCAAATAGGGGCTCGTAACGATAGATTTAAAGTCTCGCTCCTCCGCTCCCCTTACGGATCTTTCAATTATCTCAGGAGCGATAGGCAAAATGGGCTCATCATTTGTAGCGTAGTATTTTTCTATGTTTGCTCGCGTCTTTCCATGGCGCATCATATAGATCGTCATGCTGTGAACACTCCGTAAATCAAGAGAAGCAAGAGAAAAGAAAGCTCCATAACAGCGCCGTAGACATCACCGGAGACGCCCCCTATTTTTCTCACTGACAGGCGACTGAAACCGTAAGCGAAGATAATCGCAAGAACCGGATAGACGAGCATTCCGAGTTCGCTGAAGATGAAAATAAAGGCCAGTAAAACAATCCATTGGAGCCCATACACTTTCGAATTACCCTTTCCTTTAAAAAATTCTCCCAGTTTCGATGAGGAGGCCGAGGGAAAGAAATGGATTGAAAATAACACGCCCATCCGTGCAGAGGCCATTAAAATAGCCATATTCATTGCGCCGATCGGTGTTGAAGAAAAAACCGAATACTCCCCTAAAAAAAGAAAAACCAGTGCGACCACGCCATAGGTTCCGATAGTGGAATCATGCATAATTCGAAGAATCTCTTCCCGATCACGATAAGATAAAAAACCGTCGGCAGTATCGGCAAGACCGTCTAAATGAAGGCCGCCGTTTAATAGGTAAAGGACGATCAAGCTGACAAAGCCTGAAAAACCGGGACCAATGGGAAAGATAACAGACTGGATATAGCCTACAATCAAACCAATGAATCCCGATATTAACGGAAACCAGATGAGGCTTTTCCCCGCCTCTTCCCTATTAAAATTCGTCTTGTAGGAAACGGGGAGTCGCGTTAAAAACTGAAGAGCAAGAAAAAAACTGTTCATTTGATCTTCACCGGAATTCCCGATACGACCAGATAGACTTCCTCAGCACGAAATGCTAAATACTGATTGACTCGCCCCTGAATATCTCGAAAAGCGCGAGTAAGAGGATGCATAGGAACGATACCGCTCCCTACTTCGTTGGTCACGAGGACAAGTTCTATCTTTTCTTTATCACAAAAATCTGCGAGGTTCGTCAGTTCTTTTTTTACATCCTCTTCCACTTTTTGAATCGACGCTTCCGAAAGTTCTTCTCCTGAGTCGTAGAGATAATTACTTAAAAGCACAGTGACACAATCGAGAAGAACACCGTCTACTGCGGAAATTTTCGATGAGAGTAGCCTATCGCCTTCCAGTGTATGCCAGTGATCAGGTCTTCTCGCCCGATGTTTCTCTATGCGCTCTTTCATCTCCTTGTCATCTGAAGGTCTCGCCGTGGCAATATAGCACACTTTATTGAAATCCGCCATTAAAGATTCTGCGAAAGTACTCTTTCCGCTTCGAGCGCCTCCCGTTATGAGCTTCATTTCTTCCCCCTTAAACTTACTAATCTATTGGGATCGATGGCATTGTCTTTTATGGACCCCATGCCGGTCATGCACCCGATGGCTGTTTCCAAAAGCTCGAAAAATAGCGGACAGCCACTCCCCTCCCCGAGACGCATGGCGAGATCCAAACTCGGCTCCATCTTAAGTGCGCGGTACAATACATTCGATGCTTTTTCGGAGCTTCTGTGGGAGGTAAAGACATAGTCTCTTACACTCTCATTAAGTTCTATGGCAACGAGAGCCGCCGCACCGGATATAAGACCGTCCACGACGACGGGAATTCCGTAATATGCACCGGCGATAAACACGCCTACGATTCCTGCAATATCAAATCCCCCGAGGGCTGCCAATGTGTCGATAATGTCGCTTTCGGGAGAAAGCCTTCCCATCGCTTTTCTTACCACATGGAGCTTTTTCTCATATTGCTTTTCGTTGATACCTGCGCCGTATCCCACGCAGTCCTCTAAAGACGCCGATGTTATGGCGGCGAGAAGGGCGGAAGAGGTGGTCGTGTTGCCGATTCCGAGCTCGCCCGTCCCCAAAATTGAGCAACCGTTTTTTATTTCTTCCTCGGCGATAGCGATGCCTGTTTCGATCGCGCGTACAGCTTCCGCACGAGTCATACCATTTTCTACAGCGATATTGCCGCTTCCCTCTCGAATAGCGCAGTCGATGATTTCCTCTTCCCGCTCTATAGTTTTGAGCATACCCATATCCACAATACGAAGATCGGCGCCCACATGGCGAGAAAGAGCGGCAACTCCCGTCTCTCCTCGCGCCATAGCATTGGCGAGCATTTGCGTAAATTCCTGAGGAGATGAACTGATATCTTCCGCCACCACGCCATTATCGCTACACATAACGATGGTCGTTTTCTTCGAAAGAGAGGGGATCTTGCGCCCCTGAATTCCCGCCAGACGAATGGTCATCTCCTCCAGTTTTCCTAAGGAGCCGATAGGATGGGTCCGCGTGTCCCAATATTTTTCTGCAGCCTCCATAGCCGACTGATCGACCGGTTCGATGCCCTCCAGATACTCATTCAGCTTCATTGTTCTTCCTCTTTTCGATTTCTTCTCGCAATCGATTGTTGATGTAATCGTATCCTTTCGGTCTGTGAGGAATCAAACAGTTTGAGCAGTCTTTGACGCCCCCTACATATTGAAAATTTCCACCACACTCTTTATCTAATAAATATAGAGGGCAGTAGCAGAACATGCAGTTAAAATCCCCTTCGTATTCGTGGCAGGGAAAGTAATCGCAGTCCTTATTGGTGTAAAAGCGATAGGAGTATTTCATTGGAAATCCTTTCCGTAATGGCGGACAATTCGTCGAAATCGTATCCCTCTTCCTTCTCTGTAGAAATGACGAGGGATGTCATGTTTAAATCTTTCGCTGCCCGAATCTTTTCATAAAACCCGGAACCTTCTCCGCTATTTTTTGTCACTAAGTAATCGGCTTCGGCGTGTTTAAAAAGTGCATAGTTCATGTCGTAATCGAAGGGTCCGAGCATGGCCACCATGTCCTTCATCTCGACGCCGGCCTCTCTTAAAATATGAATGCTTTTTTCGGAGGGAATGATGCGATAAATGTGGCGACTTTCTCCCCGAACCGACTCAAATAAATCACTGTGCTTTGAACCTGTGGTGAAATAAAAAGTTCCCGTTCGCTTGGAAATATACTTGGCACATGAATCATAATCCCTAAACAGGAGATCGCCGCCTTCCCCTAGGGGCCGACGATATCGATAATAGGGAATTTTACATTCCTCGGCAGCGGCCTTCCCCTCTTTCGATACGATCTTTGCAAAGGGATGGCTCATGTCGATCACGGCGCAAATTTCGTGGCGCATTATAAAATCCGCCATGGCGTTTTTATCCATGGCACCTACATGAACCTCCGCTTCTTGCGGCAGAAATTCCAAACTTTCCTCGGTTACCACCGACACGATAAAGGTTTGCGGATCCAAAGATTTGGCGAGCCGCACCCCTTCCGACGTGCCGCCGATGATCCATATCTTCATAGCTCATAGCCTCTCGGTGTAACCATATAACCCTCTTCAATATAGGTCGTCTTATTGCCTACGATGACCATGGTCTTCATGTCCACTTTTTCGTAATCTATAGTATCGATGGTGGTTAGGATAATTTCCTCCCCGTCTCGGCAGGCATCTTTTACCACCGCCACCGGCCGATCCCCGGAATATCCCTCTTCCTTTAAAATGGCAAAGGCCTTTTCCAGATAATCCGCCCTTCCCTTGGAACGAGGATTGTAAAAGCTGATGACGAAATCTCCGCGAGCCGCCAAACGTACCCGATCCATTATTAGATCATAAGGCGTCATTAAGTCAGAGAGGCTGATGGTGGCGGAGTCATGCATAATGGGCGCACCTACGAGGGAAGCCGCCGCAAAATTCGAGCTGATTCCCGGCACAACGTCGATGACAATATCTTCCTTCGCACCCATTTGTAAAATTGGCCCCGCCATGCCATATAACCCGGCATCGCCCGTGGAAATAATGGAGGTCGTTATTCCGGATTTTGCAAGATCGATGGCCTTTTGGCAGCGCTGAATTTCCGACTTCATCCCTGTAGAATAACAATCCTTCCCTTCTGTGAACTCCTTGATATATTCCAAATAAGGGGTGTAACCCACGATGGCGTCGGATTCTTTTATGCAATCGATCATCCGCCGGGTGAAGTGATCTTTCCCTCCCGGTCCGATGCCGATAATATATAGTTTTTTCAATCTGTTTCCTCCGTTACGCTTAAAGTTAAACCTGAAGACGATACCTTTTCTACGAGCAAATTATCGCCGCCCATTAAGGCGGCAGGACAGGATACGGCCTTAACCCCCACTGTTTTTTTGACGAAATCGCTGCCGCCGCAACGATTTTCCTTTTCAGAGAGAGTGTTCGCATCATAATCATAGAGGGGGATTTGCAGATTTTTACAGAAGCTTATTATAGATCCCTCATCTCGCTTAATATCGATGGTGTGAGCCGCAGAAATCGCCCGCATATCCCAACCGTTTTCGGCGAAAGTCTTTTCCACGAGAGCGGTTAAATCCTCGACACCCGTTCCTTTTTTAGAACCGATACCGAGATGGAGCACCTTCGGAATAAGTTGGAGCCCCCGAGTCATCTCTCGAGCATCGTAAGAAACCACGACACCTCTTTTGGCCTCCGCCTCTTCCGCAGATTTCGCCTCTACCAAATGAGGATAATCCGGGCGAGGTTTTTTCTCGGAATAAAAATAAACCGGTTCCCCGGCTACCATGGCCGCCGCTATTTCTTTCATCCTCTTCATATCACCAATAAAATAGTTATTTTCCTTGGCGAAGAGATCAATGGATGTGTAGCCTAAATGATCGGAAGCTGTCGTAATAATAGGTTCAGCGCCTATTTTTTTCGCAAGTTTCACGGCGAAATCATTAGCGCCTCCTAAATGCCCACTTAATACGGAGATCACGTAGTGCCCTGTAGGATCGATGACTACTACCGCAGGGTCTTTCCGCTTATCTCGTAGGACGGGTGCCAAATAGCGAACGGCGATCCCCATGGCGCCGATAAAGACGATGCGGTCGTAAGTTCGAAATATAGTCTCGAATCCTTTTTTCGAAATATTATTTCCGAAGCTCTTTCCGTAGAGATCAAACGCTGAAAAATACCGGAGGGCAAGTTCTCCTCCTTGTGGTGAAAAAACTAAAACCGCCGTCTTCACTGAATGCCCTTTCGAAAGTCCGTCGTAAAGTGCTTGTCGTAAAGTTTACTCTTTTCGTAATCGCCGTTTAAAAAATCCCCGACGAGGATTTGGGCGTGTTTAGTAATGCCTTCGGCTTTCACATCTTCGACTACGTGCTCCAAGGTGGAACGTACGATTTTTTCATCCTCCCAACTCGCCTTATAAACGACGGCAATGGGCGTCGTCGGTTCGTAAGATGTCAGGAGATCTTCCACCAGAGATGGAATTTGCCCGGCGGAAAGGAAAATGCACATGGTGGCACGGTGGACGGCAAGAGAGGGAATAGATTCCTTCTCCGGCACGGGCGTGCGACCCGCTCTACGTGTCAAAATCACTGTCTGGCTTATGCCGGGGAGGGTGAGTTCTCGCTCGATGGAGGCAGCCGCCGCAGAAAAGGAGCTGACCCCGGGCACCACATAATATGAAATGCCCATTTCCTTAAGAGCATCCATTTGCTCCTGTATGGCGCCGTAGACACTCGGATCCCCCGTATGAAGGCGCACTACTTTTTCCTTCCTGGAGTCGGCGATCCGCATAATCTCCAGAACCTCGTCTAAGTGCATAGTAGCACTGTTGAAGAAACGAGCGCCTTCTTTTGCAAAGTCCAAGTGGGCGGGGTCCACGAGGCTTCCCGCGTAAATAATAACATCGGCCTCCTCGATCAGCTTCCGTCCCTTCACGGTAATGAGATCCACATCTCCCGGACCTGCACCTACAAATGCAATCATCGCTTTCGTCCTTTCACTAAAAATACGCCGTTTTCCGCGCGTAAAATTCCGATCTTGTCTTCACGAGACACGGCGATATGTTTCACCGCCATCTCGTAGCCTTTTTCTTTTAAAAAGCGCCGCATAGTCTCTACATTTCGAATCGTCACGAAATTACCGCCCAAAATTCCCTCTTCATTTAAATGACGATGGCTGTAATCAAGGATCTCTTCAAGATTACCTCTGCTGCCGCCGATAAAAATACGATCGTACCTTTGCTCTTCCAGAGAATCCGGCGCCTTCCCCGGTAAAATTTTAAGTTCCACCTCGAATCGCTCCCTGTTAATGGCAATTAAATCCAAGGCTTCCTCATTACACTCAGATGCCGTTACCTTGCAACCGAGGGATGCGGCGGCGATTGCAATGGAGCCCGTTCCAGATCCGATATCGAGAAATTCCATGCCGGGCCTTAAATCGAAATCCGCCATAGTAAGAATGCGCACTTCCGATTTCGTCATGGGGACCTTCCCCCGCAAATAATCCTCGTCATTCATCCAATGCAAGCTCAACCACCCCCAAAGCCAAATCCCCTTCTAAATCAAAACTTTCGCCGATAGATTTCGTTTCTAAAATTTCATTCTCATAAGATAGATAACTTGCGCCGTGAATCAGGCCCTCCGCTCCTTTTTCTTTTAAACCTTCGGAAAGATCTGTGAGAGAGTAATGTTTATCCAATAATACACAACTGATCTTCTCATCTAATAGAAGGTCCAAATCTACCTCTCTGCCGTGAAAAGAATGAAAGGCCATAGAGTGCCATGGTATTTGCAGTTTCGAAGCGGCATATTGCATGCTGCTGAGTCCCGGGACAATGCGATCAATTGAAATACCTCGTCTTTTAAGTGTTGCAGCCAGACCGTAAAATAAAGGATCGCCACTCACGACGACCGCCAGATGATCCTTGCCGACAGCATCTTCTACTTCGCTTATGCGACGAATTTCTACAATATCGTCGCGAATAAATTTCAAGCTTTCCTTTAATCGGGGAAAGGCCAGTACACGATCCGCAGAGCGAACGACCTCTACTGCATCCAAAGTCATAGATCCGCGACTTCCGGGCCCGGCTCCCACTAAGGTTATCATGATAAATCCTCCATGGTGTATATCTTCCCGTGAACCTTTAAATCATCTCGCTTTAAGTAACGCATAATCCTCTTTTCAATGCCACGCTCCATTTCGCGGGAGACGGCACCGTATCCTTCTTCTTCACAGCGAATAAAGGCGCGCTCCGCCGTCACTTCATTTTCTATGGAGTCGATAAACTCTCGAGGTGCATTGAGTTTTCCCAGATAGTAAGCTAGCGATTCCATGCGTCCGTCGGCAACGGCGGAGTGGGTTTGAAAAATGCCGATGGCGAGCTTCGCCATTTTGCCGATATGTCCTAAGACGGTGATTTCTTTAAATCCTTTATCTCTCGCGAGACAAAGGGCGTCGCCGAAATAATTGGAAACCTGCACCACGGGAATTCCTGCGTAATGTTTCTTTGCGTAGCTTTCGCCGTAGTGTCCCGGCGTCAAAATAATGTGATCCACTCCGGAATGTTTGAGTGATTCCAGCTCCATGTGAATCGTCGCTACATAAGCATCTTTACTCATGGGCCGCACCAGACCGCTCGTTCCTAAAATGGAAAGGCCACCGACAATTCCCAGTCGAGGATTGAAAGTTTTCGCCGCCAACTCCTCCCCTCGGGGAATATTAATTTCGATGGCGATCCCCTCGCCCATATGCTCTTTTAAGAGGTTCGCAAGTTCCCTTTTCGGCACGGGATTAATGGCGAGCTCTCCGACCGTTCCGAACAAGCTGTCTTCGGTAAAGACGCCGACACCTCTCCCTTCCCGCCAGGAAACCTTTCCATCCGTCGTCTTTTCTATGATCACTTGAAGCTCCAGACCGTCTGTAATATCCGGATCGTCACCGCTGTCTTTTATAACGGAGTAAGTGGCTCGATTCTCTGTACGGGAAATTTCCCTCGTTTCGATGGAGAGAACATCTCCCGCCGGAACCTGCACACGGACGAGATCGACGGTTTCCCCCTTTTCCAGAGAAGTGATGGCAGCTTTAGCTGCCGCCACGGCGCAGGTACCTGTGGTGTAGCCCATCCGCAGGGGCTTTCCGTCGACGATGGTGGATCTCATCGCCCGACGACCTCGTAAAGAAGTGCGTTTAAAACCGATGCCGCCACATTGGATCCGCCTTTCGTTCCCAGGGTGCGAATGTAGGGAATATCGTATTCGCCTATAGCATCTTTAGATTCCTCGGCGCCGACAAAACCGACGGGCACGGCGATGACGAAATCAGGTTCCACTCTCTCCTCATCGATTAACTCCAGCAAGCGGAAAAGTGCCGTAGGCGCATTGCCGATCATAAAGGCTTTGCATCCCTTCTCTACCGCTTTTTCCAAAGCGACGATGCTCCGTGTCGTTTTCCGAGATTTGGCTTTTCTCGCCACATCTTCATCGGAAATAAAGGTCATCAGTTCGCAGCCACTGGCTTCCAGAGCTTTTTTATTCACACCTGCACGGCCCATATTCGTATCCGTATAAATGGGCAAGCCATTTGATATGGATAACTTTGCGGCTTGAATAAACTTCGGATGAAAATCGATAATGTGGCGGTAATCCACGTCCCCCGTGGTATGGATCATGCGCATGACGATGGGAAGCTCCTCTAATTCAAAATCCACATCTTCGAGATAAGCCTCGATTAAATCCATTGAGGTCATTTCAATTTTTTTCGGTTGCTTGATGTACATGAACAGCACTCCTTTCAAGAGATTTCCATGCGTCCATAAATTGCGTATTCTCTTCTTTTCGTCGAACGGCGATTCGAATGTATCCCTTTAAAAATTTATCGGGATAAGTTCGCACTAAAATTCCTCTTTCAAGTAAAAAAGCAAACACCTCTTTACTTGAAATGTTTTTCAGCTCGATCAAAATAAAATTTGCCTCGCTCTTATAAGCTTTGCCAATAGAAGATTCATTAATGACATCCATCAACCGCTGTCGCTCTTTCGCAACGTAGTGTCGAGATTCTTCGAAATAATCGTCTAAATCCTTAAGCACCTGCCCGGCTTCCGATGCGATGCAGTTCACCGTCCAGGGTAGTTGATGTTTTTCGAATGATTCTTTTAAGTCTCGAGGCATACTTGCAAATCCAAGGCGCACCCCGGCCAAAGCGGCGCTTTTAGTAGCTGCCCGCACCTTGATCATCCGAGGGCGATGAAGCCCGAGAGACGGATCCATGTCCTGTAAATCTACAAATTCTATAAAAGTCTCATCCATTAATAAATAGCCGTCTCGAGCCTCTACGGCCTCATAAATTTTTTCTATCTCGTCATTTCTGAGCACGTATCCTGTGGGATTATTAGGATTGGTCAAAATCGTAAGCACGCCTTTCGGCATATTTTGAATAAATTCGTCTACATTCAAGGAAAAAGACGGCTCCATGAAAAAACGACGGACGGCTTTCCTCTCATTTTCGGCGATACCGCCATATTCGTTAAAACAAGGCTCCGCAATATAAATTCCCGGAAACATTCGAATACAATGATCGATTATTTCCATGGCGCCGTTTCCCACGACGACAGACTCTTCCCGACAGCCCATAAACTCCGCAAGGGATTTTTTTAATGCTCGATAATGGCGATCGGGATAACGGTCCGACAGGTCTAAGGCTCGCACCATAGATTTCTTAACTTTTTCGTGGATGCCGAGGGGATTAATATTGGAGCTGAAATCGATTATAGAACCTCTATACGATCCCCTATACGATTCAATATCGCCGCCATGTTCCACGGTTCCCTCCTTGCTAAAATTAAACTCATATAGGCTTTTCGATCCTTGCATTTTTTAGGATCATCGCTCATAACCCAATGATCAGTTTCAATATTTTCCAGATATAAAGAATAGTAGCCCGCCGCTTTTAAACGATGGAAAGTATCCTCACTCCTCGTGGTTTTTAAAATGGCCACCGTATCGGCCGTTAGTCCTTCTTCATCTTCTAAAATATCCATGAGCAAAAAGGAATCGCCTTTTTTCACGAGACCTTCCACGATGCCGTTAATTCCCGCTAGAAAGGCGGGGATCCCGGGTACCAGCTCCATGCGAATATCATTTAATGAATCGCGGTGAAATACCTCGAGAAGTGTAGTGTAAATCGTTCCGTCTCCTAAAGTGATGAGGACGGAAACTTCTCCCTCTTTTGTGGTTTCGTCGATTAGGCGAGCGGTATCTTCATACACTCCTCTTAAATCTTCTCCCATGGGAAAATCGAGAAACACCACTTTCTCTTCGTCGATATAGTCTTTCACAATATCATAGGCACGCGTCTTCCCTCGATTGTTGGGAACGAAAATATGATCTGCACACTCCAAGTAACGGAGGGCTCGCAGTGTGATTAAATCCTCCGCTCCCGGCCCGACGCCTATGCCTACAAGCTTACGCATGACCATTATCTCCTATAAGTTTTTCCAGTTTTTTCCCATACATATTTCGAATAAAGGGATAAGTTCCAAGTCCGTCTAATGATGCATGAACTTTAAAGCCTCTCTCCTCCAAATCTGCACGATAGGAGTCTTTTTCCCCTGCAATATCATTTTTCGCGTGATCTCCGGCCAAGAGAAGTAATGGGCATAAATTTAACTCCGTCCAACCCTTCCGCTCGAAGAGATCGAATACGGGCTCTTCCGTAAGCTCTCCTTCCAAGGTGGCGATGGCCATGGGTAATCCTCTCACCTTCAGCTCTTCGTCCAGCGCACGATACATCTCGTCGGCTTCGTGGCGGCTTCCGTGACCTACGAGAATTGTCGGGCCTTCAAATAC
>QWCK01001320.1_pt1 | contig 39527 bp, 27 predicted proteins | sample 1972571 | NCBI WGS metagenome assembly QWCK01 (sample SAMN09866710, study PRJNA288562) | Human gut metagenome isolate term2_stool, whole genome shotgun sequencing... | isolation source: gut | host: Homo sapiens | place: USA: California | reverse complement strand
TATTCTTAAGTATTACAAGTGGTATACAGAGGAAAAAGAAAAGCTCTATCCAACGTCCTTTAAGGTTGATTTTGTGGGGGAACCCTATGAGGGTGCTTGTTATTACAGAATTACTCGTTGCCCAATTTGTGCTTATACAAAGAAGTTGGATGTAGATGAATTAATGCCACTATTCTGTGAACTTGATGAGCTTATGATAAGCCTTCAACATGGAGTTTTACACAGAAAAGGCACCATTGCAGATGGAGCAGATTGTTGTGATTATTTTATTACAGGCGATAGTGAATGAAGTTGAGTTACAAGAATAAGTGTTGGTAAAAACTTGTAAAATTGTGATTAATTGAGTATCAATCGGGGGTGTGAAATGAGTTTAACTTATAAAATCGCATCGATTATAGTAAGATTACTTGGTGTCAAAAAAATGTTTTTAAAGAACAAAGAAGAAATGCTTGTGTATGCAAAGAAAGAGAATGCAAAGGCGGTATTTGATTTAGATAAGGCCAAAAAAAGAGCTGAGAAGAAAAACTATTTTCTCTTTGACAGAGATGTTATGGGTTACAGGCTGCTTTCATATCAAAAAAATAAAAAACCAGCAGAAGGAGTAGTCTTTTATCTTTTCGGCGGAGGAATGATTACACAACCTGATAAATTGGATTTTTCTTTGGCAGAAAGAATAATGGAACAAACTGGTAAAGACGTATGGTTTTTATTTTATCCACTTTGCTCGGAAGATGTAAAGCTGGATAAGACCTATGGAGTTTGTTTTGAAACTTATAGCCTAATGACCGAAACTTATAAGGCAGAAAACATAAGTGTTCTTGGATTTTCATCAGGTGCTAGTTTAGCCCTTGGAATTTTTTTGTACAACAATGCTTTGGGCAGACCTATTAGTATGCCCGGTAAAATTATTTCAGTATCTCCTGGTGGACTTCCAGATATAAGTCTTGAGGAAAATAATGAAGTATGGGAAAAAGTAAAAGCCCTTAACCATAAAGACATAATTATTGAACCTACCTATTTTAAAACTGCAAGAGAAATCGTAAAGGGAGATGAAGACTTACCTGAATATATGTTAGATGGAACAAAGGGAGATTTTTCAGACTTTCCAAAAACTTACTTTTATTATGGAGGAAATGAATGCCTTTATGCTTTTGCAGAATACTTTAAAAAGGCAATGGAAAAATACAAGGCTCCATATAAAATCATTGTGGGTGAAGGAATGTGCCACTGTTATCCACTTTTAAGATTTTTTAGAGAAGGTAGAGAGGCCCAGGATGAAATTATTGAATTATTAAAACAATAGCCAGAGGGCAAAAATGAAATAGAAAGGATTTAAAATGCCTTTATTTGGCGTTGGACCGATATATGTAATTGCTTGTTTAATTCTTACAATATTAGGAACATACCTTCATCTTAAGGGATACCTATATCAAGGAGAACTAAGTAAAGGGAAAATAATATTTATTATTATAGGAATTCTCTTTATAATGCTCGGACTATTTTTATGGATACAAGCAGTAATAGTTCAAAAAATAAATAAAAAAGTTAAAGAGAATAAGCTTATTACAACAGGAGTATACAGCATTGTAAGAAATCCCGTCTATTCAGCATTTTTATTTATATTCACAGGTATACTTTCATTTACATCTAACTGTATTTTATTAATACTGCCATTTGTTTTTTGGGCTTTTTTAACAATATTAATGAAAAACACAGAAGAAAAATGGTTAAAAAATGAATTCGGCAAAGAATATGAAGAATATTTAAAAGAAGTAAACAGAGTAATACCATGGCTTAGAAAAAAATAAGGAAGTGATTGATATGGAAGTGATTAATATAGAAATTCGAAAAATTTCAAGATTAGATTTAGAAGAATTAGCAAAACTAATGGTAGCTGTCTACAATGCTCCACCTTGGAATAATAAATGGACAAAAGAAACAGCCCTGGAATCCTTAAGCGATATTTTAGGCTTCCCTAAATTTTTTGGCAATGTAATTGTTGATGGAAATAAAATAATTGGTTCAATAATTGGTCATATAAGAAGATATGATACTGAATTAACTTTTTATATTGATGAGTTTTTTATTTCTGAAGAATATAGAGGGACTGGTTTAGCAAAAGAACTTTACCAAACAAGTATAAAACAATTGCAGCAAAGAGGTATAAGTGGTGCGTTTTTTACTACTTTAAAAAATTCGCAAGCCTACTATTTTTATGTAAAAGAAGGTGCTTGGGATTTGGAAGATTCAGCATGCTTCTACCATAAATTTTAGTGGTTTTCTATTAAGTTGATACTTGATGAGATAGTTGGCATTGCTCCAAAAAGAAAAGACATATATGAATTTTTAGAAAAGATACTTAGTTGATATAAGTATCTTTTTTGTGGGTTGACCACAATAAAACCCCCAGCTATGCTGGGGGAATCAGTAGCTTTAGCTTCAAGTTAAAACTCCTTTCATGATAAAAAAAGTAGTCTACCAAACTACAATAAATATCAGAAAGGAGTTAATCCAATTGGATAAGAATATTTTATCACATACAACTTGGGATTGTAAATACCATATAGTATTTGCCCCCAAATATAGAAGACAAATAATATACGGAAGAATAAAAGAAGATATAGAAAAAATACTAAGAGACCTTCTGTCAAGAAAAGGAATTGAGATAATAGAGGCAGAATTATGTCCAGACCACATTCATATGTTAGTTAAGATACCACCTAAATATAGCGTTTCAGAAATCATGGGATATTTAAAAGGAAAAAGCAGCTTGATGATATTTGATAGACATGCGAGTCTGAAGTATAAATATGGCAACAGAAATTTTTGGCGCAGAGGCTACTACGTAGATACAGCAGGAAAAAATGCTAAAAAGATACAAGAGTATATACGCAATCAACTTAAAGAAGATTTTACAAAAGATCAAATAAGTCTTAAAGAATATATAGATCCATTCACTAGAGAAAAGACAAATAAGTAAAAAGAAGTAAAGAGGCGCTTTAGCGTCAGTTGAGAAAGTAGTGCAAGTGGTAGATTTTCAGTGTGCACAAGGTGCACAGCAGGTAAAAGCCCCTTGCAGAGGCAGAGCAAACCACCAGCTACGCTGGTGGTTATGATTTTTGAGGATAAGGTGAAAAGGAAATAAGATCGGACTTCATCTTGAATGTCTTGCGATAAAGTTTCTTCATGCCTGTCTTTACTTTTTTTTTAGGATGCGGTATAATAAAAATAGTTAGTCTATGCTAACTAACGGAGAGTCGATTTTCTGAATTAGCTGTCTATAGAGCTGGGATTTCTTTTTCGGCATGAAAGATGACTGTGCAGAAACTGTTTAGAATAGGAGGTAGCTGTATGTTGATTCACAAACGTTTACATGACCTGATTCAAGGTGTGGAAGTCTTTATTTTTGGCAAAAGCCTTTTATCGGTTTGCGTCAGCCTGACGTATATTGTGCAAGCCGTTCTTTTCGGGCAGCTTATCCAGATGCTTTACGAGAGTGCGGGGATAGATGCCTGGAAATGGCATGTCTTTTGGATTGCATTGTTAATCTTGGTCCGTCTAATCCTCATCACAGGGCTCAATGTGTATGGAAAGTGGATTATCGGCCAAATTAAGAATCGTCTGCGTAAGCGTACCTTTAACCAATTAATGAAATTGGGTCCTGCCTATCTTCTTGACGAACGCAGCGGAGAAATCCAATCTAAGGTGATGGCAGGGATTGACTATCTTGAGGGATATCTGAGCCTTTACATTCCTCAGATACTAACTGTTTTTATTGTTTTAGCCGGTATTTCTATTTATGTTTTTTCAATTCATTTCGCACTAGGAAGCCTTATCCTCGTCACCGCTGTTGCCGCACTTTTTATGCCTTATCTTTTTCTTTATAAGATAACGAGTTTCAGCGAAGAGCATTGGTCGGCCTACACCGATTTGAGTGCTGAATTTGTTGAAACGGTGCAGGGAATGATGACGCTGAAAGCCTTTAACGCTTCAAAAAGGGTTGGTACTGGGCTGAAAGAGAAGATGCATCGTCTCTTTGACAAAACAATGAAGAGTCTTACCATCAGCTTGATGGAAACGGGGATTGCGAATTTCTGCGTGACCATTGGCCGAAACTTTACTCTGGCTCTTGCGGCCTATTTTACCGTCAATGGGACAATTCGTGTTGGTCAAATGGCGATGTTATTCTTCCTCGTTGCCGAGGCCTACAGGCCGCTTCAAGAGTTGGGTCAGTACTTCCATCAAGGTTTTATGGGGATCACTTCCTGTGATGGAATCTTTGAAATTTTAGATCAGGAAATCAAAATTCGGGATGTTGGCGCATCGACAAAAATCATTAGCCCGAATCCTGAAGTCTCAGAGATTGAATTTTCAGAGGTAGGGTTCTGCTACCCAGAAAGTGAAAAGACATTGTTCCACAACTTAAATTTACGCATTGCTCAAGGTGAAAAGATTGCTTTTGTCGGCGAATCTGGTAGCGGAAAAACAACGATCGCAAGGCTTCTGCTCCGTTTCTATGATCCAGACAGGGGTAGTATTCGCTTGGGTGGAGTTGATTATAGGGAACTTCCGCTCTCTGAAATTAGAAGGCAGTTCTCCGTGGTTTCCCAGGAGACCTATCTCTTTTATGGAACAATTTTGGATAATCTACTTTTAGCTAACCCTACAGCCAGTGAAGATGAAGTCAGGCAAGCGGCCAAACTGGCACAAATCCACGATTTTATTCAGGCCCTTCCTCAAGGTTATGACAGCAGGGTTGGGGAAAAGGGGGTAAACTTTTCCGGTGGGGAGCGTCAGCGCATGGCGATTGCTCGAGCCTTGCTGAAAAATGCACCCATTATCATCTTCGATGAGGCAAGCTCCAGCGTGGATATAAAGAACGAGAAAGAAATTCAAGAGCTTCTGCAAGAGGCTCTTAAAGATAAGACGACCATAACGATCGCTCATCGTCTTTCGACGATCCAGGATGCTTCGCGGATTTATGTCCTTCGCCACGGAGAAATCGTTGAAGAGGGCAGGCATGAAGATTTGATGAAAGGGGATACCTATTACAGTCATCTCTTTGCTACTCAAGAGGCCGCGGAGAAAAGACAAGAATATGAGCAGGAATGGAGGAGTTAAGGCATGTATAAAAAAGCATCTTTTTTGACAAAATATCGCAATATTCTGAAGCTTTCGAGCTACGCTTTTCGTTTTAAAGCAAACTTTTTTTTAACGATTCTCTGTGGAGTTGCCAATCAAACGTTTTCTCTGCTCACCTTAATTCTCGCTGCGCTTTTGATTGGAAAAGCGTTCACAGGTGTTGCCTCGAAGGAAATTCTGAGTTATTTTCCGCTTTTGTTCCTCTTTTGCCTGCTCCAGGGTCTCTTCACGTATCTACACATGTTGGTGACGCATATTCTAGCGTATAAGGTTTTGGAGGCCATGCGAGGAGATGTTTATGATGCTGTAGAACGGGGTACACCTTTGACAACCTTGCATTATCAGAGTGGCGACTTAAACGCCATCATTATGGAAGATGTGGAGACCTTGGAAAGCTTTTTTGCCCACGTCATGGGTGATTACGTCATCGCCTTTATAAGCACCTTCGTGTTTTTTGGCATTTTTGCCCAATTTTCGTTGCCTTACGCATGTTTGAGTCTTCTCTGCGCTGTGTTGATTGCCATCGTGCCCTACACCTTCCCTGAGATCAAAAGCGAGATTGGGCAAAGATTGAGAAGGGGAAGAGGACAAAACAACGCTTTTGCACTTGATGTCATTCAAGGCTTAAGAGAAATTCTCATTTTCAACCGAGAAGCCAAGTATATCAATCGGCTGGAGAAGGACACGCTGAGTCTCAATAAGCTGGAGATGAAGGACGGATTTTATCAGGGACTTCAAAGTACACTTATTAACCTCTTTGTTTCCGGATTTGCCCTTTCCTTTGTCCTTTTGGCACATCGCCTGTCCGTGACGGGTAGTTTATCCCCGGAATATCTATCTGTATTCATCGTAATGGTCTTAAACATCTTCATGCCGGTACTAAGCGTTTCTGGCACGGCGGCCAGCTTAAATTCAGTGGCGGCATCTGCCGATCGCGTGGCAAAAATTTTGCGCGAAGAATCACCGCTTCAGGAAACAAATCCCCAGCTTCCACGTTTGAATCGGGAAACGATCTTTTCCCTTAGAGATGTCTGTTTTTCTTATAAAAAAGAGGAGCCAGTTCTTCAGGGATTAAGCCTGGACATTTATGCTGGTGAAAATGTGGCTCTTGTTGGTGCCTCTGGAGCGGGTAAGAGTACCCTGGTTAAACTGCTTCTGCGCTTTTATGATGTGGATTGTGGTGCAATCTATTTTAAGGGAGCAAACTTAAAGAGCGTGGAGCCGGAAGGTTTACGTGAGACAATAGCTATTGTTCCGCAGGACTGCACGCTCTTTCGTGGCAGCTTGCTTGATAATCTCCGACTGGGAAAACCAAATGCAAGTCTCATGGAGGTAAAAAAAGCTGCCGACCTTGCCGTGGCATCAGACTTCATTGAAGCCCTGCCAAAGCAATATGATAGTGAAATAGGAGAAGGTGGACTGAGCTTTTCCGGTGGCGAGCGTCAGAGGCTGGCAATTACCCGCGCCTTGGTTAAAAACAGTCCTGTTCTGATTATGGATGAAGCCGTCTCTAATCTTGATGCGGAGAATGAAAAGAACTTCCATCAAGCTTTAAGACAAATGAAGCAAGGCAGAACCATCCTTACAGTTGCCCATCGTCTCTCGACCATTTTAGAGGCAGATCGGGTGATTGAGCTGGCAAATGGAAAAATCATCTTTGATGGAAAAACGCAGGATTGGCAGAGCTTCTGTGTAAAGAAGGCGCCACACATATAAAATACTCATTTTATTGTTTTGTTCTGCTGAAAACGAACTGACCCCATAAAGTTGGACTAATAAACCAACTTTATGGGGTCACCACAGAACCTAACAGTAGTGTTTTATTAGTTTTAGAAAATAATATTTTAAATAGAAATATCAGAATAATAGATAGAATTAAGGGCAAAATTTCTGAGGAGATATTTGATAAACTAAGTTAAGATGAAAAAACTATTATACATTTTATGTATAATAGTGGACAAAAAAATAACTACAAAAATGGCAACAAAACTTATTGAAAGAGTTTCAACATTTTGTAGGGAGTTTCTTAAAAATCTTGCTGATAAAGATTTATTAGAGTGGCATGGCACTTCGCAAAACGATCGTACACAATACTATACTCTGAAATTCTAATTTAAGAAAAATGCAGAAGAGTTGAGAAGAACGTAGAAGAGTTGAGAATATATGTTTGGACAATGGTGAGCAAGTCGAGATGGTAGCTCTATTGTTCAAACTGCAAACAGACAAACATTTAGACATAGAAATAGGGGAAGATGAATTTAAGTATTTTGTAATGAGTTAAGTAAATACTTTAGTTGTAATACTTAAAAAACAGTTGTGGATTTAACGCTCACAAGGTTTTATCTTGTATCGAGGAATTAAATGAATATCATTAGCTACGGAAATAGAAAGAACAAGTCAATATTATTTATTCATGGACTTGCCTCTACTGCAGACCTATGTTTTAAACCCCTTCTGCCTTATTTGCAAGACTACTATGTAATTTTCTGTGAATTGGACGGACATTATGGGACTAATCCAAAAGATTTAACATCAATGGAAGAAACTATAAATTCAATAGAAAGCTACATTTTAAATGAACTAAAGGGAAGCGTCTATGGACTCTGTGGATTTTCTATGGGAGGGACCATCGCAGTTGAGCTCATTGGAAGAGGAAATATTTCTGCTTCGAAAGTTCTCTTAGATGCGGCAATTACTGCGGAGTTGGGGCTCATGGCAAGACCTCTTACCTGTGCTTTTATCATTGGGACAAGTAGAATCAAAAATAAAAAACCAATTCCTAAATTTTTATTAGATAAGATTATGGGCAAGGATAATCTAAGCGTAATAGGAATGATGTATCCGAAAATTTCAAAAAATACGATTAAAAACGCCTGTGAGTTTATCTATAATTACAAAGTTCCGGAAAATTTAACCAAGTTTTCAAATCCAATAATGTTTTGGCGGGGGAGCGAAGAGCCAATCCCAGCAAAAAGTGAAAAGATATTAGGAGAGTATCTTCCACAAATGAAAATAGAAGTATTTGAAGGAATGGGTCATGGACAATTTCTCCACGAACACCCTCAAGAATACGCTGAGAAACTAAAAATCTTTTTGGAAAATAAATAAGGAGAATATTATGGATATAACAAGAGCAATATTAGATGGAATTGCAATGGCTGCTATCTTTAATGGTGCAGTGGCAGCTTTTGTACTGATTAACCCGAGATTTTTCTTTGATTCCTATCCAAAGAAAATACAAAATTCGGCTCCGGAAAAGATGACAAAAGAAGAGAAAAGAATAAATTTAATACTTACGATTATAATTTCAGGAATCGTATTTGTATATGGAGTGACCTCTCTTTTACATACGGGAATAAGAGAACTTAGAGATCTTTTCTGGATGAGCTATATTCAGTGGATAATATTAAACTTTGGAGATTTCTTTTTATTGGATGTATTTTTGTTCCAAGGAAAGTACAAGGATATGATAGTCATACCGGGCACAGAAGGACATGAGGACTACGAATTTGGAAATTGGATGAAGCATTTGGCTATTAAAGAACATTTTATCTTAGTGCCATTTTTGATAATTCCAATCGTATCTATAGTCCAAGCGGGGCTAGTGATTCTACTTGGATTATAAAATAAAATTTTAAAGGTATGACGAAAGTTGTGACACAAAAGAAGTTCGAGAAATAACACTTTAAAAAATGTGACCGATATACGATAATAATAAATAAAATAAATTTAAGTAAAGAATCACAAGGAGAACAATTTGGAAATTAGAAAAATATCAAAATCAGATTTAGAAGAATTAGCAAAGTTAATGGTGGACGTCTATAATGCTCCACCTTGGAATGATAAATGGACAGTGGAAACAGCCCTGGAATCCTTAAACGACATTTCAGATTTTTCAAAATTTTTTGGCAATGTAATTGTCGATGGAAATAAAATAATTGGTGCAATAATTGGTCATATAAGAAGATATGCTTCTGAATCAACTTTTTATATTGATGAGTTTTTTATTGCTGAAAAATATAGGGGGACAGGTCTGGCAAAAGAACTTTACCAAACAAGTATAAAAGAATTGCAGCAAAGAGGTGTAAGTGGTGCGTTTTTTACAACTTTAAAAAATTCTCAAGCTTATAATTTTTATCTAAAACAAGGCGCCTGGGATTTGGAAGATTCTGCATGCTTCTACCATAAATTTTAGTGATTTGCTATCAAATTGACTATAGAAGATAAGTAAGACATAGCCTTGAGAATGAAAAAATATTTAGAAAAAATGCTTATGGAACAAAATTTGAAATATATTTAAGGTACAGAACGGGAGCAAGGAATTTTTTGAGAAACCACGCAACTGAAGAAGATTTACAAGAGATGGAAGAGTTGATTAAAGAGAGAAGAGAAATGTTATAGGATAAATAGAGATAATTCACAGTTTATATGCACCGGAAGCAAAATCACGGTAAGAAGCTGTAGTATTTAATTTTAGAGAGGAATAAAATGAAAAATATTGTAATTAAAAAAGGTACAATACCAAAATTAGAGAATGTTCTAAATTTATATAATGATGTTTCGTGGAGTGCGTATACTTCTAATCCGGAGCAGTTGGAAAAAGCCTTAAAAAGTTCATTGAAGGTTTGGACGGCTTGGGAAGGTGATCAATTAGTAGGCTTAGCGAGAGTCGTTGGTGATGGTTATACTATTATTTATATTCAAGATATTTTAGTTTTAGAAGCATATCAAGGAAGAGGTTTAGGTAGTCAGTTTATGAAAATGATTCTCGAAGAGTATAAAGATGTTCGACAAATTATTTTGTTAACTGATGACACTGAAAAGACGAAAAGTTTTTATGAGAAAAATGGACTTAAACAGGCTAATGAATTTAACTGCGTAGCTTATATGAAATAGGATAAACATAAGAGTTCAGGCCTTCTTACGAGATTAGCCTGATAATAACTAAATTAGATTAAAATGGATAAAAAGATATAATTCACAGTTTATCCGCACACAAAAAGCCACAGCAAACGCTGCGGCTTTTTTATTCTATTTTATAATTTCATAAATTCTTTTTCCGATGTTTTTCCAGGCGAAGTTCTCGATTTTTTCGGAAATTTCTTCCGTAAATATTCCGTCGTTTATTCTCCCGATTTGTTTCAAGATATTTTCCGCAAGTCTTTCGACATATGCGTGTATGTCTTCGGTGTACGGTTTGTCGACGTCATAGATACGAGGTAGTTTTGTAAATTCTATGATGCCGGTATTTATGAGTTCGTCACCCAGAAGTTTTTTCAGTCCCGAGATGTCCGATGCGACAACGAGTTTGTGGCATGCGAGTGCTTCGACCGCAATGAGTCCCAAGGCTTCGAAGTACGACGGTAGGACAAATATGTCGCTTTCTCTCAAATGGTCCGCCATGAGTTTTTGGTTTTCGGCGTTATAGATCATGAGCCCTTCCGAATAGTTTGCCTCCATCATCAATTTGTCGCGTTCTTCTTTGGTGGACTTGCCGACGATGTGTATCTCAACATTTTTGTGCTCCTTTTCAATATAAGGAAGCGTTGCGGCAAGGGCGTAAATCCCTTTTGATTCCGTAATTTTTCCGGCGTACATAATCCTTATTTTTTCGTCCTTTTTTCCTTCGGTTGGAGGATAGAAGACGTTTTCGTTGTATCCACCGCCCACGAGGTGAATTTTATTTTTGTCCACTTTTAAGATTTCTTCGATTTCTTTGTGCTCCGCCGGAGTGACGGTCAAAACCACATCGAGGTCTTTTATGTGGGTGAGCCTTTTTAAAAATTTTTCGTGTTTTAAAACCTGTCTGATGTCTGTGCCGTGACAAATGCCGACGACTTTTCTGTCGTCAAAAACTTCTCTAACCAAGTCGGTCAGGAGAAAAAGATGGTGCGAAATGACTATGTCGGGGTCAAATTCTGTTTTCATTTTTTCGAGTTTTTTCCTGAAATTTTTTAGTAAAACATCGATTTCTTCTTCCGACATTTCGCTGTATATTGTTGAGTCATACGGCATTTCGTCGCTCATACCACAAATGTGAAACGGCATCTCAGGCATGTCGTAAAAAACCGGTTCAATAATTTTTGCGTGTACATCTATAAGTGCATGATGCTTTTCTTCGGTTCCGAAAATTGCAGCATTTTCAATTCCAAGATTGTTAAGACTTTCGATTAGATTTGAAAAGTATACTCCGCTTCCCGTTTTTGCCGGCAATTGCGTTAAAACATGTAAAATTTTCATAAATTCCTCCAAGTGTTTAAATTTATTAAAAATATAATTTCTGTCTTTTATATACCCAAGCCGCCAATAAAATAAGATATTAATCAAATTTAATATGAATTTATTAAAAAATTGATATAATATTGATTTTAATATATAATATAGGTAGTATTATGACGGAGGTGTTCTCATGATAAAAAGGGAGATTATAGATTCGACGATTTTGCTTCATGATCTTAATGATAGAGACAAAGAATTTTTGAGCGAAAATCTTGAAATACAAAAGTTCAAACGTGGCGATTATATTTTCCATCACATGGACGAAGCGAATTTTATGTATATTATGAAGAGCGGTGCGATGAAAATTTCGATGGATTTGTCGGACGGACGCGAACAAATTTTATATATCTATAGAAAAGAAGACTTTGTTGGAGGGCTTAATCTTTTGACCGCCGACAAATATGTTTACAATGGAATTGCTCTCACCGAGAGTGAAGTTATTAAGATTTCGAAACAAATTTATAATGATTTGTTGATTCACAACGAAAACTTTTTGCGAGAAATGCTAATTCAAAGCTTTTTAAGAATCAGAAAATCCGAAGAGCTCATCGACAGACTTTGCGTTATAAACGGCGACATGAAAGTTGCAAAAGGGCTCATCGATTTAGTTCACATGAGCGGAAAGAGGGAGCCGGACGGAAGTTTTCTAATAAGTCCGCACATGAACAGAACGGAGCTTGGAAGTTACACCGGTCTTGCAAGAGAAACGGTCACAAGAAAGCTTTCATATTTTGAAGACATGGGATATATTGAACTGCTTCCAAAAGGGGCGATAAGAATTCTCGACATGGACTCTTTGAGAGATCTCACAATTTAATTTTAAATTATATGAATGCGGATTTATCTCTGCATTCTTTTTTTATATGTTTCGAGCACAGGTCGCACAGTTTCTCATATTGTAAAAAAGTGCACGTTTTGATATAATTAAAACATGAATGAAGATATAAAAATTCGGAAAATGAATATTAAGGATGTACTTTCGATGCGCTCTTTCGGAAATAATAAAAATCCGCTTTTAATAAGTTATGATTTTTGGCCGAGGAGTTTTACCGAATGCGGTTATTGGTACTTAAAGAAAACCGAAAAGAAGGACAGGAGATATTTTGTCGCTTCTATCAAGGGGAAAATTATCGCATACTTATCTTCGAAGGACATCGATATGGACGAGGGAACATCGGTTTTGGGACTTGTTCTCGATCCTAATTTCCAAAGTTGCGGTTATGGAAAACGAATCATGGAAAAATTTCTCGCAATGTATTTTGACGACTACGGTTTTGACGAGATGACTCTTACTGTTGACATGTTCAACGAGAGAGCTTTTCGACTTTATAAGTCTTTGGGATTTAAAGTCGTTGGTCGCGGTTACCAAATTTTTGACGGCGAGAGGTGGCAGATTTCCAAGGGTGACGAAAAGTTTTTTGTCTTCAAAAAGGGACGCATATTATCCAAAATGCGGAAAATGAAAATTTCGTACGAAGATTTTTCTTTGTAGATTGGGGGAGAGATTTTGAGATTTATTGAATCAGAAAATTTAATACCAAGAAGGACGTCAATAAGTAATCTTTTTTTCAATACATTTTTAAAAGATGCGACAGGAGATGCTGTTAAAGTTTATCTCTATGCGTATTATCTTTGCAAGGAAAGCATTGCAATGACCAAAGAGGATTTTGCAAAGAGCCTTCATATGGAGGATGATACAATAGAAAGTGCGATAAACTATTGGATGAACATGGGTCTTATCGAGATGAAAGACGGGGACATGATTTTCCACGATCCGGATTCGCTCACGCTAAAAAATATCGTGACGACGGTTCCGCAAAAGACTGAGGACCCGGAAATGAAACTTATTGAAGCAAACAGAAATCCGGAGATAAGAGAGATGTTCCGTCAAGCGGACTATATTGTTAGGAGATCTCTCGTTCCGGAGGAAAAGAAGAAATTTATCACATGGCTCGAGACTTATCACATGTCGATTGAGATGATTCTTCATGCACTCAGTTATGCTTACGATGAACAAGGTGTAAAGCATCTCGATTATGTAGAGGGCATTTTAAGACGCTGGTATGATGCGGGTTACACTAATCTCGACGATGTTATAGATAATACAAATATGATTTCAAGTACGATGGAAATTGTACGGAAATCCTTGAATTTCAAACAGTCGCAAATGACGGAGCCGGTCAAAGAAATGATTGAAAAATGGAAGACTGAGCTCGGATACAGCGACGATATAATCTCGCTTGCGTGTGCACAGACGGTAAACATCAGAGAACCGAATGTCAGATATGTTGACGCAGTCCTTCGTGCATGGCACGATGAGGGCGTGACGGATCTCGTAGGGGCGAGGGCGGCGATTGAAAACAGACCGCAAAGACCGTCGGGCGGCGGAACTTCGAAACTCGACGACTATTATATGACGACCGAAAGGCAGACTGACGAATACTCCGACGATGAACTGAAAAAACTTCTCGGTTTAAGAGGGGGTTTATAGATGAATATCAGAGAACAGGTTGAAATGAAGCTGAAGGGACGACGTGAGAAGAATTCGCACGACAGCATTCAAAAGAAAAACGAGGTCCTTTCGAAATATCCTGACATTTTAAAGCTCGAGAGCGACGCTCGTGACTATATGGTCGGTGCGATGATGGGCGGCGAAATAAATACAAAATATTTTGATGAACTCATAGATAAGAAAGAAGCTCTCATCGACAAATATGGCATACGCGAGGAGTTAAAGCCGATTCACGACTGTTATATTTGCGGCGACCGCGGCTATCTAAGCGATGGAAGCATGTGCAACTGCCTTAAAAATCTTTTGGAAGAGGAATATTTTAAAGTCGGTGAGTCAAGCAGAATAATAAAAAATGCAACTTTCGCAAATTATAATCTGGAAATTTTTTCGGACAAAATTATGCCGGGAGCCAAGATTTCACTTCGTGATTATATGAAAGAAAAACTCGAAGAGGCAAAAGAATATGCGGAGAGTTTTACCGGCAAGGGAAGCGGACTTTTGTATTTCGGAAAAAGTGGCACCGGAAAAACTTTTACGACCGGTGCAATTGCAAATAGAATCAGAGAACGTGGTTTTACAGTTCTTTATATGACTGCGGTTGAACTTATGGACGCGGTCAAAGAAAAGGACTACTCGAACAATACCGGAGACGGTGAAACAAAATACCAACTCATAAAAGATGTGGACCTATTGGTGATCGACGACCTGGGAACGGAACTCGCAACGCCGTACACAGCTTCGGCACTTTTTGACATTGTAAACTATCGCTCGGGACTCGAAAAGCCGGTCATTTATTCCACAAATTTTGAATTGACACAGCTTTCAAAGAGATATCACGACAGAATTTTCAGTAGAATTACCGGCTCTGTGAAGCTGGTTGAATATTTTGGAAATAATATTAGATATATAAAAAAAGGAGAATAAGATGTTAGACATTAAAGACATTAGAAATAATTATGAATTTGTAAAGGAACGTCTTTCGGTCAGAGGCAAGGAATATCCTCTAGAAGAACTTAAAACACTCGACGAAAAAAGACGTGAAATAATTGGAGTTGTAGAAGAAAAGAAAGCATATCAAAACGAAATTTCGAAAAAAATTCCGATGATGAAAAAAGAAGGCAAGGACACCGAAGAGATTTTTAAGGAAATGAAGGAACTTTCAAACGAAATCAAGAGTTTCGATGAAGAGCTTCAAGGTATTGACGAAAAAATCAGAGAAGTAATTTTGGAAATTCCAAACCTTCCGCACGAAAGCGTTCCGAGAGGAAACGATGACACGGAAAATATAGAAATGGTAAAGGTTGGAACTCCACGTGAATTCGATTTTGAGCCGAGAGCACACTGGGACATCGGAACTATGAACGACTGGCTCGACTTTGAAAGGGCAAACAAGATTACGGGAAGCAGATTCTCGATTTTTAAAGGATTCGGCGCAAAACTTGAACGTGCATTGACACAATTCATGCTCGACCTTCACACCGAAAAACAAGGATACACAGAAATGAGCACGCCGTTTATGGTAAACCGTGACAGCATGATTGGAACGGGACAACTTCCGAAATTCAGTGAAGATATGTATCAACTCGAAAGAGACGACTTCTATCTCGTGCCGACTGCAGAAGTGCCGCTCACAAACATGTATAGAGGCGAAATTTTAAGCGAAGATGATTTGCCGATTTACATCACGGAATACACTCCGTGCTTCAGAAGGGAAGCGGGAAGTGCCGGTCGTGACACAAGGGGGCTCATAAGAAATCACCAATTCGACAAAGTCGAACTCGTAAAATTTGTAAAACCGGAAACATCATACGACGAACTCGAAAAGCTCACGATGAATGCAAGAGAAGTTTTGGATTTGTTGAAACTCCCATACAGAGTTGTAACCCTTTGCGGCGGCGACTTGGGATTCTCAAGTGCAAAGACATACGACATCGAAGTTTGGATGCCGAGCTATGGTAGATATGTTGAAATTTCGAGCTGCTCGAACTTTGAAAACTATCAAGCAAGACGCTCCAACATAAAATATCGTCCGAAAGACGGGGGCAAAGCTGAATTTGTTCACACTTTGAACGGAAGCGGGCTCGCAGTCGGAAGAACATTTGCTGCACTCGTTGAAAACTACCAAAAAGAAGACGGCACGATTGAAATTCCGGAAGTTTTAAAACCATATTTCGAATCGAAATTAAAATAATGAAAAAATATAGAAAAATATTAATGGTAACGGCGTTTATGATGCTGTTACCATTAACTGCATATGCGAAAGATGTAAAGTTGTGGATTGACGGAAACTATGTGACGGGCGATGTGTCGCCTAAAATTGTAAACGACAGAACCGTCGTTCCGCTTAGAATGATTTCGGAGAGCTTGGGACTCACTCCGGTTTGGAACGAACCTGAACAGTCGGTCACAATTGAGGCGCAAAACATTTCGGTCGTTTTTAAAATAAATGATATGAACTATGTCTTAAACGGCGAAAAGAAACAAATGGACGTCGCACCTCAAATTATAAGTGACAGAACGTTCGTGCCTCTTCGAGTTATAGCTGAAGTTTTCGGAAAAAAGGTGGATTGGGACCAAAAGAACGAGACCGCAATTGTGGGAGAAGGATATGTTCCACCTGCTGCAACTGAAATTTCGTTTGAAAAAGCGAATGTAAAAAATGTGGTTGACGGCGATACAATTGTTGTAGACATCGACGGTGCCGAAAAGAAAGTGCGTTTTGTTGGAATCGATGCACCGGAAATGAGCACGCCGAACGGAAACACATCGAAAAAATTTACAGAAGACGCAATTTTAAACAAGACCGTCTATCTCGAAAAAGATGTGTCCGAAGTCGACAAATACAACCGACTTCTCAGATATATTTGGCTTGTTTCGCCGAACGGAATCGAAATAAACGAAAATACTGTCAGAGAAAATATGCTGAATGGAAAAATGGTTGCAAGCGGAATGGCTGCTTCAAAAACTTATGCACCGGACATAAAATACCAAAACATTTTGGATAAATTGCAAACCGATGCGGTAAACAATAAGCTCGGCATGTGGGCACCTGCTCCTACCGGTGCGATTGTTAGCACGCACAAAGTCGAAGGTTGGGGTCTTCAATTCGGCACATTCGTTCCGGAAAACAGAACGAAAATCGAAAGAAAACAAAACGGCAAGACCTACTTTGCCGACACGACACAAGGATATATAAAAGGCAATGCAAGTTCGAAGAAATACCATCTTCCTGGCATGCAAGGCTACGACAAAATCAGCGTTGTGAATGTCTGCTTCTTTAGAACTGAGGAAGAAGCGATTGCAAAGGGATTTGTAAAAGCGAAAAAATAATGATCGCCCCAAATTTCGGAGACGAGATGTGGGGCTTTTTTAATGCAATTGTCTTGACAACTGCAATAATAAATAAAAAAATGATTATAAAAAAATGGGTAAATATAAATATAAAGGATAATTTTAGTTAAGGGTGATGGAATTATATGCAAGGCTTAAAAAAATATAAAATAGACTACTCGGGCGAAGCACTTTATGTCGAGAATATAAAATGGAATGACAAAGGGCTTGTTGTGGAACTTGAAAATGATAACTGCGAAATAATAAAACTCGTTTTTGAAAGCACGGTCTATCTTTATATAAACACAGCGGAAAGCTATAAGCCGGAGTTTTGGATTGAAAATCCGGAGGATTATTATCCGTTTTTATATTCGGAAGAATCGGAAAAAATCCGTGAGCTAAAAGTAAAAGCGAAACAAATTGAAAACGAAAAAATAATTCACTTTGCAATTGTCGGCGTAGATAATATTGTTGAAGTGCTTACTTCGGATTTTCCGAAAATTATTTTATAATTAACTATTAGTTAAAAAAGTCAACATTGTCGTGAAAAAGAATTCAATAATATATCTATTTATTTTAAATATTACGTACAAAACAAATTTGCATAAAAATTTTCAACGAAATAAAAATAGATTTTACTTTATTTAAGAGTTTTAAGAATATTTGGTTAATATTTATGGTATAATATAAGAGAATGTAGATTTAACCAAATGGTTTTATATAAATTTATACGAGGGGGTTTAAGAATATGAATAAGAATTTTTTAACGAGGATGATCTCATTTGTGTTGGCAGCAATGATGATATTGACATCACTGCCCATTAACACATTTGCAGAACCGGTTGCCAATGGCAATCAAACCGATAGCAAGTTTGAAATAAAATATGACAACGGATCTATCGTGCGCAAGGAGGATTACATCAATGAGACGAAAAATCTTCCTGTTGTTCCTAAAAAGACTGACAATGCAGGGAGTTTAATCAAGAACCCTGATATGCCAAAGTTGTATACAGTTCACTCAGACTTTAAGGTTCAACGTGGTGACGACTTAGTTGTTAGTTATCAACCATATATAGCTACTGCTGGTGCGGCAATAAGTCAAGATGAAAAGGATAAGATAAATAAGGAAGTTAAATTTCCTAATCTAGATGGCTACACTAGCGCCACACCAAATAGAAAAGCAAATATTACTTATGACTTTATTGAAAAAAGGGCTTTAGCTCATAAAAATCTAGTTGGTGATGAATATAAGGGACATCATGACTATATTTACACGCCTATAACTTCAAAGGTAAAGGTAAAGCATCTTTTCCAAGATATAAATGATTTTAATAAATATGATAAAAAACTTGGCGAAGAAAATAAAGACTATAAAATAACTACACAACAAGGTGTTACAGGAACTAGCTTGACTATACAACCGCTACCTTACAACGAAATTATTGGTTATGTTCCTGAGAGTACAAATATTACTACACAAGTGCCGGAAAACACTGATAACTTTGTAATAGAGCTTCGTTACAATTTAGCTCATTACACTATAAATTACGATACTGCAGGCGGAACAGAAATTCCAGCTCGCACTCTTTACTATGGACAAGTTATTCCTAAAATAGCCGATGCAGATATTCCTACAAAAGTAGGCGGAGACTTTTTAGGCTGGAAACCATCTGTTAAATTAACTACAAAGAGTGGAAAAGAATATAAGGAAAATGAAATAATTAAAGTTGCAACTGGCGGGGCTATCAAAAATCTTGATGCTAATTTAATCATGCCTGCTGAAGACGTTACTTTCACTGCAGTGTGGAAGGACAAGGAAAAGGCTGACTACGCAGTCCAATTTTGGGCAGAAAAGGCGGACCATGCAGATGGTGCTCCTCTAGCTGATAAGTACGACTATATAGGCACTCGTGTCTATAAAGACCAAGACACAGGTTCGAGACCGGACTTGGATAATGAACCCGTAAAAGACATAGTTTTTCCAGACCTAGACCAAGCCCGTCTAGCCAAGATATGGGCTGGCGCAAGATTTAATCGTGGCAAAGATCTTTATCTAAACAAGTTCTATGTATACAACAAAGACTTAACTCACGAGGAAAACAAAGACCCTGCAAATGTAAACCTAGTTAAGTCTGTTGATTCAACAGGCAAGACTGTCTACAATATCTACTACGACAGACAAGTCTATGACCTATACTTCACGAAGTCTAATGCTCAACCTGCTGCAAATACCTTTTACCCTGAAATTTGGGGATATGATGAAGCTAAAGGCGAGGTAGTGAAGAAGGGCGGTCCTGGTAATCCTTACCATTACAAGGCAAGGTTTAACCAGCTAATGCTAGGCTGGCCAAACGACGCTATGCAAACTAAGGGCTTTAGCAAAGGCATGCAATCCTTTGGCTGGGGACCAAACTATAATACACCAAATTGGCCAGGTTACTTAGATACACCTCCTTATAGGTTAAATGCCGATGAGTTCTTAGACATGCCAAACTACATTAGGTGGGGCGGCTATACGAAAAAGATAGATAAGGGTGATGGAACAAACATAAACGTAGATAAATTCGATTTTACAACTCTTTCCTTTGGTATAAATCAGGCCGAAAACTCTATGCCTCACCACATGGACTTTTGGATGGACGGCTTTAAGGACGGCGAAACAATTATTCGCTACGACCTATACAGGTATAAGGCAGATACCAATTCTGAATCTTATAGGCCTAAATACCCTAAGGTTCAAGGCTTTACTGGTAAGGGAGATAAAGAACCGGCGGAATTTCTTGATACGGATGGCATAGATGATAAAAACGAAGAGCGTAAAGAAGTAACCCCATTCCCTGATAAGAAATATACAGTGCTTGGAGAGGAACTCCCTTTAGGTAAGATGAAATTTATTAAGGCCTTCTTTAACAATGCCGATGACTGGGGCGATCCTATAGATAGTGATTATACCTTCGACAAAAACGGCTACCTTAGGTTTAAATACACTCGTAACAAGTACCCACTAAGGTTTAACAACGACCCATCAAAGATAAAAGGCGATAGTGAATTTAATAAAACTAACTCAATAGATACTTTCTACGAATTTCCACTAAAGGCCTTAAGCCCTGATGCGGATACGGAAGAAAGCTACAATACAGAGAATCCGAAAAACATATTGGATAATCCGGAAAAGCTAAAAGAATTAGAACTTACAGACCTTGTAGAAAAAGGTGCTGATGGTAAGTTACGAGTTAAAAGACCAGAGGGTCTTTCAGACCAAATGGTCTTTAAGGGCTGGGCACTAGACCCTGCCGGCACTAAGCTTATTTGGGAAAACCCAGGCGAGAAGATGCCTAACCACCCAGTGAACCTATATGCTAAGTGGGGCGAACCAGACTACAAGTGGAAGGTAACTTTCGATCCAAACGGCGGAGTACTAGGAAACATTAAGGAAGAAAACCTAACTCAAAAACGCAAGACTATACAAGAAGGAGACATAGGTAAAGAAGAAAAAAATACCTATGCTAAAAAAGAAGCCAATGAAGGCGACAAGCAAGTCTTTACAGTTATTCAAAGACAAAAACTTGTAGAGCCGAAATTTAAGCCTACAAGAAAAGGCTACGACTTTATGGGTTGGGAAGTAATTCACTACAAGAGGGATGCCAAAACCGGTGACTATACAAACGAGCAAGACACCAGCTATAGAGATACTTATAAGGTTCCAGAGCTTTACTCCTTTGGAAACGATGTAGTAAGCCCAGTCTATCTAAAGGCAATTTGGGTAAAAAGCGATGTTGTAGACATAGAATCTCACCACCATTTCTTAGACAATAACTACGAAGAAGTCAAACAAGATATACAACCTCTTAGAGACAGAAGAGTTGGCTCATATCTAGCTGCTGTAGGAAGTCGTCAAAATGCTGAAAGAATACTAGTACCTAAGGATGAGTGGGATAAGTTAGAAGAAAAGAATACTACAAAATTAAAAGATTCAATGACTTATAAACAATATAGGGCACTAGATGAAGAACACCCAAGAGTCAACTCATACAGTCAACAAATAAGAATTGAGCCGGAAGAGATTCCAGATCCAAATGATAACACTAAATTAATTCCTAACCCTAAGGCAAAATTAAATCAATTCCACTTCTACTACAGACCATTTAGACACAGAGAGTACAAAGTAAACTACCTTGATGAAAGAGGAAGAGCAGAAGTAGAAAAGTTTATTGAACAGTCTAAGAAAGACTTTGCTGCTATAAAAAATCATAGTAATTTAACTGACGCACAAAAGTCTGAAGAATATATAAAACTTCTAAATAATAGCCGTGCAGCTTTTAAAGCTATAAGTGATAAGTACTCCATCATTAACCAAGAAGTAGTTAAGAATGGTAAACGTCACTTTGATGCAAGAAACTACAGGCCTATAGATGGTTGGGTTCTTAATGATAAGCCACAACAACAACTATTCTTTGATATTGATGAAGAGACAAATGCTTTCTTCGGAATCAACGAAACAGGCCTTGATGAAATTAACTTCTTCTATAAGGATGTAAGAGTTATAGAAGTTAAAAAAGATGACCCAGTGCCAAAAGGTTATGTAAGAGTAACATTTAAGGCAGCTGATGGCGGTTCATTTACAGACAAAGATGGAAAAGCTGTCAAAGAACTTTACTACGATGTAATAAAGGGACTTAAGTCAGACTTTATACCAGTTCCAAAAGTATTAGAAGAGGGGAAGGAAAAAGAAAAAGGCAAATATTATATCACCCCTGACAATGGTAAGAGATTTATTGAATGGGATAAGCAAAAGTTATTGAACGATAACACTATCATTGAACAAGACTATACTTTCACTGCACAATATGATTGGTCTGATTTACATGCTAGCTCAAAGGAACTTGTAAAGACAGAAGCATTTAATGACCCTAATAACACTTGGACAAATAGCTTTGCTCCAACTATAGATGAGCTAAAGAAACAAGTAGTCAAGACTGATGCCAATGGCAATGAAGTAGCTTTGCCGGCAGATGCTACAGTAACTATAGTTGATGATGAAGGTAATAAACTCACTCAAGATGCTATCTATAAAAAAGTAAAAGAAATGAGTGCTCTTGACACAAACGAACTTGTGAGAACAGTTGTATTTAAGGCGAAAGTTACATTTACTGGTAATCAAGCAGATAAGACACTAGACATTCCTGTAAAGATTTACAAGAACGTTTACGAAGCACTTACTAATGGCGATATGCCAAAGGTTTTAAAGGACGCAACTGCGCCTGGTGGGGATTTAGAAAAAATAACTGGCGATTATGTAAAAGTAACAGTTCAACCAACAAATAAAACTTCAAATAAAGATGCCAAGATTTATTATGTAAATCCAAAGGCTTGGGTAGAGATAAAAGAAGTTGATATAAGTGCTGACGCACCTAATTTAGGATTTACAAAGTGGACGGCAGATAAGGCTAAGCAAAATGAAGATGGTAAGGCTAATGGTGAATTTGACTTTAGTAAACGTCATATGTTTACTGAAGATACAGTAATTACACCAAACTTCTCAGACGATGTAAAAGAACAAATAGGTCCAGATAAACCAGATGTTCCAGGTAACTTTGTAAAAGTTATTGTTGACAAGACAGCAAATGCTGAGCTTGGAGTTGACGAAAAACAAACTCAAACCTTCTGGGTTAATCCAACAAAAGAAGTGACTATACCGGTTGCTAAGCCTAATGGAAAAACTATTGCTCCAGCAGCAGGAGCACAAGCAAAAGCTTGGATATTTAAAGATTGGACATCTGCTGAAGCTACTTCAAGAACTTGGACTGATACAATTAAAGCTCAGTTTACAGAAGATGTAACAACTATTACTGCAAATTATAAAGAAGCAGAAAATATAATCAAATATGATCCGGAAGAGCCTGAAAAAAGACCAGATGGTTATGTAAGAGTAAAATTCGAGGCAGATGAAGGCTTGACATTAAGTAATGTAAAATATTACTACGTTAAGAAAAATTCTGGAGTAAAATTATCTGACTTAACTCATCCAACAGTTGATGCAAAAACAGGATATGAGTTTAATAAGTGGAATAAAGAAGATACAACTGAGATAGGCGATGCAGATATAACTGTTACTGCTCAAGCTAATAAACTTAAAAATGTCATTGAAGATGATGGTAAGCCTGGCACTAAACCAGCTGGTTATGTGGATGTAGTCTTTGTAATTAAGGATGGTGACGAAGCCAAGGGATCACTTATAGGAGTTGCAAAATTTTTTGTTAAGCCAAATGAGTATGTAATGATAAATCCACCAACTCCAGCACCTAAGACAGGATTTGAGTTTGGTGCTTGGGATAATGATGCTACAATACCAACAGAATATAAAGACCCAGTGACAACTATTACAGCAAGCTTTAACGAGTTAGATGCTGTATCAACTGTTCCAAAACCTGGCTATGTAAAAGTTGAATTTACTATTGAAGGAAATAACGGATCAATTGAAACTGGACAAACAAGTATTTACTATGTAGATCCAAATAGAGCAGTGACACTTAACCCTCCTACAACAAAGGCTAATATAGGCTATGTGTTTGAAAAATGGGATCAAGATACTACTACAGCTAAGCCATATACTACTCCTACAACAGTTAAAGGAACTTTCAAAAAGCTTGACGATATTATTCCTTCAAAGGATAATACTGTTGATCCAAATGCAAAACCAGAAGGCTATGTAACAGTTACCTTTACAAAGGGCGATCACGGAAGCTCTATAAGTGGAGAAACAGTTTACTATGTTAATCCTACAGCTAATAAAACATTAGCTGATATTACTCCAAAGCCTACAGTTATACCTGATACAGGATATGCAGTTAAGGGATGGGACAAAGAAGATGACTTCAAAATAACACAAGATACAACAGTTAATGCGAAGTATGACGATTTTGATAATGTTATTCCAAAATATCAAGACGATGGAACAACAGAAAATACTAAACCTGCTGGCTATATCGAAGTTACTTTTGACCCAACAAATAAAGCAAAGGACAGTACACAAAAGATTGTTTATGTTAGACCAAATACAGCTGTAATACTAAAGGGATATGAACCAAAAGTTGAAGCAAAAGATAATTATGAGTTTTCTGACTGGAATGTAGATTTAACAAAGAAAACAGAATATGAAAATGGAACTATAATAACGGCTCTTTACAATGACAAAGGAGATATTAAAACATCAAAAGAACCTGGCTATGTAAAAGTTGAGTTTAAAACAGATGATAGAGGAAAACTAGTAAATAATCAAGGGATATTAGTAGATACTACAGAGCTATGGATTGCTCCTAATAAAGAAATTACAATACCAGATCCAAGCGTTATTCCTAATGCCGGTCATACATTTACAGTCTGGGATAAACCATTAACAGTTACTCTAACAAAAAACCAAGAACCATATATAATAAATGCACAATATAGTGATGATAAAAATATTATTTTAAAGACTAAAGAAGATGACTCTGAAAAACCAAAGGGCTATGTAACAGTTACATTTAGAGCAGATGATCATGGCTCGCTTGAAGGAGATAAAAAAGTAATAACTTACTTTGTAAATCCTGATGCAAATATTATGATTGTTGATACAGTAACGAAACCTGATGAAGAGATTGCAGTGCCTATGACTAAACCAGATGCAAACTATGCAAATGATAAGTGGTATGAAAGCATTGACAAAACAAATCCAATTAAGACTGATTTAGAATATGTAGCTAGATTTAATAAAGGCAAAGTTACTTTAACTTATAATGCCGGAAAAGGAACAGGAACTCCTCCAATACCGGGTATAGTTGATAACGGCACAAAAGTTAGACTTGCACCAGCTACTGGCTTAAGCAAGGCTGACGCTAAGTTCGCTGGCTGGAAGATAGGCGAAAAAACTTATCAAGTTGGCGAAGAAGTAGAATTAACAGAAAATACTATAGCCACAGCTCAATGGACTGACGATAAGCAAATCATCGAGTATGATCCGGTTAAAGATCCTACAACAAGACCGGATACAAGCTATGTAAGAGTTACTTTTGAAGCAGATAATGGATTAGGATTAACAAATGTAAAATATTATTATGTAAAGAAAAATGCAGGCAAAACTATTGGCGAATTAACAAAACCAGGCTATACCGAAGAAACTGGTTACAAGTTTGATAAGTGGGATCCAGCAGATACAACTACAATTGCAGACAAAGATATTGTAGTAACAGCAAAAGCGACAAAACTTGATAATGTTATTCCAGAAAAAGATAGTAACAACCAAGCTAATAAAAAACCAGATGGCTACAAAGAAGTAACCTTTGTAGTTAAAACTGGAGACGAAACTAAAGGTTCAATTGAAGGCGTTACAAAGTTCTATGTAAATCCTAATGAATATGTAACTATCAACAACACACCAAAAGCAAATGCAAATACAGGTTTTGAATTTGGCGCTTGGGACAAAGACGCTACAAGACCAACAGTTTATGATAAAGATACAACTATTATTGGATCGTTTAACGACTTAAAGAATGTAATTCCAAAGACAAAGACTGACGAATCCGAAAAACCAAAAGGCTATGTAACAGTAACATTTGCAATAGATCCAGCTACAGGTGGCCAAATTGTTAATGGTGAAACTACTGTTTATTATGTAAAACCAAATACAGATGCAACAGTTCCACAACCAAAAACTATTGCTGAAACAGGCTATGAATTTGAAAAGTGGAATCAAGATACTACAACAGCTAAGAAATATACTCAAGACACAACAGTTAAAGGAAACTTCAAAAAGCTTGAGGACATCATTCCATCAACAAAAGATGATGGAAAGCCAAATGCTAAACCAGGTGGCTATATCACAGTAACTTTTGATAAGGGCGAACACGGTAGCTTAACAGGACAAACAGTTTACTATGTAAATCCAAAAGCTGATCCAGCTAAGACTATTGGTCAAATAACAAAACCAACAGTAAAAGTAGAAGTTGGCTATAAGTTTACTGGCTGGGATAAAGCTGATACTGAGCCTATAAGCGAAAATTTAGATATAGTAGTTAAAGCACAATATACTGCACTTCTTGACGTTATAGTTAAAACAGCTGATGATGATTCACAAAAACCAGATGGCTACATCACAGTTACTTTTGATACTACAAACAAAGGTAGAATAAAATATACTTCGATGATTACTAAAAAAGTTTTATTTGTAAATCCAAATAAGGCTATAGTATTAAATGATAAAGCACCTGGAGTAGTTCCTAAGAAAGGCTACGAATTTTCTAGATGGGATGTATCCATTGATAAAGCTATTCAATATGAAAATGGAACTACAATCACAGCGCTTTATAACGAGCCAGGCAATATTTCTACAACAGAAGTAGCTGGCTATGTAAAGGTTGTATTTAAGCCAGGAACTAATGGTTCATTAGAAGGTCAAACAACTGAGTACTGGATTAAACCGGGCGTTCAAGTTAATATTCCAGAACCAAAAGTTGATCCAAACGTTGGATTTAAGTTTAAAAAATGGGATATGTCTTTAACAGTAACTGCTGCGGCAAATGATCCGACTTATGTAATCACAGCGACTTATGAAGAATTACCAGATATAATTCCTCAAGTAAATAAAGACGGATCAGATAAACCAAAAGGCTACGTGAAAGTTACCTTCAAGGGTGAACATGGTACTTTAGTAGAACCTACTATTTACTACGTAAATCCAAATAAAGAAATTTGGCTATATGATTCTGATTTCACTAAGATGGTTAATGATAAAAATGCTGACATAGGTTACACTTCTGTCGGTGGTGAATGGGATGTAGATACAAGAGTAACGATAATTGAAGACAAGACTATCACTTATACGTTTAAAAAGTTAGATGATGTAATCGAAAAGACAAGTGATAATCAAGTGCCACCAAAAGGCTATGTAAAAGTAACTTTAAATCCAACAGATAAGGCAAAAGATGAACCAAAGGAAAATAAGGAAAATAAAGTTTACTTTGTAAATCCATTGAAGAATGTCACTTTACCAGAATTTGAACCAACAGGCAAAGAAGAAACAATTAATGACATTAAGTACACTTATGAATTTAAGGCATGGGCATCTATAAGTGGTGTTGTAGGCGCTTGGCCTAAGGGAAATGGAAAAATTGAGAAAAAATTTACTCAAGATACAGATATTAAGGCTAGGTACACTAAAAAAGTAGACTTGGAAACACTACTTCCAGCACCAGTTGCCAAGGAAAATGTTTCTACACCTATTAATGTAAAACCGGACCCTCAAGACTTAATAAAGAACGTTTATGATTCAAAGGATCCAAATAATGAAGCTAATTTACCGGAAGAAACAAAATTTGAATATATTACAGAGCCAGATGTAAAGCAAGCTGGAGATACTACTGCAAAGGTAAAAGTAACTTATCCAAATGGCAAGACTGTTGAAGTTGAAGTGCCGATAAAGGTTGTAGAAAGCGTTATACCTCAAATTGGTAATGATAAACCAAAGAACGTTCCAAGTACTTTTGTTAAGGTTACTTTTGATCCAACAGATAAGGGTACTTTAGAAGGCGCTAAGATATTCTGGGTTGATCCCACAAAAGAAGTTATAATTCCAGTGAAAAATGCGGTAGGCAATAGCTACAATGTCTTTGCCGGATGGAAGATTGGAGACGAAAGCTATAAGCCAGATGAAAAACATCAATTCAAAGCAGATACAACAGTTACTGCTTCATATACAGACTCTGAAAATATAATTCCATTTGATCCAAAGGCTGAACCACCTAAGGCAAGACCGGAAGGATATGTAAAAGTAACATTTGATGCACAAGTGGGATTAAAGCTAAGAGAGTCAAAAGCATATTATGTTAAGAAAGGTGCAAAAGACTCTGAAGGGAAACCACTTACTTTAAAGGCAATTAAAGATGCAGGATATCCGACTTATGATAGTGCTAACGGTTATCAATTTAGCAAATGGGATAAGGCTGACACAACAGTAATTGGCACTGAAGACATCGTAGTAACTGCTTTAGCTAAGCAAGTATCTTCACCTGTCAAGCCGGGTGATGACTCGGGCTATAGACCATCTTATCCAGAAATTATCTACAGAGACAAAATTGTCGAAAAAGAAAAGATAGTTGAAAAGGTAGTTGAAAAAACTCATAATATTTATGGAGAAATGGATAAAGAGCTTAGATACATGCAAGGCTTTAACGGCAAGTTCAGACCATACGATGGCTTGACAAGAGCAGAAGCTGCTCAGATCTTAGCAAATGCTCTTAAGGCTGATGGCTATGGCTACGATGCAAATTATGCTCTAAGCTACAATGACGTTGGCGATATGTGGTACACAGACGCCATCAGAGTAGTTACTCAAGCAAATGTATTCCAAGGCTATAGTGATGGAACATTCAAACCACAAAGCAAGATTACCAGAGCAGAGTGGGTAGCAACACTTAGAAGGTTCCAAAGCCTTAAAGAGGCAAATGGCAACGCTATGATGCTAAAAAGCGGTCACTGGGCAATAGCTGAAGTCGAAGCGGCTTATGAAGCAGGCTGGCTAGGCGTTTACCAAGAAGGCATAGCAAAGTTTGATGCTGACAAGCCTATTACAAGACAAGAAGTTGCTTATGTATCGAACAGAGCTTTCAGAAGAGTGCTTGACAAGATATATCTAAGAAGAAGTGCACACACACTGATAACTTATAAGGATGTAAGTCCAAGCATGCCTCTATATGAAGACATCTTATGCGCAAGTAACACATTATTGACAGACGGCAAATACTACAGAGCAAACACAGTTGATAACAACGTCAACAAGTTTAATATTGTTACAGATGGCATAAAGATAGACGGAAAGAAATTCCAATTCATTATAGGTAGATAAGCCAAACAATAAAATATCAAATTAGAAAGAGAGCTGAAAGGCTCTCTTTTTTATTGCATTTGTTTTAGAATGTAGTATAATGTATTTGGATGAGATGAAAATTTTGAGAATTAATTGTGAGTATTGGATGAAATAGTATCGCTTGATATTTATAGAAAATATAGAGATTTAAATAGACGATTCCCGCACACGCGGGGGGTAAATGTACTACTTTTTTTCAATTTGCGTTTAACGCTTTGGCGATCGTTAAAGTATTTTCCTCCTTGTTTATAATTGAAATAAGTATTTTTCTGTATTTTATACGAGAGCATTTCTCGAAATTTTCTTCCATCTTTTTTTATACTGAAAAATGCGCGCACCAAAACAAATCGCAATCATATGTTATAAAAAAATATAGATGGGTATATAAATAGATAAGGACTTAAGGAGGTTTGTCATGGAAAGAAATACCGGTTCCGAAAAAACGAATTTTAAACAATGGATAGTTGTTGGAGTGCTTGTTTTGGCAATTGCGCTCATTATGTATTTTATGGTTGTGACTAAGAGAAAAACTGAAACTTACAATAAAAATCTTAGTGCAAACATAACCGGTCTTTTGAATGCAAACAAGACTTATTATATTAAAGACTACGACAAGGAAGACGATTCCTCATACGGCGTTTCAAAATTTAAGTCGGTTGTTTTGCTTGGATATGACAATGTAAAACCTGGAGTTGTTCAAAAGGTGAGCGAGTTCGGTGAAACAAAGGATGAAGATTATCTTTTCGTTGCCGAAAGAAAGGGCAAGAAAGAAATCAGCGTTCTTTTGAAAAAGCCGGTGGTTTTGAGTCATGAAGTGACGACGGATTTAAGCACATCATCGGTCACAGAGACAAATAATCTCGTGTCGAATTTGAAAAGACAAATCGAAAAAGAACTCATAAGTTCGAAGGACCAAGAAAGCATTTTTGAAGATACAAAGTCGATTTTAAAGACATATCTCGAAGCTCTTGGATATGAAAGTGTGACAATCACAGAAAAGTAGTAGTTAGCCGTGCATACGCACAGTGAACATAAATTTTAGAAAAGGGGAGATTAAGATGATTTCAGAAAGATTAGCAAAAGCAATTAATGAACAATTGAATTTTGAATTGGCAAGTGGTTTTATTTACAAGGGAATGGAAGCTTATTTCGGCAAAGAAGGATATGACGGATTTAAACACTTCATGAAACTTCAAGCAGAAGAAGAATATGAACACCATCAAAAATTCGCTGAATTTTTATATTCAGTTGATAAATGTGTAGAATACACAGAAATTCCGGGTGTAAAGAATGAATATAAAAGCCCGAAAGATGCAATTGAACAAGCTTTGGGACATGAACAGGAAGTAACAAAGAGAATTCACAACTTGTACGAAATTGCTCTTGAAGAAAAAGATTATGAAGCAATCACAACTCTCGACTGGTTCTTAAATGAACAAGTTGAAGAAGAAGACAACTTCAGACACATTCTTGATCAATATGAATTGCTTGACGACGCAAAAACAACGACTTATTGGATTGATAAGGAATTGGGAAAAAGACAATAGAATAAGAATTAAAAAGGTGGAACACGATAGGTGTTCCACCTTTTTTTGCGGCCCTTTTCGCGATAAACGCTTGCTGTATGATTTTTTGTACGCAGTACGTAGCGGCGACCAGTTTTTTTGCGGGTGAGGTAGAAATCTATGATTTCGTAACCGAACGCGCAAAAAGGTGTATCGCCGCCAAAAAGGAGAACGGGTGGGAGAATATTTTGATGAACACACAATGATGTATGGAGATAAAAATTGTTCGGATTTTTTTGTTCGATATTTTATGTAATCAGCGTTGTTGGTAAAAATACATATTCAATGTACACAAAAATGGGCGTCGGGATGTAACCCGACGCTACTGTTTGTGAAACACACAATGATGGATGGATTTATATATTGTAGAAAATTCACACGAAGATATCGTAACAATGTGAATGCGAACATACGGATGTGTTATGTTTATATATAAGACGACAGAATTTGTAGCGGCGTGGTGTACAATCGACGTCAACGACTCATTTCTCCTATTCGTCGAAATGTCGTCGGACGTCTTTGTATAAGACCTACCATTGTGTTTTTGATTTTGTCAAATCAAAAAGCACGGGTTAGGGCTATAAAATACCGCCGCCTGGAGTATGAATACATACACGATTATATGCAATAAAATATATAATTAAATAAACGCCGTCCGTAACGGCGACCAGTTTTTTTATCCATCGAACAGAAATCTTTGATTTCGCCCAGAGATGAGATAAAAAGGTGTATCGCCGCAAAAAAAGGAGAACGGGTTGGAGAATATTTTGATAAACACACAATGATGGATGGAGATAAAAATTGTTCGGATTTTTTGGTTCGATATTGTATTTGTACAACGTTATTGGTAAAAATACATATTTAATGTACACAAAAATGGGCGGGAGGACATCGTTACTCCTAACGTCGTAACATATGCCGTCCCGCTACGTTGCGATTGCTAATGTCTACAATTGCAAAAAATTCCAACTCCCCCCACCCCTCACCAATTTGATAATGAATTGTTATGAGTTTATTCATAGATTATGTTATAATGTAATCTATGAATTATTTTTTTGAGAATATTAATAAAAATGAAATACTTAAATATCTGGGATACAGAACCGGAGAGGTGCCGGCGGACATTATGGAGGAGATCGATGAGGCGATTTCAATTGTAAAAAAATGTGCACGACCGAAGTATGTGTTCAGATTTTTCGATGAAGATGACGAGGTGTTAAAAGAAATTGCCGTCGGACGAGATATGGCGGAGCTTCTTAGAAGTTCATTCAAGGTGATTCTCTTTGCAGTCACGCTCGGCAACGAGATTGAGATGGAGATCCGAAAGCTTTCATTCACGAATCTCAGCATGAGTGTTGTGGTTGATGCGACGGCGAGTGCGGCGATTGAAGCGTTTGCGGAGGAGCTTGACAAGTCTTTTCAAAAGGAGTTTTCCGGGTTTTATTTGACCGACAGATTTTCGCCGGGATACGGTGATATGCCGATTTCGATTCAAAATTATTTTTTGACTGCGATAAATGCAAAGAAAGAAATTGGAATTACAACGACTGCCGAGGGGATTATGACTCCGAGAAAGTCTATAACGGCGATTATGGGTGTGTCAAAAGAGGTGCAGCCGCACAGACACAGAGGTTGCGAAAATTGCAGACTTTTTAGAAATTGCGAGTTTAGAAAAAGAGGTGAAAATTGTGGATACGAAGGATAGAGTTGTGATTTTGGACGGAGCGATGGGAACGATGCTTCAACAGGCGGGCATGAAGGTCGGCGAGATTCCGGAGCTTTTAAATATAAAAGAGCCGGAGATGGTGAACGGCGTTTATAGAAAATATGTCGACGCTGGCTCGGATATTATTTACGCATGCACATTCGGTGCGAACAGGCGAAAACTTGGAGCCGAGAAGACGAGAGAGGTCGTCGCTGCGGCAACGAGAAATGCGAAAGCATGTGCTGAAAAAACGGGCGCAAAAGTTGCACTCGACATCGGACCGATTGGAGAGATGCTCGAGCCGCTTGGCACGCTCAAATTCGAAGAAGCAATTTCCATTTTTAAAGAGGTCGTCGAGGCGGCAAAGGACAATGTCGACATAATAGTGATTGAGACGATGACGGATCTTCTCGAGGTAAAGGCTGCGATTTTGGCTGCACGCGAAACGACGGACAAGCCGATTTTTGTCACTATGACTTTCGAAAAAGACGGCAGAACTTTTGCGGGAGTTAGCATCGAATCTTTTGCGAATATGGTGCAGGGACTTGGCGTTTCTGCGATTGGAATAAACTGCTCATTGGGACCGGGCGAAATGGTTTGGATGGTGAAAAAGCTTTCCGAAATCACGGATGTGGATCTTATTGTAAAGCCGAATGCAGGTCTTCCGGATATGAACGGCAAATACAATTTGACTCCGGAGGAATTTTCGAAAACTATGGGAGAAATTTTGGAACTCGGAGTAAAATATATCGGCGGTTGTTGCGGAACAGACGAGAGATTTATCCGAAAATTATCGGAAAATTTCAAGGGTCAACCCGTTAAAGAAAGAGCTGTAAAAAAGATTTCGGGACCGTCTTCGGGACTTCGAGTTCTCAAAAATTCCGGATTTAAAGTTGTCGGGGAGAGACTTAATCCGACGGGGAAAAAGCGTTTTCAGGAAGCACTAAGGGAAGAAAATATGGACTTTTTTGTTCGTGAGGCGATTTCTCAGGTTGATGCCGGAGCGGATATTCTCGACGTCAACGTCGGCTTTCCGGGGATTGACGAAGTGAAAATGCAAGCAAAGATTGTTAAGGCGCTTCAATCTGTGATTGACACACCTCTTCAAATCGACAGCACGAAGCCGGAAGCAATTGAGAGTGCACTCAGAGTTTACAATGGAAAAGCAATTGTAAATTCCGTGAACGGAGAGGAGGAAAAGCTCGAGAGTATTCTTCCGATTGTAAAAAAATACAATGCACAAGTGATTGCGCTTTTGATTGACGAAAGGGGAATTCCGGAAACAGCGGAAGAAAGACTCGAAGTTGCAAAAAAGATTGTGAGACGTGCGGACGAAATCGGAATTTCACGAGACGACATCTATATCGACTGTCTCACTCTCACGGTTTCGTCAAACCCGGAAGGTGCGATGGAAACTATAAAGACGATGGAGCTTGTGCGTGATGAACTTGGTGTGAAAACTGTGCTCGGCGTTTCAAACATAAGCTTCGGTCTTCCGATGAGAGAAGCGATTACCGAGGTTTTTCTCATGCTTGCGATGAATGCGGGGCTAAATCTTGCGATTATAAATCCGAATACGGACAGAATGATGGAAGCGGTTCATGCATATAAAGTTTTGAAAAACGAAGAAGGTGCGGTCGACAGTTTTATTGAGCGTTTTTCGAATAAGGAAACGGCTCCGGTTTTAAAAACAGAGTCGATGGACATAAAGACTGCGGTCTACAAGGGTTTAAAGGAAAATGTGAAGGACGAGGTAAAAAGGCTTCTTAAAGAAAAAACGGAGCTTGAAATTGTTGACGACTATTTGATTCCGGCGCTCGACAAAGTGGGCGACGATTTTGAAAAGGGCGTGATTTTTCTGCCGCAGCTTATAAAGAGTGCGAGCGCGGCGGAAGCGGGCTTTGAAGTGATAAAAGCTGCGGTTTCAAAGAGCGGAAAAAAGACAATTTCAAAGGGCGACATTATTGTTGCGACGGTAAAGGGCGACATTCACGACATCGGAAAGAACATCGCGAAAGTCATTCTTGAAAATTACGGTTACAATGTGATTGATCTTGGAAGAAATGTGGACGCAGAAACGATTGTCGAAGAGGCAAAGAAAAGAAATGTGAAGCTCATCGGGCTCAGTGCGCTCATGACGACGACACTCGAGAATATGAGACAAACGATTCTCAGGATAAAAGAAGAGCTGCCGGATGCAAAAATCATGGTCGGCGGTGCGGTTTTGACCGAGGACTATGCAGATGAAATTTGTGCGAATTTTTATCTCAAAGATGCAAAGAACAATGTTTTGGTAGCGAAAAAGGTTTTTGGTGAATAAATGACGAAAATTCAAAATATAAAATTCCCACTTGTTTTTGACGGAGCGATGGGAACATATTATCCCGACAAATCGAAAAGGGTCATGCCGGAGTGCGAAATGGCGAATCTTTTCGATTCGGAAGTGATTTATGAAATTCATAAAGAATATGTAGACGCCGGTGCGATGGCGATTAAAACAAACACATTCCAAGCAAACACCGTTTCTTTGGGAACGGATTTTTCGGTTGTAAAAAATGTGATTGAGGCAGGTCTATCGCTTGCAAAAAGAGCAGTGAAGAACACAGAAACACTTGTGTTTGCCGACATCGGACCGATTCCGGGACACGATGAAAATTCGATTGATGAACACAAGGAAATCATCGATATATTTTTGGAAAACGGTATAAACGACTTTTTGTTTGAAACATTTTCCGAAATCGGCACATTGAAAGAACTTGCGAAATATATAAAGGCAAAAGACGAGGATGCATTTATTATAACCTCGTTTGCCGTCGGTGCGGACGGGCTCACGAGAACGGGCGGGGTCGGCGAGGACTTGCTGAGTGAAGCTGCGAAATCTGTGGAGATCGACGCGGTCGGCTTCAACTGCGTTTCGGGACCGCTGAGACTAAGGGAATATATTGAGAAGATAAATTTACCGGAAAAAATAATTTCAATTATGCCGAACGGCGGCTATCCGACAGTTATAAAAAATAGAACCTACTACAGCGCAAATAAGGATTATTTTTCAAATGCGACGCTTCAATTTTTGGAATACGGCGTGCAAATTATCGGTGGTTGCTGCGGAACGAGACCTGAGTTTATCAGGGAAATCACCGAGCGAATTTCGGAGTATAGATACACGAAGACGAGACCGGAAAAGAAAAAGCATGCACGCCTTGAAACGCCGTATACAGAGAATCTTTTCAGAAATAAACTTGAGCACGGAAAGAAACCGATTGTGGTTGAGTTCGACCCGCCGAAAGATTTAAATATGAAAATATATATGGAAAATGTGAAAGCACTTTCAAACAGCGGCGCCGACGGCATCACAATCGCCGACTGCCCGGTTGCGCGCGTTAGAGTTGACGCAAGCCTCACCGCATACAAAATAAAAAACGAAATCGGAATCGAGCCGATTGTTCACATGACCTGTCGCGACAGAAATGTGAATGCGTCAAAAGCACTTCTTTTGGGACTGAACCTCGAGAACATTTTGAACATAATAACGATTACCGGCGACCCTGTGCCAACTGCTGAAAAAGACGAAGTGAAGTCGGTCTTTCAGTTCAACTCGACGAAATTTGCGACGCTTGTGAGCGACATGAACGAAAAAGTTTTTACAAACAAAATGAATATAGGCGGGGCTCTAAACCTCAACGCAAACAAGTTTGACCTCGAGATAAAACGTGCACAGGCAAAAGAAAAAGCCGGTGTGAATGTGTTTTACACTCAACCGGTCATCTCGAAAACCGCGGTGGAAAATTTGAAAATTGCGAGAAAAGAATTGAAAAGCTATATCATGGGCGGTGTCATGCCGATTGTGAGCTACAAAAATGCACTCTTCATGAACTCCGAAGCATCGGGCATTCGTCTTGACGACGAAATCATCGAGCGTTACAAGGGCCTCGAAAGGGAAGCGGCGAGCCGCCTTGCAGTCGAAATCACATCTGATTTTATGAGGCAAATAGAAGATTACGTTGATGGGTACTATATTATTACGCCGTTTAGTAGGGTGGATATTGTGGGAAAATTAATACAGCTATTTAAAAGTGTATAAGTTTTATTTGCGGTCTATTTTGCGACCTGCTTGCAAACATCAATTATTTGATTGCTCGGAGTGCACTTAGCACACCTGCGCAATCAAAAATTGAGTTTGCGGCGCATCTCATCAAAATATCCTCGCAAATTGTTTATATATTTGCGGGTCTTTTCGCGATAAAATAATTGGAAATGTATGATTTTATGTACGCCGTCAGTAGCGTCGTGATGCACAATCGACGTCAACGACTCATTTCTGCTGTTCGTCGAAATGTCGTCGGACGTCTTTGTATAAGTCCTACCATCGTGTTTTTGATTTTTCAAATCAAAAAGCACGGGTTATGGCTATAACATCCCGACGCATGAGATATGTACAAACACACGCGTATGAGCGATTTAAAAAATATAATTCAATGCACGCCGCAAAAAGGGAAAATTGCTTGAAGAAGGTTTTTGTTTCGATATTCTCTTTACACACCGTTGTTGTTTTGTTTCTTCAAAAAAATCGTCATATATGGCGGCAGTTCACAAGGTGCCCGCCGTTACAGTTGCGATTGCAATATCATAGAATTCACAAACAAAAAAACCGGCGATACCGATTCTTTCATATAAAACGTAATTTGCGTGGATATTTTGATGAGAAACGGCTAGATTGAGGGTTTTGGGAGTGAGGCATATTGGTAAATATGCCGCAACGACTAAAACACGAGATCAGTCTATAAGATATGGACTGTTAGCTCAGTTGGTTAGAGCATTGCATTCACATTGCAGGGGTCACAAGTTCGAGTCCTGTACAGTCCACCAATTTGCGTTCCGTTTGGGACGCTTTTTTTTATGTATGGCGGAAAGACCGCCTTTTTATTTACATATCTATTTTATTCCGTTCATTATTTCTCTAAGTTTTTTCAAGTTGTTTTCTTCATACGGGCTGTGGCCGGCGGCGTCGGTTATATAAAGTTCGACGTTTTCAAGTTTTTGTGCGAGGCAATATGCGCCGATCGGGCGACAGTCGATGTCATATCTTCCGTGCACGATGTATGTTTTTATATTTTTAATTTTATCGGCGTTTTCCAAGATGTAGTTGTCCGTCGGGAAGAAGTTTTTATTTTTAAAGTAGAAGCATTCATAAAATGCAAGACTCATTTTTTGGTCGGTATATTCGTTGTCGACTTCTCCCGGAAGGAGTGTCACAAGTCCGTCTTCCCAATTTGCCCATTTAATTGCGGCAGCTTTCTTTTTTTCTTCATTGTCGGACATAAATATTTCGTAGTAAGAGTCCACGATTTTGTCCCTTTTGTTTTCCGGAAGGAAGTTTTTATATTCATCAAAAAGTTCAGGGAAGTAGTAGCTTGCACCTTCTTCATAGAGCCAATGCACGTCTTCTTCTCTTCCCAGAAATATTCCTCTTAAAACCAGATTTTCCACTCTTTCGGGGTGCGCGATTGCATAGAGAAGGGCGAGCGTCGAGCCGTAGCTTCCACCGAATACGGTCCATTTTTCGATGCCGAAATGTTCTCTTATTTTTTCCATGTCTTCGACTGTGTGAAACGGGGTTACATTTTTTGTTTCAAGAAATGGTGTAGATTTGCCGGTTCCTCTTTGGTCGAAGAGTATGACGTGGTGATTTTCATTAAAAAATTCGAGCGATTTTTCTCCGACGGAGCCTCCCGGTCCGCCGTGTAAAAAAATTACGGGCACGCCGTTTTTGTTTCCGCATTCCAAAATGTTTAGCGTGTGCGTTTCATCAACTTTCAGTTTTATATTTTCGATAATTTTCATTTGTTCCTCCTTATACAAAATCTATATTTCTTCTTTTTAGTTCTTTTTGAATCGAGCTTATGACCGCACATTTGTGCTTTGTCCAGTTCGGCACGATGAGATTTTCACGAACCGGATCGCCGGTGATTCTATGATATACTATGTCACGCGGCAATATTTCCATGCCGTCACAAACGAGGTTCACATATTCTTCTTCGGTGAGCACCGGAAACGGTTTTTCCATGTAGAGTTTTCCGAGTCTAGAGTGTTTGTCCACATATAGGCTGTGAATTTTCACGCCGAACGGATGAAGCTCTTTTACATATTCAAATGTTTCGAGCATATCCTCTCTCGTCTCGGTAGGTAGTCCCAAAATTATGTGCACGATGATTTTAAATCCGTCGTCAATCAGTTCGCGTGCTTTTTTGTCAAAGTATTCGTGGCTGTATCCGCGATTTATAAAGTCCAAAGTTTTCTCGTGTATGGATTGCATGCCGAGTTCAATCCAAGTTTCGGTTTTCTTATCGTACTCTTTTAAAAGTTTGATTCTATCAAAGTCCATACAGTCCGCTCTCGTTGCGATGTCGAGCCCCACTATTTCTTTGCCAGAAAGGGCTTCGTCGTAAATCTTTCGAAGCTCCGGGACAGGTTTATATGTGTTTGTAAAGTTTTGAAAATACGCGATGTATTTTTCAACTTTCCACTTTCCACCGTACATAGTTTTTTGGTGTGCGATTTGCTCAGAAATCGATTTTGCTCCGACGCATCCTGCAAATTCACCGCTTCCACTTTCAGAGCAGTAGATGCAACCCAATTTGCTAAGTTTTCCATCTCTGTTTGGACATGTGAAGCCACCGTCAAGACAGACTTTTCCGACTTTTACTCCAAATTTATTTTTCAAATAACTGCTTAATGAATAATATCTTTCCATATCTAAATTATACTACAAAGTTTTAAATATTCATAATTCTAATATTTTTCGTGGATAGCTGTTATTTTTTAGGAATTGGGGGTATAATATAAATAGTTAGCACTCACCGATTGAGATTGCTAATAATTAAACTCTAATGTTTGAAATTAGAGTTTATCTATGATATGGAGGTAGTTATTATGCAAATTAAACCACTTGGTGACAGAATTTTAATTGAAAAAGTTGAAGCTGAAGAAAAAACAGCAGGCGGAATTGTTCTTCCGACAAGTGCACAAGAACAACCGTCAATTGCAAATGTTATTGCAATAAGTGAAGAAATTCAAAATGATGAAAAGAAAAAGGAT
>QWCK01001195.1_pt1 | contig 39815 bp, 28 predicted proteins | sample 1972571 | NCBI WGS metagenome assembly QWCK01 (sample SAMN09866710, study PRJNA288562) | Human gut metagenome isolate term2_stool, whole genome shotgun sequencing... | isolation source: gut | host: Homo sapiens | place: USA: California | reverse complement strand
AAAATATAACGACCTGATTATTCAAATTGAGAGAAAAAATCGATGAGCCGTTAAAAAAATTCAATGTTTGAGCGAAGCGAGTTTTGAATTTTTAGGCTTATCGATTTTTTCTTTCACAAAGTAAGCTAGGGTGGATGGGGAGGTCTTAGGAGGGGCAAGGGGCATGCGTTAGCCCCTAGGCCCCTCCTAGAATAAAGGTATAGATTAATATAGGGAATAATACCAATACCCACAATCCCAAAATAAACATTTCCGGGTTTGCAGAACGGGCTTGACGAGCAAGCCCCTACAGACCATCCGTTACCTTGAAAAGACCACCTGTTTCTTCATGGTCTAGACCGAAAACCCCATGTAGGGGCGACCTCGTGTAGCCCGTATTGGTAAGCAAACGATATAAATATAGAGAATAATATCAATATCCAGATCACCAAATTGTAGGGGTGGCCCTGTGCCGCCCGTATTGGTAGACAGGATTATATAATATAGAGAACAGCATCGATACCCACAATCCCAAAATAAACAAATTCGGGTTTGTAGAACGGGCTTGTACAACTTTTCATCAGCTCAAGCTCGCTCTCGCTCCTTTCGCTGTGAAAGACTGCATCTTCCAGACCTAACTTGGCGACAAAGGAGCCATAGTAGGTCTTATGCAACCAACTGCCCAAATTTTAATTTGGATGCAATTGTCTGTGAACCTAGCTACGAAATCAAAGATTTCGGCTTAGGTCATGAACAAGCAAGCCCCTACAAAACCATTCGCCACCTTGTAGGGGCGACCCCGTGTCGCCCGTATTGATAATCAGAAGATATAAATATAGAGAATCATATCAATACCCACAATCCCAAAATAAATATATTCGGAATTGTAGAACGTGCTTGTACAACTTTTCATCAGCTCAAGCTCGCTCTCGCTCCTTTCGCTGTGAAAGACTGCATATTCCAGACCTAACTTGGCGACAAAGGAGCCATAGTAGGTCTTATGCAACCAATTGCCCAAATTTTAATTTGGTTGCAATTGTCTGTGAACCTAGCTACGAAATCAAAAATTTCGGCTTAGGTCATGAACAAGCAAGCCCCTACAGACCACCCGTCACGCCCGTATTGCTAAACAGGATATTTTTATATAGGGAACAAAATTTACACTCTCACACTAAAAAAACCAATAAAAAAAGGCCTTCCGGCCAATAAAAAATACCTTGTCATCCATCCAACGCGTCTATTGTAGGTTCCATTCACGACTCTCTTTCCTGACTTTTTGGACTCTTGTCCTCGTCATTTCTTCACTCCTAGAGGCCTTGCCTCTTGCCTACTATTTATGCTAAAGCAACTCGATAAGGGGATTCGAACGATTCCTAGGTCGATGGAATCTCTCTCCGACTCGGTTGATTTAAAACACAATAGCCTTACTTCTTTCCTTGTCTATGAGCTCATTTCCCGTTAAAATACATAGTTTATAGTCAACATCAATTTCCTTGATGTAAAGAATTAACCTTCAAATAACTTATTCCACTTCTTTTATCAATTCTTCTTATCTATCATAATCGATAAAGGAACTCGAACCTCTTTGAATGTCATTTCTTCTTAATTGATTTTACGTTGGATGGAATTTTCAAGGTACAGCCAAAGGAGAGGGTAACCTTTTCCTTTGGTATTCTTATAATACCCAGCTATTTTTCTTCTAAACACTTTTTTACAATTTTTTTAAAAAGTTTTTAAATTTATTTTTTTGTTTTAAAATCTTTTTATAGGCTATAATAGATAGTAAGAAATGCTTGTTTTACCGACCCAAGGAGGTTTATATGGAAGTAAAAGAATTTATGGATAAAAATAATTATACCCTTTTAGCGGATTTTTATGAGTTGGCCATGGGAAATGGCTATTTTGACCAAGATATGCAAGACACCATTGTCACCTTTGACATGTTCTTCCGGTCTGTCCCAGACCAGGGAGCCTATGCTATTATTGCTGGTTTGGAACAATTGGTGGAATACTTGGAACAACTCCATTTTTCCGACGAAGATATTGAATTTTTACGGTCTAAGAAGGTCTTCTCTGAAGGTTTTCTGGACTATTTGAGAAATTTTGAATTTGCCTGTGACATGTGGGCCATTCCCGAAGGAACAGTGGCCTTCCCCCATGAACCCCTGGTAATTGTTCGGGGACCTGTCATCCAAGCCCAGCTTGTGGAAACCATGGTTCTTCTAACCATCAACCACCAATCCATGATTGCCACCAAGGCCAACCGGATTTGCTATTCAGCCCAAGGCCGTCCCGTGGTGGAATTCGGATCTCGACGGGCCCAAGGTTATTCCGGAGCCAACCTGGGCGCCCGGGCTGCCTATATCGGGGGCTGTGCAGGTACAGCCAACACCCTGGCTGAGAAGATCTATGGGGTTCCAGCTGTGGGCACCATGGCCCATTCCTGGGTACAAATGTTCCCTACGGAAAAGGAGGCCTTTGACGCCTTTGCCCAAACCTACCCCCACAACTGCATCCTCTTGGTGGACACCTACGATGTCTTGAAACAAGGGGTTCCCAATGCTATTAAAACTTTTAACCAATATTTAAAACCCAAGGGAATTAAAAATATGGGAATCCGGATTGACTCCGGAGATATTGCCTACCTGTCCAAAAAAGCTCGGAAGATGCTAGATGATGCTGGCTATCCCTATGCCAAGATTATGGCCTCCAACTCTTTGGATGAATTTGTCATTGAGGCCCTTTTGACCCAAGGAGCCAAGCTGGATTCTTTCGGTGTTGGTGAACGGTTGATTACCTCCAAGAGCGACCCTGTTTTTGGTGGGGTCTACAAGCTTACCAGTGTGAAAAGAGATGGCCAATTGGAACCCACCATTAAAATTTCCGAAAATATTTCAAAGATCACAACTCCCGGTTTTAAAAACCTCTACCGTTTTTACGACAAGGACACCGACAAGGCCCTGGCTGACTTAATTACCCTCCACGACGAGGAAGCACCCAAGGGTCAAGACTTTGAAATCTTCCACCCCCTCTACACCTGGAAGACCCGGACCCTTTCCAACTACAAGGTCAAACCTCTCTTGGAAAGAATTTATGACAAGGGAAAATTGGTCTACGACCTGCCGGACCTGGACCAAATCCGTCAACATGCCCAAGATGAGCTGGACCGGCTCTGGGATGAAATGAAGCGCTTTGACAACCCTCAAGACTACCATGTGGACTTGTCTCAAAAATTGTGGGATGTCCGGAGCAAGCTCTTGAAGGAGCACGGTAAATCCTCTTCTATGAAAAAGAACTGAGGAAGGGATCTTCTTATGCAGGAAACTTCTTTAAGTCTTTTAATCAGTTCAGATATCCATGGCTGGTACCTGCCTTGGGATTATACAAAAGATGAAGAAGATGTCCACGGATCTTTGGCCCAGCTTTCTACCCTAATCAAGTCTATTAAAAAGGACCACGACCATGTCCTGACCTTTGATGCCGGGGACCTGGTCCAGGGAAATGCTTCCAGTCTTTTTGCTAAGGACCCGGTCCATCCTGGAATCCTGGCCCTAAATGCCATTGGCTATGACGGTTGGGTTCTGGGCAACCATGAATTTGACTATGGACCGGACTTCATCCATAGGGCCCAGGACCTCTTCCAAGGAGACATCCTCTTGGCCAACCTCCTGGACAAGGAGGGCAAGCCCTATTTTAAGCCCTATAAAATTTACGACTTTGACGGAATCCAGGTAGCCATTGTGGGCCTCATTACCCCTCTGGTGGGGGAATTCAAGGAAAAGTCTTCCATCTTAAAGGAATTTACCATTCAAGACCCGGTCCAAGCCCTGGAAAGAGTCTTTGCAGACATGCCCCCGGTGGATGCAAAAATCGGCATCTTCCACATGGGGATCCAAAATGAAAATGCCCATCCCAATACAGGAGTCCGGGATATTGTCCAAAAACTTTCTACTTCTTTTGACCTGGTTGCCGGAGCCCATATGCACCAGCTGGAAAGGGGACTTTTAATTGACAAGACCCTGGTGGCTGAAGCAGGTATGTTTGCCACCCACCTCTTGAAAATGGACTTGCACTTTAAAAAGACCCCGGAATCCACCTACATCTCCCAGAGGTCTTCTTCTCTGATCCCCATCTACCAGGATGGAGATATCCTGGCGCCGGACAAGGAAATTATTGACTTGCTAAAGCCCTACCACCTCAAGGCCAAAAAAACTTCGGAAGAGGTCTTGGGCCAGGTGGACCAAGCCATGGTAGCCCCAAGCTCCATTCCAAACTACCCCCACATTGCCTCCTATCCCTCTGCCTGGACCGCCTGGATTGGGTCGGTTCTCTTGGAGGCTTCCGGGGCTGATGTGGTGGCCTTCCACCTGGACAATCCCTATCCCAAAATCTTTCCAGGTCTCTTCAGAAAAAAAGACATCTACCGCAACTACCACTATGCTGGTGGGGAGATGTCTGTCTATAAGATTCAAGCCTGGCAGTTAAGGCGCTATATGGAGTGGTCGGTTTCTTATTTCAACCGTCTCCACCCAGGGGATGTCACTCTGAGCATCCACCCCAAAAGAGCTCGCTTAAAGTATTCTACCTTTGACTTTTTTTCTGGCCTAGACTACACGGTGGACTACAACCAACCTGTGGGCCAAAGGATTGTCAGCCTGACCTATGACGATGGACAACCTGTCCAAGACCATGACCTGGTTCGCCTGGGGGTCAATTCCTACCGAATGAAGGCCCTCCTATCCCAAAACGGGGTCTTGGCTGGGGAAGACATTCCCTTCCTCTATGCCACGACAGATGATGACCAGTTAGGGCCAAAAAAAGGCCGGATCCAAGACCTCTTAAAAGAAGATGTCCGCCGCCGGGGAAGCTTAGGAAATAATTTTCACTCTTCCATGACGGTGGTGGGACCGGACACTTCTTCCCGGGAGGCCCAAGCCAGCCTAAAACTCCTAGAGCTGGGCTATTTAAAACTAGACCCTATCCCTAGTAAGAGCATCAATATTTATGAAAACATGCCTATCCAAGACCAAAAAGACCTCTTTGACCGCCTTGGCCTGGAGGCTCCTCTCCAAGAGGATGCCCGGCGGGGCGAAATCTACTTGAAATGCCTTAATTTTCTTGGCTTATAAAGTGACCATCTTGGATGGTCAAGATCTTGTCAGCCACTTCCTTGGCAAAATGACTGTCGTGGGTGACAATCAGGATGGTCATTCCTCTTTGGACCAGACCCTTAATCAGGTCGTAAATGGTCTTTTTGGATTGGTCATCCAAGGCCGAGGTTGGCTCGTCTAGACAAAGGACCTTGGGATTTTCCATACAGGCCCGGGCAATGGCCACTCTTTGCTTTTGCCCCCCGGACAAGATTTCCGGATAGGCCTCTTTTTTATCTTCCATGCCCATCAGCTCCAGGAGTTGTTGGGCTTTTTCTTTGGCTTCCTTGAGGTCTCTCTTATGGTATCTGGAGGCCAAAAGCAAGTTTTCCTCTACATTAAGGTTGGGAAAGAGCTGGAAGTCTTGGAAGACCAAACCAATGTCCTTACTTTCCAGGACTTGGTCCTGCCAAAAGACCTCCCCTGCATCTAGGTCTTCTAAACCCAGGAGGCAACGGAGGAAGGTGGTTTTTCCCTCTCCACTCTTCCCTTGAATACAGGTAATGCTTTCAGGAGGTATTTCTACAGACAGGTCGTCCCAAAGGAGGTTGTCTCCAAAGGATTTTTTAAAGCCTTTAATTTTTAACATAGGACTGGCCTCCTCTTTCTTCAATCTTATTGAGAATAGCTGAAACTACAGCCACCAAAATCAGGTAAACCACGGCTACATAGATATAGGGGACCAAGGAGGAAAAATTCATGGAGGTTGTCTTGGCTGCCTTTAGTATATCCATGACTCCCAGGGTATAAACCAGGGAGGTGTCCTTGATTAGGGTAATGACCTCGTTGCCAATAGAGGGCAGGACCACCCGGTTGGCCTGGGGCAGGATAACCTTGAAAAAGGTAAAGGACCTGGATAGGCCCAGGACCTTGCCGGCCTCCCATTGCCCTTGGGGGATGGACTGGATTCCACCCCGGTAGATTTCAGCAAAATAAGCCGTATAGTTTAAGACAAAGGCCAGGACAATGGACCCGTTCCTAGACAGGGTCAGGCCCAAAAGGGGAAGACCAAAAAAGACAAAGAGCATTTGCAAGAGCAAGGGGGTCCCCCGCATGATGTAAATATAGATCCGGGTCAAAGTCTGGATGAATTTGTTGGATTGGATCCTTACTAGGGCCACCGGAAGGGAAAGGGGCAAAGACAAGACCAGGGTCAGGACGAAAAGTCCCAGGGTCATCTTCATCCCCTCTCCCAAAAGGGGCAGGAGCATTCTTAACATGTTCATTTACTGAAGTACCGTCCTCTGATTTCTTCAAATTTTCCATTTTCTTTCAGTTGGTCCAGGGCCTTGTTTAATTCTTCTGCCAGGGCCTTGTCTTCTTTTCGCATACCTACGGCAAATTCTTCTTGGCCGAAGTTTTCTTCTAAAATTTTCATCTTAACTTGGGGGTTTTTCTTTAAATAGTCCCGAGCCAAGACTTCATCTACCACAAGACCGTCACTACGGCCAGCTTCTACATCTTTAAAGGCTTCAATGTTGGTAGGATATTCCACCAAGGGGCCTCCTAAAGAATCCACAAAGGCCTGGTCTTTTTTTACAGCTTCCAGGGCAGAACTATCTGCTTGGAGGGTTACTTTTTTCCCCTTAAAGTCAGCCTTGGTCTCAATGGGAGAATCCTCAGGTACAATAATTAACTGGGTATTGTCCATATAGGGCTTGGAAAATAAAACAGCCTTTTCTCTTTCTGGGGTAATGGAGTAGCCATTCCAGATAAAATCAATGTTTTTGGCCTCTAATTCCGCTTCCTTATAGTTCCAATCCACTGGCATAAAGTCCACTTGGATCCCCATAATTTTTGCCGCTTCCCTGGCCAGGTCCACATCGAAACCTACCAAGTCGCCCTTTTCGTCCCGGTAACCCATGGGGACAAAGGTATCGTCTAGACCAATGATATAGATCTTGTTTTTATCTAATCCTTCAGAAGCTTCCCCAGCTTGGTTTGAATCTTGCCCTCCTCCACAAGCCGTTAGGCAGACTCCTAAAAGTAAAACAGCTAACAAATATTTTATCGATTTCATAAGTAAATCTCCTTTCTTGCTTTATTATAGTAAATTATGAAATTATTTATAGTATACCATGTTAAAAAAATTTGTAAAGGCCTTTTCTTTAAACTTTTGTTTTTTCTTGGGATGTGTCATAATAGACTTAATTACAAGTAGTCACCAAGATTGATGTCGTATTGAGGATGAAAAAATGACGAGTAAAACTTTTTTTAAATATGTTATTCCAACCATTTTAGCCATGTGGGTTTTTTCCATCTACACCCTGGTGGATGGGTTTTTTGTAGCCCACTTTGTCGGACCCGAAGCCTTTGCTGCTGTCAACCTGGCCATGCCCGTCACCAATGCCCTCTTTTCCTTTGGGATCCTGGTGTCTGTGGGAACCTCAACCCGGATTGGGATCAACCTGGGTAAGGACCGGGTAGATAAGGCCAATGAAATTTTTTCCTCCGTTCTCTTCGGATCAGGTCTTTTTGCCCTGGTGACCTCCATTCTTTTAATGGTCTTTATTGAACCCCTGGCCCATTTTTTGGGAGCCACCGGTGACCTCCACGGCCTAGTCATAGACTACCTATCCCTGGTCCTGCCCTTTACCTTCTTCTTTATCCTGTCCTATATTTTGGAAATCCTAGTCAAGGTCGACGGCATGCCCATCCTGTCCACCATTGGGGTCCTGTCCTCAGCCCTGACCAACATTATTTTAGACTATGTCTTTATCCGCTTTTTCGGCTGGGGGATCAAGGGGGCTGCCTTTGCCACAGGCCTGGCCCAAATCCTATCCTTTGTCATCTTCCTCCGCCACTTTCTAGCCCGCAAGGGTCGGCTGAGGATTTTACTGATTAAGCCCCAGCTTGTTTCCCTGGTTAAGGCCATGAAAATTGGCTTCGGAGACTTTTTAACCGAGCTCTCCTATTCAGCCATCTTGTTTTTCTTCAACCGTAGCCTCTTGGCTATTTACGGGGAGACAGGTTTGATTTCCTATACGGTCATCAACTATTTTTCCCTCTTGTTAACCATGACCATGTCCGGCATCACCCAGGGGTCCCAACCCCTCTTTTCCCTCTACTATGGCAAGGAGGACCTAGGGGCTATTCGGAAAATCTTTGTCTCAGCCCTGGCAACTGTCTTTGTGGCCAGTATGATCTTTTTCCTGCCGGCTCAATTCCTTCCCTCCAGCCTAGTTCAAATCTTTATCCCCAAAACAGAAAGAGCCGCCTTTGACTTGGCCATCTATGCCCTGAGACTCTATTCCATCTCCTACCTCTTCCTGGGCTACAACATCCTGGTTTCCGGTATGTCCGCCGCCTTGAACAAGCCCAGGCTGGGGATTTTAATCTCCCTATCCCGGGGTTTCATCTTCATTTTTATCTTCCTCCACCTCTTAAAGGCCCTGGCCCCCAACTTTATTTGGTTGGCTGGTAGCCTGGCAGAAGTGGCCACCCTGGTTTTGACTATTTTTTCTGTCCTCCACCTGAAAAAAGACCTTGCCAAGCAAGGGCAAGTAGAAAGGTTATAATATGAAAGAAAGTTTGGAGTCCGCCTTTGCCCTCATCCAAAGACAGCTAGAGGAAAAGGACCAAGAAATTGACCGATTAAAAAAAGAAAATGCCATCCTACAAAAGGAATTTGACCGGGTTTGTCAAATGCTTTCCAAGCGACAAAAAGAAGAGGAAGAGGCTCAGGGCCTCTTCCAACGGCTTTTTCCCAAAAAGAGAGATCCAGAGGACCAGGTTGTCTTTATTGAAAGGCCCCAGCTAGAAAAAGAAGAAGTCCAAGAAAGTCCTGAAGCCAAAGACCTCTTGGTCCAAGCCCTGAAAAAGGGTCGCCAAGACCTCTGGCCCAAGACCCTAGTTTCCTACCTGGAAGAAGGCCCCAGCCAAGAAGACCTCCTGGACCTTTTAGTGGACTCTCTTCCCTGGGCTAGGCTGGAAGACCTGAAAACCCTCTTGGATATTTTAGATGAAGACAGCCTAGAAAAGTTTATGAACCAGAGGGAGGATTTCTCCCTGCTTTTGGAAGATCAAGGCCTCAACCGTCGCCAAGTCTACCAGGTCTTGCGCCTCTACTATTTGAGAGAGGACTGGACCCGGGTAGACCGGGCCCTGGACTTGGTCCACAGGAGCCAGGACCCCCTCAAGGCCAAGGACCTCAAGATTCTCTACCTCCTCTCCCTAACCCGGCCCATCCCCCTGCCTAACCAGGATCTGGCAGCCCTGGAAGACCTGGCCGACCCAGAAGAGACCTTTAAAAAGCTAGTCTTGACCTTTAAAAAACTCCCCTGCCAAGAAAATTTCAGCCAGGCCCTGGCCCGGGAATTTCCCAAGGCCCAGGACCAAAAACTCCTCTGCCTGGCCTATACCAAACTTTAATAGAAAGAAGGACCCAATGAAAGGATACTTTGCCTCCCACTTTTTTAACGACGCCATGTTCCAATGGACGGAAGACTTTGCCCGGGCCATTGAAGCCCAAACCCAACTGGACCTCTATGTCCCCCAAAGAAATGCAGACATCAACGACAAGAAAAACAAGGATGACACCATTACCGCTCTGGCCATTTCCAAGGCTGACACTCAAAAACTCAAGGAAGCCCACATCCTCATTGCCTGCTTAGACGGCCTTAGCATCGATGACGGTGTAGCAGCAGAAATCATGGCCCATGGAGTCATGGCCGAATTCGAAGCCGACCATGGCATCCACTTTCCCCGGCTGATTTTGGGCATTTTGACAGATATGAGGTCCCAAGGAAGCGGGGACAACCGCCTCTACCGTAACCAGATGATCATAGGAAAAATCCAAGAGCACGGCCGGGTCATCTATGGTTATCCTGGAGAAAAAACCTACATCCAAGAAACAATCCAAGCCATCCAAGAATTTATGAAGGAGCATTAAATGTCAATTTTAATCCAAGGGGGCCGCTTGGTCGACCCCAGCCAAAACCTGGACCAAATTTTAGACCTCCGTCTGGACCAGGGAAAGATTGTAGAAATGGCTAAGAACCTGGGCCCTCAGGGAGCCCAAGTCCTAGAAGCTCATGGATCCATCGTCAGTCCCGGCTTTATCGATGTCCATGTCCACTTTAGGGACCCTGGCTTTACCCACAAGGAAGACCTGGAAAGCGGAGCTCGCGCCGCCGCCCGAGGAGGCTACACCTCCGTCATCTGTATGGCCAATACCAAGCCTGTCATCAATACTGTCCAGGACCTCAAAAATTTCTACCAAAAAGCCCAGGACCTCCCCATCCGTCTCTACACCGTGGCGGCCTTGACCCGGGACCTTAAGGGCCAAGAGCTCAATGACCTGGAGGCCCTGGCCCAAGCTGGAGCTGTGGCCTTTTCCGACGATGGCTTTCCCTTGAAGGACCAGGCCCTTTTTGAAGAAGCCCTGGAAAGGACCAAAAAATTGGGCCTCACCATCTCCCTCCATGAAGAAGACCCGGCCCTGATTGACTCTCCTGGTTTTGACCAGGGTCCCTTTGCCCACTCTCTGGGTATCCAGGGAGCCCCTAGTAAAAGTGAGGACTCCTTTGTCCAAAGAGACTGCGCCCTGGCCCTATCCCACCAGGCCCCCATTGACATCCAGCACCTGTCCTCCGCTGACAGCGCCGACATCATTGCCCACTATAAGAGTCTGGGAGCCCCCGTGGTTTGTGAAGTCACCCCCCACCACTTTAGTCTCAACAGAGATGCTGCCCAAGTCTATGGCAGCCTGGCCAAGATGAACCCGCCCCTTAGGTCCCAGGACCATGTGGACCGGATCAAGGCCCATATTGCCAAGGGAACCATTGACTTTATTGCCACAGACCATGCTCCCCACAGTAAGGAAGAAAAAGACCAAGACCTCCTTAAGGCCCCTTCAGGCATTATTGGCCTGGAAACTGCCCTGGGCCTGAGCATTCGAGAATTGGTCCAAGAAGGCTTTTTGGACTACAAGGCCTTGGTGGGGCTTTTGTCCTGCCACGCTGCAGACTACTTCCAACTTCCAGGAGGCAGCCTAAAAGTTGGCAGCCCAGCAGATATCGTCATCTTTGACCCCCACCAAGACTGGCTCTATGAAGCCAGCTTTAGCAAGTCATCCAACAGCCCCTTCCTGGGCCAAAGACTTCCAGGCAAGGTCCTCTACACCCTTTGTAGAGGAAAAATTGTCTACCAAGCTTAAAGATAAAAACCCGGAAAGACCTTGTATCTTTCCGGGTTTTTCAAAATTTTCTATTTTATCGATTCCATCATCAAGACTCTTGGGAAGAGTCTTGGTCTATTTCTTCAAGGCCATATTTCTTTCTTTGGTGTCTTTGAAAGGCTTCAAAGGCATAACCAATGGCTAAACATATAGCAACTTGTATTGCAATCCAGCGAATAGAAATGTCTTCTCGAAAGTAAATGCAGTCCGCTACCGTTAAACCGATGACGAGAAGAAGACTTGGAACATTTGGCAATAGGGATTCTTTTTTCTTTTCTTGCATTTTTTTCCTTCCTTTGTTGGTCTATTATCTAACTAGAAATCTTTTAGTCACAGGCCTTTATTTGATCTGCCCTTCCCTCTTGTTATGTATAGTATACCCCCCCTAAAAAAATATTCAAGGCTTTTGAGCATTTTAAAGGGAAAGAGCTCCCTCTTTCCCTTTTTTTCTCTTCTATACTTATCCCACAAGACTTCTTAGGCTTTCCAAGAGGCCTTGGACTTCTTCTTCCTTGGTATGGTAGGTGGTGACAAAACGAACACATTCCCGGTCTCCTTCCAGGAGACCAAAGTCTTCAAAGGTGACTGTTTGAGCCAATTTGTCTAAAAGTCCAGCTGGAAGGCTGACAAAGATTTGGTTGCTTTCTGCCGGATAGGCAAAGTCCAGTCCCAGGTCTTTGACTCCCTCTGCCAGTTTCATAGCCATGGAGTTGGCAATCTTGGCATTTTCAAAATAGAGGTCGTCTGTAAAGAGGGCTTGGTATTGGAGGCCCATTAAAAAGCCCTTGGCCGTTAGGACTCCGTGTTGTTTTAGATAATAGTGGAAGTTTTCTCCCAAGGCCTTGTTGCAAAAGACCACTGCTTCCCCAAAGAGGGCTCCATTTTTGGTTCCACCTATAGTAAAGATGTCGCAAAGACCAGCCAGGTCTTCCAGGCTGTAGTCACAAGCCGGGCTCATGAGAGCAGACCCCATGCGAGCACCGTCGATATAGAGGTAAACGCCATGGTCTTGGCAGGCCTTGTAGATTCTTTCCAATTCGGCCTTACGGTAGACGGTTCCCAATTCTGTACTATTGGAAATGTAGACGATTTTGGGTAGGATATTAAAAAAGTCATGGTCTTGGGCCAGGTAGTCTTCTAAGGCCTGGGGCTTGATCTTTCCGTCTTGGGATTCCACAAAAACCACCTTATGGCCTACGGCTTCCAGGGCCCCGGCTTCGTCATTGACAATGTGGCCGGATTCTGCTGCCACCACTCCTTCATAGGGCTTTAAAGTGGCCGTTAGGGAGAGGATATTGGCGCTGGTGCCACTGGGGACAAAGTTAATTTGCACGTCCCTTTTTATTTTTTCTTGGATCATTTCCTTGGCCCGGTCAGAGGCTTGGTCAAAGCCATAGCCCGGATAGACGGTGTGGACTTGGTCCATGAGTCTTTCCACGACCTTGGGATGGCCTACGCTGTTGTAGTCGTTTCGAAATTCGTACATTTTACTTCATCCTTTCTGAATTGCATTCTAAAAAATTTTGGGTTATGATTGACATAGAAATAAAGGAGGTTACAATGGCCAATAAAATTCAACATGGTGCCAACCTATTCGAACTGCAAGAAAAATACGGTTTTTCCATTGACGAAATCATGGACTTTTCATCCAACGTCAACCCCTTCGGTCCCGACCGAGACAGCCTGGACTACCTGGTCCAACATATTGACCGGGCCAAGGTCTATCCCGACCCGGAATACAGACAGCTACGGTCTGTCCTTTCCAGCTACATTCACTGTCCCCCAGACCAAATTGTCTTGGGAGCAGGAACTACCAACCTACTTTCTGCCTATATTGCCCTGGTCCACCCGGCCAATGCTCTTTTAAACAGCCCCTGCTATAGCGAATATGAAAGGGAGCTCAAGAAGGTTGGAGCCCGGGTCCACCACCATCTTTTAGACAGGGACAAGAATTTTGCCCTGGATCCTGGGGCCATTATTGACCAAATTAAGGACCTGGACATTGACCTCTATGTTTTGACCAACCCTAACAATCCCACAGGGTCCATCCTGGAAGCCAAGGATATTGAACGGATCTTGCAAGAAACCCAGGCCTACCTCTTAATTGATGAAACCTATATCGAATTCACCGACCTGGCTCCCTATACGGCTTGCCAGCTGGCCTGTAACTATGACCGACTCTTTGTCGTCCGGTCCACCAGTAAATTTTTCGCCAGTCCCGGCATCCGTCTGGGCTATGGTGTCCTCTCCCACGGATCCCACCTCCAGGCCCTCCAGGACCAGTTAAACCTTTGGGGCATCAACATCTATGCTGAGATGATGGGAGAAAAAATGTTCCTCAACAAGGACTACCAAGACCAGGTCTACCAACATACCAAGTCAGAGCGTGCTCGGATGATCCAGAGTCTGGAAAAGCTCCCTGGCTTAAGGGTCTATCCCAGCCAAGGAAACTTTGTCCTTTGCCAGTTGAAAAATGGTCTCACGGCCCAAGAGCTTAGAGAAGGGCTTTTGCCCAAGAAGCTCATTATTCGGGACTGTGCCAACTTCCCCAACCTGGGGCCGGACTTTTTCCGTTTTTGTATCTTGAGCCGGGAAGCCAATGACGCCCTTTTAAGGGCCCTGGAAGAAATTTTATCCTAATCAATACCCCTTATCTGTGTCAACCACATGGATAAGGGGTTGATTTTTTTTAAAGCGTTTAAGGTTTTCCATAATGGTCTTATATTCAATTTCCCGGTCTCCTTCACTGCTATAGGAGTGGTGGGGAGTGATGTAGACCTGGTCCATGTCCCAAAGGGGAGAAGCCGGGTCCAGGGGTTCTTTTTCAAAGACATCCAGGCAGGCTCCAGCTACATGGCCGGATTCTAGGTAGTCTACCAGGGCCTCTTCCTGGATAATATCCCCCCGGGCTACATTGATAATCTTGACCCCCGGCTTGGTTTTGGCCAGAAGGTCCCGGTTGATCAAGTGGTAGGTTTCCTTGGTCTTGGGCAGGGTCAGGACAAGGAAGTCGGCTCTTTTTAGGGCCTGGTCCAAGTTTTGGTCTGTGACAATTTCTTGGAAGGGAGCCTGGGGTTTTGGACTTTTCCTATAGCCCACAAGCTGGACTCCAAAGGGCTCTAGCCTTCTGGCTCCAGCCTGGGCCAAGGACCCTGTCCCAAAAAATAGAACAGTTTTCCCCTTTAGGGTCCCCAGGCCTGTCTTTGGTTTTTCCCAAAGATGGGCCTCTTGCTTTTGGATAAAAAACCGGTTGGCCTTTTGGAGCTGTAGGAGGTTAAAGACAATGAACTCCCCAATGGTCTCGGCATAGACACCCTGGTTGTTGGATAGGATAATGCCTTTTTTTGAAAAATAATCCAGGGGTAGGTAGTCCACTCCCATGGAGGTTAGAAAGACGGCCTGGAGCTTTTTTAATTGGCTAAAATCTAACTTTCTTAAAGCCAGGCCTCCCAAGGCTAGGTCTATGTCCTCCAAGGGGCCTCCCTCTTCCATCAGCTGGACTTGGTAGCCCAGGTCCTTGATTTTTTCACGGTAGGTCTGGTTGATTTCTCGGGTCAATAAAACTTTGGTCATTGGTCCTCCTGTCTTTGGAAAAAATTTTTTAATAGGTCTAAGTAGGTCTCAAAGCGGTCATTCATAACAAAGTGGCCACATTGGTCCAGGAGGTGGACATGGCAATTTTGGGCCCTGCGACTTTGTTGGTAGTAGGGAACAATCCGGTCCAATTTCCCATGGATGGCTTGGCAGGGAAGCTGGATTTTCTTCCACTGGTCATCGGTGAGATAAAAATCTCTCAAGGCCCGGATGGCATCCTTACGGTTGACTTGTTCTAGGCTGGCATCCAGGTATTTTTTATGGTCTTGGGGATTGGGCTCTTTCACATGGTACATGGTGGACTGCCAAAGCATTTCCACAGCATAGCCCAAAAGAGGGTCCTTGGACTGTCTAGTTTCAGGCCAGGGACTTCCCAGAACATCATCAAAGCCCGGTAGCTTCCATACCAGACGTTGCTTGGGTTCAGCCAGACCCAAGGCCCCAATAATGGTCAGGTCTTTAAAGAGCTTGGGATAGCGGGCCACCAGGCCTAAGGCCACTGCCCCACCTAGGGACCAACCCACCAGGTGGACCTGGTCAAGGTCCAAGGTCTCCATAAAGTCCTTGAGGTCCTTCACATAGTCCCAAAGAGACCCAATATGGGTCTGATAGCTGGACTGGCCAAAGCCCCTGAGGTCCAGAGCAAAAGAATGGTAGTCTTGGGCCAAGGCTTCCATAGACTTGTCCCAAAAAGCACTGGACGACATGTTCCCATGGAGAAAGAGAACCTGGGGGCCCTGGCCTGCCTCCCGGTAGAAATAGGTTTCGCCATTTTTTAATTGGATGTTTTTTCCTTTTATTTTTTGCATTTTCAATCCTCCAGTTTTTATTTACCCTATTTTTTAAGAGATTAACCTCCCATTCATTGAAAGGACCCCGGCGAATCGTTATAATAGGATAAGAAGGAGGTGGCAGACTTTGGACCAAATCATTACAGCCGGCCCCAGCAAGGTTTTATTAAACCCCCGGGACCGCGTCCAGATTATTGGGGCCAACCTTTCCCAGTTGGACCACGATCTTTGCCTCATGGTGGATGTTTTAAACGTCTCAAATGTAGAGGCAACAAATTTTGTTTTTTCTGTAAAATTTTATGATGAATTTTCTAAGGCTCTTTTTGATGGAACAGTCTTTACTTTTTCTGCAGAAGATAGCCTGGCTAAGCCCCACCAAGTTTGCTACTTCGAACCCTTTATCCTGGATGAACGCTTCCATACAGCCCGGCAGCTGGAGATTGGCATCCAGTCTGTGGTTTTTTCCGACAAGACAGGATCCGTCTACCAGCCTTTGGAACAAGACCTCTACCAGCTCCCTATGATTTCCTTGGAAAGACTCCAGGAGATGAAAGACTTTATTGCCCCGGACTGTATGACCTATGGGGAAAACTTAAAAACAGCCTGGCGGTGTGTTTGTGGAGCCACCAACCTCCGAGCAGAATTTGAATGTAGTAATTGCCACAGGAACAAGTACTATGTCCTAAACAACTTGACCCAGGACTTGATAGACCAAAAAATTGCAGCCAGCCTAAATCCTAGGCCAGAAGAAGATGGTCTGGCCCCTGAAGAGGCTCCTGAGACCCCTAGTCCCGGTCCCTCCACCATCCAGCTTATGGAAAAAATTCGGGGTCAAACCCTTAACAGCCTCAATGAAGGATCCAAAATGGACATCCTAGTCCTGGCCCTGGTCCTCCTCTTGAGCCTTCTCTTGATTTTCTTGGGCTACCAGCAATTTAAGACCACAGACATCTATAAAAACCACCAGCTGAGCCAGGCTGACCGGCTGATTGAAAAAGATGACTTCACCGGAGCCAGGGAAATCTACCTGGGCCTGTCCAAGAATCCTCCCGAGGACCTGGCCTCCCGGCAAGAAAAATTAAACGACCTTATGGAATCCAAGGTCCACTATGAAATGGGCCTGGCCTCCCTAGACCTCAAGGACCCCTTTATTTCCTTGAACCACTTTACCAAGGTCCTGCCAGAAGATGAGTCTCGCTATGGCAAGGCCCATGAAGAAATTGCCCTCTTGGAGGGGGCCATTGTGGACCAAGCCCAAGCCTACCTGGAAGAAAACAGGGTGGACGAAGCCCTGGACCTCCTCCATAGGCTCTTAAATGTCCTTCCCAACTCTGCAGAAGGCCTCAACCTCCTGGACCGAATCATCAAAAGTGACCAAATTTCCAAGAGTCAAAGAAGGCGGCTTAACGAAATTAAAATTAAAGAAAAAGAAGAAGAAAAAAATAAGCAGCCCCTGACTTCTGAAGATAAGAAACGGGCCGAACTCAGCGACAAGGCCTTGGAGCTTTTGCATACCTTCCAAGTCGTTAAGGAAGAAGAGGCCAATCTCAGAAAAAGCCCCAGCCTGGATGCTCCCATCCTGGCCAGTATTCCAAAAAATTCAGACGTCTATGTCTATGAAACCGTCATTGAAAAAACCAGCCGAATCTGGTGCCATGTAGAAGTTGAAACCCCGCAAGGGGACATGGTCCAAGGCTGGCTCTCCAGCCATACCCTGGAAGGGCCAATGCCTAAATAAAAAAAGAAAGCTTAAGAACTTGACCCCATCAAGTCTTAAGCTTTTTTTAATGAAAAGACCCCAAAGGAGACTATTGGCTAATTTTAAGACTAGAATCCAGGTCAGATTGACCTGTTTTTTTTACCTGCCAAGTCCCAAAATTGATCCAAATTGTCTCTAGACACAAAGAAACCCAGGAAAAAACTCCTGGGTTTCCTAAGCTCTTTTTTATTTTTCACTGGTCCCCATATCATTGCCTGTCGCTTGTAAAATCGAATTATAGGCCCAGTGGTTTGCCTTTAAGTCCTTATAGGGATTGGTTCCATATTGTTTGCCTAGGGGAGATGGACTGTAAATCCCCCGGATGAGCATGGTAGAACATTCAGCCCGGGACATGGTTTTTTTAGGATGGAAAAGTCCATTTTGGTCCCCTTGGACGATGCCTCGGTTTTTGATGGTCAAGATGGGATCATAGGCCCAGTAATTTTCTTTTACATCCTTGAAATTATCCCCCTGTCTAGGAATTTGGACAAAGGAGGAGGGTCTTTCTTCCTCTGGAAGCAGCTTGGCCATAATGGCGGCAAATTCTCCCTTGGTGATTTTCCTTTTGGGTTCAAAACGGTTCTTACCAGTGCCTGTCATGAGGTTGGCTCCCTCTACAAAGCCCACGGCTTCTGCATACCAATCTTCTTGCTTGACATCCTTAAAGTTGGAGAAATAGGGGTTGGCCCCTTGTCCCTTTAACTGGTAGAGGACGCTGGCCACTTCGGCCCGGGTCATGCTATCATCAGGAGCAAAGGTTTTTTGGGACTTGCCCTTCATAAAAGCTGGTTGGATTTCCTTAATGGCCTCAATCAATTGGCCAATGACCTGGTCCGCCTCCTCATCCTTGGCAGAACTTTTGACCAAAACATAGTCCCCCATGGCCGTATAGGCCTTGAAACGGTTCACTTTTTCAAGGGATTGGCCCTTTAAAGATAGGGACTTACTGTAGTCTAAAAAGTCCTTTAGCTTTTGACTTTTTTCCATAGACAGACCCTTTTCCACCAGGACCGGGCCTGGATCTTGGCCTTGGCTCTTTTGGTCCACTACCAGGTCCCGACTCAGGACTTGCTTGTTTTCGTCCAGGGCTTGGACCCTTAGCCGGGTTCCCGGCACTTGGGGGTTGATGACAATTTCAAAGTCTCCCTTGGCGGAACTATAGGTCTCGCCAATAACCTTGTCCCCTCGGTAAAGAAGGATTTTGGTATTCTTGGGTCCTTGACCCCTGAGGACATTTTCCTTGGAAGAAAGGTCTTCCACAATGAGCTTGCCCTTTTCCTTGGAAGGGGTGGTGATGAGTTCCTTTTGGTCGGAAGATTCCTTGCCCTCCCGGTCTGCAAAGTAGAGGACATAGGTGTTTTTTAAACTTCCACTCCCCTTGATATCTTTTTTTACCAAGACATTGATATCCAAGACAATTTTTTGGACCTTGGGTAGTTGGTTGACTTCATCTACGGCAAAGTTAATCACATCCTTGCCATTTAGGCTGGACTGGTTGATGCGCCAGGCTTGTCCCGTCTTTAAGTCTCGGGGTTTAACAGATTTGACTTCCAGGTTTTGGTCCATCATCAAGGACAGGTTAAAGGATTTTAACCGTTTTTGATAGCCTTCTTTTAGGTTGATTTCAAAACTATAGTTCAGGGTTTGGCCCTTTTTGGCATTATAGACACCGGGTTGGATTAAGCTCCCCGTTATGTCTTGGGCAAAAACCCCCGCCGGTAAAAGCAGGACCATACACAAACATACCAGTAAAATTCTCTTCAACTAGACCAACTCCTTAATACTCAATACCTAGCCTTGCCTTCAGCCCCTTCTTGTAATAGTGTTTGACTTCCTTCATCTCTGTTACCAGGTCTGCAAAGTCGATAAATTCTTGAGGGGCATAGCGGCCTGTTAATACAACTTCCATGGTCTTGGGTCTCTTTTTAAGCAGGTCCACGACCTCCTTGGGGTCTATAAGCTTGTATTCACAAGCCACATTAATTTCATCAAAAATTAAAAGATCAATACTTTCATCTTCCAGGTAGGCCTTCATCCGGGCCAGGCCGTCAGCTGCTTTTTCATAGTCTTCATCAGTGGGCTTACGGTAGACAAAACAGTCCCGACCGAATTGCTCCAGACTTAAATTTTCAAAATAGTCCGGCAGCTTTAACTCACTATAGGTCATCCCCTTAACGAATTGGCCAATAACCACCTTCCTGCCTGCACAAAGACTCCGGACAGCCAGTCCCAGAGCCGCTGTTGTCTTTCCCTTGCCATTGCCTGTATATACTTGTACTTTTCCTTCCATTCTTCCCTCAATCTTTCAAATTTCCATTAAACCGTACTGTCAGCTCCTCCCGTCTTTGGATCTTCAACTTCCGGTAGAGGGCTGTTAAATTATTTCGAACTGTTTTTTCACTTAAATAGAGTCTTGCTGCGATTTCCTTGTTCGTCAAACCCTGTAATATTCCACGAACCAACCGTCTTTCCCTGTCTGTTAAATCATCAAACTCCAAGGGAACCTTCTTTAAAATTTCATCGATAAAAGAGATCACTTCACTATTTGACGCATTTAGAGAAAGTTTTTTATCCGTCACATTTAAGGAAAAAGTAAAATATCCATCCACTTCCAGGATTGTCAGAGTCCCTTCCACTTGGGAGACCTTTTCTTGGGTTACCTCTGTCGGAATCCCCCTTTGGGTCAACTCCCAACCCAAACCCATGGCCGGTAGATAGGTCTTTGCAATAATAATTGCCTTTTTATAAGGATTTGACACTTTCACGTTTCAAAATTTCTACAGGTAAAAAGATTGTATCTCTCGTTAATTCTTCCTTGGACTCCATACTCTTTAAGAGCTTGCGGATGGCCACAGCCCCAATGTCATAGAAGGGCTCCTTGACCGTAGTCAGGGCAGGACGGACGATTTCAGATAAAACCGTACCACCAAAACCACAAATGCTTATATCATCCGGCGTCTTAATCCCTTGGTCGAAAAGAGCATTCATTAAATGGATGGCCAAGATGTCTTGGGTACAGAAAAGAGCCGTATACTTGTGGTCCTTGATGTCATCCAAGATGTCCTCCATAACTTCCAGGGCATCTTCCCGGTCCAGACCTTCAGAATAGATCACCCGGGGCTTTAAGTTGCATTGCCGCATGGCTTCCTTGTAGCCCTTAATCTTGTAGGTTTCATTGGTCCGGTCCATATCCTTTCTCAAGGCTACATAACCAATTTTTTCGTGACCGGCCTCAATGAGATTTTGGGTCATCTTGTAGGTGGCATTTTTATTGTTGATGGACACAGTTGCCGCCTCATCAATGGTATAAAAACGGTTGATGACCACATAGGGAATCTTTAATTCATCCAGTTTAAACATCAAACGTTCATTTAAAATATCAGAAATCAAGATGATTCCTTCCACTTGCTTTTGACTAAAGAGGTTGGCGAACTTCATCTCCACTTCCAAGTCCCCATAGGAGGAAGATAGGAGGATATCATAGTTAAACATCCGGCCAATTTCTTCTACGCCCCTTAGGACCTGGGAGACATAGCTATTGCCAATATCGTTGACAATAACCCCAATTAAATTCGATTTTTTTGTTACCAGACTCCTGGCCACTTCATTGGGCTTGTAGTCCAAAACTTCAATGGCGTGCAGGACCCTTCGTCTAGCTTCCGGACTTACGGGTTTTGAATCATTAATAACCCGGGATACCGTTGAAATAGATACATCGGCCATTTTTGCAACATCTTTAATTGTGGATGGCATTCTTTCCTCCTTTAGACTAACACATGTAGACCCTTGTGGATAACCCGAAAAGTCATCGGGAGGGATTGGTACCTTTCCCCGTCCAGGTCTACAATAACATCTTGCTTGCAAGACAAGGTAATCTCGTCTGTTTGTAAGTAAGTCATCCGGTCATGGTGAATATGACGACCGGTCATAAACTGTGTGAGTATTTCAACTATTTCATTAAAGTCCAAATTTTCTAAAATCAGGACATCAAATAAACCATCTTGGATTTCCGCTGTTGGAGCCAGGTTTTTAAAGCCACCGACAGAGGTTGAATTTGCAATAATAAACATTTGGGCCTGGCAGGTCTTGTGGAAGTGCTTGTTGACAACCTCCAACTCCAGGGTCCTGTCCTTTCGGATAATCCCTCCAACCAGTTCCTTGGCTCCTTCAAGATAATAAGCCATCCGACCCAGCTTGGCCTTTTGGTCATCAGAAACCGTATAGGCAATTTCCGTTAAAAAGCCCCCAGCCGCCACATTAACAAAGACCCGGTCATTGGCCAAACCTAGGTCCACTGCCTTGACCTGGTTTCTCTTCAATAGTTGGTAAAATCCAGCAACATCTTGAGGGAGATTTAAAAAAGACCCAAAATCATTCACCGTCCCAGTGGGCAAAATAGCCAGGGGAACCACCCTTTCCTTGTAGTAGATCCCATTGGCCACCTCATTGAGGGTGCCATCTCCACCAATGCACACAATGACATCTTCTTGGTCTTCCTGCATAGCAAAGCGGCTGGCATCGTCCTTTTCTTGGGTAAATAAAAGTTGAATATCCCAAGGGTCTCGACTCATATAGGCCAGCAACTGGTTTATCTTATATAAAGCTTGTTCTCTTCCAGAGGATGGGTTTGCAATGATCTTTACTTTTTTCAAATGAATCATCCCTTCCTTGCTAATATTATACTCGCCGCCCCCCTTTTTGTCTAGTAGGTAAAGGATTTCATAATTTTTATTTTTCCTGTTTTCCTCCGTCTTAAATCCTATGTTTTGAGAGATTTCCCCGTTTTCATAGCCCCTCTTGGGAAGAAACTGTTCCCATAGGCAAAAAAAGACCCCCGAGGCACCAGGCCTCGAGAGTCCTTTAAATGATCAGAAAGTTACCGTCTTTCTAACCTTTGAAACTTATCTTTTGTCACAGTGTATCCATCCAAATTGAGATTGTATAGGTCTTTCTTGTAGTCAACCTTGTGACCCCAGAAGGACTTACCATCGTGGATGAAGCCGTTGCTGGCACAGAGGATGTCTTCATAGCTCCACAAGGATGGATTCACGTCTTTGTAGTTGATTAAGTTTTTACTGTTTCTGTGGATATAAGTCTTGTCCAAGACCCGGTTAAAGGCCTTGTTACTTACAGCTGCCACTTCTTGTCTTGGGATAAATTCGTCCGCCCTAAACTTGGCTAGGCCTTGGCCGTAAATAGCCAACCAGCCTTCCTTGTAGGCCGCTTCGATTTCTCCCATAGCCCAGTGGTCTGCCCGAACTTGCATGTGGTTACCAGAAACTCTTTCCAGTTCTTGGAAACGTCTTAGGGTTCCAATCCACTCTGCCCGAGTAATCTTCTTGTGGGGATCAAAGTAGCCGGTGTCATAACCCTTAAAGACATTGGCTTGACTTGTAATCCGGATGGCCTTGGCATACCATTCATTGCCCACGATATCCTTGTAGTGGATAGCAAAGTTGGGGTCATAACGGTAGCCGTCTTCCACTAGGGCATTGGCCAGGATTTGAGCTGCTTCTGCCCGAGTCAAACCTGCGCCAGGTCTGAAATAGTTGTTGTAACCTTGCATATAGCGAACTTCCTTGCGGAAGGTCTTTTCTGCCGGAACCTTGACAATTTCCTTTTCCACGACAGTTACTGTCCGAGTTCGAGTGGGTCCAAGAGTTCCTGTTTGCCAACTTCCTCCAGATTCTTCCTTACCCCTATAGAGGGCTGTAATTTTATCGCCATCCCTATATTGAATGGGCCAATGGATAGAAGCATCCCAGCCTGTAAAGGTATAGTCGGTATCGGCTGTTACCCTCGGAGCGTGACTTTCTAATCGGACAGACTTGTTTGGATTGATATAAAAAACTGTATGGCCGGTTAGTTTCCCATGGGCACCAGGTAGAAAAGTAACTGTGGCATATCCCGTAGGTTTGTCTGATTGGTCAGTATTTTTTTGAGGGATTACATTCTCCAGCTCTTCATATTGGGCGATAACTCTTTTATCTTCTGTGATTTTGAAACTATTTTCCGTATCCCAAGCGGTAAACTTATAGCCAGTTTCTGCTTCAACTTCCGGCTTTGTTATATCAGCTAAAGTTTTGCCAGCTTGTGGGTTTACATAATAAACGGTTTGGCCTGTTATTGTTTTTCCGTTAGGCCCTTTTTCAAAGGTGACAGTCACATAACCTTTAGGTTTTGGATTTGGTTCTCCTTGATTATCAGTTGAAGGAATAATATCACCAAGCTTTTTAAAGCTTCCTTTTACTGTTATGTCTTTAGTATATTTGGCCTTTGTTGTAGTATCTTGATCCCATTTTTCAAATACATAGCCTGTGTCTGCAACTGTCTTTGGTGGTTGAATTGTTACATCCTTTTCTGGATTGACGAAGTAAGTGGTCGTTTCTTTGTTCGCAATTTTTCCACCTTTTCCTTCGATAATAAAATCAACCTTGACATATCCAGCTGGTTTTTCTGAATCATTGTCTTCTGTTTTGGGAATGACAGAAGCAATTGGATTAAAGGATGCTGTGATAACTGTATCTTTTGTATATTGCTTGTAGTTTGATAAGTTTTCACTCCATGCACCAAATTCATAGCCAGTTTTCCCCTTGGCATCATCCGGTGGAGTGAGTTGTACATACTTGTTTGGATTTACAAAATAAGTCTTTTCTGTAACTGTACCATTTCCACTCTCATCTGCCTTAAAGGTTACTTCTACATAGTCCTTTGGTTTGTCTACGCCCTCTTTTTTCTCAATTGCATCGGGAATAGTTTTGGCTAATGCTTTTACTACTACATCGTCAGTGCCAATAACAAAGGAATCTTTCTTGTTCCATTCCTTAAATTCATAGCCCGTCATAGCTTCCGTTGTGGGCTTAACGAGTTCCGAGTTGCCCAAGGTTATGTTGGCGTTTTTCTTTACATAGTAATCCTTCACATTGGACAGGTTAATACCCTCTTCCGCTTCAAAGCTTACCCTTACATAGCCTTCGGGTTTTGTAATGGGGTCTGTTGGGTCGTAAGGAATGATACTCGGTGTTTCTTCATAAGTGGCAGTGATGGTTGTATTTTCTGTAAACTTCTTCAATGTGGTGGGGGAATAATTTTCACCGGTCGTCACATCGCCAATCTTCCATCCCTTAAATGTGTAGTAAGTTTTCCCTAGGGGATCTTTTACTGGAATGGTAACTTCCTTTTCCGGGTTGACCCAGAAGGTTTTTTCGGTTTCGTCTGTCGCCTTGTCTGTTGGAACGAATTTTACTTCAACATATCCTTGCGGCTTAGTTTCACCTTCTTTTTTCTCCATGACATCAGAAACAGGTTTAGCTTTTGCCGTTACAACAATGTCCTTATCTTTGATTTCAGTGGTATCTGCTGGATCCCACTTGTCAAAGGCATATCCCGCTTTTTCTTCCACTGTCGGATAACCTTTTTTTTCATTATCCTTAATGGTATTTAAAGTGACCTTGGCATTTTTCTTCACATAATATGCCTTGACATCCTTTAGGCTTAATCCGGTTTCCGCTTTAAAGGTAACATTCACATAGCCTTCTGGTTGGTCCATGAGACTGGTTGGATCGTAGGGGATAATATTGTCCGTCTTGTACTGGGCTTTAAAGACTTCCCCATCAGTGACTTTATTTGTGTTAAGTGTGTAGTTATTGCTCCCCTCAACATAGGTCAACTTGTCGCCTTTTGTTTCCCAAGTATCGAATTTCCAGGTATATAGAGTTTCTCCGTCGCCACCCTGTACGGCCTTACCTACAGGGCTCGTTATAGTAAATCTAACAGCCTCTTTCTTCGGCGCAACCCACCAGACGATTTCTTTTGTGTCCGTCGCTTTGTCTGTCGGGTCAAAAATGACCTTGATAAAATTGTCGGGCACCGTGCTAGGTTTACCTTGCCCTTGTTCTGGAATGGCCAATGGAGAGTAAAAAGCCTTAATCAAGGTTTCTGATTTCGTAAATGTTTGATTTACTTTCAAATCAATGACGTCAAATCTATCCGTGTCCTTCTCTTGTCTCCACTTGCTAAATGCCTGTGTCTCATATTTGGCCACGGGGTCTTTAACATCAATACGAACCGGCGTATCCTTCTTAACCCAGAAGGTTTTGGTGAATTTCGTCTCAGTTGTCGCTTTGTCCGTAGTGTCCACTGTAACTTTGACGAAATCGTCGGGAACTTTGGGCTTGTCTTCGTTTTTTTGCTCCACAATATTTCCGACGTAGTTGGCTGTAATGGTGGTTTCAGCGCCGAATTGGTGTCTCGGCCTTTCTGTCAATTTGTATTCAACGGGGTCTGCTCCCGCTCCTGGAATCGTCCAATTGATGAAATTATTTCCAGACGTTCCCACAGGGTTTTCCCCTGGAATGACAACTTTCGCTTTGGGGTTGACATAGTAAAAGTATTTTTGTGGCTTTTCCGCCTTGGTGGTTGGATCTACCGTTACTTTTACATAGCCGTTCGGAACGTAGTTTGGCTTTCCTTCTTCAGTCTTGGCTTCGTAGATGTTTTTAATGACCTTGATGGGAATATCAACTGTTTGGCTAGTTCCATTTTTGTGGGTTGCCTTTGCCTTTAGTGTGACTAGTCTTGAAACTTCGGTTGCAGGATCTTCTTTTAACTTTTCATATAATTTATCTTTTAAATCCTTATCAGCAATAGGATTTCCGCTATCATCTAATATTTGAAGAGTATCATCATCTGTTAATGCCTGTGGAACTCCATTTGCGTCTTTAATCTTTACTTGCTCTTTTAACTTAGCTAATTCAGGAATAAAGTCATTAACCCAAGTATCACCATCTTTAAAAGATTCTTTTACTTCTAACTGGTCTGCTGATATAGGATGTTTGTCCCATACAGCGTAATAAGTTTGTGATTCTTTTATATTTTTAAATGCGCTTTCGTCAACTAAAAGAATATTGCCTCTTTTGTCTTTAATGAAGTTATTTTTTTCGTCTTTAATACCCCATCCTAAAAAAGTTTCACGGTCTTTTTTTGGTTCTTCAATAGTATCAGTTAAATTTTTAGTATATATAACCTCGTGCTCTTTAACCTGTTCTTGATCTTGTTGAATTGAGTCAAACTTACCGCTATTGGCATCAAATTTTAAAGTTAAAACTTCTGTCATAGTAAGCTTGCCGCCATTAATGACATCATAGTTAAAGGTATAATTATAAGTTTTTCCTTTATAGGAAATTCTATTATTATCCCTATCTAGTGTATAAGTGTCATTTGATTCAGGGTCTGGATCAGCAACATCAACTGTCGGAACTTTTTCAAGCCAACTTGCTATATATTTCCCATCTTCACCATTATCATCTCTAATGATTTCAATATCTTTATTATTTTTAGGAAATTCGAAATATCCCTCTATTTCTTCCCCATCTTTATTTTTATTATGTGTGTTATAAGAAAATTCTACAACTGGTCTATCATCTTCAATAGTATCTGTATTCCATTCTGAAACAAACTTTGTTGATGCAATTTGTATTAGAGTATTATCCATAAATACGTCAGCTACAATTTCCCCTGTTTTAGGATCTGGCTTTGCAAAAGTGAAATCAGGAGTTCCAAAAGATCCATCTAAAATAAGATTTACTCTTTCAGAATTTGACCTTTCAATATAAACTTCATACTTATAAGGTTTAAAGTCTTTTGAATATAAAGGTAATTTTATCGGATCACCGTTCTCATCAACCCAATAGTGTTTTCCTTCAGTATCAGTTTCTAATATACCTTTTATGCCTGTTTCTGTTGAAAAAGAACCTTCCTTATAGTTAAGTTGTACAAATATAACCTTAACTTTATTTAAGTCCCCATACTCATCTCTACCAAAAACACCTTCCCAGTCAAAAGGAAGTTCTGTCCCATCTTGTTGTGTAAGACCTTTTGTTTTTAGATTTACATATACCTTCCCAAAATATAAAGGTTTATCTTTATCTTCTGGATCTCTTTGATTTGGAAACCATGGTTTTGAAAATAACTGAGTTCCTTTTTCAATTGGCTGTCCGTCTTGTGCCTTTTTTGTTAGTCTGTTAATTTGTTGCATAGTCTTACCGTTTAGAGGCATAAGATTTGATGCATCTAATGTTCCAACCTTAACCATATTTTCTTTTTGATAAGAACTGGACTCTTTAGCAAAGCTCACAGTTGGTATAATTGTTTGAATTGCCATAGACAATGCAAGCACAAATGTTAATATTCTTTTTTTTGTTCTCATACTCCTTCTCCCTATCTAACCCTTATTTCTCTTCTATCAGATTCAAGTTTACCATTTACAGAATAATATCTAACTCTATCTCCACTTTGTAGAGTAATGTTATTTTCTTTTAAATCAAAACCTTTAATTTTTTCTTCTCTAAATCTTCTACCTTGTCTTACTTTCTTTGTTTTTTCTACAAGATTAAACTCATAAATCTCATCACCTCTAATGATTGTAAGAAATCCCGTGGCTCCATTCGTTAATTCTTTGAGCTCTATAAAGTTTAGTCCTGCTACTGGGTCTTGAATCACTATCTCTGGTTTTTCTTCAGGTGCTTCTTCTATTGTCCTATCATCATCAAAACTTACTTTATTAGCTTCATCTTCTGTATTTAAATCCCAAGCCTTGAAGTTGTAGCTTAAATCTGTTTTTACCACTAAAGGTGGCTTAATGTTGACAGGTTCATTCTTCTTTACATAGAATTTGGTAGGTCCTACCATGTAGGCCTTTTCTGGATCAACCTTAAAGTCTACTACAATCATGCCGTCTGGTTTTTCTCTTTGAATTTGCTCATCTGTCTTTCCTGGCTTAATTGGGATGACATTGCTTTCTAACTCATACTGAGCAATGAAGGTAATGTCTTTACCTTTTAATTCCAGTGGTTGATCCCAACCAGAATTTGTTTCTTGGGCCTTGTAGTATTCATTGGGTTTTATTGTTGGAACGATTAAACCATACCTAACAGCTTCTTCAAAGGATAGGTCTTTGCCTACTTTATAGGCTGGTGAATCTGTTTGTGCTACGTCATCAATTGTTAGCTTACCGTGTGTTCCCTCTTTGAAGATAACTTTGATAAACTCTTTGCCAACTGGGTCGTTTTCTCCAATCTCTTGAACTGCTTTTTCCCAAATGGCTACTAGGGTTTTGTCGGCTATTATCTCTGTATTAAAGTCGTAGAAGGCTGTTTGGTTTTCTTGACCCTTTTCTTTCCAACCCATAAATACGAGGCCTGCTTTTGTTGGATTTGTTTCAGGCCTTGTCGCTGTGCTGCCGTGGTCTACTTCTTGACTGTCTATAGGACTGCCGCCCTTAGTGTCAAAACTTACTTTGTGTTGGATGATCTTCCATTGGGCTGTTGCCTTTGTGTTTTCCTTAAGAATTATATCATCACCAGGTTGGTAAATTTTTCCAGTTTTATCTGTGCTAAGTTTCCAACCTAGGAAGGTATAATTTTCTTTCATAAGTTTTTCTTGATTTGCCAAGACCACTTTACTTCCATGGTCTCTTGTAACGCTATTTGGTGCTGTTCCTTGAACATCATCTCCGCCCTTATCATAGGTCAAGGTCACTTTTACAAGTTTGAAGCCAGCTACATAATGACGGTCGGCAGCAATAGGATCTTTTAAATTCAATTCTTCACGCCATTTTTCAAATTCATAGTTGGCATTGGCTGTTGGTTTCGGTACAGCAATTTGATTTTCTCCTGCTGGTCCATTAACAATTTTAATACCGGCCTTTGGATTGACGTAGTAGGTTATTTTGTCCTTATTGTCATCAAGCTTACCATTGCCGTCTGTACTAAAGATGAGTTCAACATAATCTTTTGGCTTTTCTACACTGTCATCCGTTTTTTCTACTATATCTTTTGTCTTTTTGAAGTTAAAAGTAAAGACTGTATCTTTTTTGAAGATATCGTTTAATTTCTTCGTTTCGCTTGTATCCCAATCTCCACTAATATATCCAGTGTTTGGAGTTTTTTTGATTCCATCTGCAATACTTGTCATATCTACTTGAACTTCTGGAGATACATAGTAGGCTTTTTTCTTTTCGTCAGAAATTGTTCCACCTTCGCCTGCCTTGAAAGTTATCTTGACATAATTATCAAGGGCACCTTCCGGCATATTTCCATCGTATGATGGGATGACGTTCTTGTGGACTTCTACTGGAATGATAAGTGGCTTGTCATTTGACCCTTGGGTTGAACCATCAGTATATTCAATAGTTATTTTGGCTTCTTGCTTACCTGGTTGTGCCGGATCTGGTCTTTCAATTACTCTTATTGATTTAATTTCTTTATTCTCTGGTGGAGTAATTTGTTCGATTAAATCTTTATCAGTAATTTCCTTGCCTTCAGGTGTGTGAAGCTCATCTGTTTTAATGGGCTTCACAATTGGTGTTGCTGCAAATTTTTCATAATAAGCCGCTTCAACCACTGTAACCTTATCTGTATATTGGTTTTTGTCTATATCAATAGCCATTGCCGGATTTAGATCTGCCAAGTTATTTTCATCGGTGCCGGTCTTCACTTTTTGCCAGCCCTTGAAGGTGTAATCGACTTCTTTTTCACCAAGTCCTGGGATATTAATCTTTTGTTTTGTTTTCCCTATTGGCTTATCAACATTTATCTCTACTTTATTTAATGGATCTACCCAGAATGTTCTTTCAAATTTACTTTCATCTGTAGCATTATCAGTTGTCTTAACGATAACTTTTACATAGGATTCTGGTACGTTCTTGTCTTTTTCCTTTTGTTCAATAACATCTGCTGCTGATACCGGGGAGATGATTGTATCTTTTGTGAATTTAAAGCGCTTTGCAAAATCAAAATTGCCCTTTGCTTGGCCATTGTCATTTTTAGTCACATCATCTGAAGTCCAATTTAAAAACTTTAGCTTGGCCTTATCTTCATCGGATAATTTTATTTCAGGTATATCTACCCAAGCCTTTGGATTGACATAGTAAATCTTCGAGTCTTTATTATCAGGTTTGTTTGAAGGATTTACCGTTACTTTTACATATTTACCAGTAATATCTTTTAAATCACTTCCTTCAGCTTGAGATAAGGGCAGTGGTTTATCTCCGGATGTTAGGGCCTCATAGCGGTTTTTATAAACTTTTACCGGGACTTCAATTTCTTTTGTGTTTTTCTTATCCTTAAATTCAACTTTTGCTTTGAAAGTTACAATTCGAAATACTTGTTCTGAGTCAGATTTTCCAAGTTCTTTTAATTTTTGGTAAATATCTTCATCACTGGTGATTCCTTCAAAGGTAACTGTTGCATCTGCTGGCAAGGCCTTTTCTTGGCCATTTTCCGTCCATATTATTTGCTTCTTTAGACCATCTAATGTTGGAGCAAAGTCATTTGTCCATTGGTTGTTAGGATCTTCGAAAGCTTCTGTAGTAACTAATTCCTTTGCCACTACCCCTGACCAGTCAAATTTAGCTGTGAAAGTATAGTCTCTTTCGATGTTTACATTATCGTTTAATAGTGGACTGTCTGCCCATTCTTTAAAGATTCTACCATTGTCTGGAGTGATATAGTATTTGTCTGCTTCTTTTGTCTGGCCTTCTTTAAGTTCTTGCGGAACTGGAATAAATTGTGAATAGAGTCCTTTAATGACATCATAATTTATTTGTTTAATGTCCTTACCTTGGGCATCTTTGCCAAAAGACCCCCCTTCATCTGCTTTAAAGGTGACCCGGATATAGCCATCCGGTGCTGGTTCATTAGGGTCTTTTACATCGATTACCCTTACATCTTTATAATAGAAGGTAATTTCATCTTTTCCTGTGTTGTTGATGCCTAAGAACTCATTGGTTTTTTCATTGATATCGAAGAATAGTTGTTGTTGAGGGGCGCTTGTCAGCTTCCAACCGGGGATCGGTCTATAGTTTCTAGCGTCGTAGTGGCGGTTACCGTTTGTAACAAGTTCTTGGTCGATAATGGCTCCGTCTTTTTCGTTCGGCTTACCTTTAAATCTTTCGTCAATATAGTTGACCTTGTATTCACGTTGTTTGAAAGGTCTATAGAAAAAGCGGAATTCATTAGCACCATTGCTATTATCAGCTTCTACCATTGTCTTTTGGAAAAAAGAATTGTTAAAACTTTTCGCCTTATAATTTTCATAAGCATCTTTTATTTCTTGACTGCTGCTATTTTCAATTTCTTCAGGGCTTGCCAGGGTCCATTTGTCGCTGATTTGGTCTCCCACTGTCACTGTATAGTCGCCTACACGCTTGTCATATAATTGTTCTTTATAAGGGTTAGGATATTGAGATTCGTCTTTATTTCCATCCTTGTCTAAAAAATAATGGTAGATATCTAAGTCGACTCTGTCGTTTTCAACCCAAATCGCTTTTAGATTAATGTCAGATGTAACTGGATTATTGAAGGAGTATAGGACTGGAGTTTGGTTTGTCTTACTTTTTTCTATCCATTGCCAGCCCATGAAAGTATAACCTTGACGGTAAGGATCTCTTGGTTTAGCAAATTTTGTTCCACTATTTACTGTACTCTTTTTTGTTTTGCCTTTGCCATCATCAAGGTTTACAGTATAAGTTGCTTCTGTAGCAGAATTTTTAGCACTTGCGCTTGGATCATCTTGCCATACTGCTGTAAATTTTACTGGCCCTGCTGGCATAATTAGGCCGCCGCTTAAATCTGATTTTAAATGGCCTGCTGTATAGGAATTACCATTTGCATCTTTTAAAGTAGGACTTGCAGTCCATCCAAGAAGTTTTTTTCCATTTTGTGTAGGGATTTCACTTTGGTCTAGGGCAGGAATTGTTTGACCGTAAAAAACTTCACGGGCTGGTACAGGGCTTCCATTACCAGTGTCAAAAGTTACTTCGTAGTGATTTCTATTGTAGCGGTATTCAACGACATAACCATTTGTATCTAATGGCAGCTGAACGGTGATAGATCTTTCTTCTGGTACAAAACCTTTTATTTCATAATCTTGTAAAGCCGAAATTTGAAGCGCTGAGCCCGTATTTCCTGTTACACTTCTTGTATCATGTCCAGGGATGGAAACATACTTGTTAAAGTCCTTGATATCTTGAAAGACGTCTTTTACTTGTATGGTCTTACTTACTGACTGGTATTTGAAATCTTGGTTTGCAGTATACCTGTCTCCGTTGACCTTATCTTCTGTCTTAGTAGCCTTTTTTGCTTCTTTTACTATATCTTGATAAGTAAAAGAAAAGTCCTCATCGTAGTTAGATGGCTCAAAGCCTACAAGGTTTGGTAGGTCAATGGTTTTATTGACCTTAGCTTTTTCCGCATCGCTCGCATCTGCCCCTACACTTGCTACATAGGGTTGATAGCTGATTTTGTGACTCCTTTCAACTGGGACCTTAAAATCGGTCCGGAGGGTATAGATGTCCGGCTGGTCCGGATTTTTAATTAAATCCGCTGCACTTTGTCCATCCGGTTTTGCTGGTTGAACAGGGGTCTTCCCGTTAATAATACTATCCTTGTCCCGGTCTAGTTTTTGGTAGTTGACCTGGGCAAAAATGGTCATGGGCCCAGGCAAGATCATGGTCAAGACCAAGACCCAGATACATAGGTTTTTTAAGTAGATTTTCATTGTTCCCCTCCTAACTTTCTTGCTATTTTTTCAAAAAACTTTCTTTCTCTCATCTCTCAAGTCCCCCTTGTACTCACTTTTCTCTCCTGGAATATTGAATGGGATTTTTCACTTTTTCTGGATAAAGCTCTAGTCCAAACCCCTATCTTGTTTCCTTTTGCTATAGATTATGCTATCGGTTCCCAATTATATGAAAACCCTTTTTTTAATCTAATACTTCACCCTTTATTTTACTTGATTAGGCCTAAATATACAAGCTTTTCAGGGGGGCTAGATCTTTGTTTTTAACTGAATTTACTTTCTTTTTCTTGATTCGCTTTTTATGAAAAATTTTCAAAAATTGGCTGGTTTATCCTCCTATAAAAAAACCCAGGCATGATGCCTAGGGCTTTTTAGTCTTATATTTTCATCTTTTCTGGAAAATTCCTGTATTAAGCCCCTAGTCCAAGAGAAGAGAGGCCAGGACGCAGCCGATCAGGTTGGCGATATAGAAATAGGACTTCCGGGTCTTATGCCGGAAGAAGACCATGCCGATAAAGCCTCCCAGGCCACTACCCAGGGCCCCCAGTAGGAGGAGGGTCTTTTCCGAAATTCTCCAGCCATGGACAGAGGCCTTGAGTTTGTCGTAGCCATAGAGGGCAAAGACTAGGATATTTAGGCCCAAAAGGATGTTTTGGATCCCGTAGTTGATGAGAAAGAAAAGTTTATTCATTGGCAACCTCCCAGGGTCTTGAGGACGTCTTCCTTGCTAATGGCAAAGATATCTTCGGGTCTGGTTTGGACCACTCTGGAAGCCTGGGTGCTGGTGAGCCTTTCAAAAAAGGCTCGGGCTTCCCGTCCATTTCCAAAGTTCTTGTCCTTGTTTTGGACCAGGTCGTTAAAGTAGGACCTAACCAGGTCTTGAGCTTCCTCTTCTAAATGGTAGGAGGCATTTTTGGCTGTCAAATTAAAGATTTCCACCATGTCTTCCCCACTGTAGTCGGGAAATTCGATGATATTCCCCACCCGGGATTTGAGCCCTGGGTTGAGGTCAAAGAGCCGGCCCATTTCATGGCTATAACCGGCCAGGATGACCAGGAGCTTGTCCCGGTTGTTTTCCATTTCCTGGATCAGGGTGGCCAAGGCCTCCTTGCCGAAGTCATTTGAACCACCATCGGCCAGGGAATAGGCCTCGTCAATAAAGAGGATGCCCCCATAGGCTGACTTACAGACATCCAGGGTCTTGGGTGCTGTTTGGCCCACATAGGATCCCACCAGGGCAGACCGGTCCGCTTCCACAAACTTGTCCGAAGAGGTGATGCCCAGGTTTTTAAAGATCTTGCCCAAGATTCTAGCCACAGTGGTTTTTCCTGTCCCGGGGTTGCCGGTAAAGGCCATGTGGTAGGAAAGGGCCGGAGGTGTCATGCCTTTTCTTCCAGGAGTTGGTTGAAAAGGGCCCGATCCTTGATGGCTTGGACCTGCTTTTTCACCGATTCTAGGCCCACCAGGGAATTAAGCTCTTCCAGGGCAGCTTCGATGTTGTCTTCTTCCAGGGCCTTAAGGTCCAGGCCAAAGTCCTCGGCATCCAGCCTGGTTAATTCTTCCCGGCTGACCTTTTTATTGCCGATTTTTAGGGCCTTTTCCCGGATGGCGGCTTCGATAATATTTCTGGCCGCCCGACCGTCGGCGAAAAATTCCTGGTCTTTTTCAGCTTTTTCAAGATAATGGCTGACAGGTCCTCGGGAGAAAACATCTGGCCATCTTTTCTGGCATACTTAAAATCCTTGTCCCCATATGCCTTTTTATATAAGAAACCGTATCTTCCGGATTAATCAGGGCCTCTTCCTTGGCCTGGTTGCCCACAATGACCCGGTCCTCTTCAAAAAAGATCACAGAAGGCGTAGTCCGTCCCCCTTCATCATTGGGGATGATTTGTGGATTGCCATCCTGGTCAATATATGCGACACATGAATTGGTCGTTCCTAAGTCAATGCCTATTTCCATATTTCAATCTCCTTTTACTCTTATAGTTTGTTAAATTAATCATACAGTATCTTCCACATTTTTACCATATTCTTTCGATTTTTTCTAAGAGAATCCAGCTTATATAATCCGTCAACTTTAAATTTAAAAAGAGGTGAGAAAATCCCACCTCTTAGTTTAAAAATTCGTTATTTATAAAGTAAAATTTAAATATATTTCTTTTAACATACAAAATTTTCTTTTATAAAATTTTGACATTATTATTTTTTCAAAATATCTAAGTTGTTGAATAAGTATTATTTTTATACTTGTGTTATAGCTATTGATATAATAATTATACTTTTAAAGCATTATACATCCTGCAATTAAAAATAATATTGCTCCTATAGCAAAAGGATATGCCATAATAATTGGGAAGGACGTTCTAAAGTAGTCTGAGTTGGTAACCTGGGTCGAGGCACTAGTTAAAACTACGGTATCTGAATACATACAAATATGTCCTCCAAAGGCAACCGCTGATATTACAGCACCTGAAAGTAGAAAAGGATTCAGACCAAGATTTTCTACAATAGATCCAACAATGGGAAATGCAATAGCAGCTAATCCCCAGAAAGAACCTGAACCAAAAGCTAAAAGTCCAATTCCGACAAATATAATTAGAGGTAATAGCTTGGGATTGACTGATGCCGAGCAGATGTCTGTTACAAAGTCATTAAGTCCTAACATTTTATTAAGCCCTGTTAGCATATATACTGTTATAATCATTATGATAACACCAAACATATCTTGGAAGCCTTTCATCATAGCATCGACAAAGTCCAAAACACTCATAAGTCCCTGACCAATATACATGACAAAGCAAAGGATAATTGCTGTGACTAAAGCGATTATCATATCATCCGTTACAATAGTCATACCTATAACAACTAAGATAGGTAGTACAAAGTTAAGTGTTCTTTTAGGCATGTCTTTAAGTCTTTCTTCATCTTCAAGACCTTCTAGGATAGCTTTCCTTGATTCCTCAGAAAGAACCTGTCCTGTTTCTAAGGTTCTTTTTTCAGCTTCTCTCATGTTTTTGAACATAGGCAAAATTCCCAATGCCACAAAAGGTACACAAATTACTGCAATAATAGCATAGAACATATAGGGGATGGAGTGGCAATATGCTGCAAAGGGAGATAAGCCTCCAGTAAGTCCTGATTTTTCCATAAGCCCTGACATAAAAGCTCCCCAAGATGAAATGGGAATAATCGCACAAACAGTAACTCCTGTCGAGTTTATAATATAGGCAACCATTTCTCGTGAAATTTTATACTCATCTGAAAGAGGCCTTATCGCAGCCCCCACTGATAGACAATTTAAAAAGTCATCGATAAATACTATGATCCCTAAAATCCACGTTCCTATAAGGGTCTTTTTCCTTGTATTCAAAATTTTTTTTGCCCACTTAGTAAAGCCTAGCACTCCTCCTGACTCAGTCATCAAGGATATCAATCCTCCGAATAAAGTACATAAGAGTAAAACCCACATCGTGTTAGAGTCACAAGCTGTTGTATAAAATTGGTCTAAGAATAAACCTATAGTTATAAGTGGATTTCCCTTGGCTACCATAAAACAAGCAACTATGACTCCCGCAAGAATTGCTGGGAAAGTTACTTTTTTCCACACAGCTATGCCCAGAATAACAAGTATGGGCAATATGCAGAAAATTCCATAATTCAATTCAACTTGTTCTCCCCATTTTTCCATGGTCATAAACAATGCATCCATTTTTTCCTCCTTCCTCTTGAATCGTATTCAAGAATCTCTATCCACTAATAAAGGCTCAGATATCCTCTATGCCCCCTTTATTTGAAGCTCCGTTCTGAAAAAGCAATCTTTGCAATAGCTTCTGCAAAGATTTTAGCAGACATCATAAGGCTTTCAATACCTATATATTCATTAGGTTCATGACAAGTATCTTCTTCTCCTGGGAAAATGGGCCCCCAAGATACAACGTTTGGCATGGCCTTGGCATAAGATCCACCATATGCTAGGGTATATTCATTTTTAAATCCACTTACTTCTTCATAAGCTTCAGCAAGAGCTCCAAGAAATGGTTTGTCTTTTGAGACAAAAATTGCAGGCATCGAAGTTATAGAAACAACTCTACCTCCACGTGTTTTAGCCCAGCTATTAAACTTTTCTTCTATTTCTTCAAAACTTTGTCCATAGGCAAATCTTATATTTACATTTAAACGAAGCTTATTATTTTTTGTGTCAATAATTGTTGGTGAAAATGCATTTCTATGTACAAATTCACCCTTATAGTATTCGCTCTCTGAATATAGACCTATTTTCTCACCAAATATATCTGAAAAATCAATACTAATATCACTTAATAGCTGCAATAATTTATTATGAGTAAGATTTATACTTGTCAACTGCTTGTAAAGTTTAAAGATAGCATTTTCGCCTCTCTCGGGTTGGCAAGAATGTACTTGTTTCCCCACAGCTTTAATTAATCTACCGTCCGACAACCTTGCTTCCGCTTTTCCAGGAACTACATTATTGGCTATTCCAGCATGGACCTCTGTTAAAAAGATGCCATTTAAATCCTTAGATTCATCTAAGTCAAATTCCATTAAAACATCCGCATTCCCCTTTTCAATGTTACAAATCGGATATTCTCCATCTGGAGTAAAACCATAGTCCGGAAGTGGATATTTGCTTACATATTCATCCATATCTACCCACTCCACTTCTTCTTGAGTGCCTAAAACTAAGCTCACTTTCTTTTTAAAAGGTAAGTTTAAACTATCCACGGCCTTCATAGCATATAGAACTGCTATGACCATCCCCTTATCATCTAAGCTGCCTCTACCATATAGTCGTCCGTCTTTGATAACGGCTTTAAAAGGATGGGTTGACCATTCTTCCATGTCACCAGCTGATACAACATCCACATGGGCCAAGATACCTAAATTTTCATCTCCTTCCCCTAACTCAATCAGCCCTACGCTATCGTCTACTAAACTTTGTGTCCGAAATCCTAGTCGATCTCCAGTTTCAAGGGCAAAGCACAGAGCATCCTTAACACTTTTCTTGTCATTAGAAACACTGGGAATTTCTATGAAGTCTGATAAGACTTTTAGGATTTCATCTTGCTTTTCATTTAAAAATTTCTCTAAATAACTATTCATCTTGTTTCCCTCCTTTATATAATAAGCATAAACCCCGGAGTAGCTCCGGGGTCAAGTCTAAGTTTATAAAGAGGTTTTTGTTTGATCTATAGGTGCATATATTGAATATACACATTTTCTTTCTCCAGACAGATAGTAGTTGGTTCTCTCTCTACCATATATCTTTCCTTTTAATGGAATTCCTTTTTCTTTTGCGTACTCTATAATAGGGAGTATCATTTTGTCAATATCTTCAGAATAGTAGACTTGAGTTGCAAGGCAATATTCTGAATGCTCTTCTACTAGCTCATATTTGATATTTCTTTTTGCAGTATTTAACGTTTTATTGAGTGATATGTATTTATATACTTTCCGTGGAGTTTTATAAATATCACAAAAGAAGGAAAGACTGACAAAGCGCCAATCCCCTTTTTCAATTCGAATTCTCCCCTTGAGATAATGAACTAGATGCTCATCTTCACTAAAATCCTTGCCTATTCTCAAGGAACTAGGCATATAGGTGGTTGAAACTTTTCCAATTCCTGAAAGCTCCTCATCATAGGCCGCTTTCCATTTTTTCAAATTTTCTAAACAAGTGTTGTAGGTATCTATCTTTTCTCTAACTTCATTTTCTGTTTCTTCAATTATATCTCCTATTTCAAAAAGAGGCTCTCCATCAATTATCTTTTTAATATTACTAAGTGAAATCCCTAAATACCTATAGAAAAGAATGTCTGAAATAACTAAGACGTCCTCAGAAGAATATTCCCAGTAGTTATTCTCAGGATTTTTGCGTGGTTTGATAAGCCCTTCACGCACATAGTATCTGATTGTTTCATTGCTTAGGCCAAGAACTTCACTTATTTCCCCTACAGTCAGTCTCATGAAGCCACCCCCTCATCTATACCAGCCTTGAAAATATCCATCTTTTTAAGAATTCTTGCTTGAATTAGATTTTACCACAAGGTACATAAATTTTGAAGCTTCCTTGAGTTCTTCTAGATCTCCATTTTAAGTAATGAGCATACACATGTTTAGAATTCAAAAAATTAATCTTTATAAGTCTAGCCTTATGTAGTCAGGGGTACTTATACACAAAAAAGAACGGGAGATTTCCCGTCCTTTTTTAATGAAGAAAAGTTAAAAGTTTTCGTCTTTTCCATCTTGAAATTTTTATTGGTCTTCTTCTTTTCTTTTTTTGCCTGCTAGAAAAGCCAACATTGCACTGGCAAGTCCTCCAAGTCCTAGATAGGATCCGACACCTGGGTCAAAGGTTTGTGGAGCCCTGGAATCACCCCTATTTGAAAGTCTTTGTTGGTGTCCGACTTTTTGAGTCTCTTCTTCCACAGGGCTTGTGGCTGTTTTTTGACCTTGGTCTTGGCCCTCTTGGGAAGGACGTGAATTTTCTGGATTTTCTCCTGGTTGGTCAGGAGTATTTGCTTTGTCTCCTCCGGGTCTATTTCCATCTGATGTATTTCCGCCAGGGGTATTTCCACCTGGAGTGTTTCCACCGGGGGTATTTCCGCCTGGAGTGTTTCCGCCAGGGGTGTTTCCACCGGGAGTGTTTCCACCCGGGGTGTTGCCACCGGGGGTGTTGCCGCCGGGGTTATCTCCTCCAGGATTGTCTCCTCCGGGATTGTCTCCTCCAGGATTGTCTCCTCCGGGATTGTCTCCTCCGGGATT
>QWCK01001190.1_pt1 | contig 39891 bp, 49 predicted proteins | sample 1972571 | NCBI WGS metagenome assembly QWCK01 (sample SAMN09866710, study PRJNA288562) | Human gut metagenome isolate term2_stool, whole genome shotgun sequencing... | isolation source: gut | host: Homo sapiens | place: USA: California | reverse complement strand
ATCGTCATCTTTACCAAAGATACCTGGAGCTTGGTCTTCGCCACCAACAAGTTTGTAGTTTGCAAAGTTTGCATACATAGCTCCATTGTAGCCAAGCTTGCTCATATAGTAGCCAGCGATGTCGATGGGACGGCTGATGAATTCATTATAAGCTTTTGTTTCTTTAAGATCTTTATCTGTAATCTTATCTGCAATTGTAGTATTGCTACCATCATCTTTCTTTATAGCTTTGCCATCTTTATCCACTACATAGTAAGGATTTAATGGTTGACCCTTTGAATCAGTAAGAGCCTTGTCACCATTGGCTAAATCTTCAAAAGATAAATCTTTACTATTTCCAGAAATGACTTTAAATTTGCCTTGGCCGTATGGTTTTTCTGTTACTTCTACAAGAGTATTATTAATTGTGATTTCTTTTTTCTCAATCTTATCATTGACTCTTCTGTAGGCTTCTTCCATAACTTTTCTAAAGCTGTCTTCAACTTTATTCCAAATTGGTTTTCCGTCTTCGAAGAATTTGATTTTTTCATCTTTTTTATTGTCAAATAAACGATCTTCAATGATTTTTTCAATCGCTTCTTGAACGTACTTGTCCTTATTGCTTAAACGATCTCCAAATTCATCGGTATAAGGAATATCCACTTCTGGAATAATCACAGATGTGATGCCAAGTTTCTTGGTATTGACTGGGTCTGTTGGACCGCCAATACGAAGACCAGATTTTAGGCCAATACGGATTGCGTTAAAGCGCATATCGTCGTATTTGTAAACGCTGTTGCCTTCTTGATCTTTGTGTTTTGACTTATCAAGATATTCAAGTCTTAACTTTTCAACTTCTGCAATGAGTTTTGTTTTGAAAGTTTTAAACTTTTCCTTATTGCCTTTTACCTCTTCAAACTCTTCTTTAAGCATTTTTGTAATAGTGTCAAAACAGTCTGTACCTTTAGCATGAAGTTTTGCTACAATGCCTTCAATGTCTTGATCAGTTGAAGTTGCACTAAGCCCTTCAACACTCTTGAGCAAATTATTGATTTTTTCTTGATAAGCTTTTTGTACAGGACTTTCGAATTTGTGTGTATCATCATTTTCTACTTTCTTATAGAAAGCGTTCATAACTTTAATTCTAATTTGTCCGTTAGCTTCATCACGTCTTACTTCAAATCTGATTCCGCCTTTTTCGATAAACTTTCTGCCTTTTTTATCTACAAAAACATTAACCTTTTTAGTGTTATCAGTTTTATCATAAGATATTTCCCCAGTAGTTGCAGCATCAAGTGCAGCAAGTATTTCTTCACTAGTTATCTTAAAGTCTGCTCCCAATGGAACGAAACGTCCATCGATATAGTTTGGACTTACACCAAAACGGATGTCCTTAATTTGATCGATAAAGAAATATTCTTCGTTGCCAAATTTTTTGCCTTTGTTTTCAGGATCTTTGTCAAACGCTTTTTTGTATTCCTTCCACTTGTCTTGTGTGTCATTCACGATGATTTCATCATAGATTAAACGATTATCCATGTTATGGTCTTCGATAATGATTTCAGAGTCTCTATTTTCTGGGAACAAGGCTCCGTCTGGATTGTTAAATCCAACTTCCCATAGTAGGGAACGGTCAAGTGTTATTTCTTTGCCTTTTTTATCAAGGATAACTAATTCTTTTTCTTTTTTACCATCTTTTTCAACCAAAGCAAATTTTGCTCCATTATAAAGTCTGCCAAGTTCAGATTGAATCTTGTTAAGAATAGTCATAGCATCCTTGTTTTCAGGATTTACTCTCTTTTCATCATCAGCTTCAATTTCTAATAGATGCTTAATATAGTCATCTCTATCTCTGTCGCTTTCATCGCGATAGAAGATATTAAAGAAATTGTAGTCTGGTTTTTCAAGAAGTTCCTTTGGTGGATTCTTGAAGAAAGAAGCTGGAGTCCCTTCTTTAATCTTTAAGGTAAAGTACTTATCAATTTCCTTTACTTTTACTGGCTTGCCATCTTTGTCCTTAAAGATAGATGTTTCAACAAATTTTTTATTTGTTTCACTTTCCTTTTCTTTAGGTTTAAAGTCTGGATTTGGCGCTAGATATTTTGCAGCGATATCTGCATGGATCTTGTAAACAATGTCCTTTCCAGCTAAGAAGCCTGGGAATTTGATTCGGAATTTTGCATTCTTTACAGCTTCAGCGATGTCAGTTTCATCTGTAATTTTTTCATAGTCATCGCCATTTTCATCTTTAAGAATTTGGACAATTCTTGAAATTTGATCGACAGATAAAAGCTCTGCTTGATTATTTGCATCAACGCCCACATAATAAACAAGACTTCCTGCTTGTTTTTTTACATAAGTTTTGCCTTTAACAGTTACATAATCTTCTGGATTTATACTGCCATGGTAAACTGTCTTCTCGTTGTTAAGAATTTCTTTCTTACCATCTTTTGTATAGGAATCAACTTTTTTGTGGTCCATAGCAAAAGACTTGTAGTCTTTGTAGTACTTGTTACCTTTGATGCCCTTGTCAGTATCTTCAACAACTGGAACAAATTTTTTTCCATCGTAGTAGTACTTACCAACAATGTCTTTATAACCTTTTGGATCAACGATATAGTTGTCGTTGCCGACAAATTTTTTGCCAGTTTCAACCTTAATATTGTTATCATCTTGATTTTGTGTTTGATCACCTTTTTGGAAAGAGTATTTACCGCCTTTATCTTTTTTAACAGTAATGCCATCCATGGTTCTACCAAACTTATCAATCAAAGTATAGCCCTTCTTGTAAGTGAGGCCTGAAACGATAAAGCCGTCACTGTTAAAGACTGCATTTTCTACTTCCTTGCCCTTTGATGGATCATCCACTCTTTTACCGTTTGCATCGACATAGGTTTTTTCATAACCTTTATATCCTGTATCAGAACTTGTCTTTCCGGTATATTTACCGTCTTTATCGAAAATACCATTATTAATAATGGTTCCGCCATAGGCTTCCTTATTTTTGCCTTCAACAGTTGTATTTACAATAACTTGGTCACCTTCAAAGGTTGGTGTGACATCAAGATCTGCTTCCCATTGACCCTTTTTATCTTTTTTGTTAGAAACATTTCCTTCAAAAAGATCTCTTTCATCAGTGTAGGAAATCAGCTTACCGTTATTGAAGATATAGGTTGTACCATCTTTTTTAAGCTTACCGTCTTTAAACTCTCCGATCTTAGTAAAATTTTCGCCGTCCTTTTTATAAAGAACACCTTTTTCTACTTTGAAAGTATTTCCTTGATTGTCTGTACCTTCATAATATTCTTCAGTAGTAACGGCATGAGTTCCGCTTTCATCAACGTAAACTTTCTTACCAGCTTCTTCTAAGATAAAGCCTTTTAAGTCTGCAGGTGTTAATGCTTCGCCAGTTATATTGCCATCCTCACCTTTACGATAAAGTTGACCATCTTTCTCAATAAGATTTCCACCAAATACTTTTGTATCTAATTTTAATCTATATTGACCTTTTTCAGCATCTATCAAATCGTACTTAAGTCCTGACTTATAAAGATATTTTGCAAATTCATTACTATATTTTGGAAGTGTAATTGTAATATCCACTGAAGAAAGTGGTAAGGATTCTCCATTTTTGGAGTTTACAATAACATCGTCAATATATCCATCTGTTTCCTTGATCATAGCGAAAATATCATAGACTTTCTTTGTGTCTTCATCTACAATACCGTCTGTTGTATCGCCACCATCAATTTCTTGTGGATCTTTTGGATTTGTTGTTCCTATTGTTCCGATATTTGCGTCGTCATAGCCTTTTTTGGTAATCAAAAATTCCTTAGTAACTTCTTTTTGATCTCCTGCTCGCATTGTAATTTTAAAACCTTCATGGAAGGCTGCCCTAAAGGCTGGCAAATTCATTTGAATTTGAGCAATTTCAAATTTATTGCTTGTTGTAAATGAATAAGTTCCTGTCTTGGCATCATAAGTCAAGTCAACAGGACTACCATCTTTAAATTTTACAGCATCCTTAAGTTCTTTAATTACTGCATCTGGAATACTTTCATCTGTTTTATTTGGTGTAATGGTAAAAGTAAAGTCTCCGCCATCATCTTTTCTTACTTCAATCAAGAGATTTGTACTGGTATTGTCAGGAATATAGTAGGTTTCCTTATCAAGTTCCTTACCTGCAGTGCTTCCATCCAATGGATAGACCTTCACTTCAGGCTTGCCATCCTTTGTATACTTAGGTTCAATAGTTCCATCTATTTTAATGGCCTTATCCAAAGCATCCTTTGCTTCTTTATAAGCCTCTTGACGCTTTTTCAGCTCTTCTGGCGTTACAGGATCCTCATTAGGATCAAGGGCCTTTTCTAAAGCTTTCCTTGCATGTTGATATTTTTCGAAGACTTTTTCATCATTATCTTTCCTAACGCCTGGAATTTCAAGGTCATTATTAAGGTCTTCCCTAGCTTTCTTTTCTTCAGCAGTCAATTTTCTAGGTGGCTTGAATTCTCCAAGAAGTGCATTGAGCTTGTCAATATCTTCTTGATTCAATTTACCATCATTTTTGTCCGCTTGAATTTTATCGTAGAGCTCTTGAATATCCTTGTACTGCTTTATTTTTTCTGGATCGGTAATGCCATTGATTACATCTTTGTTAAGCTTATCAGCTCCAGATTCTTCAATGCTCTTAAGGAGATTATCATTGTATTCCTTTTGAAGTTTCGCTTTTTCCTCAGGATCTTTCTCAGCCTCAATTTTTCCTTGCAAGTCCCTTAAGTCTTCATCCTTTTTAGGGTCAACTTGTGGCTTGTCTTTCTTGTCTTCCGGTTCTTTACCGGTACCTTCTTTCGGTTCTTCCGATGGTTTGGTCTCATCTTGGTCACCAGTTTCCCCTGTTTGGGCTGGATTTGCTTGTTTCGAACTTTCTAAATCTTGAGGCTCTTGGTCTTTTGGCTCTTGAGCCGGAGATTTTGGGTCTGGATTTTCCTTTTGTGGATCTTCCTGGCCAGTTTTGGCTACAGACTCTTCTTCCTTAGCTTCCTCAGCTTGGTCTGGGGGAAGATTTTCTGCTTCCTTTCCTTGTCCTCCCTCCGAGTTTTTAACCTCTTTTCTAGCTTCCGCTGTAAGGGGTTTTTCTGGGAAAGATGACTCTGTACGGATTCCTTCTTCCTTGGGTGGAGTCTCTTGGTCTTGAGCATAGACTTGGCTTCCTGTAAACAGGGCCAGCATCAAGAATAAAACGAGTATCCTTATTTTTCGATTCATCTTTTTCCCCTCCTTTCTTTTTTATATTTGGAATGGTCTGGATAGACTCATCCCATAGTAATATTCTATACTTTCCATAAGCTTTTTTCAACTCTTATAGACTTTTCTTTGGTTTTTTTGAAAGAATTTTAAGATAATTTTCATTTTTCATGGATTTAAGCCACAAAAAAAGCAAGGAAGGGAATTCCCTTCCTTGCTTTTAACGGATTTCTTCTAAATTCAAGCGCCGGCGTCGGCGGTTGAGGATTTCTTTTTTGTCTTGGATTTCTTCCTTCAAGGCCTGGACGGCTTCTGGGTCTTGGCCACTTTCCAAGAGGCCAATGAGGTCTCCTTGTCTTTGGATGATTTGGGTTTTCAAGAGGTTGGTGGGTTCCAGGTCGGCCTTGAGTTGGGCTTTTTCCAGGTCGATGTTTTCTTCAATGGCTTCTTTGATCCGCTTGCTTTCCAGGTCAAATTCTCTGAGTTTGGCCTTAATCCGGTCGGTTCGGTATTTTACATCAGGGTAGGCATTGATGAAACGATGGTAGAGGATGTTTTTATTGGTTACCAGGACTTTCATTTCTTGGCGAATTTCCTGGGTGTTGTCGGCCTTGGATCCTTCTACATTGACCTTAACCAGCTTCATGACGAAGTAGGACATCAAGAGGTCCACCAGCATGACCAGGACAATGCAAAGGGCCAGGCCTTGTTTCCAAACCAGGGGCATCAAGGCCAGCCCGTCCATGATCCAGGGTTTAAAGACCCGGTCTATGGCCAGGCCTCCCAGGCCAAAAAGGACCAGGTTGCCAATCCAAATTCTCCCGTTGAGGTTCATGGGCCGGTTGCTATAGTCCCACCACCTGGCGTGGTAGTGGACTTCTAAAAAGTAGGAAACCAGGTATTCCACCAGGCCACAGACCAGGAGGGAGACTAGAAAGACAAAGGCCAGGGAATGTTCTTGTTCTTGGAAGTTTTGGGTCACCAGGATAATGAGGACAGACCCCAGGCCGTAGATGGGGCAATAGGGTCCGATTAGGAAGCCCCGGTTGACGAAGCGACCAAAGTCTATGAATTTTAAGCTGACTTCTATCATCCAACCCAGGACTGAAAAGACAAAGAAGAGGAAGATGAGGTTGATGAGGTTTTCAGATAGCATATTTTCCTCCTTGGAATCTGCCCTATCCTTGGTCTTTTCTTGGGATAGGGCTTGTGGATAGAAGAATCGACATGGGGCCTAGGCTCCATGTCGATTTCAATTTACTTTATAGTCTCTGGGTCTTTCTTATAAGAGGATTCCTCCAAAGCTAATGAATAGGGGTGCAAAGACTAGAGATACAACGGTGATTAATTTAATTAGGATGTTTAGGGATGGACCGGAGGTATCTTTAAAGGGGTCACCTACTGTATCGCCTGTTACGGCTGCCTTATGGGCTACAGTTCCTTTTCCTCCATGGGCTCCACCTTCGATGTATTTCTTTGCATTATCCCAAGCTCCACCGGCGTTGGACATAAAGATGGCCATCAGAACACCTGTAACTAGGGCTCCGGCTTGGAGGCCACCCAGGGCTTCTGTACCGATTAAGACACCTACTAGGATTGGAACGATTACGGCAATCATTCCGGGAACAATCATTTCCTTCAGGGCTGCCCCGGTGGAAATGTCTACGCATTTTGCGTATTCGGGTTCTGCTTTTCCTTCCATGATGCCAGGGATTTCTTTGAATTGACGACGAACTTCGTCAATCATGGCCCCGGCTGCGTTTCCTACTGCAGACATGGTTAGGGCTGAGAAGGCGAAGGGGAGCATCCCTCCGATGAAGGTTCCGGCAATAACAGCTGGTTTGGAAATATCGATTCCTGTCAAACCGGTGGTTTGGATGTAGGATACGAATAGGGATAGGGCTGTTAGGGCTGCGGACCCAATGGCAAATCCCTTACCAATGGCTGCTGTGGTGTTTCCAACTGAGTCTAGGGAGTCGGTAATTTCACGTACTTCTTCTGGTAGTTCGCACATTTCGGCAATCCCGCCGGCATTGTCGGCAATGGGACCGTAGGCATCTACAGCAATGGTGGATGCAGTGGTGGCCAGCATTCCTACTGCGGCTAGGGCGATTCCGTAAAGGCCGTCAATGGCTTCTATTGACCCACCGGATAGGTTGTAGGCCAGGATGATTCCAATAGCTAGAACAATGATGGGGCCTACTGTGGACATCATTCCAACGGATAGGCCGGCGATGATGTTGGTGGAGTCTCCAGTAACGGATTCTTCAGCAATGTGGCGAACGGGTTTGTATTGGTCTGATGTGTAGTATTCTGTAATTTTAGAAATAATCAAGCCTACGCAAACTCCTACGATAACTGGAATGAAGAATTTCAAGTTTCCGAAGAAGTGGTTGGCTAGGATAGCTGATGCGATAATGGTGATGATACTTGCAATGTAGGTTCCCATGTTCAGGGCTTTTTGTGGGTTTTTGTCTCCACGGACGAAGAACATGGATACTACGGAAGCTAGGATCCCTACTGCTGCAATGGCAATCCCGTAGGATACACCGGCTTCAGCGTGGGACACAACACCTAGGGTGATAACGGACAAAAGGGCTCCTACATAGGATTCGAATAGGTCGGCTCCCATTCCGGCAACGTCCCCTACGTTGTCTCCAACGTTATCGGCAATAACAGCTGGGTTTCTTGGGTCGTCTTCTGGGATTCCTGCTTCAACCTTTCCTACAAGGTCGGCTCCAACGTCGGCTGCCTTGGTGTAGATTCCTCCACCAACCCGGGCAAATAGGGCGATGGATGAAGCTCCTAGGGAAAATCCGGTAATGATGTTTGCATCTTGGAAGATATAATATAAGATACTAATTCCGATAATTCCAAGTCCAACAACGCAAAGTCCCATAACTGCACCACCTGAAAAGGCGATGTCTAGGGCTTTTCCCATTCCGTGTTGGTGGGCTGCATTGGCTGTACGAACGTTTGCCTTTGTGGCTACGTTCATGCCGATATAACCTGCACAAACACTAAATAGGGCTCCAATTAAAAAGCAAATAGCTGTTTTAAAGGAAATACCAATGCCTAGGATAATAAATAAAGCGATAACAAAAATAATAAGAGATCGGTATTCTCTTTTTAAGAATGCCATTGCTCCATCGTGGATGTGGCCAGAGATTTCTTTCATCCGGTCGCTGCCTTCGTCTTGCTTGCCTACAAAGGATGCCTTGTATAGGGCAAAAACGAGAGCAATTGCACCCACTATGGCTGCAATAATTAGAATGTTCATAGTTTACTCCCCTCTGAAATATTTACTTACAATGCTGCAACTGCAATTATTGAAACCATCATAATAATGGATGCAATCAAGGTTGTTTTTTCAAGCATTTGCTTGCGGCTTGTCCCTGTATGGGATCCCCAGGATGAATCGCCAGATCCGTCCAAGGTACCTAAGCCTGCTTGCTTAGATTCTTGTAACATAACAGCTACGATGACAACCAAACATGAAATTGCAACAATAACAGATAATACTGTACGCATAGTGACCTCCTCTACTACTTCATAATATATTGATTCTATCATATTTATACGGCTAATTCAACAAAAAGCTGGCCTAGCTTTTGGATTTTCTTGGATTCTTTTCCCCCTGGAAGGCCCTGGCAAAAAGCCGGGGTTTTTTCCAAAATTCATCGGGCAAACTCATAAAGACCACCCCGGTAAAAATGAGGACCATGCCCAAGAAGTCTGTCATAGAAAAGACTTCTTTTAGCCAAAAGATACTAAAGATGGTGGAAAAAACGCACTCGCTTAGACCCAGTAAGGATGCAATGGTGGGGCCTACGATTTTTTGGCTGGCCAGGTAAAGGCTAAAGGGAACCACTGTCCCAAATATAATGCAATAGAGACTGGCCAGGAGGGTGAATCCTCCCAGGTCCGGCAGGGGTTCTTGTCTTAAAATACAGACCAGGACCATAAAGAGTCCCCCGATGACCATGGCCCAGCCAGCGACAATTTTTGTGGGATAGCGCAGGGTCAATTTCAGGGGGGCGATGTTACTGACGGTATAACCCAACATGGAGATAAGTCCTGTTAGGAGGGTGATGCCCGAAATTTGGAGTTGGCCAAAGTCCCCCTTGGTTAAGAGGAGGACGACTCCGATCACTGTTAGGACCAGGGCAATCCAGGTCATTTTTTGGGGCGGCACCTTCATAAAGACGGCTGCATAAAAAATCACCAGGAAGATCCCACAGTATTGCAAGAGGCAGGCTGTGGGAGGGTTGGAATAAAAGATGCAGGCATAGAGGGCAAATTGCATGACAAAAAGTCCAAAGATCCCATAGATGGCCAGCCAAACCAGGTTGGACTTGGTCTTGAGGATGTCAAAAATATCCTGGTCAAAGGCCTGGGTCAGACCTAAGAGCAGGGCTCCACCAAAAAGCAGTCGCATGGCGGTAAGGCCTGCGGGGCTGACATTGCTATTATGAAAGAGGTAGGCCCCCATATTGCCATTTAGCCCCCACAAGAGGGAGGTAAAAAGGATGTAGATGATGTTTTTTTGTTTCAGCGTCATAATCCCTTGCCTCCTTTCCTAAGGAGCTCCACTGGCTTTCTTGCTTTATGTAAGGAATCAGTATTTTTCCAGGCTAGGGCCGGCAAGCCCGGGCCATATCGATTTATTTTATCGTCCATATGCCTTTCCTTTCTCTTTTTTGCTCCTTTTATTGTAGTGGTTTTTCCTCTGGATTACAATACTTTGTCGGGATTGAAAAAAAGAACCTGCCAGGCAGGTCCCTTATCTTTTCTATGATTGAATTTTAAACTAATTCAATAATTGCCATTTCAGCAGAGTCTCCACGACGTGGTCCCATTTTTAAGACCCGGGTGTATCCACCATTGCGGTCTGCGTATTTTGGCGCAATTTCTTCAAAAAGTTTTGTCACAACATCTTCATCATAAATATATGCTAAGGCTTGGCGTCTTGCATGTAAGTCGCCTCGTTTACCTAAGGTAATCATTTTATCAACAAGACGACGTGTTTCTTTGGCCCGGGTTACGGTTGTTGTAACTCGTCCTTCTGCAAGTACGTCTGTTGTTAGGTTCCGAAGCATAGCTTTACGATGGGCTGTTGGACGACCTAGTTTTCTAAGTGTTGCCATGATTTCCCCCTTACTCTTCCGATTCTTTTAAGGATAGTCCTAAATCTTCTAGTTTATTTTGGACTTCTTCTAGGGATTTTTTCCCCAGGTTTCTGACCTTCATCATATCTTCTTCTGTTCTTTGTGTAAGTTCTTCTACAGTATTGATGTTTGCTCTTTTCAAGCAATTGAAACTACGCACAGAAAGGTCTAGTTCTTCTACAGTCATTTCAAGAACTTTTTCTTTTTGGTCTTCTTCTTTTTCCACCATAATGTTGACGTCATTGACATGGTCCGTTAGGCCTATAAATAGGTTTAGATGTTCTGTTAGGACCTTGGCTGCCAAGGAAACTGCCTCGTCAGCCGGCATGGATCCGTCGGTTTCTACATCTAAAATTAAACGGTCGTAGTCTGTCCTTTGACCAACTCTTGTATTTTCTACCTTCCAGTTGACTCTGCGAATTGGGGTGTAGTTGGAGTCAATGGGGATGACCCCGATTTGTGTAACTTCATCTTTTTTCAATTCACTGGGTTCGTAGCCACGACCCCTTTCAACGGTTAGGTCCATAAAGACGTTGGCATCTTCGTTTAAGGTTGCAATGTGGTGGTCTGGATTGATAATTTCAACATCAATACCCGTTTGAATATCTCCTGCCAGTAGTTCGCCTTCTCCTGTCTTTTCAATGGTGATGTGGACAGGTTCGTCGATATGAGATTTTAAGACAATTTCTTTAATGTTTAGAATTAATTCCGGTACGTCTTCTAATACTCCTGGAATCGTAGCAAATTCATGTTCTACTCCTCGGATGTTAATAAAAGAAACTGCGGCTCCTGGCAATGAGGACAAGAGGACCCTTCTTAAGGAATTTCCAATGGTGATTCCGTATCCGCTTTCTAAGGGTTCTACGACGAACCGACCCATTTTTCCATCTTCACTTAAGCTTTTTATTTCAATGTCCGGTTTTTCAATCTCTAACACTATTGCTCGCCCTCCTTTACGGGTATTCTACAACACAATTAAACGCGACGACGTTTTGGTGGTCTACAACCATTGTGTGGAATCGGTGTGACATCTTTAATCATGGTTACTTCAAGTCCTGATGCTTGAAGTGAACGGATTGCTGCTTCACGCCCAGATCCAGGTCCTTTTACGAAGACTTCTACGGATTTTAATCCGTGTTCTTTTGCTTTTTCAGCTGCTTCTTGAGCTGCTTCTTGGGCTGCAAATGGAGTGGACTTACGTGATCCACGGAAGCCTAGTTGTCCTGCAGATGCCCAGGAAATAACATTGCCGCTAACATCGGTTAGGGTAACCATTGTATTGTTGAAAGTCGAAGCAATATGAGCTTGACCTTTTTCGATATTTTTACGAGCACGACGACGTGTTCTTGTGGTTTTTTGTTTAGCCAATCTTACTTCTCCTTCCTATTTTTTCTTTGCTACTAGTTTCTTAGGACCCTTGCGAGTTCTAGCGTTGGTCTTGGTCTTTTGTCCACGTACTGGAAGTCCACGACGGTGACGAATACCACGGTAGCAGTTGATTTCACGTAGACGCTTGATGTTCATTGCCACGTCTCTACGTAAGTCCCCTTCTACTGTGTAATGATCGATTTCATCACGTAAAGCTGCTTCTTCAGCTTCTGTTAAGTCTTTTACACGTGTGTTGTAGTCAATTCCAGTTTTATCTAGAATTTCTTGTGCTGTGGAGCGTCCAATCCCGAAGATATAGGTCAGGCCAATTTCCACTCTTTTTTCTCTGGGTAAGTCAATACCTGCAATTCTTGCCATGAGTGTTACACCTCCTTAACCTTGTCTTTGTTTATGTTTTGGGTTCTCACAGATAACCATGATGCGACCCTTTCTCTTAATAATCTTACATTTTTCACACATCTTTTTTACAGATGGTCTTACCTTCATTGTATCCCTCCTTGTTACTTGTTACGCCAAGTAATTCTACCTCTGCTTAAATCATAAGGAGATAACTCTACGGTTACACGATCTCCTGGTAGGATACGGATATAGTTCATACGTAGTTTCCCGGAGATATGTGCTAGAATTTCATGTCCGTTTTCCAACTCTACTTTAAAGTTGGTGTTGGGTAGGGCATCGGTTACGATACCTTCTACTTCTATGACATCATCTTTTGCCAAATTTAAACCCTCCTTGGTTCATTGAATGCTTTTAATGCTTTACGAATCTTACTATCGTTTAGTCCTTCTTGGTCAAGGTCCACCCATTGCTTTAAGATTTGCACATGTTGGATCTTCTTTTTTTTCGGCTTGGCTAGTTTTCTTAGCTTGCCGTCCACTAGAAGTACATAGGTCTTGTCCACAACTTCCAGAACAAGAAAGTAGCGATCTTTATCTCTTCCAGCTAAAGATCGTACCACTTGTCCTTGCTGAATCTCACTTGTGGTTTGCATTGGCTTAAGCCAATCCCTTTACAATTTGATCAAATACTTGGTCAATGTCTTGGGACCCATCGATGTTTAAAAGTAAGCCTTGGGCTCTGTAGTAGTCAATGAGAGGGGATGTTTGTTCTTTATAAACCTTGATGCGGTTTTCCACTGTTTCTTTTGTGTCATCCGCTCTTTGGATCAATTGTCCTCCATCTACATCACAGATGCCTTCTTCTTTGGGAGGGTTGTTTTTAACATGGTAGGTTGCTCCGCAGGATTTACAAATTCTACGGCCAACTGCTCGTTCAACTAAGAGCTTTTCGTCTACTTCCATGTTTACAACTCGATCTAATTGAATGCCCATTTTTTTCAGTTGAGCGTCTAAGGCCACAGCTTGGGCTACTGTTCTTGGAAATCCGTCTAACAAAAATCCATTTTCACAGTCTTTACGAGTTAAACGATCTTGAACTAGGGCTACAACTAAATGGTCTGGTACCAAGTCTCCTTGGTCCATATATTTTTTTGCTTCCAGTCCTAAATCCGTTTCTTCTTTAATATTTTCTCTTAAAATATCTCCTGTTGAGATATGTGGAATTTGATACTTTTTAATAATTGATTCTGCTTGAGTGCCCTTTCCAGCTCCTGGTGGGCCTACAATAATAAGTCGCATGAGTTCCTCCTATTTTAAAAATCCTCGGTAGTGTCTCATTAGCATTTGTTGTTCAATAACTCGACCTGTTTCAAGAATAACTCCCACTACGATGATCATGCTTGTTCCACCAAAGTTAAAGCTCATTCCACTGGCTTTTGTTAAAAAGTAGGGAAGAACGGCTAGGATGGATAGGGCAATCCCACCTGGGAAAACTAAGCGGTTTACTGTCCGACTTAAATAATCACTGGTAGACCGGCCAGGACGGATACCTGGAATAAATCCACCGTTTTGTTGTAAGTTCTTGGAATATTCCACTGTGTTGAATTGGATGGTGGTATAGAAGAAAGTAAAGAAGACAATTAAGACGATGGTCAAAATTGAATAGATACTTAAGCCCAACCAATTTCCTCCTGGTGAGAACCACTTGTCTACAAAGGCTGCGAAACCAGAATTCGGTCTAAAGAGTGCAATTGTTTGTGGCATGGCCATGATGGAGTTTGCAAAGATAATAGGCATAACCCCACTCATCAGAACCTTGATGGGAATATGGGTGGATTGTCCACCGTACATTTTCCGACCTACAACGCGTTTTGCATATTGAACTGGAATCCGACGTTCTCCCTCGTTTAAAGTTACAACGAAGAATACGATGGCCAGGGCAATAATTATAAATAGAATCAAAAAGATAACGGATGCTTTACCTGCCATAACAGCTACGACAGACCTGTAAATATCTGCTGGGAATCGAGATACGATACCGGCAAAGATAATTAATGAAATTCCGTTTCCTATGCCGTGTTCTGTAATTAATTCGCCAATCCAAATTAAGAAACAAGAACCAGCCACGATAGATAATACAACGACTAGGTTTTCTAAGAATCCATTTGCTAAGACAGCTTGAGAAAAAGCACCATAAACATAGCCCAATGCTGTAACTAAAGCTAGAACTACAGATAGATATCTTGTGTATTTTGCAATTTTCTTACGGCCTGTTTCACCTTCCTTGGAAAGTGCTTCTAGGTTTGGAATTGCAATGGTCAACAGTTGCAGAACGATTGATGCGGTAATGTAGGGATAGATGTTTGCAGCGAAAATCGTAAACCGACTGACTGCTCCCCCTGCCATTAAATCTAAAAATCCGAACAAACTACTTTGTCCATGAGATAATAGGTTCGCAATATATGCTCTATCTACAAAGGGCACCGGAATGTTTGCGCCAATGCGATAGACTACCAGCATTAAAAGAGTAAAAATCATCTTTTTTCGAATTTCCGGTACTTTCCACGCATCTCTGACAGTCTGCAACATTAGATCACCTCAGCCTTTCCTCCAGCCGCTTCAATCTTTTCACTTGCAGATTTTGTAAAGTGAGCTGCTTGAACAGTTACTTTTACAGTTAAGTCTCCGTTACCTAGGACTCTTAAGCCGTCTTTGGCCTTGCTCTTGTTAACAAGTCCTCTTTCAGCTAGGCTGTCCAAGTTAACTGTATCTCCATCTTTAAAGCAATTTAATGTAGAAACATTAATTTGTGCAAATTGTTTACTAAAGTTGTTTTTAAAACCGCGTTTCGGCAAACGACGGAACAATGGCATTTGGCCCCCTTCAAATCCTGGGCGTACGCCACCACCGGAGCGTGCATTTTGACCCTTGTGACCACGTCCTGATGTTTTTCCTGTACCAGATCCAGGTCCTCGGCCTACACGTTTTCTTGCCTTGACACCGCCACCTTCTGCTGGGTGTAAGTCATGTAATTTCATCATGCACCTCCTTAATCCACGATTTCTACCATATAGTCAATGGCATTGATCATACCTCTAACTTGAGGTGTGTCTTGTTTTTCTAAGACTTGGCCTACTTTTGAAAAGCCAAGAGCTTTTACTGTTTTTTTATGCTTGCTTGTGCGTCCAATAGGGCTTTTAATCAATTTGATTTTAATTGTTTCCATTGATGAACCCCCTTATCCTAAAATTTCTTCTACACTCTTACCACGAAGTTTTGCTACATCTTCTGCAGTTTTTAAGCGTGTAAGAGCATCCATTGTTGCATTAACGGTATTTCTAGGATTGTTTGAGCCAATGTTTTTGGTACGAATATCAGAAATTCCAGCTAATTCACACACAGCCCGCACTGCTCCACCGGCGATAACTCCGGTACCAGGCGCTGCTGGTTTTAAAAATACTTTTCCAGCTCCAGACACTCCATAAATTTCGTGAGGAATTGATGAGTCTAGTAAGCTTACTGAAACAAGATTTTTACGAGCGTCTTGTGCTGCCTTGCGGATTGCTTCAGGAACTTCTAAGGCTTTTCCTGTACCAATGCCCACGTGACCATTGTGGTCACCTACTGCTACTAAGGCGCTGAAACGGAAGTTCCGTCCACCTTTTACAACCTTAGCTACACGGCTAATGGACACAACGCGTTCTTCTAAATCTAATTCACCTGCGTCTATTTTAGTACGTCTCAAGAATTTCCCTCCTTTATTAGAATTTAAGTCCGGCTTCTCTTGCTGCTTCAGCAAGGGCTGCTATACGTCCGTGATAGATGTAACCTGACCGGTCGAAAACTGCTTCTTCGATTCCCTTTTCCTTAGCACGTTCTGCGATTAAGGTTCCTACTGCTTTTGCAGCGTCCATATTCTTTGTGCTGTCTAGTTCTAGGGTTTTATCTAAAGTAGATGCTTGAGCAAGTGTGTGACCAGCTACATCATCAATTAATTGCGCATAGATGTGTGCATCGGAACGATAAACAGAAAGTCTTGGCTTTTCGCTTGTTCCTGAGACTTTATTTCTAACTCGGGCATGGCGTTTTTTACGGTTCGCATTCCGATCTATCTTTTTAATCATAAAATCTCTCCTTTCTATTTACCTGTCTTACCAACTTTACGACGGATGTGTTCGTCTACATACTTGATTCCCTTACCCTTGTATGGTTCTGGGCTACGGAAGCTACGAATGTAGGCTGCATATGCGCCGACTTTTTGTTTGTCTGCACCTGAAATGGTAATTTTGTTTGCAGATGGAACTTCTACAGTAATTCCTTCTGGTGCGTCTAATTCTAAAGGATGTGAAAATCCTAATGTTAAGGATAACTTGTTGCCATTTTTAGCAGCACGGTATCCAGTTCCAACGATTTCAAGTTCTTTTTGATATCCATTGGCTACGCCCTCAACCATGTTCGCTACTAGGGAGCGACTTAGGCCGTGACTTGCTCTGGTGTTCTTTTTATCGTCACTTCTTTGAATGATAATTTGGTTATCTTCTTGGCTGATCTCCATGTGTGGATCGATGGCTTGTGTTAAAGTACCCTTTGGACCTTTGACTTCAACCACGTTGTCTGGAGAAATAGTGACGGTTACACCGCTTGGAATATCAATTGGTTTTTTTCCAATTCTAGACATATCTACACCTCCTAGACTACCATACGTAACATACTACTTCGCCACCAATGCCTTCTTTGCGGCATTCTTTGTCTGTTAAAAGACCCTTTGATGTTGAAATAATTGCTGTTCCTAAACCACCTAGTACCTTGGGTACATCGCCAGCTTTTGCGTAAACACGCAAGCCTGGTTTAGAGATTCTTTTGATTCCAGAGATTACTTTTTCTCCTTCATCACTGTATTTTAAAGTTATTCTTAAAACATTTTGCTTGTTATCTTCGATAAGTTCAACGTTTTTAATATAACCTTCTCTTAATAAAATATCCGAAATTCCTTTTTTCACATTTGAGCTTGGCACATCCACTGTTGCATGTTTTGCATGAGCTCCATTGCGAATTCTTGTAAGCATATCTGCTATAGGATCTGTCATCATAGCACTTCCTCCTTTCGGTTACCAGCTGGCCTTACGAACGCCAGGGATTTCCCCACGATAGGCCAACTTTCTGAAGCATATGCGACAAATGCCATACTTACGAAGTACCGCATGAGGTCTTCCACAAATGCTACAACGTGTATAGGCTCTTGTTGAATATTTCGGTTTTCTTTTTTGCTTTGCAATCATAGATTTTTTTGCCACAAGATACCTCCTTATTCCTTCGTAAATGGCATTCCCATTTTTTCTAGGAACACCTTGGCTTCTTCGTCTGTTTCAGCTGTTGTAACAATTACAACATTCATGCCGCGTAAGGCATCTACTTCGTCGTATTCAATTTCAGGGAAGATTAATTGTTCTTTGATCCCTAAAGAGTAGTTTCCACGACCGTCAAAAGCTGTCTTGCTAACTCCACGGAAGTCACGGACCCGAGGAAGAGCAACATTCATTAGCTTGTCTAGGAAATCATACATTTTTTGACCACGAAGGGTTACCTTACAACCAATTTTTTGGCCTTCTCTTAATTTAAAGTTCGCAATTGATTTTTTTGCTTGAGTAACTAAGGGAGCTTGGCCTGTAATGGTTCTTAGGTCTTTTACAGCTGATTCTAAAGCTTTTGGATTTTCTTTTGCTTCACCAACACCAATGTTTACAATAATCTTTTCAAGTTTTGGAACTTGCATAACATTCTTGTATTCAAATGTGTCCATTAGGAAGCCTTTTACTTCTCCATCATATTTATCTTTTAATCTGGATTCCATTTCAGCCTCCTTACTTGTCTATCTTCGTACCAGCGGGACGCATAATACGAACTTTTTTACCATCTTCGATTTGATATCCAACCCGTACACCTTTTTTGGATTTTGCATCATAGTACATAACATTGGATACGTGGATGGGTGCTTCTGATTTTTTAATTCCACCAGGTTCTTGTGGTCCGCGTGGTTTAATATGGCGAGTTACCATGTTCACGCCTTCAACAATAACCCTATCTTCTTTAGGAAGCACTCTTTTAACTTTTCCGGTTTTACCACGATCTTTTCCGGAGATTACAATAACTGTATCGTCTGTTTTAATTTTCAATGCGACACCTCCTAGAGTACTTCTGGAGCCAAGGAAATGATCTTCATAAAGTTATCTCCACGAAGTTCACGAGTAACTGGCCCAAAGATACGAGTTCCTACAGGACTTTTATCTTCTTTTATAATAACAGCTGCGTTGTCATCAAAGCGGATATAGCTTCCATCTGGACGACGGATACCCTTTGTTGAACGGACAATAACTGCCTTAACTACTTGTCCTTTTTTCACAACTCCACCTGGAATTGCATGCTTTACACTGCATACAACAACATCACCAATGTTGGCAATGCGGCGGTTTGTTCCACCAAGGACTTTAATAACTAAGAGTTCTCTTGCACCGGAGTTATCAGCAACGCGCATTCTAGATTCTTGTTGTAACATACAAACCTCCTTATCAAAAAAACTTACTTAGCTCGTTCAAGGATTTCAACAAGTCTCCACCGTTTGTCCTTGGACAGGGGTCTTGTTTCCATCAAACGAACGCGATCACCTATTTTAGCTGTATTTTCTTCATCATGAGCCTTGAATTTAGACGTCTTTTTGAAGCGTTTACCATAAATAGGATGTGTCTTAAAGGTTGTGGTTGATACAACAATTGTTTTATCCATTTTATCGGAGACAACAATTCCTGAAATAACTTTTCTTGCGTTTCTTTCCATTGATTATGCCTCCTTCCCTAAATCAAGCTCACGTTCTCTAAGAATGGTTTTAACACGAGCGATATCTTTTTTTACTAGGCGAATCGAAGATGAATTATCCAATTGACCTGTTGCTAATTGAAAGCGTAGGTTGAACAGTTCATTCTTAAGTTCTGCTACCTTGTTGGTTAATTCTTCTGTTGACAATTGGCGAATTTCCTTAACTTTCACTTGATTCACCATCCTTTTCTTCATAACGAGCCACGAAACGTGTTTTGATTGGAAGCTTGTTGGATGCTAAACGCATTGCTTCACGAGCAGTTTCTTCACTAACTCCACTCATTTCAAATAAAACACGACCTGGCTTTACTACACTGACCCAGTAAGATGGAGCCCCTTTACCTGAACCCATCCGAGTTTCAGCTGGCTTTTCAGTAACTGGTTTGTCTGGGAAAATTTTAATCCAAATGTTCCCACCACGACGGATGTACCGAGTCATTGCACGACGGGCAGCTTCTATTTGGTTCGAGGTGATCCAAGAAGGTTCCAAGGCTTGGATGCCGTAATCACCGTATGTTAAGGTATTACCGCGACTGGCATTGCCCTTCATTCTGCCTCGATGAACACGACGATATTTCACTCTTTTTGGCATTAACATAAGCGTCTCTCCTTCCTTGGATTATGCATGATCCCTATCTTGAGGTCTTCTGTTGTTTGAAGGCCTACGACGGTTTCTGCGATCCTTATTATCTCTCTTATCACGGTCAAAACCGCGTTTGTTATCACGACGATTGTTTGGTCTATTTCCTTTAAATTCAGGAAGAACTTCTCCCTTATAGAGCCAAACTTTTACCCCGATCTTACCATAGGTAGTATCTGCTTCAGCAAATCCATAGTCAATATCTGCACGAAGGGTTTGTAGAGGAATAGTTCCTTCACTGTATCCTTCAGTACGAGCCATGTCTGCTCCACCTAAACGACCGGAAACAGAAGTTTTGATTCCCTTAGCTCCTAAACGCATGGTGCGTTGGATGGCTTGTTTCATAGCACGACGGAATGAAACTCTGCGTTCTAGGGAAAAAGCAATGTTTTCTGCAACAAGTTGAGCGTCCATATCTGGAGTCTTAACTTCTTCAACATTGACAACCACACTTCTCTTGGTTCTTTTTTCTAATTCTGCTCTTAATTCTTCAACACCTGCTCCCCCGCGGCCAATGACCATACCAGGTTTTGCAGTGTAAACTGTTACTTTTACTTTATTCGCAGCACGTTCAATTTGAATATTGGAGATTCCAGCTTGGAAAAGAGATTCTTTCACGTATTTGCGAATTTTATTATCTTCTAATAAAAGTTCCCCGAAGTCTTTGCTTTTTGCATACCATTTGGAGTCCCAATCTTTGATGACGCCAACTCTAAGTCCCTTCGGATTTACTTTTTGACCCATGTCTAAACCCCCTTTATTCTCGCTCTGCTACAACTACGCCGATGTGGCTACTTCTCTTTAAGATAGGATATGCCATCCCTTTAGCCTTTGGGCGAAAACGCTTCATTGTAGGGCCATCATTGGCATAAGCTTCTTTTACATAAAGATCTGCACGATCTAAGCTTAAGTTGTTTTCTGCGTTTGCAACAGCAGATTTTAATACCTTATATAATTCTTTTGCCCCACGTTTTGTAGTAAATTCTAATTTTGCCAGTGCTTCATCAACTTGAAGCCCACGAATTTCATTACAGATGAATTGAACTTTTAGTGGGGAAATACGAACATATTTTGCAATAGCTTTTGCTTCCATTTTTCCCTCCTTATTTTACCGTAGTAGACTTATCAGCAGTGTGGCCACGGAAAGTTCTAGTTAGTACGAATTCACCTAATTTATGACCAACCATATCTTCTGTGATATATACAGGCACATGTTTACGACCATCGTGTACAGCAATAGTGTGAGATACCATTTCTGGGAAGATGGTGGAACGACGTGACCATGTCTTAATAACTTTCTTTTCGTTTTTTTCGTTTAAAGCGTCAACCTTTTTTAATAGATGTTCATCTGCAAAAGGTCCTTTTTTTAATGAACGACTCATGGATATCCTCCTCTCAACTATTTCTTACGACGACGTACAATATACATGTCGGATTTTTTATTCTTCTTACGTGTTTTTAAGCCTAGAGCTTTTTTACCCCATGGTGTCATTGGAGATGGACGACCAATTGGTGTTCTACCTTCCCCACCACCATGTGGATGGTCTACCGGGTTCATAGCGGATCCACGTACATGTGGACGAACGCCCATGTGACGTTTACGACCGGCCTTACCAAGGGTGATTAATTCGTTGGATACATTTCCAACTTGTCCAACAGTCGCCCGGCATTCAATGCTGACACGACGGTATTCACCAGAGGGAAGACGAAGATTGGCATACTTGCCTTCCTTTGCTGTTAATTGAGCACTTGTTCCTGCAGAACGTGCTAATTGACCGCCCTTGCCTGGGATTAATTCAATGTTGTGAACAACAGTACCTACTGGGATGTCCTTTAATTTAAGAGCATTTCCCACCTTGATATCTGCTTCTTCTCCGGATTCAATTTCATCTCCTACCTTTAAACCAACAGGTTGTAGGATGTATCTTTTTTCTCCGTCTGCATAGTTAATAAGAGCAATGTAGGCTGTTCTGTTTGGATCGTATTCAATGGTAGCAACACGTCCTGGGATGCCATCCTTGTTTCTCTTAAAGTCAATGATACGGTATTTTTTTCTTGCTCCACCACCGCGGTGTCTGCTAGTGATACGGCCATGTGCGTTACGGCCAGAATGTTTATTTAATGAAACAACAAGAGATTTTTCAGGTTTATTGGTAGTAATCTCTTCAAATGTTGAAACAGTCATTTCTCTACGAGCAGGAGTGGTGGGTTTAAACCCTCTAATCGCCATTTGAATTCCTCCTTATCTTATTGCATACCTTCGAAAAACTCGATGGAGTTGGAGTCTTCCGTCAACTTCACAATGGCTTTTTTCCAAGCTGGTCTACGGCCTTGGTTAGCTCCTTGACGCTTCATTTTGCCACGCATGTTCATGGTATTGACACGTTCAACTGTCACATCGAAAATTTGCTCAATTGCCTTTTTGATTTCAGACTTGTTTGCTCCACGAGCAACAACAAAGGTGTATTTTCCTTGTTCCATATCGTCCATACTTTTTTCAGTAACCAAGGGACGAATAATAATATCATGCACGTTCATGATTAGTACACCTCCTGAATTTTATTTAATGCTTCTTGATCAAGAATCAAAGAATCATATTTCAATAAGTCATATACATTGATGCTTTGGATATTTAAAACTTTAACTCCAGCAATGTTTTTCGCTGCACGAGCAACGCTTTCGTTGCCTTCTCCTACTAAGATCAAAGATTTTTTAGCAGCATTTAAAGCCTTAAGGGCTTGAGCCATTGCTTTAGTCTTTGCTTCTTCAAGTTTTAAAGCATCTACAAGAATTAGTTCATTTTCTTGAACCTTAGAAGTTAAAACACTTCTTAAAGCAAGTCTTTTAACCTTCTTAGGTGTTGTATAGGAATAATCTCTTGGTTTTGGTGCGAAAACAACACCGCCACCCTTCCATTGTGGAGAGCGGATGGATCCTTGACGAGCACGTCCAGTTCCTTTTTGTCTCCAAGGTTTACGTCCACCGCCACGAACTTCAGCACGTGTTTTGGCTGATTGGGTTCCTTGACGACGGTTTGCCAATATATTTTTAACTACTAAATATACTGCATGTTCATTCACTTCAACGTCAAAAATGTCCTTTTTTAACTCAACTTCTTGGATGGACTTGCCTTCCATATTGAGCATTTGAATTTTAGGCATATTCGGTTCCTCCTTCCAAGCTTTATTCTACGTTTTTAACAGTTTCTTTAACTGCTACAAGACCTTTTTTAGGGCCTGGGATTGCACCTTTAACAAGAAGGACGCCAGTTTCTACATCAACGCGAATAACTTCTAAGTTTTGAACAGTTACTCTTTCGTTGCCCATCTTTCCTGCCATGCGATGGCCTTTCCAAACCTTGCCTGGATATGAAGCTGCCCCCATACCACCTGGCATACGGTGGAATTTAGAACCGTGTGTTTCACGACCCCGACCAAAGTGGTGGCGTTTAATAACACCAGCTGTTCCCTTACCCTTGCTTGTTCCGGTAACATCAACCTTGTCTCCGGCTGCAAAGATGTCTACTTTAATTTCATCGCCAACATTGTAGCTGTCTACATCGTCTGTTCTGAATTCTCTTAAGTGTTTGCGGTAGTCAACACCGGCCTTGTCAAAGTGGCCCTTCATTGGCTTGTTGACTCTTTTTTCTTTTACAGCACCAGATGCAACTTGGATTGCATTGTAACCATCTGTTTCAACAGTTTTCTTTTGAACTACAATTTGTGGTTCCATTTCAATGACTGTTACAGGTACTACTGTGCCGTCTTCATCAAAAAGCTGGGTCATTCCTAGCTTTTTGCCAATCATGTACTTCATTTCCTGCACCTCCTGAGTGATAGCGGATTGCCTAGGCAATCATAACCAAAGATATTTATGAAATTTATAATTTTATTTCAATATCTACGCCTGCAGGTAGATTTAATTTCATTAAAGAATCTACCGTTTTTTGATTTGGATTTGTAATGTCGATTAAGCGTTTGTGGGTTCTTTGTTCAAACTGTTCCCGACTATCCTTATGTTTGTGAACTGAACGTAAAATAGTGATAACCTCTTTGTCTGTTGGAAGAGGGATTGGGCCGGATACTTGTGCTCCTGTGGCCTTGGAAGCCTCTACTATACGTTTAGCTGAATTGTCTAAAACCTCATGATCGTAGGCTTTAAGACGAATACGAATTTTTTGTTTCTTTGACATAATTCTCCTCCTAAAGTATTTGCTTTGCGAGAAGGGGTCCCATACACCCAGCCGGGTGTATCATCTCTTCCGAAATAAAAAAGGGATCCTTCGCAGAAGATCATGTCTTCTACTTCTCCACAATAATTCCCTTAAGTGACCTTGGCCCTCAAGCAACCTATTGCTTCTTCGCAATGTCAATTAATCATACCCTAGTAGTATAGTTGAATATACAAGTTATTTCAAGGGTATTTTCAAAAAAAGATAAAAGTTTTTTATTTTTGAACAATGTATTTTGTTTTGGGGCCAAGTTTTCTTGACCCCAAGTTTGATTATAGGTCTACCTTGCCGGCAAAGACTTGTCCTGTTGTGGCATTCACAGTGACAATTTGCCCGTTTTCTAGTTTTTCATCCAGGTCTTTTAGGGCCACGATGGTGGGGATTCCCAAGTCAAGACCCAGGACTGCAGAAGGACTGGTGAGACCCTCTTCTTGAGATAAAAGCCCTCCTGCCCTTTGGATATAGGCTGCCAGGTCTTTATGGCAAGCCTTTGTAGCTATAATATCTCCATCTTGGAAGTTGGCTTCAAAATATTCTCGGTCTTGGGTGAAAATCACTTTTCCAACAGCCTTGCCTCCTCCAATGCCTTGGCCCTTGGTCAAGGTATGGGCTACAGACAGGACCTGGATCATGTTGGTGGTGCCACTGACCCCTACTGGTAGGCCGGCTGTCAAGACCACCAAGTCCCCTTCTTTAATGAAGGATTCTTCCAGGGCCCTTCTTACGGCTGTCGATAAAACCTCGTCTGTAGAGGAGCCATAGGGGGCCTCCAGGGCAAAGACACCAAAGTCTAGGGCGCACTGCCTTTGGACTTGGGGGCTGGTGGTAACAGCAATAATGGGTACCCGGGGATGGAATTTAGAAATGGCCCGGCTGGTATAACCACTGGATGTGGCTGTAATAATGGCCTTGGCTCCCAGATCTCGGGCTATGATACAGGTGGATTGACTAATGGCATGGGTGGTGTTGGTCCGACCCTTGGGCTTGGCCTTGAGGCTCTTGTCATAGTCCATGTATTCTTCTGTCCGGATGGCAATCCGGTTCATAGTGGTTACAGCCAGGATGGGATATTTACCTGAAGCCGTTTCTCCCGAAAGCATAATGGCTGAAGTCCCATCCAGGATGGCATTGGCTACGTCTGTCACCTCAGCCCGGGTGGGTCTGGGGTTACGAATCATGGAGTCCAGCATCTGGGTTGCCGTAATAACAGGCTTACTGGCATCAATGCACTTTTGGATGAGGGTTTTTTGTACCAGGGGAACTTCTTCCGGATCAATTTCTACCCCCATGTCTCCCCGAGCAATCATAATTCCATCGGAAGCTTGGATAATGGCATCCATGTTTTCCACACCCTCCTTGGATTCAATTTTTGAAATCAAACGGATGTAGGCTCCCCCATGGTCCTCCAGGACCTGGCGGATGGCATAAACATCTTCTGCCTTTCGAATAAAGGAGGGGGCTATAAAGTCCACTCCCTCTTGGATGCCAAATTGAATGTCTTCCTTGTCCTTGGCTGTCAGAGATTCCAGGTTTAATTTGACCCCAGGAAGGTTGATTCCCTTATGGTCTTCTAGTTTTCCTTCATTTAATACAATGGTTTTAATGAGGTCCTTGCTTTTTTCAATGACCCTTAAGTCCACTAGGCCATCATCAATGAGGATATGGTCTCCCACCTGGATGTCCTGGGAAAGATTTTTATAGCTGATGCTAACCCCTTTTTGGTCTCCCAGGCGGTCATCCATATAGAGGTTAAAACGGTCCCCTACTTCCAGCTGGCAAGATCCTCCTTGGAAGTTACCAAGACGGATTTCTGGTCCCTTGGTATCCAGGAGGATGGCAATGGGCTTATTTAATTCTTCTCTTAGGGCCTTGACCTTCCGGATCATTTCCCGGTGTTGGTCATGGTCTCCATGGGAAAAGTTTAAACGGCAGACATTGACTCCGTTTAAAAAGAGCTCTTTTAAGACTTCAGGGCTGGAAGATGCCGGTCCCAAAGTGGCCACAATTTTTGTTTTCTTCATTATATAACCTCCTAGATGGACACCATTTGTAATTCTTGGTAGAGGGTTTGAGAAAAAGTCTTCTCGACGGCCAAGGCCTCTTCCAGGTCAAAAACCTGGGCCCGGTTGTTTTTAAATCCCATAGCCAGGGCTCCCTTGGCTTCTTCCAGGGCCAAGACACCTTGGGCCCCAAGATTGGTCGCCATAATCCGGTCAGAGATGTTGGGGCTTCCTCCCCTTTGGACATAGCCTAAAATAGTCACCTTGGTTTCCACATCGGTTTGGTTTTGAATTTCCTCGGCTAGTTTATAGGGGTCCTTAATGCCTTCGGTTTGGAGGATGATGTGGTGCCTCTTGCCCCGTTTTTTTCCTCTTAAGATTTTTTGGATAATCTGGTCTAAGGAGGCTTCTTCTTCAGGGACAATGATGCTTTCTGCCCCACCACTAATACCAGCATAGAGGGCTAGGTCCCCACAGGTCCTGCCCATGACTTCAATAATATGTCCCCGGTCATGGGAGGAGGATGTGTCTCGGATCCGTCCAATGGCTTCTGTGATGGTCTCAACTGCGGTAAAAAACCCGATGGTGTAGTCTGTATAGCCCAGGTCATTGTCAATGGTGCAAGGGATGCCTAAGACATCCACCCCTTCCCCTGCCAGGGCCAGGGCACCCTTGAAACTTCCGTCTCCTCCCAGGACAATGACCTTGTCAATGCCATGTTGGTCCAAGACCCTTAAGGCTTTTTTTCTTCCTTCTTCCTTCTCAAAGGCAGGACAACGACTGGTTCCTAAAATGGTGCCTCCCCGGTGGATAATATCTGCCACAGAGGATAGACCCAGGACCTTAATTTCATCATCTACCAGGCCCTGGTAGCCCGAATAAATTCCCAGGGGCTCATGACCACGATAGATGGCTGTCCTTACCACAGACCGTATAGCCGCATTCATACCGGGAGAATCTCCACCACTTGTCAATATGCCAATCCGACTCATCTTTCCTCCTATTTCACAACAACATTATCTTCAACTTTATAATATTTACCCAATTCCTGGGTGAAGTCTTCTAATTTTTCCAAGTTAATGTTGGATCCTTGGTCTAGTCCCAGGGCTCTTCCTTCTTTTTGCCCGTAAAGGACCACATTGGACTGGCCAGGATATTTTTTACAAAGGGTCTGGACTTGCCGGATGGTTCCCTCTTCTAGGTCAGGAAGGCGCAAATAGACTTTTTGGTCAGACATTTGCATGAGGGGACTCAGGTCCCGGACCAAGAGCTTCAGCTCGTTTTTTTCATCCATTTGGAGCCGTCCTCGGACCAGGACTACAGCATCGTCTTGGATAAGTTTTTGGTAGCCCTCATAGGTAGAGGGGAAAAAGACACATTCCAGGCTTCCAGCCAGGTCTTCCAATTGACCAAAGGCCATGAGTTTGTTCTTTTTAGTAATCAGGGTCTTTACCTGGCTCAAAAGACCACCCAGCCGGACCGGAAGTCCATCCAGGTTGTCTTCTCCCTGGGCCATTTCCAAGAGTTCGGCAATGCTATGGCTGGTCCAGGTCTTTAAAGATTGCTTATAGGCATCCAGGGGGTGGCCAGAAACATAAATTCCCAGGACCTCCCTTTCCATGTTCAAGAGATCCTTGCTGGGAAATTCCTTGATCTTGGGAAGGTCCTCCTTGGTCTCATCTTCCATATCGAAGAGGGAAGTTTGGCCCTTGATGTTTCGTTTGCTTTGGTCATGGACCGCCGACAGCATGGATTCATAGCAGGCCATGTACTGGGCCCGGTTGCCTCCTAGGCTGGCCAGGGCTCCACCCCGAATGAGGTTTTCCAAGGCCTTGCGGTTGATCCCCCCACTCTCTTCTTCCTCGGTTCTTTCCAGAAGGTCGGTTAGGCTGGTGTAGGGGCCTTTTTCCCGTCCATGTACAATGGATTCAATCACATTGGTCCCTACATTTTTAATCCCCCTTAAGCCATAGCGGATCTTGCCCTGGCTCACGGTAAATTTTTCAAAACTTTCATTGACATCGGGAGGGAGAATTTCTATGCCCAGCCGGTTACATTCTTCAATATAGAGGGCCATCTGGGTGGAATTATTCATAAAAGAAGAAATTTGCGCCGCCATAAATTCCACAGGATAATAATATTTTAAATAGGCCGTCCGATAGGCTACAACGGCATAGGCCACAGAATGAGACTTGTTAAAGGCGTAGTTGGCAAAGTCAATCATAAGGTCGTAGATTTGGTTGGCACTTTTTTCGTCCACTCCCCGACGGATGGCTCCATCCACCAAGACTTGGTCTCCTTGGCTTTGACCATAGATAAAGTTTTGCCGTTCTTCTTCCATGACCTTCATCTTTTTCTTACTCATGGCCCGACGGACCAGGTCTGCCCTTCCCAGGGAGTAGCCTCCGATTTTTTGGACAATTTCCATGACCTGTTCTTGGTAGACGATACAACCATAGGTAACATTTAAGATGGGTTCTAACTTGTCATGGAGGTAGGAAATTTGGTCTGGGTCGTGTTTAGACCGGCAGAATTTTGGAATTTGGTCCATGGGTCCCGGCCGGTAGAGGGAGTTGGCTGCCACCAAGTCTTCAAATTGGTTGGGCCTAAGTTCCTTTAAAAAACTCCGCATACCGGGCTTTTCAAATTGAAAGACTCCCAGGGTGTTGCCCTTGGCAAACATGTCCAAGACCTTGGGGTCATTGTAGTCCAACTTAGAAAGGTCAATGTCCACCCCATGATTTTCCTTAATGAGGTTTAGGGCATCCCGGATTACCGTCAGGGTTCTGAGACCCAAAAAGTCCATCTTTAAGAGGCCCAGCTCTTCTAGCTCAATCATGTTAAACTGGGTGGCGATAATGTCTCCATTCCGAGTCAGGGGCACCACGTCATTTAGGGGCTCCTTGGAAATCACAACTCCGGCTGCATGGGTGGAGGTATGTCGGGGTAGGCCTTCCACCAGTCTGGAAAGGTCAATCAGTTCTTTAACCTGGCTATCTTGGTCCATTTCTCTTTTCAAGTCCTCAGACAGGTCCAGGGCCCTTTCAATGGTCATGTTTAATTGGTTGGGGATGAGTTTGGCAATATAGTCCACCCGGCCATAGGGTAGGTCCATCACCCGGCCCACGTCCCGGATGGCTCCCCGGGCCCCCATGGTACCAAAGGTAACAATTTGGGCTACATGGTCCTTACCATACTTTTCCGTTACATAGTCTATGACTTCTTCCCGGCGTTCATAGCAAAAGTCGATATCAATATCTGGCATGGACACCCGTTCAGGGTTTAAAAAGCGTTCAAAGAGCAGGTCAAACTTCAAGGGGTCTACGTCGATAATTTTTAAGGCGTAAGAAACAATGGACCCAGCTGCCGATCCCCGGCCCGGCCCTACCATAATCTTATTTTCCTTGGCAAAGCGGATAAAGTCCCAGACAATTAAAAAATAATCGGTATAGCCCATGGAGTTGATGGTATCCAACTCGTATTCCACCCGGTCCAGGATTTCTTGGCTTAAGACCTGGTATCTTTCCTCCAAACCTTGGAAGGTCAGTTCTCTTAAATAGTCCACATTGGTCTTACCCTCTGGCAGGGTAAAGCTGGGTAGGTGGAGCTGGTGGAAGGTCAGGGTCACATTACAGCGCTGGGCAATTTTTACTGTATTTTCCAGGGCCTGGCCATCATCAGGAAAGAGGTCAGCCATTTCTTCCGGGCTTTTTAGGTAAAATTCGTCACTGGGAAACTTCATCCTATCTTCATCTGCCAGGGTGGTTCCCGTTTGGATACACAAGAGGGCATCATGGGCCTTGGCGTCTTCCTTGTAAAGATAGTGGGAGTCATTGCTGGCAATAAGCCCCAAGCCCGTTTCCATGGAGAGTTTTCTCAAATATTGGTTGACCTTTTTTTGCTGGGGCATGCCATGGTCCTGGAGCTCCAAGAAAAAAGAATCCGGTCCAAAAATCTCCTTGTATTCTTCTGCTACTTCCTTAGCCTTTTGGTATTGGTCCTGGAGGAGGTATTGTTGGACCTCCCCACCCAGGCAGGCAGAAGTGGCAATGAGGCCCTCTGCATGTTGGGCCAAGACCTCCTTATCAATACGAGGCTTGTAGTAAAAGCCGTCTACAAAGCCAAAGGACACCAGCTTCATCAGATTTTGATAGCCCACTTGGTTTTCTGCCAAGAGGATGAGGTGGTAGCGCCTTTGCCTGGGGTCTCGGTCCTTCAAGGACCCATTGACCAGGTAGACCTCGCAGCCCAGGATGGGTTTAATCCCCTCTTCCATACAGGCCTTGTAAAAGGCCACAGCCCCGTACATATTGCCATGGTCTGTCAAGGCCAGGGCATCCATGCCAAGTTCCTTGGCCCTTTTGGCCAATTGGCTAATCCGGGCAGACCCGTCTAAAAGACTGTATTCACTATGGACATGTAGGTGGACAAAAGACGTCTTCATAATTAAACCTTTCTAAAATAAAAGAGTTTTAACAGTCCCCCATTAAAACTCTCCGAATTACATTTCAAAATTATCTTCAATTAATTTTGCCAGACTCTCGACAGCCTCGACTTCATCTGGTCCATCTGCTTGGATGGTTATTTTTTCACCACTATAGGCTCCTAAGGACATGATTCCTATGATACTTTTCCCATTGACAGTATCTCCGTGAGCCTTTAAGTTAATATCGGAAGAAAATCCATTGGCGCATCGAACAAAAATCGCTGCCGCTCTTGCATGAAGTCCTTCTTTATTTTGTAATGTCATTTCTTTTTCTTTCACTTATTCTCACCTCTTAGTTTGTTCGCAATTGATTGAATCTTCTTTAAACGATGACTCACACCACTCTTTCCCACTGTGGGATGCATCTTTTCCCCCAATTCCTTTAAACTCGAACTCGGGTTTGAAAGGCGGATTCTGGCAACTTCTTCCAGAGAATCCGGGAGTTTATCCAAGCCTATTCTTTCTTCAATAAGCTTGATGTCTTTGATTTGCCCTAAAGCGGCATTTATGGTCTTGGACAGGTTGGCCGTTTCGCAATTGACAAGTCGGTTAACTTGGTTCCGCATATCCTTCATGACACGTACATCTTCAAAAGCTAGAACCCCTTGGTTGGACCCCATTAAGCTAAGTAAGTCTGAAATCATTTCAGCTTCTTTTAAGTAGACTATATACTCTTCTTTTCTTTTAGCTATGCTTGCTTTTAAATGAACAGTTGACAGTAAAGACTGGATGGACTGAGCGAAAAGGCTTTGACTTGTAATAAATTCCATATGATAGGTCTTAGATGGGTTGGACAGGGTCCCGGATCCTAAAAAGGCACCCCTTAGAAAGGCTCTCTTTAAAGAGTCTGTTCTTACCAAGTAGGGGTCAATCTCATAATTGGGCATAAATACGTTTTCATTTTTTAGGAATTTTATGTCATCTAAAAAGACCCTGGATAGGTCGTAGTCTTCCAATTGAATGTGGTAGACATTCTTTTTCTTTAATTGCTGGCTCTTTCGAACTTCAACTGTAATATGGTCATGATATAGAGCTTTTAAAAATGAAAAAATCCGTCTTGAAGTTGCCGCATTTTCCGTTGTAAAAGACAGGCAATACTTTTGGTTGCCTAAAAAGTGAATCCGGCCACACATGGGCATAAAGCCAGCCAACTCACTTATCATCTCTTGCATGTCCTCAACCTTGACCCGGGCAATTTCATCTTTAATATCTGTTGAAAAGCTCATCTTATCACCACCTTTGGATTTAAGAATTGCTATTGATATTATACTATAAGGCCTTGATTCTTTCAATGGAAATTTCCTAAATTCCCCTTAAAAAGGGACCTTCTTCCTAGAAAATCACAAATCTGTTTAGGGGGCTAAGAATTCTTTTAGGGCCTGGTCTACAGTGGAAATCTTATGACGGGCAAAACCTTGGCTTTGGTCTAAAAAATCTCCCGTCACTAGGACCAGCCCCTCTTTTTCCAGGGTCTGTCTTTCCTCTCTTTCCAGGAAGATTTGCTCTGCCCTGTTCTTACCCTGGTAACTGGCCTTAAGGGTTTCAGATAGGGGGGTCTTATTGACCAGGCAGGCATCTAAAAGGCCCGGATAACTATGGGCTTCCAGAGCTCGAATGTGGTCTGTCAGGCTGTAGCCGTCCGTTTCTCCTGGCTGGGTCATGATGTTCATCAAGAGGATCTTCTTGGCCTTGGACTTTTTTAAGGACTTGGCCACTCCATCTACCAGGAGGTTGGGAATGACCGAAGTATAAAGAGAGCCCGGTCCCAAGACAATGGCATCAGCATCCAAGAGGATTTTTTCGCAGTGGTAAAACATCTTGGCCCCACCGGGAAAAAGCTCCATCCGGTCAATATGGGTTTTTTGCTTCAGGGCAACCTTGGGAATGGCAGATTCTCCAATACACCTTTCCCCATTGGCAAAACGGGCCACCAGGTGGTTTTTATCCAGGGTCACAGGCAGGACCTGGCCGGAAACCTTCAGGACCTGGCTCAGCTCTTCCACTGCCTGTTCAAAACTCCCATACATATCGGACATGGTGGCAATTAAGAGGTTGCCGAAGTTTTGCCCCTTCAGGGGACCTTGTTTGTAACGGTAGTTAATGAGTTTGCTCATGGTGGGCTCTGTGTTGGCCAGGGCAATCAAGCAATTTCGCAAGTCTCCTGGGGGCAAAAGTCCCCACTGGGACCGGATCATCCCAGACCCTCCCCCATCATCCGTCATGGTGACAATGGCTGAAAGGTCATAGTCCCGGTGCTTGAGACCTCGAAGGATGTGGCTGATGCCAGACCCTCCCCCTATAAAGCAGACTTTTTTCTTCATGTCAATCACCTGATTCCATGTCCCGGTGGCGGGTTTGAATCAAGAGGTCCAATTTTTCCAACCTCTTGGCTAGAGCCTCTGTCATGGCCACAGACCGGTGGAAACCTCCGGTACAACCCAGGCCAATCACCAGCTGCCTCTTGCCCTCTTCTATGTAGTGGGGAATCAAAAAGACAAACAAGTCATAGAGCCTGTCTAAAAATTCTTGACTTTGGGCCTTGGATAGGACAAAGTCTTGAGTTTCCTTGTTTAGACCATTTAGCTTTTTCAATTCTGGGATATAGTAGGGGTTGGGTAAGAAGCGGACATCAAAAATAATGTCTGCATCTTGCAAAATCCCATACTTAAAGCCAAAGCTATTAATGGTCACCCGGAGCTTAGCCTGGTCCTTGCTGGCCAGTTCCTGGGTCAAGCGTTGCTTGAATTGGTTGGTAGACAAGTTGGAGGTGTCAATGACAATATCGGCTTGGTTTTTAATATTTTCCAGCTCTTGCCTTTCCTTGCGGTAGCCTTCCACAATGGAATCTCCCAGGGGATGGGGGCGTCTCCTTTCCTTATAGCGGGCCACAATGACATCCTCGCTGGCCGACAAGAAGAGGATGGACACCTTGATCTTCTTGTCCTTGGCTTTTTCAATGGCCTGGGGCAGGTTGGAGAAAAAGACCCCACCCCGGGTATCCATAACCACGGCCACCTTGTGGATTTTTGGAGATTCAATGGCCAGGTCGATAAATTTTTCTAAAAGAGAGGGAGGGAGGTTGTCCATGGAAAAATAGCCCAGGTCCTCCACTACGTCCAAGGCCACGCTTTTTCCTGCCCCACTATAACCGGTAATGACTAAAATTTCCATAGCTCCTCCTATCTTCCTAAGACCTTGACTTCTGTCTCCAGGTCTACTCCGAACTGGTCTTTTACCAACTTTTGTACTGTTTCAATAAGTTCCACCACAGCCTGGGTTGTGGCCCCATCCTTGTTGATGACAAAGCCACAGTGTTTTTGGCTCACCTGGGCTCCCCGGTGGTAGAGACCTCGACAGCCCGCCTGGTCAATAAGTTGACCGGCATAGTGGCCCGGGGGTCTTTTAAATGTGGACCCAGCTGAGGGGTATTCCAGGGGTTGCTTGTTTAGGCGCCTTTGCCAAAGGTCCTCCATCTTGTCTTGAATCTTTACAGGATCTCCCTTTTCCAGGGCAAAGCTGGCCCAAAGGACAATGTCTTTTTCCTCTTGGACCCGACTATGCCGGTAGGCAAAGTCCATCTCCTCATTAGAAAGAACCTTGACCTGGCCTTGACGGGTCATAAGGCAGACTTCCTTAACTACTTGAACGCACTCCCCATCATAGGCCCCGGCATTCATGGTAATGGCTCCCCCCACAGATCCGGGAATGCCATGGGCAAATTCCAAACCTTCCAGGGAAAGGTCCAGGGCAAATTCTGCCAGGTCCTTTAGGCTGGCCCCGGAGTAGGCCCGGATGGTCTTTTGGTCAATCTTTTCTATTTTTTCAAAGGCCTGGCCCATATGGATGATGACTCCATCCAGACCTTGGTCACTAATAATTAAATTGGTCCCCTTGCCCAGAACCATCCAGGGCAGGGATTCTTCTTTACAAAGACGAATGATTTCTTGAATTTCATCAGGGCTTTGGGGCTCAATAAAAACATCTACCGGTCCGCCCAGGCGGAAGCTGGTATGATTTTTCATGGGCTCCTGGTAGCTCACTTGACTAAATTTTGAAAATAGGTCCTTTTCCATAATTCACCTCTACTTTATTATACTCTATCCCTGGCAAGAATCCTAGATTTAAAGTTCTAATCTGTTGAAAAACCAAGCCTGAAAGCCTATAATAGATAGTATTAAACTTTACTATTGGAGGAACTATGAAGGAAACATCAAATTATCAAGCCTATGGTCTGACCACAGTAATTACCATGATTGTGGGAATTGTTGTAGGTTCAGGAATCTTTTTTAAAGCCGACGACATTCTCATTGCCACTGGAGGCAGTTTTAAGCTGGGCCTGGTCATCCTGGTCCTAGGAGCCATGGGGATTATCTTTGGCTCTCTTAGCCTATCCCAATTGGCCTTGGATAACCAAGACAGTGGTGGAGCCATGTCCTATTTTGAGGACACCTGGAACCCATCCATTGCTTCGGGCTTTGGCCTCTTTCAACTGGTTATGTACCTTCCCAGCGTCCCTGCTGTGGTGGCCTGGGCTGGAGCTCTATATACCTTTATGATCTTGGGCATCCCCTCTAGCCTGGAGATGGAAGTGGGCCTGGGTTTGGTCTACCTCACGGTCTTTTGTCTTTTAAATGCCCTGCGACGGATTTGGGGAGGTTACCTACAAAACCTATCCACCTTTGTCAAGTTAGTCCCCCTCTTCCTCATTGCCCTAGCTGGGATTTTTCTCGGCAAGGGAAGCCTGCCCTTGCCGGCTGGTGTGACTCCTGTAGAGTCCTCCAAGCAAGGGGTGAGTTTTCTCGCTGCCCTGGCTCCCATGGCCTTTTCCTATGATGGTTGGATCATTTCTACCACCATTGTTCCTGAGGTAAAAAATCCCAAGAAGAATGTTCCCCTGGCCTTGATTCTATCTCCTCTTTTGATTTTATTCATCTACATCCTCTACTTTACAGGGGTTGTCCACTATGCAGGGGAAAGTTTTATCCTCACCATGGGAGATGCCACCATCAATTCCATTTCCATGGACCTTCTAGGGCCCATTGGAGGAAAGGTCTTAATGATCTTTGTCTTGATTTCCGTTCTAGGTGTCTTAAATGGAATCTGCCTAGGAGGAATCCGGATGCCCCAAGCCCTGGCCCAAAGGGGTATCCTTCCTAAGAGAATGGAAAAACTCCACCCCCGCTATCAAATCAACTTACGATCTAGCTTGGCCTTCTACCTCCTAACCCTCTTTTGGATGGGCCTCCATTATCTTATTTTGAAATTCAACCTCCTAGGAGGTCGGGATGCCAGTGAAATCGCCATTGTTTTTTCCTATGCATCCTATATTCTCCTCTATATTCGTTTGATCCAAGGCTATCTCAAGGGTCAATACAAGAGCTTTTTCCGGAATTTCTTTGCCCCTATTATGGCCACCCTGGCTGCCTTTTTAATGATTTGGGGAGCCTTGATGTCTAGTCCTTTTTATGTCCTAGCCTTTTTACTCCTAAACACCCTGGTCTTTATTTTGGGAACAAAGCTCTACAAGGAGGATAGCAATGAACGAGTCACAAGTCAAAAAGATCATCAGTGATTGCCTGGCTGGACAACTTTCTCTAGATGAAGCCAGTAGCCAGGTCCTAGGTGTCTTGAAGTTAAAAGATGCCCAGGTGGACCTGGACCGGAAGGACCGGTGTGGTTTTCAAGAAGTTATCTACGGCAAGTCCAAGACCATCCCCCAGGTGGTGGAGATTTTAGCCGCTATGGCCCAAAGGGGTTTGGACAATATCTTGGTTACCAAGGCCTCAGCCCAAATGGGCCAGGTCCTGGTAGAAAAATTTGCCGGCTCCTATGACTCAGCTGGCCAAATCTACCACTATGGGTCCTACCCTCCAGCCCAGGCCCAAGCCACCCTCCTCTGCGCCGGAACTTCAGACCTCCCTATTGCCCAAGAGTGCTTGGTCACCCTAAAGGCGATGGGCGTTTCCTGTAACTTTATCAAGGATGTAGGCGTAGCAGGAATCCACCGACTTCTAAACTACCAGGATGACCTGGCCCGGTCCAAGGTGGTCATTGTCATTGCTGGTATGGAAGGAGCCCTACTTTCCGTGGTAGGCGGCCTGGTAAAGTGCCCTCTCATTGGGGTTCCTACCAGTGTGGGTTATGGGGCCAGCTTCCAAGGCTTGGCAGCTCTTTTATCCATGCTCAATTCCTGTGCAGCCGGCTCAGCTGTTGTCAATATTGACAATGGCTTTGGGGCAGCCGTCTTAGCCAGTCGAATCCTTCAAATCCACTAGAAATAAAAAGGAAGTAGACCTCTTTCAGTCTACTTCTTTTTTTATTTCTACTCGATTTTCCAGGGCCGTTCCTACCGTTACGGCATCATAATATTCCATATCTCCCCCAACGGGCAGGCCGTAGGAGATCCGGGTACACTTAATCCCCATGGGTTGGATGAGCTGGGCTAAATATAGGGCCGTCAGCTGCCCATCCTGGGTAGGATTGGTAGCCAGGATTACCTCTTGAAAATCATGGTCTCCCAGCCGGGTTAAGAGTTCAGGAATGGTGAGCTCATGGGGCCCCAGTCCCTTTTGAGGGGCAATGACTCCGTGAAGAACATGGTAGTAGCCGTTGAACTTACCAGTTTTTTCCATGGTTACTACATCTTTTGGATGTTCCACCACACAGAGGATAGACCCATCTCTTTTAGGGTTGGCGCAAATTTCGCAAGGGTCTTGGTCTGAATAGTTGGAACAAAGAGAGCATTTTTTTGTCTCCCTCTTGGCTGTCAAAATGGCCTGGGCCAAATTTTCCACATCTTTTTCCTCCTGGTCCAGGAGGTAGTAGGTCAACCTTTGGGCTGTCTTTCGGCCAATCCCAGGAAGTCTGGACAGTTCATAGACCAGACTTTCGATGGGTTGTTGCCCCTTCATTAAAACATCCCCGGTATGTTTAGACCACCTGTCATCTTTTGGTAGGCTTCTTGGGACTTGTCGTCCACTTTTCGCAGGGCTTCATTGACAGCAGCTAGAACCAAGTCTTCCAAGGTTTCTACATCATCTGGGTCTACAACTTCCTTGTCAATATGGATTTCCAAAACTTCCTTTTCCCCATTGACTTTGGCTGTAACAACTCCTCCACCGGAAGATGCCTCCACAACAGATTCCTTGAGTTCGTTTTGCATTTCTTCCATTTGCTTTTGCAGCTTTTGTACCTGCTTCATCATATTTTTGTTGTTTCCCATGCCGGGAAATCCACCACGTGCCATTTCTTTCCTCCTTATTTTTTCTCTACAAGGTCTTGGCCAAAAAAGTCCACGACCTCGTTCTTTTTATCTTTTTCTTGGTCTTCTTTTAAATGAATGGATACCTGAACCTCTTCCTCCAAAACTTTTTGGAAGGCCTCTGTAATCAAGTGGAGATTTTCCTGGCTGGATAAATTTCGCACATGAAATTGGAAGTTGGGTTCAAAGACCAGCTGGACCTTCTTTCCTTCCTTATAGGCCTTGGCATCTTTTAAGAGGGCATAGATGGTAATCTTTCCATAGTCCTTACAATAGTCCTTGACCTCATTAAAAAGATCCATATCGATTTCTTGACCTGGCTTCTGGTCCTGTTTCCCTATTATACCATGTTCTTGGTCTTCCTTAAAGGAGGGAGATTTTTCCTCTTTTGGGGCCTTTGGAGGCCTTTCTTGGCCAGGATCTTTTTCTTCTTCAGGGACCTCTTTTTTCTTATCTTGAGGGGCCTGAGTTTTTTCAGTTGGGTCTTGAGTTTTTTGAGGAGCTTCCTGGATTTTCTCTGGCTTGGGCCTTGGCTCTAGGTCTTGGTCCAAGGCCTTGGCTGAAGGAGTCTTTTCTTGGGGTCTAGCCTGACTCCCAAAGGCCAGGTAGGCATCCATAAAGCCAATCTCTACAGCCAGAAGGGGGTCCTTGGAATAACGCAGGGTCTGGACGGTTTCTTCCAGGGCATGCATGGCTTGAAGCCAGGAGGCCAGCTGGAAGTCTTCCAGGTAGTCCTTGTCTGGCTTGAGGCCGGATTGGACTTGGACCACCAGGTCCTTCATCTGGTAAAGGAGGTCCATAAGGAGTCTTTCCAAGTCTCGCCCATCCTTGTAGGCTTGGTTGAGAACAGAAACGAAGGAAAAGGTCCGGTCTTTAACCAGGTCTCTTAAGACCTGGTCTATAAGGTCATCTTCTACCAAGCCCAGGCTGTCTTGGACTTGGGCTAGAGTTAAATGCTTGTCCAGGTAGAGACACTGCTCTAAAAGAGAGAGGGCATCCCGCATGGCTCCCTGGCTATGCCGGGCAATCAAGGCCAGGGCCTCCTGGTCTGCTGACTTGCCTTCTTTTTCCAAGATTCCTTCCATACCTTGGATAAGGGTATCTTGGTCCAAGCGGCGGAATTGAAACCTCTGGCAGCGAGACCGGATGGTAGCCGGGATTTTTTCCAGCTCTGTTGTGGCCAGGATAAAAATCAAGTGCTTGGGAGGTTCTTCCAAAATCTTTAAGAGGGCATTAAAGGCCCCCTTACTCAGCATATGTACTTCATCTATGATGTAGACCTTATAGCGACCAATTCCCGGAGGATAGACTACTCTTTCCTTTAATTCCCGGATGTCGTCCACTCCATTGTTGGAAGCGGCATCCATTTCTACCACATCCATCATCCGGTCTTCCAGGATGAGTTTACAGTTTTCACACTCATTACAGGGGTTGCCATCTATAGGATGAAGGCAATTAACGGCCCGAGAAAAAATCTTTGCCGCCGAAGTCTTGCCGGTTCCCCGACTTCCCGAAAATAAATAGGCATGGCTGGTTTGGCCCTGGATGATTTGATTTTTTAAGGGTATGGTCACCTGCTTTTGGCCTAGAAGCTCATCAAAAGTCTTGGACCGATACTTACGATATAGCGCTTGATACATTTTATCCCACCTTTTTTATTATTATATCAAATCTTGACCTTGGATAGAAAGTTACTTTCGTCAAAAATTTTTAACTAAATTTACACCTAATTTTCACATTCTTAAGTTAAACTATAGCTGTCAATGAAAATGACGTATAACTATTAGGAGGTATTTTAGAAATGAAAACATTACGTAAAGTATTAGCTGTTGCTTCTGTTGGAGCTTTAATGATCGGTGCTGTTGCTTGTGGTAACAAACCAGCTAACAACGCTGCTAACGCTGCTAACAACGCTCAAAACGCTGCTGTAGAAGCTAACCAAGCTGCTACTAACGCTGCTGCTGAAGCTAACAAAGAAGCTACTGAAGCTAACAAAGCTGCTGCTGAAGCTAACCAAGCTAAAGAAGACGCTGCTAACGCTCAAAACGCTGCTAACGCTGCTGAAGCTGAAGCAACTAACGCTGCTAACTAATCTTAGCTGCTGATTTAACTTTTAAATCAAAAAGAAAAGCTCCGGAAATGATGTGTACCCATAAAACTGGACACAATATTTAATTAATTTGTTTTAGTGGATGCTAACCTATACTTTGTAGGTGGCATCCATTTTGTTTTTGATTGAATTCTTTCGTTATTGTAATAATCTATATACTCCTCTATTGCTCTCG
>QWCK01001182.1_pt1 | contig 40018 bp, 46 predicted proteins | sample 1972571 | NCBI WGS metagenome assembly QWCK01 (sample SAMN09866710, study PRJNA288562) | Human gut metagenome isolate term2_stool, whole genome shotgun sequencing... | isolation source: gut | host: Homo sapiens | place: USA: California | reverse complement strand
GGTGTAGATCCGAAGATCATGGGTACAGGCCCGATCCCCTCTTCTCAAAAGGCTATGGAAAAAGCAGGCTGGGATTTCAGCGAATTGGATCTCGTAGAAGCCAACGAAGCTTTTGCGGCACAAGCAGGTGCTGTTGTGAAAACCCTCGGTCTCGACATGGATAAAGTGAACGTCAACGGCGGTGCCATCGCCATCGGTCACCCGGTAGGCGCATCGGGCGCGCGGATTCTCGTCACATTGCTTTATGAAATGGCAAAACGGGATGCACAAAAAGGTCTCGCCACTCTTTGCATCGGCGGCGGCCAAGGTACGGCTCTCGTCGTGGAACGGTAATTTGAAAACGAGGCATTCTTATGGAATTTAAATATCTTATCGTCGAACGGGAAGACAAAATCGTCAAAGTTACCATTAACAAGCCTAAGAGTCTAAACGCATTAAACTCCGAGCTTTTAACGGAGTTAAACAAATGCATGTATCAAATAAGCATCGATGAATCTGTCGATGTTGTCGTCATTACCGGCGAAGGCAAGGCATTTGTCGCAGGCGCTGATATCGCCGAAATGAAGGATCTCTCCGCTCCGGAAGCCCACGCCTTTGCAAAACTGGGCATGGATACCTTTATGTTGATCGAGCGCATGCCGAAACCAGTGATTGCGGCGGTTAACGGATTCGCCTTGGGCGGCGGCTGCGAACTTTCCCTGGCCTGCGATATTCGCATCGCTTCTGAAAAAGCCGTCTTCGGCCAACCGGAAGTGGGCCTCGGCATTACGCCGGGATTCGGTGGAACCCAACGGCTTACCCGCACCATCGGCCTCGGCATCGCCAAGGAAATGATCTACACGGCGAAAAATATTAAAGCTGATCGCGCCTATGAACTGGGCCTTGTCAATCATGTGGTGGCCCCTGATGAATTAATGGATGCCGCCATGGACATGGCCCGCACCATTGCAAGTAACGGCAAGCTCGCCGTATCCTATGCAAAAGGCGCCATAGTCGACGGTTTCCAAGCGGACATTCACACAGGGATGGACATCGAAAAATCGGCCTTCTCCCTTTGCTTTGCAACGGCAGATCAAACCGAAGGCATGAGCGCCTTTTTAGAAAAGCGCAAACCGGAATTTAAAGGTAGATAAATTAGTTCAATAAGGAGGATTGACTATGAAAATTGGTGTTATCGGATCGGGTACTATGGGAAGCGGCATTGCGCAAGTAATGGCCCTCAAGCACGATGTCGTCATTCGGGACATTGCCCCGGAAGCTTTGGAAAAAGCCCACAAAAAAATCGAAAAAGGATACAATCGCAATGTTGAAAAAGGCCGTATGTCGGAAGAAGATGCAAAGACCGCCATTGCAAGATTGAAAATAACAGAAGATTTAAACGAATTAAAAGATTGCGACATTATCATTGAAGCCGCTACGGAAAATCCCAAAATTAAAAAAGGCATCTTTACAGAACTTGCCGAATTATGTGACGAAAAGACGATCCTCGCCTCCAATACATCGTCCCTCTCCATTACCGATATCGCAGCGGCAACCAACCGTCCGGAAAAGGTCATCGGTATGCACTTCTTTAACCCTGTACCCGTTATGAAACTTGTAGAAGTTATTTGCGGACTCAACACATCGGATGAAACGAAACAATTTGTAATTGATCTTGCAAACGAAATCGGAAAGACCCCGGTTGAGGTTGAAGAAGCCCCCGGATTTGTCGTTAACCGCATTTTGATTCCCATGATCAACGAAGCTGTCAGCATTTATGCAGACGGCGTCGCCAGTGTGGAAGACATCGACAACGCCATGAAACTCGGTGCCAATCACCCCATGGGCCCCTTGGCTCTCGGCGACCTGGTCGGTCTCGACGTGGTCCTCGCCATTATGGATGTTATGTACAATGACTACCACGACAGCAAATATCGCGCCCATGTTCTTCTTCGCAAGATGGTTCGCGGCGGCAAGCTCGGCCAAAAAACCGGAGAAGGTTTCTACAAATACGACAAATAAATTCAATAGTAAAGCCGGCTCGAAAGGGCCGGTTTTTTATATGATTTTTTAAAAATCCGCTCTTCGTGATAGAATAAAATAAACAGAGAAACAAAGGAGCAAACATGTCTTATTTAAAAGAGCGTATTTTAGAAGACGGCGTCATCTATCCGGGAAATGTGTTGAAAATCGATTCCTTCTTAAATCACCAGATCGATCCTGCGGTGATGAAGGAAATCGAAAGAGAGCTTTACGATTACTTTAAGGATCGTAAGATCACAAAGGTTCTGACGGTGGAGGCGTCGGGGATTGCGCCGGCCATTATGGTGGCGGCCCATTTCGACGTGCCCATGCTCTTTGCCAAAAAGAAAAAGCCCTCCACTCTTAAAGACGAGGACGTCTATTCGGCGGATGTCTATTCCTATACAAAAGGTACCACATCCACGGTTATGGTATCGGGAGCCTATTTAAACGAAGAGGATTCCGTGCTGATTATCGACGATTTTTTAGCCAACGGAGAAGCCTCCATGGGCCTTGTAAAGATCGTACACGATGCGGGAGCTGAAGTAGCGGGAATCGGCATTTGCGTGGAAAAGAGCTTTCAACCGGGAAGGGAAAGGCTGGAAAAAGAAGGCCTCGATGTCTATTCCATCGTGCGCATTGAATCCATCGATTCAAAAAATCAGGAAATCAAATTTAAAGAAGGACATTAAAAAAGCCGGCGCCAAGCGTCGGCTTTCATTATTTAAAATTCACCCATGTGTACTTTCGAAGAGATATCGAAGTATTTTCTGCTGGGAATGCGTTCGTCGGCAACGCCGAAGGGAATAAGACAGAGTACTGCGTAATCATCGGGGATATTGAAAAGTTCTTTTACGATTTCTTCCGCCGGGCGACCGTCGTCCGCTTTTTCGCCGCGAATATTGATCCAGCTGGATTGGTAACCGGCATCGGCGAGAAGAAGACCTAAATAGCTGGCAGTAATCGTGGCTTCTTCGATCCAGGTGACTTCGCTCGGGTTGTTGCCGAGAACCGCGATGATTTGAGGTGCTTCTCCTAGGTATTTCGTGCCGAAGCGCTTAATGGTGGCTAATGATTTTTTCTTTTCCTCATCCTCTACTATGAGAAATTCCACGGGATGGGTGTTGCCCTTACTCGGACCCATGGAAGCGTAGGTGAGAATATCGAGTAATTCTTCTTCGCCCATCTTTTCGTCCTGTTTGTATTTACGGGTGGAACGTCTTTTTTTAATCAGTTCTTTAAAATCCATTGCAATCTCCTTCACTCTTTTCGCGAATTCCGTCACGAATCATTCATTGTATTCTATCTTTTTAACATATACCCATCTTAAATCTTTGTAAAGGTTTCACAAGAAGTTCAAGCTTTCATTTTATACTGGAATTAGCATTAAGTATCGAAAGGAGTTTTATAGATGAATCGAGATGAAAGGGAGTATGGCTACACCTACACCCCCGCAAAAAAGAAAAGACCGGACCTCTTTATCTTATGGGCGCTGATCTTTTCCCTGATCGGCGGCGCAGTAGGAAGTGCCATTACCTATAAAATGATGCCTGCCTCATCCCCTGTGGGAATGGTGAGTACGCAGACAAAAGAAACCCCGAAAGTTCGCAAACACGAAACCGGGGTCGTAGAAAATGTGGCGAAAAAAGCCATGCCTTCGGTTGTCGGGATCACCACTTCCACGACGCGAGAGACGCCTATGGGCCCTATGGCCGTGCAGGGTAGCGGCAGCGGCTTTATTATTTCAGAAGACGGCTATATTCTCTCCAATGCCCACGTCGTAGGAAAGGCGGGAAATAAAGTCAAGACACTTTTAAACGACGGCACCGAGGCCGAAGGAAAAGTGGTCTGGTCCGACGAAACATTGGATTTGGGCCTTGTGAAGATCGACAAAAAAGGCCTGCAGCCTCTTCCCATGGGAGACAGCGATTCCATCAATATCGGGGAAACCGCCGTGGCCATCGGCAATCCTCTGGGTCTGGACTTCCAACGCTCTGTAACGGCGGGCGTGATCTCGGGTCTCAACCGGAACATCGGCGAGGTACAGGGCAATTATATGGACGGCCTCATTCAAACCGACGCTTCTATTAATCAAGGTAATTCCGGCGGCCCTCTCTTAAACAGTGAAGGGGAGGTCGTGGGCATCAACTCCGTCAAAATTTCCACGGCGGAAGGTTTGGGCTTTTCCATTCCCATTAACACGGCGAAGCCCATTATCGAGCAGGTCATCGAAACGGGAGATTACAATTCCGTGTCCCTCGGCATGAGCGGCTATACCGTAAGCGCCATCGAACGAAGCGGCTATGATCTGGGTACAGGCGGCAAGGGCGTTATCGTGGGCAGCGTAGAAGCCAACTCTCCGGCAGCCGCTGCTGGTCTTCAACCGAACGATATTATTTTGAAAATGGGAGACAAAGCCATCGATTCCATGAGTCAATTGCGAAGAGAACTTTACAAATATAAATCCGGAGACTCGGTGGATGTAGTCGTCGTAAGGGGAAGGAAAAAAGAAACCTTGAAACTCACCTTTACGGATTATCAAGTGCCGAAGTTTATTCCTAAAGAACAGGCGCAGGAAGAGCGGCAATCTATTTTCCCCGCGAATTAAAAGCACAGTCGCAAAATTCAAAGAAATGAATTAAGAAATCGGCGTAGCCGGCAAAATGCCCTACGCCGATTTTTTATTGGGAATCTTCGCCACCGTTGAAGTCTTGATGAAAATTTAATATGTTCCATATATGAAAAAGATAATATAGGGAAAACTTCTGATATCAGAGAGTTTCCGCCTGAAAAGCGGTAAGGGATAAAACGATTGTGGCAATGGAGGAGAAATGTATAGCATTTATAAGAAAAGTGAAATTTCTTTCGCTCTGTTTTGGATCGCGGTCTATTGCGTGGTAATGACGCCTGTTCGAGGGCGATTCGGCGACGAAAGTATTTATATGCTCGTAGCTCTCGTGGCCATTGGGGCGGGAATCAGCATCTTTGTAAAAAGACATAATTTAACGGAAAAATACGGCCTTATAGGATTCCCGGAGAACAGTAAACAATACCTTTACTTTATCCCGATCTGGTTTCTTTCGACGGGGAATCTGTGGGGCGGGTTTAATCTTGCTCATACGGGCCTTAACCAGGTTTGGGCGACGTTATCCATGCTATTAATAGGCTATGTGGAGGAGATGATTTTTCGCGGATTTTTATTCAAGGCATTGTTACCGAGGGACGGTGCTCGAAAATCCATCATAATCGTCGCCGTTACATTCGGTATCGGCCATATCGTCAATATGCTCGCCGGCCAGGCGAGTTTGGAAACCGCGGCACAGGTAATCTTTGCTATTGCCTGGGGCTTTATGCTTACGATTATTATCTATAAGAGCGGGAGCCTTTTGCCTTGTATCCTGGCCCACAGCTTGGTCAACGCTACTTCAAAATATGGATTCGACGCGCCTAGAAGTGAATGGATTTATATTATCGCCACTATAATCATTGCGACTCTCTATTGCCCCTATCTATTAAAAATAAAGGGCGAAGAATCGGCCCGTTCTTCCAATTCGCCGAAATAAATTTCGTCGTTCTATTCTACAGTAGCGGTCAGCGCCCATTTAAATCCGAAGGGATCCAGGAAGAGGGCGGTTTTTAAATTCCCGTCGCCGGAAAGGCAGGGATCCAGCAGAGGAAGGGCGTCCCGCTCCAGGGCGTCGTCGTAAAGCTCTTCAAGTTTGTCTTCATTCATTTCTACAGTAAAGGTAAGCCCGCTGTTATCGGCAAGGGGACCCCGGGGATCGTGAACCAATTCAAAGGGAATATCTGAAATCGTAAGACGGGCGGAAAGTATTTCGCCCTCTTTTTCTTGCCGCTCTTTCATTTCCACGGGAAAGAGATCGCCGTAAAAATAGAGGGCCGATTGAACGTCTTCAACGCCAAGGGTGATGGTAAGCGATGTCATAAAAGCCTCCTTAAAGTTTATCTGAGTCTATTTTACGTCGATCGGAAAAACTTTTCCAACGATCTTTTTTTGATATAATAAAGGTTTAGGAGGGATAGGATGATACTTAAGGGAGTAAATGCGACTCAAAAGCTGGGACGTTTTTTGGGTAGTAAGCTGGAAGCTTACGATGTCCTCGCCTTAAACGGCGATTTGGGCACGGGGAAAACGACATTTGTAAAGGCTCTCGCCGAGGGAATGGGGCTGGATTCGGACGTTACCAGCGCCACCTTTACCATCGTGAATATTTATGAAGGGGATCCGTCCCTTTACCATTTCGATGTCTATCGTTTAGAAGACGAGGATGAATTTTTCGAAATGGGTGGGGAAGAGCTCTTAGATGACGGTTCCGTCTGCGCCGTCGAATGGGCGGATCGCATCGAGGGAAGCTTGCCCGAGGAGTATCTGATCCTGAATTTCGAACGGATCGACGAAACCACCCGGCTGATCGCTGCAAAAGGCGTGGGGCCCCGAGGAGAAGCATTGGAAAAAGAGGTAATAACCTATGAAGATTCTCTCATTTGATACGGCGACTATGGAGACGACCTGCGCCGTGGTGGAAGATGGTAAGGTGCTCGCCACTTCATCCATTAATAGCCGACTTTCCCATTCGGAGACGCTCATCGCCATGATCGAGGCGATGCTGACCTCTCTAAGTTTAAGAATGAAGGATTTAGATATGATCGCCGTGGGCGTGGGCCCGGGATCCTTTACCGGACTTCGGATTTCCGTGGTTCTCGCCAAGATCTTCGCAAAGACCTTAGACATTCCCGTGGTAGGCGTCTCCACTTTGTCTGCCTTGGCTCGCCAGGTGGCGGAGAGCGGTGTCGTGGCACCCGTCTTCGACGCCAGAAGAAAGCGGGTCTACACCGCGCAGTTTAAAAAAGAGGGAGACGTGCTCACCCGCCTTACAAAAGACGACGCCGTTCCCGTGGAAGAGCTGATCGATTCTCTTCCGGAGGGGGCGATTATAATCGGGGAAGGGCTCTCCGCTTACGGTGAACGTTTTAAAGCTTCAGATAAAAACTTTTTCTGCTATCCCCTGAGCCTGTCTCAGGTGCGGGCGGCGTTTATCGCCGAGGAGGCTCTGGTGCAATACGAAAGAGAGGGCGCGAGCAATCCTTACGAACTGGAGCCCAATTATTTGCGGCCCTCGCAGGCCATGCGAGAATACAGGAGGAAACATGGACAATCTCACGACGCGTGAAGCCTGTGTAGACGATTTAGAGGACATGATGCGCATCGAGGAAGAAAGCTTTACCGCCCCCTGGTCTTATGACAGTTGGAAGCGGGAGCTTGAAAATCCCCTTACCTATTACGAGGTGCTCCTCTACCACGATGTCCTTATCGGCTATGTAGGGGCCTGGCTCTTGGGAGATCAGGCCCACATCGGCAATGTGGCCATCGACGGAGATTTCCGGGGCAATGGCTACGGACGCTACATGATGAATCATTATTTATTCGCCGTCTACGAAAAAAACATTCGCGCCGCCACCCTGGAGGTGCGGGAAGATAATGTTCCCGCCATCGCCCTCTACGAATCCCTAGGCTTTGAACTGGAGGGCGTGCGAAAAAATTACTACGCCCACATCAAGCGGGACGGCTTAATCTATTGGAAGAGGTGGTAATGTGATAACGCTCGGAATTGAATCTTCCTGCGACGAAACATCGGTGGCCGTCGTAAAAGACGGCCGGGAGATTCTTTCAAATATAATTTCATCTCAAATCGAAATCCACCGTTTATTCGGCGGCGTGGTGCCGGAGATTGCCTCGAGAAAACATGTCTCCGCCATTCTCCCGGTGATCGACCTGGCCTTGGAGGAGGCGAAGATTACATTAGACGATGTGGATATTATCGCCGCAACAAGAGGTCCAGGGCTTATTGGCGCCCTCCTCGTAGGCCTTACGGCGGGAAGGGGGCTGGCCCTCGCCACGGGGAAACCTTTTATCGGCGTGAACCATATTCGCGGCCACGTCTGCGCCAACTACCTGACCCACCCGGATCTGGAGCCGCCCTTTGTGGGGCTTATCGTCTCCGGTGGCCACAGCTATTTGATTCACGTGGAAGATTATATCGACTTTACACTTTACGGTAAGACGCGAGACGACGCCGCCGGCGAAGCTTTCGATAAAGTGGCTCGGGCCATGGACATCGGCTATCCCGGCGGGCCCGTTATCGACAAGCTCGCCAAGGAAGGGGAGGAAACTTATGATCTTCCCCGGGTTATGTTGGAGCGGGACAGCTACGATTTCAGCTTCTCGGGACTGAAAACCGCCGTCTTAAACGAACTCAACAATGCCAAGCAAAAAGGCGAGGAAATTCGCGTGGCGGATATGGCCACGAGTTTTCAAAACGCTGTGGTGGACGTGCTCACGGAAAAAACCTATCGCCTGGCTCATGAACTCGGGGAAAAGAAAATCGTCCTCGCAGGGGGCGTCAGCGCCAATTCCGGTTTACGGGCCGCCATGGAAAAGCGAGGAGCCGAAGAGGGAATCCGGGTCTATTATCCTAATCCCATTCTCTGCACCGACAATGGCGCCATGATCGCTTCCGTGGGCTATTACAGTTACATGAAAGGGGAAGATGAAAGCGTCTTTGCCGATCCCAATTTAGGGCTGGATTAAACCGCACACTGTTGCGGTTTTTTTGTTGCACAAAAGAAAATGATATTGAGAATCGGGAAAGAATGTGAACATAGTGCAAAATAAAGATAAAAATGTAAAAAACTCGTAAAACAAGGGGAATTCAAAGATAATCTAAAAGAATAAAAATATTCCGGGAAAACGTGCATAAGTCTGTGGATAAAGTGGATAACTTTGTGGAAACCCACATTAATCGACTCTAAGCTGTGCATAAGTCTGTGCGTAATGTGGAGAAGGTGTGGAAAAGATGTGGAAATATAAATTGTATTTTCAGAAGTTTTCAGCGAATGAATGAGAATGAGTAAAAAAGGTGAAAAAAGGGAAATAAATCAAAATTTTCTAAACTTTCTTTTGTCAGGACGTAATCTTAAGTAATTTCCATATGGATAGACTGAAATTCTTTCGACAAAAAAGGCAATCACGAAATGGTGATTGCCTGTAATGATGATGCCTTTTTAAGTTTAGTCGTCGGAAAGTTCAAACCACTTGTCGTAAAGAGCGTCCAGGTTTTCCTGAAGGGCGTCTCGTTTTTCCGAAAGCTCGAGAGCTACCGTATGGTCTTCGTAGGTTGTTGGATTGGCGAGCATTTCGTCCACATTTTGGATTTCCTCTTCCAGTTCGTGGATATCTCTTTCTAAATTTTTCAGTTCTTTTTTCTGCGCACGGGCCTGCTTTTGTTCTTCCCGCGTCTTCTTTTTTTCCTTGACGATCTGTGTCCTCGTAATATCCTCTTCGTCCTCTTCCTCCTCGGCATGGGCGGCTTCCCATTTTTCCAGGAAGTAATTGTAGTCTCCCTCCACCATAAACACGCCCTCTTCCGTTAAGCAGACGATCTTCGTCGCCACGCTGTTTAAGAAGTAGCGGTCGTGGCTGATGGTTAATATAGTGCCGGTATAGTCTCTGAGGGCGGACTCTAATGATTCCTTGCTCTCGATATCCAGGTGATTGGTGGGCTCGTCCAGGAGCAGGAAATTGGCGCCGCTCAACATAATGATCAAAAGGGAGAGCCGCCCCTTCTCTCCTCCGGAAAGATCGCCGATGCGCTTTTTTAAATCATCGCCTGTAAAGAGGAAACGGGCGAGATAGGCGTATATATGGTAGCGATCCAGCTTCGGGTAGCGATCCCAAAGTTCCTCTTCCACGGTCTTCATTTCGTCGAGAGATTCCATTCCCTGATCGAAATAGGCGACGGTAACACCGGTGCCTTCCGTAATCTCTCCTTCGCTTATGGGTTCTTCTCCCATAATCATTTTAAAGAGGGTACTCTTCCCGATGCCATTGGGGCCGATGAGGCCTACTCGCTCCCCTTTATAAATGGGGAAGGTAATATTTTCGAAGAGAGGCTTTCCGGGGAATTCTTTCTTTACATTTTCTACGCGGAGCACGTCCCGGCCGCTTTCTTTTTCCGGCTCGAAATGGAGGATCATCTGCTTATCGTTTTGCACATCCTCGATGCGCTCCATTTTGTCCAATTGCTTTTGTTTGCTGCGGGCGGTCTTTAAGCTTTTCTCCCGGTTCCAGCTGCTGAGCCGATCGATCATGGCCTCCTGCCGCTTGATCTCCCGCTGCTGCATAATATAGGCGTGGCGCTGCTGCTCGAGATTTTCCCGTCTGCGGCGCACAAAGTTTGTGTAGTTGCCCTTGTAGCTTGAGAGGCTGCCTCTATGGAGAAAGAAGATGCGGTCCACAATATTGTCCAAAAAGTAGCGGTCGTGGCTGATGACCACGACGGCGCCCTTAAAGGCCTTCAGGAATTTTTCGAGCCAAGCGATGGAATCCATGTCTAAGTGGTTGGTGGGCTCGTCCAGGAGCAGAAGATCCGGTTCGTGGAGGAGTAATTTGGCGAGAGCGAGGCGGGATTTTTGTCCGCCGGAGAGATTGTCCGCCGGCATGGCCATTTCCTCTTCGGAAAAGCCTAAGCCCCGGAGAGCGCCCGTTACGGCGCTTTCTCTGCTATAGCCGCCACTTTTTTCGTAATGATCCACCAGGTTTTGGTAGCGATTGATTAAAAGCTCCAGCTCCTCGCCCTTTACATGGGCCATTTCCTCTTCCATGCGGCGAATATCTCTTTCCATATCGATGACCGATTGAAAAGAGGCCATACATTCCTCGTAAATACTGGCTCCTTCGGTAATGGAGACGTGTTGTTCCAGGTAGCCGATGTGGAGATCCTTTGTCGTGGTAATGTCCCCGGTGTCCGGGGAAAGGTCTCCTGCGAGCATTTCCATCAAAGTGGTTTTGCCGCTGCCGTTGGAGCCGATGAGTCCGATTTTTTCTCCCGGTTCGATTAAAAATCCGATATCCGTAAAAATAGGCTCGATATAAAATGTTTTGGATAAATTTTGTGCCGATAAGATTGCCAACTCTTTCTCCTCCTCATCACTACATAATATCAGATATAGAGAGGTAGAAAAAGCCGCTAAACTTTCAAATAACTCTTCCCAAGATTTGAAATTTTCTGTATACTATGAAAGTAATAGATAGATTCCTATCAATTAAAATAAAATTAATTCTATAGTGTACGTTTGAAAGGTGATATAAGTGGCAAATAACAAAAACAAAGTATCGGAAACCGTCATCAGACGACTTCCCAAATACCATCGCTATTTAAGTGAATTACATGAAAAGGGCGAGGATCGCATTTCCTCTCAAGAATTAAGCGATCTTACGGGTTTTACCGCGTCTCAAATTCGTCAAGACTTAAATAACTTCGGAGGATTCGGCCAACAAGGCTACGGCTACAAGGTTGCCGTCTTAAAGGCGGAACTCGAGAACATTTTGGGTATTTCCACCGTGTATAAGACGATTATTATCGGTTCCGGTCGCCTTGGAAGCGTCATCAGCAACTACAGAGGATTCAGAGACAGCGGCTTTGAAGTAGTGGCCATGTTCGACAGAGACGAACACGTCATCGGCACCTCCGTGGGCAAACACGTGGTAAAATCCGTAGACGAGTTGGAAGATTTCTTAAAGGAACATAGCGAAGTAAGCGTGGCAATTTTAACCGTACCCAAAGAAGGTGCGCAATCCATCGCCGAGCGCTTGGCGGAATGCGGTATTCGCGGCATCTGGAACTTTGCGCCGGAAGATCTGGAAGAGCTGGATCATGTGATCGTCGAAAATATCCGTTTAACGGACAGTCTCTTAACCTTAAGTTATTATTTGACTGAAGAAGATCGCTAGTGAACATAAGAGTGGGCGGTGCCTGCTCTTATTTTTGTACAGAAATGAGTCGCCATGTTTTCCCATTTATCCATGACAATTGAAAGCGGACAGTTCCACCACTGGGAGAAAAAAGACGGCCTCTACGCTTTAGTCAATGGCGAAGAGGCCTTTTTTCTAAGGGACGGAGAACTTATAAAGGGAGACGAAAAAGCCTTTCTCCGTTTTATAGACGGCAACAGGGATTACGACAAGGTGGTGAAGATGGTGAAGGAGAGCGAGGATTTAAAGGATCTCGCACCTTACCTTTCTCTTCGTATTCTACGTCAGAGGCCCTGGGAGGCCATCGTCTCCTATATTTTATCGGCAAATAATAATCTTTTGCGCATCAGGCGGAGCGTCTTAGATCTTTCAAAGACCTACGGGACGTTCCTTGGAAGTGTAGACGAGCTTCGTGCCTATGCCCTTCCTGCGCCCCATGTCCTGGCAATGCGATCAAAGGAGGATCTCCGCGCCCTGGGCGCCGGGTATCGGGATCGCTATCTTATAGGGGCGGCGACCATGGTGGCGGAGGGCGATTTTGATCTGGAGGCGCCCTTTGCCATGGATTATGATGAGGCGAAGGAATATGTTATGAAGTTGCCCGGCGTGGGGCCCAAAGTGGCGGACTGCATTTTGCTCTTCGGCTACGGTAAAGCCGATGCCTTTCCCGTGGATACCTGGGTGGAAAAATCCATGGCACGCTTCGGCAGCTTTTCCTCCAGAAAGGCCATGAGCCGCTATGGCATGGAGCGCTTCGGCGACGATGCCGGTTATATTCAGCAACTGTTGTTTTTAAGTGAGCGAGAAAAGAGGAATTTATGATCGGTGTCATTGTTAATGGGGTGGCCATCGCCGTCTTGGCCGTGTTAGGTAAATTTATCGGGAATAGGATTCCCGTGCGAGTGCAGGATCAGGTTTTAATGGTGCTCCCTTTAACTCTTATGGTGATGGGAATCCAGATGGCCCTTAAGGCCGACGAATTTTTCGTCGTCATGATGTCTGTCGCCATCGGCTCAGGCATCGGCGCCGCCCTGGATATTGACGGCGCTTTAAGGCGTTTCGGCGACAGAGTCGATGCAAAAATTCGTGCCAAGGGAATAGATGACGGAGGCATGGGCCCCATGACCGCCGCCATCCAATCGTCGATACTATTTTGCGCCGGGCCTATGGCCATTGTCGGCGCGCTGGAAGCGGGAATAGGCCATAATCCGGAGACCTTTTTTATTAAGAGCGCCTTAGACGGCATGACCGCCCTGGTGTTTGCCTCTTCTATGGGAATCGGTGTCGCCCTTTCGGCAATCCCCACCTTTATCTACCAAGCTGTGTTGGTTTTAGCCTCCGGCGCCCTCGCACCCTTTATAAACGATGTGATCCTCACCGATCTCACCTCCATCGGAGGGATCACCATTCTCGCCATCGGCTTCAGCATTTTAAAGATCAAGGAGTTTCGCGTATCCAATATGCTCCCTTCCTTTATTGTAGTCTTTGCCGTTCGGGCTCTTATGACCCTTTGGATGTAATAAAAAAGCACGGTTTTCGCCGTGCTTTTTTATCTATATTCTTCCACCCATAGGGGACGCCCATCCCTTAAGCTATCCTGAATATCTAAGATGCGTTGGTTTTCGCTGCCCCTGAAGGCCAGTTTTAAATTTTTTTGCTCTTCGATAAAGGGCCCGTCCACGAGGACGTGGCATTTGGCGAGGAGCTTTTTTTTGTCGGGATCTTTAAGGATCTCCTCGAAGGTGTAGCCTGAATAGATCCACACGGGCTTGTCCACCTTTTTTTGAACCAGGTCTAAAACATCTGAAAGCCAGGTGTTTTCCATAGGTTCGCCCCCTAAGAGGGTAAGGCCCGCCACTTCCGGGCGATCTAAATAAGAAATGAGCTCTTCCGTGGTTTCCTCAGTCCAGAGATCACCGTAGTTCGAATCCTGGTAGATTTCGTTGAAGCAGTTTTTGCAGCCTCTGGAGCATCCCGTGACGAAGACGGACACGCGAATGCCCTTTCCGTTGGCTACATCTAAAGGTCGTATTTGTGCGTAGTGGCCGTACATATTAAATGTGGAGGACACGGGAGGTGATTTCTTTGGTTCTGCCTTCGTTCCAGAAATTTTCACCTAAATAGCCGCAGGTTCTTCGAATAACCGTGAGGGTGTTGCGATCGTGATTGCCGCATTGAGGGCATTCCCAGTCGCCGTGTTCGTTCACTTTAATCTCTCCGTCGTAGCCGCATTCCCCGCAGTAATCGGATTTCGTGTTAAATTCCGCATAGGAAATGTGGTCGTAGATATATTTCATCATGGTAAGAACGGCGTCGACATTTTGATTCATATTGGGAATCTCCACATAGCTGATGCAGCCGCCGGTGGAGATTTTTTGGAATTCGCTTTCGAAAGAGAACTTGTCGAAGACATTGATCTCTTCTCTTACATCCACGTGGTAGCTGTTGGTGTAATAACCCTTATCTGTAATGTCTTCGATTTCGCCGAAGGTGGCCTTGTCGATGGAGGCGAAGCGATTGGTCAAAGATTCCGCCGGCGTGCCGTAAAGGGCGAAGCCGAGACCCGTCTCTTCCTTCCAACGATCCACAGCATCCCGTAAGGTGTGCATCAGCTTCATGGCGAAGGCATGGCCTTCTTCTGTGGTGTGAGATGTACCGATGACGCATTTCGTCGCCTCGTAAATGCCGATGTAGCCGAGAGAAAGTGTGGAGTAGCCGTCTTCCAAATACTTCGTGATCTTTTCACCGGCACCTAAGCGGGCGATGGCGCCGTCTTGCCAGTGAATGGGGCTTACGTCGCTCGTCACATCTTTTAAGCGTTCGTAGCGAATTAAAAGTGCCTGTTTTACAAGCTCCAGACGTTTATTTAATAGATCGAAGTAAGCTTCTTCGTCGTGTCCTGCTAGAATACCGATTTGCGCCAGATTAATGCTCACCACACCCATATTAAAGCGGCCGTCGAACTTGTAATTTCCGTCCTCATCTTTCCAGGGCGAGAGGAAGGAGCGGCAGCCCATGGGGGCGAACACATTGCCTTCGTAGATTTCCTTCATTTTCTTTGCGGAAATATAATCCGGATACATGCGTCTGGCCGTACAGGTGGCGGCGAGGCGAGTAAGATAATAATAAGGGGAATCTTCGTGAATATTATGTTCGTCTAAGACGTAAACGAGTTTCGGGAAAGCCGGGGTGACGTTAATGCCCTGTTTGTTTTTAATCCCTTCGATGCGCTGTCTTAAAATTTCTTCTGTAATCAAAGATGCCTCGTAAGCGTATTCGTCTTCGGGATCGAAATACATAAAGAGGGTTACAAAAGGCGCCTGACCGTTGGTGGTCATAAGGGTGTTGATTTGGTATTGGATGGTTTGCACGCCGGATTTAATTTCCCGCTTCGTGCGTTTCCACGCCACCTTTTTCGCCATTTCGATATTCGCCTCTTCCATGCCGTAAATATCCAGCTGATCGGAAATGGAAGCTTCTAAGTATTTTTCGAAACTTCTGCGAACATAGGGCGCCAAAATACGGTCGATGCCGTTAATGGATTGGCCACCGAATTGGCCCGATGCCACTTGGGCGATGATTTGGGTGGTGATGGTGCATGCCGTTTGGAAGCTCTTCGGCGATTCGATCATCTTGCCGTTGACGACCGTACCGTTTGCGAGCATATCCTCTAAATTAATGAGGCAGCAGTTGAACATGGGCTGAATATAATAGTCCATGTCGTGGACGTGAATGGCACCGGAATCGTGGGCGGTAACGATATCGGTGGGGAGAATGCGGCGGCGGGCGATGTCTTTTGACACTTCCCCGGCGATCAGATCCCGCTGAGTGGATACGACGACGGCATTTTTATTGGAGTTTTCATCCATAATATCGGCGTCGGAATAATCCAAGAGCCCTTCGATGGAGCGGTCGGTGGAGTTGCTTTCTCTTTTAAAGGACTGTACGGAGCGGTAAGATTCGTAGGATTTTGCCGTGGCCACATTGTCTTTTTCAACGAGCTTTTCAAATACACGCTTTTCAACCTGTAAAACTGTAGAAGAAAGATCGCCTGTGGAAATTTCGTTTTCGATTTCCTCTGCGATTTCCTGTGCTTGGCCCTCAACCACATAACCTGTGGGCGAGTGCATGGCTTTTTCAATGGCGACGACGATCTTTTCGCTGTCGAATGTTACGGGGCGGCCGTCGCGCTTTATAATCATTACTGCTGCCATAATTCCTCCTTGTAAAATATAATCGAGCCTCTGGTGGGCTTAAAATCAAATAGAAAGACGGCGAGTCACCATCTTTTAAACTCTACTTAGTATACTACATATGGGTATCATTTTAAAGATTATTCGAAATATTTCCCATATGTTGTGTTTAAGAAAAAACACAGAAAACCGAAGAAAAGGCTAAGCTGCGGGGATAGAGACCGGGTAAATTCTTTTAATGTTTACAAAATTCAAATCTGTGGTATCATATAAATAGCGTTGGCACTCAACGAGAGCAAGTGCTAATAATTTTTAGGAGGTCTATTATGACGATTAAACCTTTAGGTGAAAGAGTTGTTATTCAAAAAATAGAAAAAGAAAATGTAACGGCCAGCGGCATCGTATTGCCCGATACGGCGAAAGAAGAATCCAATATAGCGGAAGTTATCGCCGTAAGCGAAGACTTAAAAAATTCCGAAGAAATTCAATGCGATGTAAAAGAAGGTGACCGCGTCATTTACAGTAAATACGCCGGCAATGAAGTGGAAATCGAAGGCGAAAGCGTCATCGTCATTAAATACCAAGATTTACTTGCTAAATTAGGATAAGTTAATAATAGAAACGAGGAGATAATATGGCAAAAGATATTAAATTCAGTGCAGATGCCAGAGAAGGTCTCATTGAAGGCATCAATAAATTAGCGGATACGGTTAAGGTAACCTTAGGCCCCAAGGGCAGAAACGTCGTATTGGATAAAGAATTCGGCGCGCCCTTAATTACAAACGACGGCGTAACCATTGCAAGAGAAGTGGAACTTGAAGATCGCTTCGAAAACATGGGTGCTCAGCTTGTAAAAGAAGTTGCGACAAAAACCAACGATGTGGCCGGCGACGGTACCACCACGGCGACCCTACTCGCTCAGGCGATTATTCGTGAAGGTGCTAAAAACTTAGCGGCAGGCGCAAACCCCATGGTGCTTCAAAAAGGCATTACCAAAGCGGTAGATGCAGTAGTAGAAGAACTTAAGAAATTCTCCGTTCCTGTAGACGACAGCGCCGCCATCGCCAATGTAGCGGCAATCTCTGCAGCCAACGAAACCATCGGCGAACTCATTGCAGAAGCCATGGAAAAAGTAGGTAAAGACGGCGTCATTACCGTAGAAGAATCCCGCTCCATGGGTACTCAATTAGATGTAGTGGAAGGTATGCAATTCGACCGCGGCTACCTGAGCCCCTACATGGTAACCGACGGGGAAAAACGCGTCGCCGAATTGGACGATCCCTATATTTTAATTACAGATAAGAAGATCAGCAATATTCAAGACATCCTACCTGTCTTGGAACAAGTGCTTCAAGAATCTCGCCCCGTCCTTTTAATCGCAGATGATATCGAAGGAGAAGCTTTGGCTACTCTCGTTGTGAACAAACTTCGCGGCACCTTAAATGTCGTTGCCGTTAAGGCTCCGGGCTATGGCGATCGCAGAAAAGACATGCTCCAAGATATCGCCACCTTAACCGGCGGTACGGTGATTACCGAAGATTTAGGTTACGATATTAAAGAAGCGACTGTGGACATGCTCGGCCGGGCACAAAAAGTTCGCGTAGAAAAAGATAAGAGCGTCATCGTAAGCGGTGCCGGCGAAAAAGCCGCCATCGACGACCGCGTCGCACAAATTCGCTCTCAAATCGAAGAGACCGACAGCGAATTCGATCGCGAAAAATTACAAGAACGCCTCGCCAAACTTTCCGGCGGCGTCGCCGTCATTCAAGTCGGTGCGGCAACGGAAGTTGAACTTAAAGAACGCAAGCTCCGCATCGAAGATGCCCTTGCAGCAACTCGTGCAGCCGTTGAAGAAGGCATTGTCCCCGGCGGCGGCGTGGTCCTCGTCGACTGCATCAAGCGCGTAGAAGCTCTCGCCGAAGAAGGCGAAGGCGACGAAAAAACCGGCATGACGATTATTCTTCGTGCATTGGAAGAACCTCTCCGTCAAATTGCGGAAAATGCAGGCGCCGAAGGCTCCGTTATCGTGGAACACGTCAAGCGAGAAGAAGCGGGCGTAGGTTATGATGCTTACAATGCCAAGTATGTGAATATGATTGAAGCGGGCATCGTAGACCCGACCAAGGTTACGAGAAGCGCCCTTCAAAACGCAGCCAGCGTGTCGGCCATGATTCTCACCACCGAAGCGGCTGTGGCCACCATTAAAGAAGATACACCGGATTTAGGTGCGGCAGCAGCAATGGGCGGCGGCATGGGCATGATGTAATCTGTTGATAAAAAAATCCTCCAACCCTTCCGGGCGGAGGATTTTTTATTGGAAAGATAAACAGAATAATCTCAGGGATAGGGCAGTGCATATAGAGTTCCTTCATCATAAGTGTTAAAATAAAAGACAGTATATAAATTAGAATGGAGAGCTAAATGAATAAAGATTACATGGTAAATGATATTAAAAATGAAATGAAAGCCTGTATCGATAATATGACGGAATTTAATATCTATGAGCGACGCCCGCGCCTTGAAAAGTGGATGGATCTCTTAGAGCTTCTCTACGATGTGGAGACAGAAACCGAGGGGGATGTAAAGGAGATGCCGTCCTCCTTTGATGCTGATGAAAATTACATCGGCAGAGTCCATCTTAAACTCGGCGGTGGTACCCTCGGGGAAGAGCGTGTGTTTATCCCGGAAAAAGTGCTGCGAATGCAAAATATCTCAGAGGGCGATGAAGTTCGTGCCACGGTCGTGAAGCAGATCTACAATAATAATCACTTAAAAAATATTTACAACTATGAGCTGTTAGAAAAAGCGACGCATACTGTGGAGACTGAACGCCGGGTGATCTCTTATGCGAGAGTCCTCTCCGACGGCGATTACCGCAGCCTTTACATCGAAGGCGAAGGGGAGGGCGGTACCATGCGCATCGAGTTAGGTGAGGGAACTCTCGGTAACTTAAATGTAGACGAAGGAGATATTGTGGACTACGCCTACTGGCAACGGGACCCTTCTGCGGGACGTGTCATTTGGATCCACAATATCGATGGTGAAAATGTACTCACACCATATGATAATTTAGATGAGGAACCGGAAGATCATCCCGAGCGTTTTTTAGAGAATGTGCAGCTCACGGTCTTCGGTAAAGGTGAGTCTGTTTCGGAGCACGTAAAAGCCATGATGGAAACGGGAGGCGATGTGATTCACATCGAAGATGTTTCGGATGATACCATCGAAAGCCGATTGGACGGTGCCGATCTCGTGCTTGTGTATTTAAACTCCGTACGTCCTTCGGAAGTGAAGCGTATTCGTGACGGCGTGCGCCGGCGGAACCAAGAGGTTCTCTTCACTCAAGATGACGACATCAACAACATTTTCTCGGCCATTCGAGATAAATTGGAAGACAGTTATTACTACGATCTCTAAACAGAAGGGAGCTCATTGTGAAACTATTTAACTCCATGACCCGAACGAAGGAAGAATTCTCTCCCATTGATGAGAATAAGGTGCGGATGTACAACTGCGGCCCGACGGTTTATAACTTTATCCACGTAGGAAACGCTCGTCCTCTCGTAGTATTTGACACCCTTCGCCGCTTTTTCATCTACAAGGGCTACGATGTAGATTTCGTCGTAAACTTTACAGATATTGACGACAAGCTGATCAATCGCGCCATTGAAGAAAAGACCACGGTAAAAGACATTGCGGAAAAATACATCGGTGAGTTTAAGCAAGATGCCAACGGCCTTAATCTCTACACTTACGAGACAAAAAATCCGAGAGCTACGGAATATATCGATGAAATCGAAAACTTTATTGCAGGACTTGTGGAAAAGGATGTGGCCTATCCTTTAAACGGCGATGTCTATTTCGATATTACGAAGGCGAAAGACTATGGGAAACTTTCCGGCAAAAACATCGACGAGCTTCAAAGCGGGGCGCGCATCGAAGTGAACAGCCAAAAGAAAAACCCCGGCGACTTCGTGCTCTGGAAGGGCAAGAAAGAAGGGGAGCCGTCATGGCCCTCTCCTTGGGGCGAAGGACGGCCGGGCTGGCATATCGAGTGCTCGGTTATGGCGAAGACCCTTCTCGGAGACACCATCGACATTCACTCCGGCGGGGAAGATTTACAGTTCCCCCACCACGAAAATGAGATCGCCCAATCGGAAACACTCACGGGAAAAACATTCGCCAATTACTGGCTCCACAACGGCATGATCACCGTGGACGGTACGAAGATGAGTAAATCTCTCGGCAACTTCTTTACTGTACGGGAAGTAGCAAAGGTATTCGATCTGGAAGTGCTTCGCTTCTTCCTTTTAAGCGCCCACTACAGAAGCCCGATCAACTACTCCTACGACGCCATGGAACAAACCAAGGCGGGGCTGGATCGTCTCTACGGCGTAAGAGATCACATGGAACAGCTTTTAGGAAGCGACATTCCTACAGGTCGCGACGAGGAACTTGACAAAAAGGTCCGGGAAGAAAAGCAGGAATTTGTAGACGCTATGGAAGACGACTTGAACACGGCAAGAGCCACGGGTAGTCTCTTCAGCTTGGCGCGGGACATTAACACCCACATCGCAGGAGGCGCTAAAAAGGACAGCCTCAAAGAAGCCTACGACGTGTTTATGGAACTGGCAGGAGTTCTCGGCATCTTAGGTCGTCGGGATGAAATGGACGCATCGGATATTGAAGCACTTCTTGAAGAACGTAAAGAAGCGCGGAAGAACAAAGATTTCGCAAGAGCCGATGCGATTCGCGACGAACTTGCCGATAGGGGTATCGCTATCGAAGACACGAGAGAGGGCACTTTGTGGAAAAAGATGTAAGAGAATATTTCTCCGCTCCTCTATGGACGGAAAGCGAGGCGAGGGGGCAAAATCCCCTCGTTCTTGCGTATATCGGAGACGGAGTCTACGAGGTCTTCGTAAGGAGTAAGGTCCTACACAGACGGGAGAAAGTCTCCCGCCTCCACAGAGCCTCGGCTAAACACGCCAAGGCGTCGGCTCAGGCGGAAATCGCTCTAAAGCTGGAGCCCCTTTTTACGGAAGAAGAGGCCGCCATCTTCAAGCGTGGGCGAAACACCCATCAAAAGACCATGGCGAAACACGCTTCCGTAGCGGATTATAGAAATGCCACGGGTTTTGAGTGTTTGATCGGCTATCTCTACACCTCCGGGCAATCGGAGCGTCTGCGCACGTATTTTACGGAAATAGAAAGGATTTGGGAGGATGAATGTTAAACTCATTGCCTACACCCCGGGGGCCGAGGCGACCATCGCAAAGGCTGCCAAGCTTTGCTACTCGCCGGTGGGCGTGGAGGAAATCGAAAAGAAATTAAACGATGAGGAAGTGGAGCGCTTCGTCTCCATGCTCGCCTCCATGGGTCATGATTCCCCCTTGGAACATGTGAGCTTCACCTTCGCCGTAGAAGGGGTAAGCCGGGTGCTCACCCATCAATTGGTGCGCCACCGTTTGGCCAGCTATTCCCAACAATCCCAGCGCTACGTGAAGCTGGATCAGTTTGACTACATCGTCCCCGAAGCCATTCGCGGCAATGAAGAAGCGGAAGCTGTCTTTTTAAAGAGCATGGAAGAAGCCAACGAAAGCTATCATAAGATTACCGACATCCTTCAAAAAAAGCATTACGAGGAATACATCGCCGAGGGGATGGATGAGAAAAAGGCTATGCGCCAAGCGGAAAAGCGCGCCATAGAAGATGCCCGCTACGTGCTTCCCAATGCGTGCGAGACGAAAATCGTCTTGACCATGAACGCCCGCAGTCTGCTCCATTTCTTTAATATGCGCCTCTGTCTGCGCGCCCAATGGGAAATTCGCGGCCTGGCTCTCGCCATGTTAAAAGAGGTTATGAACACGGCGCCTTCCCTCTTTAAAAAAGCGGGTCCCCCATGCGTTAACGGACCTTGCCCGGAAGGGGCTATGACCTGCGGAAAAATCCAAGAGGTACGCCGCTTTTACAAGGAGGAATTATGGACGAGACAGTAATCTTCGGTCGCAACCCCGTACTGGAAGCTTTAGACGATAAGGTAGACAAACTCTTTATTCAAAAGGGACTGAACGACGGCACGGTGAAAAAAATTCGCGGAAAAGCCAAGGCCATGGGCGTGGACGTTCGGGAGCGTGAAAAATCTCGATTAGATGAAATGGTCGACGGCAAAAACCACCAAGGGGTGGTAGCCTATGTTACGAACTTTACCTACTCCACACTGGAGGAGATGTTTCAGCGGGCAGAGGAGCGGGAGGAAGATCCCCTCATTATTCTTTTGGACAGCATCCAAGACCCTCACAATCTCGGCGCCATTATCCGCTCGGCGGTAGCCATGGGGGCCCACGGCGTGGTGATTCCCAAAAATCGCTCCGCCGAAGTCAACGGCACGGTGTATAAAACCTCGGCGGGAGCCGTGGATCATATGCTCGTCGCCAAGGTGACGAATATGAATCGAACCATTGAGGAACTTAAGGAAAAAAATGTGTGGGTTTACGGCGCCGATGCGGGAGAAGGAAGTCTTTACGATGCGGATCTCACAGGGCCTGTGGCCATCGTCGTCGGCAACGAAGGGAAGGGTATCGCCAAAAAGACGAAAGAACACGTGGACGCCCTTCTTTCCATTCCCATGCCGGGAAAATTCGAATCCTTAAATGCGTCGGTGGCGGCCTCGATCTTCCTCTACGAAATTGTAAGGCAGCGCCATGGCAAACAGACGAAAATATAAGCGCAAACAACCCTACCTCTTTGTCGACGGCTACAATGTGTTAAACGCCTGGCCCGTGTTTTACGACATGATCGACGACCGGCTGGAAGAGGCGCGGGAACTTCTCGCAGATATTTTGGAAGAATATGCCGCCACAGAACACGTCTTTGTGATCCTCGTCTACGATGCCTACCGCGTCAAAGGTCATAGCGGGAGCGTCATGAAGGGAAAGCATATGGATGTGGTCTTTACTCAGGAGACGGTAACGGCCGATCGCTACATTGAGAGCGAAATCGCCTCCATGGGTCGCATGGACGACGTGTCCGTAGCCACCAGTGATTTTGTGGAGCAGCAGATCATTATGTCCCGAGGCGGCAAGCGCATCAGCGCGAGGGAACTGGAAATCCTCGTGAAAAATGCCAAAGGGCGTACGCGGAAAACCGTCCGCAATATCCGTACGGATAAAATATTTTCCGCATCTCTCGGAGAAGCCGATAAAGAGAAATTAGAACGATTAAAAAAAGATTTGAGCTAGGAGGTATATGTGGATATAGCCGTGTTGCAGACACTCGCCATTCCCCTTATCGGAACGAGTTTAGGTGCCGGAAGTGTATTATTTTTTCACCACCGGATGAATAGAGAAGTAGAAAAAGGAATGAACGGCTTCGCCGCCGGTGTTATGGTGGCGGCGTCAATTTGGAGCCTGCTCATCCCCGCCATGGAAGAGTCTGTGGATTTAGGTAAACTCGCATTCTTACCTGCCGCCATCGGCTTTTGGATCGGCACCTTCTTTATGCTCGCCATCGACAAACTCGTTCCCCATTTACACGGCAACGAATCGGAAGGTATGGAAGGGGTGGAAGTAAAACGCTCCACCATGCTCTTTCTTGCCGTTACCATTCACAATATTCCCGAGGGTATGGCCCTCGGGGTGGTGATCGCAGGCTGGCTCAGTCATAATGTAACCATTTCGGCGGGGAGCGCACTGGCTCTCGCTGTGGGTCTCGCCATTCAAAACTTTCCCGAGGGAGCCATCGTCTCTCTCCCCATGCACGCGGCAGGTATCGGGCGTAAAAAAGCCTTCGGCTACGGCATCCTTTCAGGCGTCGTAGAGCCTGTGGCCTCTGTGGCCACCATGCTCCTTGCATCAAGAGTCATCCCCCTCCTTCCCTACTTTTAAGTTTTGCATCAGGGGTCATGATGTATGTAGTTGTGGAGGAACTCATTCCCGAAACGGCGAAGGGAGAGCACAGCAATGTGGGGGTTTTAACATTTGCATTGGGTTTTACCTTAATGATGATTTTAGACATAACATTGGGATAGAAAACGCGACGGCGTTTTCTTTTTCTTTTACCAAAAATTTTGCGCTTCAGCGAAATGAATGAAGAAAAAGAGATAAAATTGATCGTAAAATATGAAGATGACTAAAAATATAGAAAACAAAAAGCGCCAATCATTTATGAACTTTCCGTGAAAATACAAAAAAGCGAAAAATTATGTAGGAAAAGACTTGTTTTATTGCCTATAAGGGTGTACACTCGTCGTGAACGAGAGAGGAAGAAGGACTCCAAGATACCGATTTTTCGGGGGATTGGGCCTTCGGCGCGTAGTTATCTACGCGAGGAAGGAGGTACGTAATGAAAAAAATTGCTGCATTATTATTGTTTCTTTTATTGATTCCCAAAGGGATCTTCGCCGAGACATGGCCCGCCGAAGCCGTACATGTTTATATGGACGGATACAGTTTAAACCGAAAGGGCACTATCGAAACATTTGTGAAAGACAGCCGAACGTATATCTCCGTCCCTCTCCTCGAACAATTGGAAACTCTAAAAGTTTCCGTTGACGAAAATAATAAAACAATCGCCATTACCTCAGGTGATGAAACTGTCAACATGACAGTGGGTGAAAAAGAGTATAAAAAAGGCGACGAAACCATGGCTATGGACGTAGCGCCTTTCGAAGAGGAAGGCACTGTATACCTGCCCCTACGCTATGTAGCAGAACCCTTCGGAAAAGAAGTCCACTGGGGAAGCGATGCCCGCACCGTCGTCGTGGGAAGCTATTTAGACGATGCTCCCTCAAATGACGATATTCGCATCACTACAAAAGCGGGATATTCCTTTGAGATTCCCGAAGCGGATAAAAATCGCTACGTCATTGAAGACGACGGCGGAGAAGTACGCATTTACGACAAACAAAACTATCGCAAAACCGATCACATCGGACGCATCGGCACCATCGCCAAAGTAAAGGACCCTTCCTGCGCGGAATGCTCCATGATCTTACTCAAACCCCTTCCCGGCGGTTACTTGATCTTTACCTTTGCTGAAAATTCGGGCATCAGCCCCGATGCGGCGCCTGAACTGAAAGAAGCGTATGAAAACTCCAAACTGGAAATTAAAAATATTTTAAAAACCGTAAACACGCTGGAACGCGTTTCTCTGAAATAAAAAAGACCTGCTTCGTAATAGAAGCAGGTTTTTTCGCGTTATTTTTAAAAGAAGTTTCGAATTTCTTTCAGCAAAGCGTCGTTCGATTGTTCGTCCAGGATGCAGAATCTGAAGAAGCGGGAATCTAAATTCCGAAAGCTTGCACAGTCGCGAATAATGAGTTTTTTCTCCATGAGCGCATCCCGCAGTTCTTTTGCCGTATGGGAGCGGTCTTTGATCTTCACGAGGACGAAGTTGCCGTAGGAGGGGAAGACTTTAAGGGAGTCGATGGCCTCCAGACCTGCGCAGAGTTTTTCCTTCTCCTCCTGAACCAGATGGTAGGTTTTGGCGCGGTAGTTTTCGTCTGAGAACATGATGCGGCCCATGATTTCTGCCGCCACGTTGATCCCCCACATGGAGAGGGTTTCCGAGAGGGCGTTCTTTACATCGCCGTTGCCCGTCAGACCGTAACCCAATCGAATGCCCGGCGTGGCGAAGAATTTGCTCGTGCCCCGCACGACGAAGAGATCCTCTCTTTGGGTAGCGAGGGCGGCTGCAGAATAGACACTGCGATCGGTAAATTCGATATAGGTTTCGTCTACGAGCATATGGACGTCGGTTTCGTCTAAGATCCGCTCGATGTCCACCCGGGTCAAAATGGATCCCGTAGGATTGTTGGGATTGGTGAGGACGTAGAGATCGATAGATTCTTCTCGGATCATGCGGATCACCTCGTCCACGTCGATTTTAAAATTGGCGTGGTAATCGAGATTGTACTCCGCGATGTGGGCGTGGGTTTTATCCAACTCACGCTCGTATTCGCTATAGCAGGGGCTGTTTAACAGGGCGCGCTTCGGATGTAAGTAGGCGATATAGGCCTGAATTAATTGGGATGTGCCGCTTCCCAGGAGAACATCTTCCGGGGAGACGTGAACGTAACGGCCGATGGCTTCTCGCAGTTTCCGGTATTCGGGATCCGGGTAGCGGGAGAGGGCGGTTAAGTGGTCTTTGAAGTAGTTCAGGGCCTTCGGAGAAGGGCCCAAGGGATTTATATTGGAAGAAAAATCGCGAATCTCGTCGGCTCGCCATTGATATCTGGTTTCTAAATCGTAAAGATCGGCTCCGTGGGAATGTTTTTTCATAGGACCTCCTTTTCTACGCTATGATATAATGACGCCAATAAAAAGACAATATGGAGGTGTTTATGTTTAATTTCAGAAACGACTATCACGACCTTTGCCATCCCGAGGTTTTAGAGAAACTGATGGAAGTACAGGGGGAAAATAACATAGGCTATGGATTCGATCCTCATACGGAACGGGCGGCGAAACTTATCGGAGAGGCCTTGGGGAAGGATTATCCCGTGCATTTCGTGCCCGGAGGAACGGCTGCCAATACCCTCGCCATCGGCTTTCGCCTCTTGCCTCACGAGGCGGTGTTCTCGGCGGATTCCGGCCATATTGTCGCCGACGAGGTGGGGGCGGTGGAAAGCGGGGGCCATAAAATTATTACCGTGCCCACAGAAAGCGGAAAATTCGATCCCGAGGTGTTAAACGATCATCTGGAAAGTTTCGGCAGTTTCCACAATGTGCTTCCGGGGATGATTTACCTTTCAAACGCCACGGAAACCGGGCGGGTCTACACGAAATGCGAACTGGCCGCCATTCGGGAAGTGGCCGATCGCCACGAACTTCTCGTTTACATCGACGGAGCCCGCATGGGCAGTGCCCTTATGAGCGAAGCGAGCGATTTAACTCTGGCCGATTATCCCGAATTTGCCGATATTTTTTCCATCGGCGGCACGAAAAATGGCGCCCTCTTCGGCGAAGCTCTCGTGTTTTCAAATGTGCAACTTGCCGATGAGTTTATCTATTACCAAAAACAGCAGTCCCTCCTTCTCGCCAAGGGCTTTCTCTTAGGTGCGCAATTTGAAGCGCTCTTCGAAGAGGATCTTTATTTCCGCATCGCGCAACAAGCCAACGACATGGCGAAAAAACTTTACGAAGGCTTGGATGGAATCGGCTACACCCCTATTTACCCCATGGAAAGCAATCAGCTTTTCGTAGAGGTGGAGAGGGAGAAGGTGGAGCCTTTACAGGAAGCCGGGCAATTTGAAATTGCAGGAGAAGGGGAAAAGACCTTGGTGCGTTTTGTGACTACTTACGAAACGAAAGACGAGGAAATCGAGGAACTCCTTTCGGTCTTACAGAAATAGATGGGAAAAATTTTAATTCATAGTAAAATAGTTTGACAAGATCACTTTAGCATGATATTCTTTAAAAAAGTTAAAAAGAAAAGAGCATGATGATGATTAGAAATTTACAAAACATGTCCATTTGCGCATGTTGCTGTACTTGTTGTACGGCTTATTTGCCTGCGCAAATGTTTTGTATGCGGCGACCGGAATAGGCGTCGATCTGATCATTTGAGAGGCGGGCGAAAGCTCGCTTTTTTTGTTGTCTGAAAGGAGTTGTCATGAACCGGGCATTTATGCTTGAAATGCTTCCCCATTATGTGGAGGCTGCCAAGCTGACGGTGCGGATCGGCCTTATAGGTGTGGCGGGTTCCCTTATTATCGGCCTTATCCTCGCCTTTATCCGAGTCGAAAAAGTTCCCGTCTTAAACGGTATTGCAAAAGGCTATATCGAGCTTTCGAGAAATACGCCGCTTTTGATTCAATTGTTTTTTCTCTACTTCGGGCTGCCGAAAATCGGCCTTGTCTTATCTTCGGAAGCCTGCGCCATTACAGGTCTCATCTTTTTAGGGGCGAGTTATATGGCGGAATCTTTCCGTTCGGGCCTGGAGGCTGTCTCCAAGGGGCAAATCGAGGCGGCGAAGAGCATCGGGCTCAGTAAATCCGCCATGCTCCGTCACGTGATTCTGCCACAGGCCATGGCCATCGCCGTTCCCTCTATCGGGGCGAACATGATTTTCCTCTTAAAAGAAACCTCCGTGTTCAGTGCCGTGGCTCTCGCCGATTTAATGTATGTGGCGAAAGATTTAATCGGTATTTATTACGAAACCGACGAGGCGCTCCTCCTTTTAGTTTTGAGCTATTTGGTAATCCTCGTCCCCGTCGCCGTTTTCTTCTCCCTACTGGAAAGGAGGTTACGCCATGGCATCGGGCGCAGCGCTCTTAGCGAATCCTAATACATGGACCCGGCTTTTAGGCGGCCTTTGGGTCACCATCCTCGTGTCCATTCTCTCCGTCGCTCTTTCTATCGTTTTCGGCTTGATCTTCGGCTGGATCATGACGAAAGAATCGAAGATTATTCGAGCCGTCAGCAAGCTTTATCTGGAATTTATGCGGCTTATGCCCCAGCTCGTGCTCCTCTTTATCGTGTACTTCGGCCTGGCGAAAGCGCTTAATGTTCACATCTCCGGCTTTCACGCGGCGATCATCGTCTTTACTCTCTGGGGCACGGCGGAAATGGGGGATCTGGTGCGAGGCGCCATTTCCTCTATTCCGAAACATCAATACGAGGCGGCGGCCTCCATCGGCCTTACGCGGCTTCAGACTATGGGCTATATTATTTTGCCCCAAGCCCTTCGCCGATTGATTCCTCAAGCAATGAATCTGGTAACCCGTATGATCAAGACTACTTCCCTTATCGCCTTAATCGGCGTCATCGAAGTGATTAAAACCGGCCAGCAAATCATCGAAGCTACGCGGCTCGAGATTCCCACGGCTGCTCTTTGGATCTACGGCGTGATCTTTATTCTCTACTTTATTATCTGCTATCCTCTATCGACACTGGCGGGTAAACTGGAACAAAAATGGAAGGAGGCATAATGGCTATTTTAGAAGTAAACGCCATTACGAAGCGCTACGGCGATTTGGAAATCATGAACGATTTTTCCCTGGAAGTGGAAAAGGGCGAGGTCCTCGCCATTCTGGGCCCCTCGGGTTGCGGGAAGAGTACGCTTCTTCGCTGTATTAACGGTCTGGAGCGCATTAGCGGCGGCGATATTTTCCTAAACGAGGAAAGCGTCGTAAAGAGCGAAAAAGAAATGCCCGATGTGCGCAAAAAAATCGGCATGGTCTTTCAATCCTACGAACTTTTCGGCCATATGAATGTATTGGACAATCTTACCCTAGGCCCCATTAAGGCCAAGGGGGAAGATAAAAAGCAGGCGGAAGAAAGAGCACTCGCTCTTTTAGAGCGGGTGGGCCTCGGCGACAAGGCGAAAAGCTACCCTGCCAATCTCTCCGGAGGGCAGCAACAGCGGGTGGCCATCTTGCGCGCCATGCTTATGGATCCCGAAATCTACCTCTTCGACGAGGTAACCGCCGCCCTGGACCCCGAGATGGTACAGGAAGTCCTCGCCCTCGTAGGGGAACTGGTGGAAGAAGGAAAGACCATGCTCATCGTCACCCACGAAATGGAATTTGCCCGGCAAGTAGCCGATCGCATTCTCTTTTTAGAAGGCGGCGCCATCGTAGAAGATTCCGATCCGGAAACATTCTTCGAACATCCGAAGACGGAACGGGCCCGTCAATTTTTAGAAGGTTTTCATTATCATTAAAGGAGGAATACAATGAAAAAACTATCTGCACTATTACTCATCGCTCTCTTGGCCTTCGGTCTCGTAGGCTGCGGAAGCGTAAAGGAAGAAGGACAGGAAACGGCGGCGGATACGGGCAAGACCCGCACCATCGACGAAATTAAAAAGTCCGGCGAAATTACCATCGGCGTCTTCGGCGACAAAAAGCCCTTCGGCTATGTAGACGATCAAGGAAACTTCCAAGGCTATGACATCGCCCTCGGCGATCGCATTGCAGAAGAACTGGGTGTCAAAGTAAACTACGTGCCCGTGGAAGCGGCGAGCCGCGTTGAATATTTAAACGCCAATAAAATCGACTTGCTTCTCGCAAACTTCACGGTTACCGACGAGCGCAAAGAGCAAGTGGACTTTGCCCTCCCCTATATGAAAGTCTCCCTTGGCATTGTATCGCCTGAAGGCGAGATCACCGATGTGGCCCAACTTAAAGACAAGACCCTGATCGTAAGTAAAGGCACCACCGCCGACACTTACTTTACGAAGGAACATCCCGAAGTGAAGCTGCAAAAATACGATCAATATGCCGAAGCCTACAGTGCTCTCTTAGACGCCAGAGGAGATGCCATGAGTACGGATAATACGGAAGTTCTGGCGTGGGCCGTTGAAAACCCGGGCTTCGATGTAGGCGTTCAAAGCTTAGGCGATGTGGACTATATCGCCCCTGCCGTTAAAAAAGGAAATGGAGAAATGCTCGATTTCGTCAACGAGTTAATCGAAAAACTTTACGGCGAAGGATTCTTCACCAAGGCTTACGAAGAAACATTGGCACCCACTTATGGAGATTCCGCCAAACCGGAAGATATGGTCGTAGAATCGAAACCTGAAGGCTATTTGGAATAAAAAAAGCGAGCCGCGAAGGCTCGTTTTTTATTGCAGAAAATAAATTATTATAAGGTTCGGCGTCCGTCGATCTTCGAAAAAAAGGTATTGTCCGGGGCTTCTTTAAAGCCTAAATCGTAGCCCATGCGTTGCATTTCATTGAGCTTAAAGATCATCAGGTTCACGTCTACGGAAAAGGCCTTTGCCATTTCGGGATAGGAGTAGCCCGCCCGCGCCATTTGATAGACCTGCTCCTCGTCCAAAAGATAATGAGTGCAAAAAATATTCGCCTCCAATTCCCGCTCGTCGGTTAAATGAAAGAGAGTGTATTCCACGAGTTCCTCGTCTTTTGCGAAATCACGATGGAACAGATGGTGGCCCAGTTCGTGGGCGAATACCATGCGCTGAACGGCCTCGTCTACGGAGTCGTTATAAAAGACGAAGGGGTTTCTTAAAATTACCTTGTACATGCCCAAAAGGCGGGTGCTCGTATTCATGGGAATTAAGGTAACGCCCTCTCCCTCGAGAGCCTTTTTCGGATCGGGGCCGTGGCGTCTTCGAATACGCAGAGCCTCACGATAGAGGCGTTCGTAGCGGGACATTTTATTCATCGCCCTTACCGCCCTTAGGGGCGTATTTTTTATTTTCAAGCTTGGCCCGGAAATAGGCTTCTTGGATCGCCTCAAACACCGCCTGCTTGTCCTCTTCGGCCAATCGGCCGCCGGCGAAAAGGCCGATCACCCCTTCTACCAATTCCTCCGCATCCTTGGCACCTTGATTGCCGTAGCGCTCCCGGGCGTGGAGCACGAAGGCGTCTTCGTCGGTCAGTAAATAGGCCTTGGGCACGTGGAAAAGCTCGGCGAGTTTGTCGTAAATTTCTTCGTAACGGGGGCGAAGACCGCCGGTTTCGTAATTGGATATGGTCCTCAACGAAACGTTCAGGGCATCCGCCAGTTCCTGCTGCGTCATCTTTTTTTCCTTACGCAGGGATTTTATTTTTTCTCCGAATGTCATGGTCACCTCAAACACGCAACTGAATTGCGCAAAAACAAAAAAACATATCTTGATATACGCAATCTAATTGCGTAAAATAAGGTTAAATAAGAATTCTAATTGCGTAAATCATAATTTGAATTGCGCCTTTTGTCAAGAAAGGTTGGCCTATGGAACGGGTAATATTACATTCTGACATGAACAGCTGCTACGCCTCCATCGAGATTCAAAAAAATCCGGCCCTCCGCGGCAAGCCTGTGGTGGTCGGAGGAAATGAAGAAGATCGCCACGGCATTGTCCTCGCAAAAAGTCAGGAGGCGAAGGCTTACAATATTCAAACCGGAGAGCCCCTTTGGGAGGCCCACAGGAAGTGCCCGAATCTTATCGTCGTACCCCCTCATTACGACGACTATTTGGATTTTTCCCGGCGGGCGCGAAAAATTTATTACGATTACACAAATCAGGTGGAGCCTTTCGGTCTCGACGAATGTTGGCTCGATGTCACCGGCTCTGCCCATCTCTTCGGAAGCGGAGAAACCATCGCCCATACTATCAAAGAGAGGATTAAAAGGGAGCTGGGGATTACGGTCTCCGTCGGCGTCAGCTTTACGAAGACTTTTGCGAAACTGGGAAGCGATATGAAAAAGCCCGACGCCGTAACGGTAATTCCGAAGGAGCGCTACCGCAGCATCGTCTATCCCCTGCCTGTGGAGAGTATGATCGGCATTGGACGGAAGACGAAGGAAAAGCTCAACCGCATCGGCATTATCACTTTGGGGGATTTGGCGCGCACAGATCCCATGCTTCTCAGGAAGCGGCTCGGCATCGTCGGGGTGAAGCTCTGGCAAAAGGTGCGAGGCCTAGATGAAGATCCCGTGGCCGATTACGATTACAGGCCGGAGATCAAAACCGTGGGCAACGGCATCACCTTGCGGGAAGATCTTTTAAACGACGTGGAAGTGCGGCGAATATTGCAAATTCTTTCATTAAAAGTATCTCGCCGACTTCGGGAATACGGGCTGGAGGCGGAGGGAATCGACCTCCATTTAAAAGATTCCCATTTCGTGGGCCATAGCTTTCAAACGACTCTTCCCCATGGCGGGCAGACTTCTTTTCTGCTTCGAGACGGCGCCTTCGATCTCTATCGCTCCCGCTACGACGCTCGCCTTCCCGTTCGCGCCATTACGCTGCGCGCTATTCGCCTCGTGCCGGAGAAGCAGGCTATTCAGAGGGATATGTTTTCCGATTATGAAAAGCGGAAAAAAGAAGAATCACTGGATAAAGCTCTTCACGGAATCAAGGCGCGCTACGGCGACGCCGCCGTCACTTTTCTCGGACTACTGGAAGATACGAAAATGCCCTATCTTACTACCGACATCGTCACCTTGCCCAACGGGCGTCAATGTTAGGGAGAAAGATATTTCTTTAACAAAAAATAAATGAAATATATTGAATTGATTGTGATAGTCCGCTAAAATAGAAGCATGGTGGGATGAAAGGAGGATGCTCATGAAAAAGTCGCCTTACACGGGCCTGGCCTTGATTACGCAAGTGGGACTCAATGTGTTGATTCCTATTTTGGGCTGTATGTTATTCGGTCTCTGGCTCGAAAAGAAGCTTGGAACAGACGGCATTCTCCTCCTTATCTTTACTTTAATCGGCATCGCCGCCGGCATCGGCAATATTCTTCGACTCGGAAAAAAACTATGAGGGATCGATTTACTAACGAATACATTGCCATCGCCTTCGGTGTGATGCTCTTCGTCTCGGGGATGATGATTTTGCTTGTGAAGAACTGGAAGCCCTATGTAGGGGGATGGATCTTCGGCTGTCTCATCGCCATGGCGATGTTCAAACTAATGTTTTTCACGTTCTCTCGAGCGGTGGAGAAGACGGAAAGAGGTGCATCGATATTTGTCAGCGCGCACTATCTTTTACGTCTGACTCTCTACGCCGTCGTCCTCGCCGTTTCGGCGAAGGCGGAGTATTTAAGCTTGGCGACGACCTTCTTCGGTCTGTTGACCATGAAATACGTGATCTTAATTAGGAACATGTTCGACTATCTTCGCAGTAAGAAAGGAGGGCGCTTTTGAAACGTGGCATTGTCTTCCATGCGGGGGGACAGGAAATCTGGCTTCACGAATCGCTGTTTACGACTTTTGTCATCGTCGTAGTGCTTACGATTCTGAGCCTGTATATTCACTCGAAAATAAAAAAGGCCGATATCCACGATAAGCCTACGGGTATCTTACACATTGTGGAAATCGCCGTCGACGCCATTAACGGGCTTACGACCCAAACCATGGGCAAGCATAATCTAGGTTTTGCGCCTTATATGCTCACCTTGGCCGCCTTTTTATTTTGCGCAAATTTATCCGGCCTCTTAGGCTTTGTGCCGCCGACGAGCGATTACAATGTAACTTTGGCCCTTGCGCTCATAACTTTTGTCATGATCCATTTTTTCTCGGTGAAGACAAAGGGGATCGGCGGTTATTTCAAACAGTACGCCGAGCCCATCGCCATTTTAACGCCGATCAATATTTTAGGAGAACTGGCCAATCCGATCTCTCTGAGTTTCCGTTTATTCGGTAATATTCTAAGTGGCGTGTTGATTATGAGCTTGGTCTACCAAGGCCTGGGCCTGGTATCCCAATTTTTAATCCCCGTCGTCGCATGGCCCCTACATGGTTATTTCGACGTATTCAGCGGATTATTGCAAACCTTCATTTTCATCATGTTGTCGATGACTTATATCAACTCCAACATGGCAGATCCTGAAGAGATTGCCGCACGCAACGCGGCGAAGCGGTCGTAAAATATAAATAAAACAGCATAGGGAGGAAATAGTATGCAAATCACAAGTGAAGCGTTTATTTTAGGTTGTTCCGCCATCGGCGCGGGCTTAGCAGTTATTGCAGGTATCGGCCCCGGTATCGGTCAAGGTTATGCGGCAGGTCAAGCGGCATCAGCTGTAGGTCGTCAACCGGAAGCGAAGGGCGACATCGTTCAAACCATGTTGCTCGGTCAAGCCGTCGCCGAGACCACCGGTATTTACGGTCTCGTTATCGCCATTATCTTATTATTTGTAAAACCCTTATTAGGATAAGATCGGGAAACAGAACCACACGAAAGGAGTTGTCCCTATGGAAATTTTTGTCGTGCCGGATCTATGGAATGTCTTGGCACAATGGGGCGCCACCCTCATCCTGTTTCTCGTCATTCGCCATTTCGTCTATCAACCGATGAACGACTTTTTGGCGAAGCGGCAAGCGTCCATCGCCTCTGAAATCGAGGAAGCACAAGCAGAACGCGTGGAAGCGGAACGCTTAAAGTCCGATTATGAACAAAAATTGAGAGACGCCAAAGAAGAAGGTGCCGAGATCATCGAAAAATCCCGGGAACGTGGCCGCGAACTGGAAAAGTCCGCCTCGGAAGAAGCCCGGGCCCGTGCGGAAGCCATGATCGAAAAGGCCAAGGCCGATATCGAACGGGAAAAGGCGAAGGCGCGCCAAGATGTACAAAATGAAACATCGGATCTCGCCGTCATGATCGCCGAAAAACTTTTAAACGACACCATCGATGAAAAGCACCACGACGAACTGATCAATGGCCTGATCCAAGATATGGAGAAGCGCCATGTTTGATGAAGCGATTACCAAATACAGTGTCGCCCTCTATGAAGTGGCATTGGAACAAGATGATTTTATGCTCGACGATTTGGATACGATTCGCGCAGCATACGAAAACAACGATTTAAAGTTGGCTCTTATGCATCCGCGCATCGGCAATGAAAAAAAGCGCGAAATCATCGAAGGTATTTTCGCTAAAGATATTCCGGCGACCCTTTTAAACTTTCTCTTTGTCCTTTCGGACAATAAGAGGAGCCATCTCGTCGCCGATATTTTAAATGCCTATGAAGATCTGTGCTACGAGGAGAGAAATATCGAGCGTATCCTCGTGTTAACGCCCTTTGAACTTTCAGAGGACAGACTCCGCGCCATAGGGGATGCCTATAAAGGCGCCCGGGGCGGAGATGTGGAAGTGCGTCAGAGAATCGATAAGAGCCTGATCGGCGGGGTTAAACTCGTCACCGATCACGGCGTCATCGACCGCTCGATTCATAGACAGCTTAACGATCTTAAGCGAGCCCTTAAACACAATGCATAGAGAGGTGAGATATGAATCTGAGATCAAAAGAGATCAGCTCCGTTATTCGGGAGCAGATCAAAAATTATAATGTAGATTTGGTCATGGAAGATGTGGGCACCGTCATCGAAGTCGGAGACGGCATCGCCCGTATTTTCGGACTGGAAAATGCAAAGGCCGGCGAACTGATCGAATTCCCCGGAGAAATCTACGGCATGGTACAAAACCTTGAAGTAGGTAATGTGGGCGTCGTCTTATTAGGTGATGCCGATATTAAAGAAGGGGACGAAGTTAAGGCAACGGGTAAAGTAGTGCAAGTTCCCGTCGGCGAAGGCCTTCTGGGACGGGTCGTCAACGCATTGGGCGCACCTATCGACGGCAAAGGGGATTACCCTTATGAAAAGACCATGCCCATCGAAAAAATCGCCCCCGGCGTTATTACGAGAGAATCGGTTAACGTGCCCCTTCAAACGGGAACCAAGGCCATCGATGCTTTATTCCCCATCGGTCGGGGTCAACGGGAGCTGATTATCGGCGACCGCCAAACCGGTAAAACCGCCATCGCCATCGACGCCATTATCAATCAAAAAGATACGGACGTCATTTGTATTTACGTGGCCATCGGCCAAAAGACCTCGACGGTGGCGCAAATCGTCGACACCTTAGAACAACACGACGCCATGGATCACACCATCGTCGTAGCGGCGACGGCGGCGGAACTTTCGCCTATTCAATACATCGCCCCTTACGCCGGCGTTACCATGGCGGAAGAATTTATGGCACAGGGTAAAGACGTGCTCATCGTCTACGACGACTTATCCAAGCACGCCGTAGCTTACAGAACCATGAGTCTTCTTTTACGTCGTCCGCCGGGACGCGAAGCTTTCCCCGGCGACGTATTCTATCTGCACTCGAGACTTCTCGAGCGCGCGGCCCGCATGAGCAAGGAATACGGCGGCGGATCCATTACGGCTCTGCCCATTATCGAAACACAGGCAGGGGACATTTCCGCCTATATTCCCACCAATGTCATCTCCATTACCGACGGGCAAATCTTCTTGGAAACGGATATGTTCTTTGCAGGGCAACGTCCGGCGATCAACACCGGTCTTTCCGTATCCCGTGTCGGCGGCGCGGCACAAACAAAAGCCATCAAGAAAATTTCAAGTTCTATGAAATTGGACTTGGCACAGTACCGCGACCTGGCATCTTTCGCCCAATTCGGCTCGGAGCTGGATAAAGAAACCCGCCGCACATTGGCCCAAGGGGAACGGATGATGCATGTTCTGCGTCAGCCCCAATACCAACCTATGAAGCTCGAACATCAGGTGCTCGTGCTCTATGCGGTAACCAAGGGCTATATGCTCGATGTAGACGTGGAAAAAGTTTCCGAATTTGAAGAAGAATACATCCTCTTTGTGGAAAACAATTATCCCCACATCGTGGAACAGTTGGAAAAAGAAAAAGATTTAACGCCGGAGATTGAAGAGGCCATCAAGGAAAGTCTCGTCGAATTTAAGAAGACGAAATAGGAGGTTTTCCAATGGCATCTACCAGAGAGATCAAACGGCGTATACGCGGGATCAATAATATTTTACAGATAACGAAAGCCATGGAAATGGTGTCGACGGCGAAACTCCGCCGGGCGCGGGTTCGCCTCGAAAAGACCAGACCCTATTTTCAAACCGTGGTAGACGATATCCAAAACATTCTCGCCATTGTAGGCGACGGCCATCCCCTCTTGAAAAAACGAGAGGAAGAGACGGCGCTTTACATCGTTATCACATCGGACAAAGGCTTGGCGGGGGGATACAATGCCAATATTCAGCGCTTGGCTGAAAAAACCATGGCAGATGCTTCCTCAAATTCCAAGTTGATGGTCGTAGGTATAAAGGCGCGAGATTATTTTGAACGCAGAGATTACGATATTGCAGGCGCCTATATAGGTCTGAGTGACGAGCCGACTTATCACGATGCGAGAAGCTTAGCCTCAAAAGCTGTGGAACTTTACAGAAGCGGCGAAGTAGATTCCATCCGCATGATCTATACGGAATTTGAATCGACCATCAGCTATAAGCCGAAAGTCTTACAGCTTCTCCCTTCGGAAGATTTAAAAGCCAAAGAGGGAAGGGTAGTAAAAGACAGCATCGAATTTGAGCCGTCTCCCGAATCCGTATTGGATTATCTCATTCCCATGTATGTGGAAACGGCTATTTTCGGCGCTCTCATCGAGGCGGCGGCATCGGAACAAGGTTCCCGTCGCATGTCCATGGAAAACGCATCGGACAATGCCTACGATATGATCGACGATCTTGAAACGAACTATAACCGCGCAAGACAAGCAGCGATTACCAGCGAAATCACCGAAATCGTCTCAGCTGCGGACGCAGTACAATAGGAAGAAGGTCTGTATGCAAGAGAATTTAGGAAAAATCTGCCAGGTCATCGGACCGGTGGTGGATATAGAATTTGACCCGGAACGCTTACCGAGTCTTTTAAGCGCCATTACCATTCAAAATGGCGACGAACAACTAACGGTGGAAGTGGCTCAGCATATCGGCGACGATGTGGTGCGCTGCATCGCCCTGGGCGCCACCGACGGTTTAAGAAGGGGCATGGAAGCCCTGGATACCGGCGGCGCCATTTCCGTTCCCGTAGGGAAAGCGACCCTCGGGAGAATGTTTAATGTTTTAGGTGAGCCCATCGACAGCAAACCCGTTCCCTCCGATGCGGAACACATGCCCATTCACAGAAAAGCTCCCACATTCGACGAGCAAGATACGGGCAATGAAGTTTACGAAACGGGGATCAAGGTCATCGACCTCTTATGTCCCTACGCCAAGGGCGGGAAGATCGGCCTCTTCGGCGGCGCCGGCGTCGGTAAGACCGTCTTGATTCAAGAGCTGATCCACAACATCGCCCAGGAACACGGCGGCATCTCTGTCTTTACAGGCGTCGGAGAACGTACCCGCGAAGGGAACGACCTTTACTACGAAATGATCGAATCCGGCGTTATCGACAAGACCGCCCTCGTGTTCGGTCAAATGAACGAGCCGCCGGGAAGCCGGATGCGCGTGGCCTTGACGGGCCTTACCATGGCGGAATACTTTAGAGACGAAGCGGGGCAGGACGTGCTCCTCTTTATCGACAATATCTACCGCTTTACCCAAGCGGGCAGTGAGGTATCGGCCCTCCTCGGCCGTATGCCTTCGGCGGTAGGTTACCAGCCCACCTTGGCTACGGAAATGGGCGCCCTTCAAGAGCGCATCACTTCGACGAAAAAAGGATCCATCACATCGGTACAAGCGGTTTACGTGCCTGCCGACGACTTAACCGACCCGGCACCGGCCACAACCTTTAACCACTTGGACGCTACCACCGTCTTGTCTCGTGACATTGCGAGTATGGGTATTTATCCGGCGGTAGACCCCTTGGATTCCACCAGTCGAATCTTAGACCCGAATGTGGTTGGGGAAGAGCACTATGAAACGGCACGTCGCGTGCAGGAAGTATTGCAAGAATACAAAGATCTTCAAGATATTATCGCCGTATTAGGCCTTGAAGAACTTTCCGAAGAACAGCGTACCACCGTCGCCCGCGCCCGTAAGATTCAACGTTTCCTTTCCCAACCCTTCAGCGTCGCCAGCCAATTTACAGGCATCGACGGCAAGTACGTGCCCATCGAGGACACGGTAAAGGGCTTTAAGGAAATTTTAGACGGCGCATATGACGAACTTCCCGAATCAGCCTTCTTATTTGCAGGCTCCATCGAAGATGTTATAGCAAAAGCTGAGAAGATGGAAAGTGAAGAAGGAGATAAGGCATGATCGATTTGCGCCTCGTAACACCCTATGCGGACGGTTTCGAGCGAAGAGTCGATAAAATTATCGTCCGCGGAATTATGGGGGATATGATGCTTATGAAAGGCACCGCCCCCATCGTCACCCCTCTGGCTTACGACGCTGTCCGCGTCTTCGAAAACGGAGAAGAGAAAAAAGCCGTCGTCCACGGCGGTTACGTCTCCATGAAAGATGATGTCTGCACCATCGCCACTACCGCCTTCGAGTGGACCGACGACATCGATCGGGAGCGCGCCGAAGCGGCCAAGAAGCGAGCGGAGGAAGAATTAAAAGCGGCGGAAAGCAAGGAAAGAATCAAAGAGACGCAACTCGCTCTTTATCGCGCCTTGGCCCGTTTGCGACACGGAAGACGTCGCTAAAGGAGAACACGTTTATGCACTGACCCCCAAAAGTTGGACTTAAAAACCAACTTAAGGAGGTCAGTTTTTTAATGGCAAAATATCAAACCGAGTTTAAAATTAAAGTAGTAAAAG
>QWCK01003590.1_pt1 | contig 40066 bp, 41 predicted proteins | sample 1972571 | NCBI WGS metagenome assembly QWCK01 (sample SAMN09866710, study PRJNA288562) | Human gut metagenome isolate term2_stool, whole genome shotgun sequencing... | isolation source: gut | host: Homo sapiens | place: USA: California | reverse complement strand
GATTTTTTCTGTCGTAAGTTTGTCGTAAGTTTCGTAAGTTTCTTTTGATGAATCGCTATTTTCTGCCTTTTCTAAGCCTATTGGCTTCATTGTTGGGAACAAGATTACGTCTCTTATGGATGTTTCACCTGTAAGGAACATGATGAGTCTATCGATACCGATCCCAAGTCCGCCTGTAGGTGGAAGTCCAACTTCGATTGCATTTAAGAAATCTTCATCCATAGGATGAGCTTCATCGTCGCCAAGGCGTTTTGCTTCGATTTGTGCAGTAAATCTTTCCCTTTGGTCAATAGGGTCGTTAAGTTCTGAGAATGCGTTCGCAATTTCCTTTGTATTGATAAATGCTTCAAATCTGTTTGTGTATCTCGGATCTTCCGGATTTCTCTTTGCAAGAGGAGAAATATCCACAGGGTGTCCGGTGACAAATGTCGGTTGAATCATGTGTTCTTCACAAAATTCTTCAAAGAATTCATTAATAATATTTCCTCTTGTCTTCTTTGAAGGCTCGAGCTTCAATCCCTTTTCTTCAGCAACTTTTATAGCCTCTTCATCAGTTTCGATGTTTGCAAAATCAACACCTGCATATTCTTTTACAGCTTCAACCATGCTGATTCTTCTCCACGGTGGGGTGAGATCCAATTCAACACCGTCATACTCAATGACAGTTTTTCCCAAAACTTTTTCAGCAACAGTTGCAACGAGATTTTCAGTAAGTTCCATCATATCATGGTAATCTTCATAAGCTGCATAAACTTCCATTGCGGTATATTCAGGATTATGGGTTGTGTCCATTCCTTCATTTCTGAACATTTTTCCCATTTCATAAACCTTGTCGAAACCTCCTACAACCAATCTCTTTAGATATAGTTCATTAGCGATTCTAAGGTACATATCAATGTCAAGTGTGTTGTGATGTGTAATGAAAGGTCTTGCATTTGCACCACCGGCAATAGTGTTTAATGTCGGAGTTTCAACTTCCAAGAATCCTCTGTCGTCGAGATAATTTCTGATTTCCTTTATGATTCTGTTTCTCTTTAAGAATGTTTCTTTAATGCTTGGATTCATTATGAGATCTACATATCTTTGTCTGTATTTCAAATCTTGGTCTTGAAGTCCATGCCATTTTTCAGGCAGAATTTGAAGAGATTTTGTAAGAATCTTAAATTTCTCTGCACGAACACTCACTTCGCCCATGTGCGTTTTAAAAACTTCACCTGTGATTCCAACTATATCCCCGATATCTAAAAGTTTAACATCGTTGTACTCGTCTCCCAAGTTGTCAATCTTTAAAAATGCTTGTACTCTACCTGTCGAATCTTGAATATCCAAAAAAGTAACTTTTCCGTGGCCTCTTTTTGCCATAACTCTTCCGGCAATTGTTACGGATTTATCTTCAAAGTTCTCAAAATTTTCAACAATTTCTTTTGTCGTGTTAGATCTTTCAAACTTTTCAACTAAATATGGATTTCTTCCTTCTTCTTTTAATTGCTTTAATTTGTCCCTCCTGATTTGGAGCATTTCATTCAAATCTTGTTCCATATTAACCCTCTCTATTTCTTTTCTTCTTTAGGTGTTTTCTTAATACTTATAATTTTATATCTTATAACTCCGTCAGGTGCTTCAACTTCAACGACGTCTTTTCTTCTTCTGCCTAAAAGTGCAGCCCCTAGCGGACTTTCATTTGAAATCTTATTGTTGATTGGGTCCGATTCAGCACTACCTACAATTGAAAATACTTCCGGCTCATCTTCGCCTTCTTCTAGAACTGTAACGTCGGTTGAAATATTTACCTTGTCGGTTGTTACTTCGTGTTCTTCAACAATTTTTGCCATTCTTAAAATATTTTCTATTTGTAAAATTCTATCTTCAACAAGTGCTTGCTCATTTTTTGCTTGGTCATACTCTGCGTTTTCACTCAAGTCGCCGTAACCCAAAGCAACTTTTATTCTTTCTGATACCTCTTTTCTGGTAACAGTTTTCAATTCTTCTAATTCATTTTTTAAATTATCATAACCTTCACGGGTTAGAAATACTTCCTTTTCAGCCATTTAAATTCCCCTTCTAAAATATATTACTATATTATACATTACTTATCAGATTTTGTCAAAATAAAACAAACTCTTTATCCACTCATGCATAATTTCAATATTAGTTATATTTTGTAATTCTTGTCTTATTTTTTTTGCTTCCGGTCGATTGTTGAGATACTTGATTAAATGTTTCTTAAAATCGTTCACCGCAACTCTTTCGTTCTTTATTTCACACATATACTCAAAATGTCTTTTTATAACATCGTATTTGCTCGAATACTCCGTTCCCGAAAGTTCCGCAAATAAAAAAGGATTTCCAATTGCCGCTCTTCCGATTGCAATGCCGTCAATGTCGCCGGACTCTAAAAGCTCTCTCGCCATATCGGCATTTTTTATGTCACCGTTTCCAATGACGGGAATCGAAACCGTATTTCTTATTTCATAAATCGCGTCCCAATCAGCTTCACCTGTATAAAACATATCCCTTGTTCTTCCATGCACAGTTAGAAAATCCGCTCCCGAATCCTCGATTGTCTTTGCAATTTCAAGATAATCGTCGCCGTCTTTAAACCCTAATCTCATCTTTGCAGAAACCGGTTTATTCGAATATTTTTTAACGCATTCTATTACTTTTCTTAAAGTCGGTAAGTCGCTCAACAGTGAACTTCCATCATGATTTTTTACAATTTTCGGTGCCGGACAACCAAAATTTAAATCATACCACAAGAAATCGTTTCGCTCATTTAATTTTTCAACAGCAATTTGAAGTGCTGAAATATCGTGCCCGAAAAGCTGTATACCGGTTCTGGATTCACTTTTTGATATGCTTTCTGTTTTTTCATCTCCATAACTTAAGGCTTTCGCGCTGACCATTTCAGTCACAGCAAACGAAAGCCCTAGTTCGAAGCATATTTTTCGATATGCAAAATCGGTATAACCTGCCATAGGAGCTAAAAATATCGGTGGAACATCACTTCCTATTTTTAGTGTTCTTCTCATAAATATCCCTTAAACCAAATAATGTCAAATTTTTGTCGTATATGTCGATTGCCTTAGTGAGTCCATTTATAGTCGGAGCAATTCCTCCTGTTGAAATAACTTTCGCATTCGTCACCCCAACTTCTTCTTTTAAATGTTTCACAATATATTCGACCTCACCGACTCTTCCAAATATTATTCCGGCTTTTATTGCATCGACAGTATTTTTGTTTAGATAGTTTTCGGGCGGCACCAAGTCGACTCTAGGAAGTTTCGCAGCTTTCAAAAATAAAGCTTCTGCAGAAATCCCAATTCCCGATGCGATTATTCCGCCCAAATAATTCTTATCTTTATCTATGACGCAATATGTCGTCGCTGTCCCGAAGTCGATAATTATTAACGGAGCTCCATATTTTTTTAGTGCACCTACCGCATTCACAATTCTGTCCGCGCCCACTTCTTTAGGGTCATCGTACATAATATTTAGTCCCGTCTTTGTTCCCGGTCCCACAACAATTGGCTCTCTTCCAATGATTTTTGAAACCGCTTTTTCCATCGTTCCGGTTAAAGTAGGCACAACTGAAGATATAATTCCACCTTCAAAACTTTCGATATCTATAGCTTTTAAATCGAGTAAATCTGTCAATAGAAGATGATATTCATCAACTGTCTTGCTTCTGTTTGACTCAAGTCGCACAGATTCAATAAGCTCTTCTCCTTTGAAGATTCCGACAACAGTATTTGTATTTCCAATATCAACGGTTAAAATCATAACTTTCCTTTCTCTTTAAAAGAGCTGCCACAACAAGTCCTCCAATGACAGCTTCAGGAACTCCGTTTACAACAACCGTGGTCATTATTGCGTTTGTCGCCAAAGTTCTTGACATGTTCATCGTCTCCATGTATTTCGGCAAATAAATTATATAAATCAGTCCCATAACCATAACTGTGTGGCAAATTGTAGCAATCGAAGCAGCCATAAATCCCGGAGCCATTATAGTTTTATTTCTTAAGCTGTAAATCCAAACGGCAATTACAAATACAATCAAAATAGCCCCAACAATAAATCCTGTCTTATTTTCTGAAATATACGCTTTATATAGTGAATAAACAAGTTCTGCAGATAGTGCCGTAAAAAGTACACTTCCAAAGATTTGAATTTGTCTATGCGTTTTCTTTTTCAGAAATTGATACAAGTAATAAGCTATTATAGGAAATATAATTCTTGGAAGAACACTCACAACCGGGTTTTGAAATACAAAACTCAAAATCGTAGGTGCTCTGAAGTTTTGGTACCATGAATAAAGTCCAAATGAAAGTCCCAAAAACATTCCCATATACTTATCAAATAAAATTGCTGCAATAAGTGCCGGTATATGAAGAGTCGTTGCTCTTACAGGACCGACAGGTATAAGCCCCAACTGTGTCATTCCTAAAACTAAAATCCATGCTAGTAAAATTGCGGATACAACCAGTTTTTTTGTCTTACCCATTTTAATTCTCCTTTAAAATATATTAATTTTTTCATCTTCGAAACTATTCGGATCGTAATCTCCATTATAAATAGCTTCGAATTCTTTTTTGTAAACCGTTTCTTTTTCAATCAAACAGTTTGCAAGTCTTGTCAATTTATCATCATTTTCTCTAAGAATTTGCTTTGCTTTTTCATAACACCCATCAACAATTCTCTTCATTTCTGAGTCAATAAGCTTTAGAGTTTCCTCTGAAACATTTTTGCTGTGTGTTATTGCATTTCCAATGAAAATATTTTCATTGTCTTCCGTAAAATCAAGTGTTCCGATTGCAGAAGTCATTCCATATTTTGAAACCATTGCGTGAGCAATCTTTGTCGCTCTTTCAATATCATTTGACGCACCCGTTGAAATATCTTCAAGTTTCAGTTCTTCTGCAGCCCTTCCTGCAAGGAGTATAATTATTTCATTAATCATCTTAGATTTCGTGTAATAATATTTTTCTTCCTCCGGAACTGTATATGTGAACCCACCTGCAGAACCTCTCGGTACAATCGTGACCATTTGAACCGGATCTGTGTCCGGAAGAGATTTTGTCACAATCGCATGTCCCGCTTCGTGGAAGCTGACAAGTTTCTTTTCGTCAGGCGTAATAACAGTTGAAGTTTTTTCAGGTCCCGCTAAAACTTTTATGCTGGCCTCTTCAAGAATGCTCTTTGTTATAGAGCTTTGTCCGTGTCTTGCCGACAAAATTGCCGCCTCATTTACAAGGTTCTCAAGATCCGCCGGAGTGAAACCCGGTGTCCTCTTTGCAATATTTTTTATATCAACATCGGCCGCTATAGGCTTATCCTTTGTGTGAATGTTTAAAATTTCTTCTCTTCCCTTCACATCCGGAAGTCCAATAGTGACACGTCTGTCAAACCTGCCAGGCCTTAAAAGAGCATCGTCCAATATGTCAGGTCTATTCGTAGCAGCCATCATTATGATGCCTTCATTCTTTTCAAAACCGTCCATCTCAACCAAAAGTTGATTGAGTGTCTGTTCTCTTTCGTCGTGGCCACCACCGAGACCTGAACCTCTTTTTCTTCCGACTGCGTCAATTTCGTCTATGAAAACTATGCACGGTGCATTTTTCTTAGCAACATCAAAAAGATCTCTAACTCTTGAAGCGCCGACACCGACAAACATCTCCAAAAATTCCGAACCAGAAATCGAGAAAAACGGAACTCCCGCTTCCCCTGCGACCGCTCTTGAAATATATGTCTTTCCTGTTCCCGGAGGTCCAACTAAAAGCACCCCTCTAGGAATTCTCGCACCCATTCTTGCATATTTCGCAGGATTTTTAAGAAAGTCTACAATTTCATAAAGCTCAACTTTTTCTTCTTCAAGGCCTGCAACATCCTTAAATGTTACCTTCTCCTTGTCATTTTTATTAAACAGTTTCGCCTTTGATTTTGCAAAATTGTTCATTTCTTTGTTTTGTGAACCGGTTTGCCTAAATATCATGTTCATCATAAAAAAGAACAATATTCCCATAAAAGCATACGGAAGGATTGTTTTTAAAAGTCCTTCCTCCTCACCGCCGATTGCAGTGAATTTAATTTTTCCCGACTCAACTTTATCTTTCAGATAATCCTTATAAAAACTGTCTTGAAGTTGCTTAGGTATACCCGTCTTGTACGTGACATTTCCGCTATTTGTGACATCATTTATAAAAAGTGTATCTCCATTTATCGATGCCTCGTCTACCCTGTCATTTTGAATCAAAGTTATTGCCTTTGATATGTCAATGCTTTTTGTAAATATACCGCCAAAAATCGGTCTTAAAATAAGAATGACAATAAGAGCAACCCAAACAAGCGTAAATGGAGAAATTCTAAATCTTCGCATTATTTATAGACCTCTTCTTTTAGCGTCGCAATATATGGAAGATTTCTGTATTCTTCGCTGTAATCGAGTCCATATCCGACTATAAAGTCATTTGGAACTTCATATCCCTTGTAGTGAACTTCCATTTCGACCTTTCTGGATTCTTTTTTGTCCAAAAATGCAGCAAATTTTACTGTGTTAGCCCCTCTAGTTTTAAACATTTGTTCGATATATTTTAAAGTATAACCGGAGTCTATTATGTCCTCAACAATAAGCACATCTCTTCCTTCAACAGAGAAATCCAAATCCTTCAAAATTTTAACTTCCCCATTTGATTTCGCATTTCTGCCGTAGCTTGAAACGCTCATAAAATCAACAAGTAACGGCAGGCTTATCTCTCTTACCAAATCCGCCATAAAAATAAAAGAGCCCTTTAAAATCCCGACCACATACAAATCCTTATCCATATAATCGTGCGTGATTTCTTTGCCGAGTTCTTTAACTTTTGCTCTTATTTCTTCTTCTGAAAATAATATTTCCTTTAAAGCCTTATTCATCTTTCTTCCTTTCATTGATATATATTTTATTTTTCCCTTCAATCCCGTTTATAGTCGGTCCGAAACCTTCTACATACAGAATGTTTTCATCATCAGTAACTATAATCAAATCGTCCCTCTTGTATGCCGGAACTTTTTCCTCAATCAAGAACTTTTTTAAAAGTTTTGTGGGCCTGTTTTTAAATTTGACCTCGTCGCCCACTTCTCTATTTCTTATTTTTAAATCATCGATATTTAAATCGGTTGTTATAAATCCAATTGTATATTCCGTTGCTTCAAGTGAGAGATATATTTTTCGCACATCATTTTCAATATCACGCCTAAAAATCAAATTTTCATAGCTTTTAATTGCAACGATTCCGCCGACCGAAGTTCTTTTTTCCTCTTCCCCGTCGATAATATTCAAAATTGAGTCAAGTGCTTTTTTGTAGATGTCAACTGTATTTCCTCGAAGAATTTTTATAGCTTCCATATATAGAGCCGAGAAATCATCTCCGAAATATCTCTTGATATCCTCGATTTTAAAACAGAGTTCCTCCGAATTTTTTGAAAGATTGTGCTCAAACACAAATCCTGAAATGAGTGAATTTTTCAAACTCATCTCCGCTTTCATTGAATTTAAATACCGTCCAAAATCATCATAAAGTTTTTCATCTAGTTTTTCAAGCTCGGGCATCACATTTAAACGGATTTTATTTCGGTTTGTATCGTCAATGAAATTTGTCCTGTCGATACAAAACTCAATTTTTCTATCGTTTAAATAATCCAAAATCTCTCTTTTTGTCACGCCCAAAAGCGGTCTTAAAAACTTGCCGTCACGTTTTTTAATCGAGGAGTAACCGTTAAGTCCACTTCCTCTTTTAAAATTTAAAATGAATGTTTCGATGTCATCATTCAAATGGTGACCCGTTACAATCGTGTTTACTTTCGTATTTTTCGAAAGCTCTTCCAAATCTTTATAGCGAACGATGCGCCCGGCTTCCTCCAATCCGATCGAATGCTCTTTTGAAAACTTTGGAATATCACATCTATTCAAAACAAGTTCCATTCCACTTTCTTCAGCATATTTTTTTACAAAATTTTCATCGTGAATTGCATCATCTCTTATCATATGATTTAAATGATATAATATCTTTAATAAGCATATAATTAGTATATAATAATCAATCTTTTATGTCAATTAATCTATTTTAAATCTCTATCGTTTTCATCGTAAAACTTTTCGCCGATAAATTCTTCCGGCATATAGTTTTGCTCAACAACTCCACCCTCATAATTGTGTGGATAAAGATACCCTCCTACACCAAGCTTTTCACTCCCACTATAATGAGCATCACTAATATTGTTCGGAACTTTTCCGGCACCGTTCTTTCTTATAAAACCCATTGCCCTGTCAATTGCAACATAGGAGGAATTACTTTTCTTCGCACGCGAAAGATAGATGCATGCGTGTGAAAGATTTATCCTAACCTCCGGCATGCCTATTACAGTTGTCGCATAAAAAGCAGAAGTCGCAATCTCTAGCGCATGTTTATCGGCAAGTCCGATGTCTTCCGATGCAAAAATAACCATTCGTCTCGCAATAAACCTCGGATCTTCTCCCGACAAAAGCATCTTTGCAAGATAAAAAACTGCGGCATCAGGGTCGCTTCCTCTCATAGATTTTATGAATGCGGAAATCGTATCATAATGTTCATCGGCATTGTCATATTTTAAAACTTGATTAAGAAAATTATCTCGAACATCGTCAGAGGTGACGTGAGACTTTTCACCGTCATAAGCCTGCATTACAGAAACTTCAAAACTATTTATGAGCCTTCTTGCGTCTCCGCCAGACCGTTTTGCCAAAAACTCTTTAGCATCATCGTCGATTGTTACTTCTATATTGTGAATCTCCTCATATCTTTTTTCACAGCGATTTATAAGTTCAATCAAATCTTGTTTTTGAAGTGACTTTATCTCAACTAAAATTAGCCTTGAAACAAGTGCTTTATTAACAGCAAAAAATGGATTTTCAGTCGTTGCACCAATCAAAATCAAATCCCCGCTTTCAACATAAGGAAGCAAAAAATCCTGTTGACTTGTCGAGAATCTATGGATCTCGTCTATAAAAAGAATAGTTCCGCCAAGACCCATTCGGATATTATTTTGTGCATCGTTTACAACTTCTCGAAGCTCTTTTATCCCGGCCGAAACTGCCGAAACTTTTCTAAAACTCATCTTAAAACTTTTGCTTAAAAGTTCCGCAATAGTTGTTTTACCGGTTCCCGGAGGCCCGTACAAAATCATCGACGGAAGACTGTTTGTTTCAAGAGCTTTTTTTATAATTCCGTTCTTTCCCAAAATATGGTCTTGTCCCAAAACGTCCGAAAAAGTTTTCGGTCTCATCCTTTCCGCAAAAGGAGCGTTCTTCTCTCTTTTATTTTCGAGTTCCATACTAAAAAAATCCATATTCTCACCTCTTGTATATATTATAACATATTTAAAAAATGAGAACAGCACAAAGTTTAATTATTTTAAAATTCATTTTTCACTATTTTTAATAAAAAGCGATTTATTTTTTCTATTTTCGAAATATTTTTATAAAGTATGTTTCATTTTTATAAATATGTGGTATAATGTAATTAATGAAAGGAGAATATTATGATTGATTCATTTAAATGTCCGTACTGCGGGGAAGATATGAAAATCACCCAAGCAAAATGTGGAAAATGCAAAATCACAATAGAAGGAGAATTTGAGCTCAACAAAATAAATCGATTAACTCCTGAGCAGCTTGATTTTGCTATTACATTTCTTATAAATAGAGGCAACTTAAAAGAACTCGAAAAAATATATGATCTTTCTTATCCAACTTTGAGAAACAGACTGAATGCGATAGCTTCTATTCTCTCAGGCTCGAATATACAAGATGAGGAAGATGTCAAAGATACTCTCGACAAGTTAAACAGCGGCGAGATTACTTTTGACGATGCACTTAAAACGATTAAATCGAAAAATAAGGAGTAGACAAATGAAGGAAAAAGAGATAATTCTAAAAATGATCAGCGACGGAAAGATAAGTGCCGAAGAAGGTGCTGAACTTCTTGAGGAAATTGAAAAATCAAGAAAGAATTATGGTAGCTCGCAAGAAAAGCAAAATAATTCATCTTTTACCGAAAATTTAAAAAGGGAACTCAACTCATATTCGAAAAACATCAGCGATAGAGAAATTCCCGAACAAATTATTGGAGTCATTTCTCCGAAAAGAGCTGTGAATGTAAACTCAACTTTTGAAAGAGAATTTGATGATATCGACAAGATAATCATTGAAGTAACCGAATCAAAAATTTTAATAACAGGCACAGATTCTGAAAAAGTCAAACTAAAAATTCGCTCCGACAAATTCTTTGAAGAAGATGAACTCGACAAGTACTTTACTCTCAACGAAGAAGATGGCTTACTTAAACTCTCGCAAAAGAAAAATAAAAACACCAGAGAATTTTTCGGAATAAAAGTTCAAGGTTTAACACTTGGCAAATCAATTTGTGAAGTTTCAATTCCGAGAGATAAATATTTTGAATTTATCTCAGCACGTTCCGCCGTCGGTGACATTGAAATTTACAATGCACAGTCTAATAAAATCAGTCTTATCGCAAGTGCGGGCAGGGTTAAAATTAAAGACATCGATTGTTCGATTGCTGACCTCAGCTCGAATGCAAGCTCTGTCACAATTGAAAACTCTTCAGTGAACGACTACGCTTCATTAAGCACAATGGCAGGTTCGGTTTATATTGAAAATACAATTTCTCCGACTGTAAAAGCGGACACAAAAGCAGGCTCAGTTTCAGTTTCAAATTCTGATATCTCGGAACTTGTTGCAAGAACTTTTGCCGCTTCAAACAAATTTTTCTCTTCGATTAAATGCTCGAAAAATTATAGAAGCGGTTCGGGTGACGAAAACGAAGCAGTTTATGTAAAAGGTGACGAAATTGGACTGAACGTCCACCTTGCAACACAAATGGGAAAGATTAATATTATGTAGGAGGAAAAAATGAACGAAGAAAAAAAGATGATTTTAAAAATGCTCGAGCAAGGAAAAATCACTGTTGAACAAGCCGAGAAGCTCCTTGATGCGATAAATGAAAATTCGAGCGAAGAGACAGAGGAGCCGAAGAAAAATACAGAGTATAAAATACCGGAAGACGATTCTAAAATGAACGGATTCTTCTCAGGTATTGGCGACTTTGTAAAAAAGGAAAGAAAGAGACAAAAGCGATATGGTAAAATCCTTCCGAAAAGATTTGGATGAAAATATCGAAGAAATAAAACTCGACCTCGGCGAATCGCAAATTGTTGTAAAGGAAACCGATGAAGATGCACCATTTATTAAAGTTTGGGTGGACAAAGAATTTACAGAGGAAGAATTCAATTCCGAGTTTGAGGTTTTGTACAGAAGTGACGACAGCGTATGCGTGTCACAAATAAAAAGAAGTAAAAGCGTTTCGATAAACATTATCGGCGGGAAAAGCGAAAAAGGCTACAACTATTCCTCAATCACCGAACTCTATATTCCAAGTTCAAACAATATCTCTCTTTTGGATTTAAACACAGAAACAGGTGGCATAAGCATTTCCGACATAGATATCGGGGATTTGAAAGCTGTGACCGACTTCGGCGGAGTAAGACTGAATTCAATTGATGTCGACGATTTATCTGTTACAACCGACGCCGGAAGCATCGACGCTTTTGATATAACCTGTGACGATTTGACATTAACAGCAGACTTCGGAAGTATTAAGCTCGACAATGCCAACGCCGATCTTGTAAGACTCATTTCGGACGCAGGAAACATTGTCGCAAGTAATGCAAACTGTGATGACATTAAACTTATGACAGATGCGGGTAATCTAAAAATATTTAATTCGGACGTCGACAGTTGCAACATGAAATCGAGTGCAGGCTCTCTCAGTGCAAACAGACTTTCTGCGGATGAGTTAAAAATGCAAACTTCCGCAGGCTCAATTGCAATTGAAGACCTTGAGAACACAATCGACACAATCGAGGCAAAAACTGATGCCGGAAATATTAAAGCGGGACTTTCAAATCTTGACAATGAAATAACTGTCAAGATGCGTTCCTCAGCCGGCTCTCTAAATTATTCCGATGATTTTAAATTAATAAATTCATCCACCGGTAACAAAGAGATATATAAAGACGGCGGCGACACTCTTGACGTCGTGCTTACGACAAATTTCGGAAATGTAAAAGTCTATTAGGAACAAAAAAGACTATGTATGGTTTGAATTGAATTTTTAAACCACACATAGTCTTTTATTTTATAAATCATCAGGATTTATTTCGTTCATCAATTCTTTCAATGCTTTGAACTCTTCAACTGTAAGGCTTATTCCCTTACCCATTCTTGAGTGGTCCGGACTCCATGACCTTATGTCGACCTTTCCTTCAGCACCGTTCCAGCTGATGATATTTATTTCCTTTGTCCATCCGTTTTTTGAATTGAAAAAAACGCCGACATTATCTAAAATTTCGTATTTAAAATCTGCCATAATAAACTCCTTATTTTAAAATTTCCAATGCTTTTTTAAGTTGAGTATCCTCACTTAAATGATCAGGACCAATGCCCTTCACATTTTCAGGAAGCTCTACCACTTCATCCGGCTTAATGCCGACTTTGTGAATGTTGTTGCCGTTCGGTGTGAAATACTCACTTATTGTAAGTTTTACAGCCGTTTCAAACGGAAGGTTGAATAGGCGTTGAACAATACCCTTGCCGAATGTTTGAGTTCCAACAAGCTTTGCTCTCTTTCTATCCTTCAAAGCACCGCTTACAATTTCACTTGCACTTGCGGAACCGCCGTTTACAAGAACTACGAGAGGTAAATCTTCCTTCTTTTCATCGCTGTAATAATATTCTTTCTTCCCGTCTTTATATTTTGTATAAACGATTGTACCTTTGTCCAAAAATACATCTGCAATTTTTGTACATACATCTAGAAGTCCACCCGGATTTCCACGAAGATCTAAAATGAGTTTTTGGATTCCTTTTTTCTTTAGGGCTTCGAATTCCTTCATAAAATCCTCGTATGTCGGCTTGTCAAATTCGGAAATTGCAATGTATCCGATATTTTTTTTTAGAATTCTTCCATCAACTGTTTGAAGTTTTATAGTTTCTCTTTTAATTTTAAATTCATGAACCTTCTTTTGTTTTTGTTCATCTCTTAAAATTGTAATACTTACAGTTTTCCCTTCTTCCCCACGCATTTTATTCACTGCGTCTTGCATGGTTTCTGCTGAATATTCGACATCGTCAACTTTTATAATTCTGTCCCCTGATTTTATTCCAGCTTTGTATGCCGGGCTGCCTTTAATCGGAGAAACGACAGTAATGTATCCGTCTTTTCCCGGACTTACAACAAGTCCTACACCAACATATTTTCCATTCGTCGACTCCATAAATTTCTTCAATTCTTCCTTGGTCATAAATTCTGAATACGGATCGTCGAGGCTGTTTACAACACCTTTGATAAGTCCCACATTAAGCGTTTCATTGTCGACATTTTTATAATAGTTCTTTTTTATATGCCCAACTACTGCACCCAATGTATCAGCTGTTTGTTTGTCAAAAAAATCAGGTCCATCTGTTTTGACATCTTTTTTCTCAGTTGTCGTTTCATTTTTCGAAAAATCAAGTTCGAATCCTTTTGCCGAATTCTTTCCCAGTAAATATGCGGAAATATTTGTTATTACAAGTGCAAATACTATTAATATTATAAATTTACTTTTTTTCATTAACTACTCCTCCCTACATATCCGAGCGGATTTACAGCTCTTCCATTAATTCTTACCTCATAGTGACAGTGTGGTCCGGTCGAACGTCCGGTCGATCCAATTTTCGCAACAACTTGTCCCTTTTGAACAATTTGTCCTACTCTTACAACAATTGCACTGTTGTGACCGTATGCAGTTGAAAGTGCCCCCGAGTGTTGTATGACAACAAGGTTTCCATAGCTTCCCATCCAACCGGCATAGATAACAACTCCGGATTCCCCGGCAAGCACACTTGTGCCCATCGGCGCCGGTATGTCTATTCCCGAGTGAAATGCGACACGTCCTCCCAGAGGATCTCCTCTATATCCATAACCGGAACTGATTCTACTATATGCTGCTAGAGGCCATCCTACTTTACCACCGGTATACTTAACAGATTTCATTTGAGCACTGTACTTTTTTCTTGCGGCTTGAATTTCTGACTCGAGTTTCTTTTGGTCCCTTTCAAACTCCTCATTTTCCTTTTCACGCTGTTTTACAGACTGTCTCAAGCTTATGATATAGTTGCTCTTTTCATTTAGAATCTTTTGCTGCTCCTGTTTTGCAACTTCAATCGCACCTTTTTTTTGATTTAGGCCTTCTACTTCCTTTTCAATCTCCGCTTTTTTTGCTTCAACTTCTTCCTTACCGTCGGAAATGTATTTAATCAAATCTTGGTCCTGCTTTAAAAGAAGTTGAACAAGACTTTGATTAGAAAGATAATCGTGAATATTTTTCGAGTTCAAAAGTACGCTCAAATATCCGACATTGCCTCTCATATACATAGCTCTTACTCTCTTTGTAAAAAGCTTTTCCTTTTCTGCAAGTCTTTGATTCATCGCATCGATTTCTTCTTTTGCCGCATTGATATTACCTTCGGATACGGAAATATCATTTGAAAGACTATCTATTTCAGATTGTTTATTTCTAATTTCAGCGTCCAAACTTTTTATATTCTTCTCTTCAACACCGATAATACTTTCGGCCTCTTTATTTTTATCATTATTTTGCTTTATTTTGTTTTTTAGTCGTTCTCTTTTTTCCCTGTATTCTTTTTCAGTTATTGCGGAAGTTGTAACAGTCCCGAAAACCAAAAATATTACGAGTAAAAAAGCAGTTATTCTTTTCATAAAATCACTACACTTTCAAAAACTTTTTGAGAGAAATCAAACTTCCAAGTGCGCCAATACCGACACCAAGAGTTATAAATATAATAAACAAATCTTGATAAATAAGTTCCGGTTTGACAAGTGCGCTCAAAAGCATTGGACTTATGTCGACCGTGCCCGTAGTGTAAAAATATTTATACATAAGACACATAATACCCGCTGCTATTACGGATGCGATAAGTCCCAAAAAAACACCTTCTATAAAGAAAGGGCCCTTGATATAACCGTTCGTTGCTCCGACCCATTTCATAATACTTATTTCTTCCTGTCTTGAATTTACAGCAAGTTTAATAGTGTTGGAAATAAGGAAAATGGAAATTATAGTTAAAAATACAACTACTGCAAGTCCACCAATTTTTATATATTTCGAAATTTTAAGCATCTGATCAATTTCGTCAGCAAAAAAGTTTACCAAAATAACTCCATCGATCTCACCTATTCGCTTAGTGATAGTTTTTGCATCGTTTATATCATTTATTCTAACAACAAAGCTGTTTGGAAGTGGATTCTTTTCATCGTATCCATCCAATAACCATGCGTTATCTTCCCACGAAGCTTTAAGTTCCTTAAGCCCTTCGTCTCTGCTCTTAAACTTTATACTCTTTATGCCACCAATCGAAACAATTTTGTCTGAAAGTGCTTTTATCTCTTCAACGTCTAAATCATCAGAAATAAAAACGTCAATTTGGTCAATCATTTTATTTGTATCCGTAGCAAGCTTATTTACAGATAGAGCCAAAATAAGTACAAGCCCCAAAATCATAAGTACAATTCCAATTGAAAGGACGCTCACACCGCTCATGCCTCGATTTCGCCAAACTCCTTGAAATCCTTGCTTTATAATATTTTTGAGAACCCTAAGCTTCATATTCGTCCTCCAAATCATCGTTTGTCACAAGATGACCATGATCGAGTTTAATAATTCTTCGTGGAATTGCCTTTACAATATCCATTGCGTGTGTCGCCATAAGAATAGTTGTGCCTCGATTATTTATGTCTTCCAAAACTTGCATTATACCGAAGCTTGTTTCGAGGTCGAGATTTCCGGTAGGCTCATCTGCTATAAGGACAGGCGGTTCATTTATAATCGCCCTTGCAATCGCAACCCTTTGCTTTTCTCCACCTGAAAGTTCGTGTGGAAAACTCTTCGCTTTTTCGGTGAGCCCAACAAGTGAAAGAATGATTGGAACTCTTCTTCTGATTTCTTTTCCTCTTACACCCAAAATTTCGAGTGCAAATGAAACGTTCTCATAAACAGTCTTCTTTTCAAGAATTCTAAAATCTTGAAAGACCGTTCCTATATATCTTCTAATGAATGGAACTTTTCTTTCTGAAACATGTGTAATATCCTTCCCATTTAGGAAAATTTTTCCCGACTTAGGCTCAATCTCCTTTAAAAGGAGGCGAGTCAAAGTTGATTTACCTGCTCCAGAATGTCCCATCAAATAAACAAACTCTCCTTTATCAATTTTAACACTAACATCATCGAGAGCTTTTTTAGGTGGATCATATTCCATTGTAACATTTCTTAATTCTATCATTACATAAACCTTTCCAGTTGAAACTAAATCAACATATCTTTTATATCATATAAAATAACAATTAGTACAAATCTAAAATTCATTATACTATAAAAAATTTTTTAATTCAACTAATGAATATTTTTCTATACTTTTATATTCAATAATAAAAATGACTCTATTCACATTATACATATAAAAACTTAACTGAACTTAAAATACATTTACTTGAATTAAGCACTTAAATTTGTTATAATGTATATATAACAGAGTAGGTGATCTTGCGTTAAGTGTTTGAGAATGGGACGTCGTCTCAAAACGAAGGGATACCGCGGTAGATCATTCGCGTCCGCTATTTTTTAATAGCTCCTTCTTACTGTTATGCATTAAAAGGAGGTATTTATATGAAAAACAAAAAGTTTTACTATGAGCTCGGATTGACTAACGTCATCACAGCTGTTGTACTTGGAATATTTTCGTTCTATAGTATTTCAAATCTAAAAGATTCATTTTGGATTGGAATAGTTTCCGCACTTGTTCTCACTGCTCTTTCCGGAGCTTTGAACGGTGCAGCGTTCGGTGGTATTTCATCTGCACTCGCCCTTTTGGGAGCAATTGTTTACAAAGTGAGCTACAAAGCTGCACCTGTTTTTAAAGCTTCTAAAAAGGCAATCGAATCTATTGGAAAAGCTGCTGCCGAAGAGCAAGCAGCGCTTAAATTGGAAGCCTTTAATAACTCATTGGCAACTCTAGACAAGTACAAGTTTATACTTTTTATATCTGCGATTTTACTCGCTTTTGCCGGCAGATACATCTATTTAAAAATGAAAAGCGAAACTGTGAATGAAGTTAATACGGAAAAGAGCTACTTTTCTGCAAGAACTCTTTCATACTTGGCAATGTTTATTGCACTCTCGGTTGTTTTAAACACACTCAGAGTCGGTCCTATATCCTTTGGAGGTTTCCCTATAATTTATGGTGGCCTCGCTCTTGGTCCTGTTTTCGGATTTATAATCGGTATGGTAAGTGACCTCTTAGGATTTCTTGTAAGACCTTCCGGCAACGGATTTAACCTAGCATTCACATTAACATCATCACTAACAGGTGCAATTCCTGTTTTAGTTCTTAGATTATTTGGAAAAGACCCTAAAAACAAACAAAACTTCATAAAAGTTCTAATAGGAATCTTTGTTGGACAAACTATTACAAGTGTTATAATGGTTCCATATTTTATGAAATTATTTTATGGATTTAACTTTTGGGAAAGACTTATAAAAGCATTCTCAAAACAAGTTTGGTCGATTCCTTTATATGCTTTCATCTTTGTTTCAACATGGAAAGTTGTTAGCAAGCAAGTTGATTTTAAATCAATAGAAAAAACTGATTTTGCCATCCCTCAAAATAAGTAACTTTTACGGTGTGGCAAATGTCACACCGTATTTTTAATTTAAAGGAGATCACTATGAATATTACTTGGGAAAATAGGAGAAATTTAAACTTACCGGATCTATCTAATGAAGACAAAGCAAAGATATTAGAAGAAAGATTGTACATGTTTCCTCATATAACTTTTGATGTTATTAAAAAAACTTTGAACGAAACTCTTGAAGATTTAAAAAAAGAAAATGCAAATCCTGAATTCTTGGAAGGGTTTTCAGACGTTATGAATGTTGTCGACAAATTTTCTGGTCAATACGTTGGAGATGAAGAAGCCTACAATGACTACATCCACTCAACGAATTCACTAAATATTTATTACGACACTGACCCTATTGAAAAAACCATTACAAGACTAATCAAAAAGATTGACCTCGAACCGATAAGCACATATTATGAACTAGACAGACTTTTGAACTCGCATCTTAAAAAAGTTACGTTTAAAGTTAGCAACGGTTTTAGGGAAGGATATTGCAGAGCGTGCGGTACAATTGCGTCAAGTTGGATTGATGCAAAAGAAGAACAAAACTACAACAACGAATTTATTTTTAAGATAAACGCTAAAGAGCCTGTAAGAATTTATGACATTATTAAGAGAGAACAAGATCTTCGTGTCGCAACAATGTATTGTTTCGCCGACTTTGGTGGTCTTGGAGATAGTTTAAACGGTTATTTTAAGTAAAAAACTAAGGAATGGAGCGGCTGCTTCATTCCTTTTTAATTTACAAAAAATCTGTCGTGTGATATAATTTAAATAATTCACGAAAAGGAGAATTATATGAAAAATAGAATTTTATTAATATTAATTACATTTATGCTTGCAGTCAGTATCGTTGGTTGCAAGAAGAAAAAAACGACAATCGACTCAAAAAAAGAGCAAGATGCAGCTTCGCAAAAGAAAAATGAAGAAGAATTCAAAAATAACGCTCTAGAAATTATAAAAAAATATAAAGTTATTCAAAAGGAAAATGAAGAAAATCCTGACAAAAAAGTCATCCTTGCAAAAGTTGGAGACGAAGAAGTCCTAAAATCCGACATCGACTTTGTTATGGAGTCCAGATATATTGGAAAAGATAACCTTCCTGACGAGGAAACACAAAAAAAAGAAAGAGATGTTATACTAGAAAATATGATTCAAAAAGCCGGAGCAATTTCATACGCAAAGAAGAACGGTCTATTCCCAAGCGACGAGGATATAAATAAAGCTCTAGCAAAACTCAAGGAAACAATAAATTCCGATGAATACGAGACAAAAAAAGCTGAAGAGGTTATGAAAAAAACCGGTTGGAATATGGACCAGTATGTTGAAAGCTATCGAAAAGATATTGCTGAGACTTTTGCAGTCGACAGTATCTTTAAGGATTATAAGAAAAAATATCCTACAAAAGAAGACCAAAAATATACTTTCCAAAACTTCCTTGACGAAATTATGTCGGGAGAACAAGTTGAAAGATTTGACAAATAAATATAAAACAAAAAATCCCTCAATTGAGGGATTTTACATAAATTCTGATTTTGTTTTTTGAAGTTCACTGACAAGCTTTTCAAGATTTTTTGCAAGGCTCTCGTGTTCTTCTCTTGTTAAGGCGCCAAGTACTTCCTGGAGGTATTCGCGCCTTATTTGTATTACACTATTTATTATGTCGTGTCCTTTTGGAAGTGCACTTATTTTAATGAATCTTGCGTCCTTCTCATCTTTTTCACGTTTGACAAGTTCCAACTTTTCCATCCGCTTGAGAGTTTCAGTTACAGTTGAACATGCCATGTCCATTTTCTCAGATAGCTCGCTTAAGTTCATCTCGTCATTGTGATTTATTATAACCTGTAATGTTCGAAACTGTGCCGGCGATATATCATAATCTTTTAATATCGTACGACCTTTTTTTCTTATAATAAAGTCTGACATTCTCAGGTCTCTTTCAATTATTTCAATCAGTTTATCCATGACTATACCAACAGATTAATCGCTTTGTGAACAACTTCAAAAGTTGCAGGTAGTGTTCCGAAAAACTCTCCATCAACATCCAGTTCCACTTCTTCCTCAAGAGATGAAAAACTGATTTTCTTTGTTTTAAAATACATAACACTCGGATGTTTTACATGTTCTCCCGCTCTTATTTTCATAAAGACAGTGACCAAATCTGAAATTGGCATTTCACGAACTACTAAAACATCTAATAACCCATCATGCACGCTTGCAAGAGGTGCCATTTTTTGAAAACCGCCAACCGACTTTGAGTTTGCGACAAGAGCCATATAAGAAACATATTCCCCAGACACTTCTTCGGACTCGATTTTCATCTTTATCGGCTTTAAATTTTCAGGTGTGAGCTCCGTCAGAGCTTTCATTACATAAGCAGCCCTTCCAAATGCGGTCTTTAATCCAACCGGAGTATTGTGTGCTACGTCTGTTAAAATACCGCATGCTCCAACATTCATAAAATATCTTCCGGCAACTTTTCCACAATCAACACTTTCAATCTTTCCGCTAACTATGGTTTTATATGTATCCCAATCATCTTTTTGTAGACCCATATAAATAGCAAAATCATTGGTTGTGCCACCCGGCATAATCATCACAGGTATCTTTGAGTTGCTTTCCTGAATTCCGCAAACAACTTCATTAACAGTTCCGTCTCCTCCGACAACTACAAGTCTGTCAACTTTATCATGCTCAGCTTCAATTGCAAACTCAGTTGCATCGTGTGCTTTTTTTGTAAAACGCATGCTTACTTCGTGTCCGTCTTCAAAAAGATACTTTATTACATTTGAAACTTTTTCCTGCGATCTCTCCCTGCCGCTTTTTGGATTATAAATAAATCTTATATGCAAAAAAATTCACCTCTAACTTTAATTATATCAAAACATTATTAACGTTTCAATAGCAAAAGCCGCTCTTAAAAGAACGGCTTAGTTGTTGTGTTCATCATTTTATTGTTTTGCCAGAGTATTTGAAACAATATTTTCAAAAACAACTCCGGAGAAATTCTCAATACTGTCCATTACAAAGTAATCTTCAATCATGACACGTGTCGCTCCCGGAGCATACAAATCTTCATAATAGTAAATTACAAGAGTCTTTTTCTTTCCATCCTCAATATAAGTTTTTATAAGAGGATTCGGAAGTTTTCTCATATCCGATAAAAACTTCGCTCTAACCTCGTCAGGTCTTTGAAATAAATCTTTCATTGTCGGGTTCGGATCAAAGTCCCAATCCTTATTTACCTTTGCTTCTCTTAGCAAATCGTGCGTTTTTATATATTCGGACTTTGAAAGCGGTTCTAATATTGCTTTCATATCCGCATCCGGTTCCGCAGATTTTAAAAATCCGTTTTTCACCAAATCAAGCGGCGTTTTTGTAGATTCGTTCACATCGCTAAAAATTCCGAAATAATCTAAAAACTTGTCGCCCATGATAAGAGGTTTTCCCTCATAATAACAATAATCAAGTGCGTCAACTTCCACATTTTTTGCCGGATAAAATTCTACAAAACGGTCTAAATAATCACTGAATTCATTAATATCGGTGAATGGTTCTTCATTTTTCGCCTTCAAAACATTTATAAAATTTGTATAACATGGTCCACTGAGCGTTATGCCTGTGCCCATCTCGTTTTTAAAGCAGTTTCCGTCTTTATCAATTTCCGCCTTCAAAAACACTGCATCAGGAATCCCGTCTGACGAAAAGTCTACGGAATTTGCAACTTTTGAAACAATTTTTTTCCCTTCATCGGTCGAAAGAAGATTTCTCAGTCCTTCTTTTTTCGCATCATCAAGATACAAACAATCGAGCATTTTCGGATCTCCAACAGAAAACCAAGTGAAGAAATCAATAGTCATATTTCTAAGCTCATCGCTTCTTATTACAATATTTCCATCTTCATACTCTCTTCCGTATTTGTCCTTTGAAGTGTCCTCTACTTCTTCGCTCTCAGACTTTGAAGACTCGGTTTCATCATTTATTTTTTCATTTGTCGTTTTATTGCACCCTTGAAGGATGAAGATAAAAGCAAATAACAAAACCATTACTTTTTTCATAATTCACCTCATGATAATTCTGATGACTCTAATTTTAAACTTATCATTAAATCATTGTATTGTGTCGGTTCCAATAAATCGACTGTCTCATACTCTTCTTTTGTATAATTTTCAAGTTTTTTCATAAAACCTGAGAACTTAACAAAAACCAAATCTCTCCACTTTGCATCGTGTAAAGGACAATATGATTTTGAAAATGCCATGAATTGCTTATCAATAAACGTCGAATTATTCATCAGCTCTCCAAATGCCATAATATTGTCAGCTATATTTTTATAAAATATTTTTCCTCCTCGAAACATCAGTCCGAAATAATTGTTTTTATTATCAACTCTCCCGGATTCAATCCCGCCTTCAATCGATGCAATTGAAATAGCAAACACAGCGTTTGCATTATACTTATCTTCCATCTCTCTAAATATCTTACCATAACCTTTTAAACTTGTTTCAGAAAGGATATGATCGATTTCCTCTGAAGTCAAGCCGCTAGGTCTGTGTATATTTGTCTTGTATATATTTGTGTTGTGAAAAACTTTTGGCTTTACTTCTGTTTTTAGCTCTCCCTCCGCTAAGGCAGTTGAAATCAACATTCCTACGCAAGCGAGAACAGTTAAAAATTTTCGCATATTACCTCCGTTCTTGTGAACATAAAATATTATATAATATTTTTCTAAATAATGCAAATTTTAAGAAAACACCCCCACTTTTATGAGCTATAATGCGGTTTATAAGATTTAAGTTCTCCACTTCCGGGTATATATCCATTGAAAAGGGGGTTTTGATTTTTATGGGAATAATTATAATATTCTTGCTCCTGGTTCTTGTCGTTGCAACGATGACAAACTCCGATTCAAACGGAGACCAAGATGGTGACGCAAAAGATTTCATGGGATATATGGATGAAATAAATAGAAAAAAATAACTTGTAATCAATTTCACAAGTTAGATATTGAGTCGTCAATATATAACTGACACGACTGTTTTATGTATTTTAAAAGGACATGCCATTTGAGCATGTCCTTTTTTTAAAACATATTTTTTATTGAGTCAACAGTTGAAATAATTCTGCTTAATACATCTTTTTTTGTTTCAAAAAACCCGTATTTAACTCCATTTACTCCCCTTTGAAATAGGTTAGAAACGCTTTCTGCTGTTTCTTTTGTCTTATTCCCCACTTCTTCAAGTCCGGTTGCAACTTTTCTTATCCCGTATGCAATATTATCAGTCGCATCTTTTGCTGTCCCTGTTACATGTGATACATCGTTTGAAACACTTGTCACATTGGATAGTATTGCTGCAATTTCGGGTTTGCTCTTTTCAGCAATTTCTCCGACACTAAAAGTTATATCTGAAACGTTTTCCATTACTTCAGGTAATACACTCATCGAGTGGTCTATTGCAGGTTTGTTGTCATCCAAAATAGTCTTTGCACTTTTCACAGCCTTTGCAAGATTGACCATAAATATTCCAAGTCCAACGAGAGCAAAAACTCCAGCACCCATAACGATATATAACAGGATATATTTAATTATTTCCCAAGTTGTCATAAATCGTCACCTATTTCTTTGCTTTTTCTACTTTTTCTTCTGCTTTATCTGCTGCTTTTTCAGCTTCTTTTTTTGCTTTTTCAAGGCCTTCTCTTGTGCTGTCGATAGCATCTTCAGCTTTATCAAGAGCTTTCAACTTCAAATCATCTGCCTTATCCTTTGCATTGTCTAAGGCTTTCTTGCCCTTGTCATAAATTCCTTGAGCTTTATCTTGAACTTTTTCTCTAGCATTTCTTGCTATTTCTTCAGCTTGATCTTTCTTTTCATTATAGAAATTCTTAATGTCTTCTCTCGTTTCATCTCCACTCTTAGGTGCAAATAACACACCTGCTGCTCCGCCGATTGCTAAACCTGTTGCAAGACCAGCAAAACATTTCAACCCGTCTTCAATTAATTTCTTTCTTCTTTCTTCTCTTCTTTTAGCTTCAATCATATCAAAAATTTTCATATCTAAAACCTCCAAATATTTTTGTATCAATAAATTCAAATTCTATTGAGTTTATTAAATCCAACTATATATTTGATACCCGTTATATATCATTTTAAACAGAGTATAATACATCGTATAATATTTTTTTGACAGTGTTTATCTATTTTCAATTTAAGTTTTTCATAAATATGTGTTTATATTTTTTAACTTTGTGGTATAATAATTATTAGATGAATTATTTTTTTATTATTATATTTCGGTAACCGAAATGATAAGGAGGTACTATGAAATTTTTAAAGTCTATCTCAAGATATATGAAACCATATAAGACACAATATATAATGGGTGTTTTATGGCTCATTGTCATTGATACTCTCGTGATTTATGTGCCGCAAATCTTAAGAAATTTTGCAAACGACTACCAAAACGCTACGATTACAAAAGACAAGCTTGTTACTTACGCTCTTTTGACTATCGGCACAGGGCTTATTATGAGTATAGGAAGGTATTTTTGGCGAGTGTACCTCTTCGGAAGTGCAAGAAGAATTGAATATGATATAAGAAGTCAACTCTTTAACCACTGGCTTAGCATGGACAATGAATTTTACAATTACCATAAAATCGGGGATCTCATGGCGTATGCCACAAACGATATAAACTCAGTCAGAATGTTTACCGGTGAAGGTATTATGATGAGTGTCGACTCTTCTTTTATGCTTATTTTTACAATTATTATGATGATTCGAACAGTCGGAGTAAGAATAACAGCAATAACTCTTTTCCCGATTCCTATAACCGCCGTAATAATTATTGCTTCCGGAAAAGTTTTCTATAAAATATTTAGAAAAAGACAAGAGGCATATGCAAAATTAAGTGACGTTACTACCGAAAGTTTTTCAGGTATTTCCGTTATAAAAGCTTTCGTTGAAGAAGATGAAACAAAAAAACGTTTCGACGAAGCAAACAGAAACTATTACAACAAAGATTTGAACGTTGTAAAAACACAAACATTCTTTTTTCCGTTTATGGTTCTGCTTGCGGGAATAAGCTATATGCTTGTTATATTCTTCGGTGCAAAATACGTTATTGACGGCACTTTAAGCCTTGGTGACTTTGTCGCATTATATACTTATATAGGAATTATTATGTGGCCAGCAAGAAGTCTCGGCATTATTATCGGACAAATACAACAAGGAAGTGCCGGTCTTTTTAGAATCGAAGAAATGTTCAAAAACAAACCTACAATCAAGGATGTTGAAAATCCAATTCGTCTTCCTGAAGACAAAACATCCATAGAATTTAAAAATGTTTCTTTTAAATATCCGGGTGAAGAAGATTATGCATTAAAAAATATCAGTTTTAAACTTGAAAATGGAAAGAGTCTAGCTCTTGTAGGTAAAACCGGAAGTTCTAAATCCACAATCTTAAAACTTATTTTTAGAGAATATCTACCGAACGAAGGAGAAGTTTTAATAGACAATCACCCGATTGAAAACATAAGAATAAATGACTTGTCTGAAAAAACCGGCTATGTACCACAAGACAATTTCCTTTTTTCTGAAAGTTTGAGAGAAAACATTGCTTTTTCATATGAGAAGGACTATGATGTCAACGAAGTATATGAAGCCGCAAAAAAATCCGGAGTTTATAACGATATCATGGACTTTAAAAACGATTTTGACACAGTCATAGGCGAAAGAGGTGTCACATTGTCAGGTGGTCAAAAGCAACGTGTTTCAATTGCCCGTGCACTTATAAAAAACCCGAGCCTGCTCGTGCTTGACGATTCGCTCTCGGCTGTTGATACAAATACTGAAAAGAGTATTTTGGATGCACTAGATAAAATTCATGCAACAGAAGTTATTATCGCACACAGAATCTCAACAATTAAAAGTTGCGATGAAATTATATTCCTCGAAGACGGGCATATAAAAGAAAGAGGAACGCACGACGAACTTGTAAAACTTGATGGCGAATACAACAAGATGTATCAAAATCAATTGCTTGAAGATGAACTGAAAGGAGAGTTTTAGATGCAAAAAGTAGTTAATGTAAAAGAAGATAAATCAAAGCTCTTCAAATATCTTTTAAAGTTTGCAAAGCCGTACACAAAGCAGCTTTTGATGGCATTATTTTTCGTCATCATTTCTACCCTGCTTTCGCTATTAAATCCGTATTTGGTAAAAATCGCAATCGATGATTATATTTCCGGCGATGTTATTCCAATGGTCGAAGTAAAAACGAGTGAAGATGCACTTAATGTTGGAGGAAGATATTTTAAACGTACAACCGAACTTAAAGAAGTGCCTGAAAATGCAAAGAATTTTACAATCGAAACTCATGAAAACGAAAGATATTTGGTTGAAGACGGAAAAAGAATTGAAGTTATCGACAAAGATGTCTATAAAGATTACCGTCAAAAGGATATTTCTGCTGTAACAAAAATCGGTTTATATTATTTAATCGCAGTATTTTCGAACTTCCTTGCAACGTGGATTTTTAACTTTACACTTGGAAAGAGTGGAGCAAGCATAATCTACGATATAAGAAAGCTCACATTCAACCATGTACTCGAGCAAAACCATACATTCTTCAACAATATGCCGGTCGGTCGACTTATGACAAGAGTTACAAGTGACACGCAAACGCTATCGCAATTCTACTCCAACGTTCTAATAAGTTTTATTGCTGACTTTGGAGTTATTGTAGGTATCATGGTTCTAATGCTTAAACTCAACTACAAACTTGCACTCATGTGTTTTACAATGATTCCTGTAATCGTTGCAATAAGCGTTGTCTTTAGAAACATTCAATTTAGAATTTTCAGAGCCGCAAGAACAAAACTTTCAATAATAAACACAGTTCTTAACGAATATTTAAGTGGTATGAGTATAATAAGAATATTCGGAAAAGAAAGAAAAATGGAGCAAAAGTTTGACGACAGAAACAAGGACTATCTCGACACGATTTTAAAGCAAGTTAAAAACCACGCATTTTTTAGACCTACAATCGAAATTATAAGATCGCTTGGAGAAGCATTTTTAATTTACTACGGCGGAGGTCAAGTTATAAAATCAAAGATTGAGTTCGGTACTCTCTTTCTATTCATAACATATCTAAAACAATTTTTCAGACCTATTATGGAAATCACAGAAAGATACAACATCATGCAACTTGCATTTGCAAGCGTTGAAAAGATTATAAAGCTTTTGGAAACAGACACAAAAATAAGACCGCTTCCTGAATACGCAAAAGAAAATATAGAAGCGGAAGAAGGTTCGATTGAATTTCGTGATGTAAGATTTTCTTATATCCCGGGAGAAGAGGTTTTAAAGGGTATAAACTTCAAAGTTAAGAAAGGTGAATCGGTTGCATTTGTCGGTGCAACCGGAGCCGGAAAAAGTTCAATTATGTCACTTCTTGCAAGATTTTACGACATCGACTCCGGCAACATCTTTGTCGATGGCATAGATATAAGAACTATGGACACCGATGAGCTTAGACGTAGACTCGGATTTGTTCTTCAAGACGTATTTCTTTTCTCTGGCGATATAAAATACAATATCACGCTCGGAGAAAAATTTAATGACGAAGCCATCGAAGCCGCATCAAAACGTGTGCGTGCAGATGATTTTGTAAAACATCTAAGTGAAGGCTACAACACTCCGGTACAAGAACGTGGAAGCACGCTTTCAACCGGTCAAAGACAGCTTCTTTCATTTGCAAGAACTATTCTTAGAGACCCTGAAATTTTGATACTGGACGAAGCGACCGCTTCAATCGATACAGAAACAGAAATTCTGATTCAAGAAGGACTGGATAGAATTTATGTAATGAATAAAGGCGAGATTGTTGAAGTCGGAAACCACGAAGAACTTATGGAAAAACGCGGTTACTACTACAGACTCTATCAACTTCAACTCGACAAGAAAAACTAAAATTGCCCCGGCATGTCCGGGGTATTTTTTTTGAATCTTTAATTTAGATTAGTTTTGATATTTTTATACGACTAAAATTGTTAAAAATAAATTTTTATTTGGTTGATATATATATATATGGTAGAATATATTTGTAAATATGTTATAATAATATTATAACGATTTATACAATTAAATTCATATTAAGGAGGAGAACATGATAAACAAAACACTTAAATCGTACTTAAAAAAGTATCCAGGAAAGAATTTTACATTTCTCGCACTCGTAATTGTTGAAAACCTTATTTGGCTTGTAAACACTTTTTTCAACATCAATCTTACAAATGAAGCCATTGCGCAGGACAAACGTGCGTTTCTCACAACGCTTGTCTACTCGCTTGTTTCTATGCTTGCACTTGTCGTTGTAAAGAGGCTCACTTCACTTTCGGGCTACAAGCTTTCTCAATATATCATTAATGACATTCGAAACGACTCGGCATTTGCAATAATAAATGCAACCGGTGTCTCTGATTTCAGCTCAAGCGGCTCGTATGTGAGTCAGCTTTCGACCGACACAAGCTACATAAGAAACAACGGAGTCGGCGCATATATTCAAATCGTTCGTGCAGCCGTTTCAATTATTTTCTCGCTTGTCGGAGCTGCGCTTGTCCATTGGAGCTATATTCTTATTTTCCCGCTCACAATGGTGCTCTCGATGATAACTCCAAAACTTCTTTCCCCTAAAATCGAGAAAACAAGTGCATTTTACAGTAACTCACGTGAAACTTTTCTCTCCTTTTTGACGGATATCCTAAATGGATTCAGTATATTTAAAAGAAACAATCTCGAAAATAATTTTAAAGAAAAGATTGGAAACATATCCGAAAAATTTGAGAAAGATATCTATGAATATTATGTGAACATGTCTTTATATGAAAGTTTCATCTCATTCGCAAGCATTTTCAGTCAATTTATTTATGTTTTGGCAAGTCTTGTGCTTGTATATCTTGGGTACATTTCAGTCGGTGCAATTGTTGGGCTCTTCAATTTCTCTCAAACAATTTACGGCGGAGTGTCTTCTCTATTGAATGGATACGGCACAATTAATTCCGTAAATCCGATTTTTGAAAAGTTATTCCCTATATTCGCAGATAAATCCGGAGAAAAGCTCGAAGATATAAAGAATATAGACTTTGAAAATGTTTCGATTTCCTACGGAGACCACGACGTTATAAAGGACCTCTCATTCTCGATTGGAAAGGGTGAAAAAGTTGCAATCACCGGAAAATCCGGTTCCGGAAAGACTACGATAATAAAAAGTATACTAAAGGAACTCGAGCCGAAATCCGGAACAATTCTTTTAAACGGTGACAACATCGAAAACATAAACTACAGAAGTATCTACGACAACATCGGAGTTATTAGTCAAGACCCATATCTTTTTAACACGTCGATAATAGAAAATATAACTCTCGGTTTAAAAAATCCCCCTATGGATAAAATGGAAAAATTAATCGACAAACTTGACCTTCGAGCATTTATAAATTCTCAAAAAAATGGAATTGAAACTGTGCTTTCAAACAACGGACAAAATATTTCGGGTGGACAAAGGCAGCGCCTTGTTATTCTAAGAGAAATTCTTAGAAATAAAAACGTACTTGTACTCGATGAGGGAACGTCGAGTCTCGACAAGGAGACAAAGGACACAATAGATGATTTCCTTTTAAAAACTGATTTAACTATCATATACATCACTCACCCTCGCTCTGACGATGAGCTGAAGGATTTCGACAAAATTATAAATCTTGCATAATAAAAAAGAACGAATGTTTTACGCATTTCGTTCTTTTTGTTTATCATTCATCTTCAATTTCTTCGCCGCAAAACGGGCAGTAAAAATGTTCCCTATAAAACGGAACGCGGTTCCCTAAATATCTATTGCAATTCGGACATCTCCAGAAAATCAAATCCGGTATAAGAAACAACAGCCCGAGTAAAATGAGTAAAAGTGTCAACGTCGTTGAATTTTTCACTTGATCTGCAACAACTGCCGCTCCAATAATATATCCGATGAACAAAAATATTCTCAGTCTTCCCCAAAATTTTGCTTTCATATTAAATCCTCCTAGTTTTACTTTTGAGCACTTTTTATCTCTTCATTAAGCTTGCCGTTCACGTCAGCTCTTAAAATCTTATACAATGTTGCAGCAATAGGAACTGCGATAAGCATTCCAAGAATTCCCATAAGGCCTCCGCCAACTGTTACAGCGGCAAGAACCCAAATGCCCGGAAGACCGATTGACGAGCCGACAATTTTGGGATAGACAATATTTCCGTCAGTTTGTTGAAGCACAATTATAAATATTAAAAATATAAGCGCTTTTATAGGTGAAACGGTGAGAATCATAAATGCTCCAAGTCCTGCTCCGATGTACGAGCCCGCAACCGGTATGAGTGCTGTGAATGCAACTATCGCACCGATCATTGTCGCATAAGGAAGTCTCAAAATGAGCATTCCGATTGTACACATTATTCCGACAAGCATCGCATCTAAACACTGACCCGAAATGAAACTTGAGAAAGAATCATCGAGAACAGAAATAACATATTTCGTTCTTTCGTAAAAATTCGTGCTCATATATCTTCTCATAACTTTATCGAATTGTCTTCCAATTTTTTCCTTATCAACCAAAAGATACACAGCAAATATAATTGAAAGAACAGTCGTAACAATACTTGAGAAAACAGTTCCTACAACGTTTACAGCCATGCCCATTGCATTGCCGACTCCGGATGTTATGGTCGAGGTGAAATTGGAAAGTTTAGATTTCCAATCAATGCTCTTTATAGGTTCGAGCCATTCTGATTTTATCCACTTCGAGCCTTCGATTTTATTTATTATTGTCTTTATTGTGTTCGGTGCACCGTTTACAAGAACCGTGATGCTTGCAATAAGTTGCGGCACAACTAGCCAAACTAATATGATTACTATTATAACTAGAGTAAGAAAAGATAGGAGCAGACAAACTCCGCGTCTACTTTTTTCCACCGCTTTTTTATTCGACTTCGGAAAATAATGAGATTCATAAAAACGCATGAGTATATTTAAAACATAAGCAACCGCGCTGCCGATTATAAGCGGTGCCGCCGCCACAAATGCCGTCTTTACAAATTTCGCAAAGCCGCTCCAATAGTGAATACATAAATAAACTAAAACTGTGCTTATCCCAACTCTTATGCATGTTTTCCAATCCAATCTCATACTCTTTCCTCCTCTTGTAACTATACTAAAATTATAGCACAACTTCCACCTATTTACCATACTAAAAAACTGTGACGAATGCCACAGTTTTAATTAAAGTTTTTTATAAAATGCAATTCTTGGTTTTACTCCGTCTATAAAAACATCCCCAAGTTTTGTAAAGTCGTGTCGGTCAATAAACGTCATCATAGCTTTGTTGTCACGATGCGTGTCCACTCCGAAAATTTCATATCTCTTTTCAACTGCAATTTTTAAAATCGCATCAAAAAATTCATCTGAAATACCTTTTCCACGAAGACTTTGGTCCACCACAAATGTGTGAAGCACGACATAGTTTCCACTCAAGTATTCCTTATAGTCCGGATCTTTTTCGACAAGCGCACCGAATGCAGTTAAATCTTCGTTTATAAACCCATTTTCATGTTTCACATATTTTTCCAATGTTTCAGTTGATGGGCTGCCGTCTTGCCATTGGTCAATTCCCATATTTTTCATATTGACCTTTGCTTCGTTTATCATTTTCATGGCTGCGGGAATGTCCTCGCGTGTAATTGTTCTTATTTTCATTAAAGTCTCTTCAGTGCTCTCAAGTTTGCTTCGATTGTAGCATCGATAATTTCATCGGTGTGTGCAGCTTGGAAGAAAATAGCTTCAAACTGTGCCGGTGCAAACATATAGCCTTCTTTAATCATTTCTCTGAAATATTTTGCAAACATTTTTGTGTCAGCTTTTTTTACATCGTTGTATGATTTTATTTCATCGAATTCCCCGAAGAAAAGACTCATCATTGATTTATATCTCGTGACTTTTCCCGGAATGCCTGTTTCTTTTAGGTTTTTATTGAAGCCGGCTTCGAGTCTTGTTGCCATTTCTTCGAGTCTGTCGTAGATGTCCCTGTGCGCTTCCAGAGTCTTTAATGTATCTCTTCCCATTTTCATTGCGAGCGGATTTCCGGAAAGCGTTCCTGCTTGATAAACGCCGCCGACCGGCGATAATTTTTCCATAATCTTTCTCGGTCCTGCAAATGCTCCAACCGGAAGACCGCCTCCGATAATTTTTCCGAAACAGAAAAGATCCGGTTTAACTCCAAATTCCTTTGAAATCGAGCCAAATTGTGTTCTAAAGCCGGTTATAACTTCGTCAAAAATTAAAAGTATGCCATTTTCCTCAGTGATTTTTCTGAGTTCTTTTATAAATTCCATATCAGGCACAACAACGCCCATATTACCTGCAATCGGCTCTATTATAACGCATGCGATATCGTCGCCGTATTTTGCGATTTTGTCCTTCACATCGTCGATGTTGTTGTACTCACACACAATTGTATAGTCCGTAATTCCCTTCGGCACACCGAGTGAAGACGGTGCGTTGTATGTTAGCGTACCTGAGCCCGATTTTACAAGTAGCCCGTCGCTGTGTCCGTGGTAGCAACCTTCAAATTTTATAAATTTATCGCGTCCGGTGTAACCCCTTGCGAGTCTGATTGCGCTCATTGTCGCTTCGGTTCCGGAGTTTACCATACGAACCATTTCGGTTCCAGTGTATTTTGTGAAAAGTTCCGCCATCTCAACTTCGACTTCGGTCGGCAAACCGAATGTGATTGCTTCGTCGAGATAGTGCTTTGCGTTTTCCACAATTTCTTTCGGGCGATGTCCCAAAATCATCGGTCCCCACGAATCGATGAAGTCTACATATTTGTTGCCGTCGACGTCATAAATATATGCCCCGTCCGCTTTTTCAAAAAATATCGGGTCCATATCGACCGAGCCGAATGCTCTGACCGGCGAATTTACTCCACCCGGAATAACTTTTAAAGCTCTTTCATATAAATTCATTATGCTCTCTCCTTCAATAGTCTTGCCATTTCCTTCGCATGATATGTGATTATGAGCTTTGCTCCGGCTCTCTTCATCGCAATCATATTTTCATAAATAATGCTTTCGTTTAAAAGCCCCTTCTTTACCGCTTCTTTAATCATCGCATATTCACCGCTCACGTTGTAGACAACAAGATTTGTGTTGAATGTTTCCTTAACGCGACGAATTATGTCGAGATATGCAAGTGCCGGTTTTACAATTATAAAATCTGCGTCTTCTTCGAGATCGAGTTCCACTTCCTTCATCGCCTCGTCGGAGTTGTGGAAATCCATTTGATAGCCCTTTCTGTCACCAAAGCTCGGTGCGGAGCCTGCAGCATCTCTAAATGGTCCGTAATATGCAGATGCATATTTTGCGGCATAACTCATAATCGGCACATTTTTAAATCCGTTTTCATCAAGTGCTTCTCTTATTGCCCTCACTCTGAAGTCCATCATATCTGATGGTGCAACAATGTCTGCACCCGCCTTTGCATGAGAAAGAGCTGTGCGTGCAATATATTTTATAGTTTCATCGTTTATAACACACCCACAGTCATCAAGAATACCGCAGTGTCCGTGGTCGGTATATTCGCACATGCAGACGTCAGTGATAACGATAAAGTCCGGATGTTTCTTTTTTATTTCTCTTACAGCACGTTGAACGATACCATTTTCATCATATGCACCGCTTCCGACGCTGTCTTTTTTATCAGGGATTCCAAAAAGTATGACCGCTTTGATGCCGAGGCTCTCAAGCTCCTTGATTTCATCGTCAAGCATGTCCACAGAATAGTGGTATTGATCAACCAAAGAAGGAATTTCTCTTTTTATCTTTTCACCTTCAACAACAAACAGCGGATAAATAAAATCTTTTACATCTAAACTTGTCTCTTCCGTCATTTCCCTTAAAATCTTATTATTTCTTATTCTTCTCATTCTCATTTTTTAAGTCCTCCTCTACACAATCAATTATAGAATCTATAGTCGAATATTCCGACTCCTTATAAACATTAAGACCACACTCGCGAATCGAGTCAGTTGTTATAGGTCCGATTGAAAATATCTTTTTTCCACTCAAACTTTCTTTGCCGTACATTTTTATAAAATTCTTAAATGTTGAAGTTGCGGTAAAAATTATGTCTGTAAAATCCTCTGGCAATTCTTCGATTTCTTTTGGAATAACGCTGTCATAAATCGGAATGTTATGAAATTCCCCAAGCGTGTTATACTCTTTCAAAAGTTCTTTTCGTGTGAGCCGTGAGTGCGGTAAAAAGATTTTTCGCTCTTTAAAACCGTCCTCTTTTATAATTTTTACAAGCTCATCTCCTGTGAATTTCTCCTTCGGTGCGACACAGCTCAAGCCGTATTTTTGGGTTGCCTCTTTTGTCGCCTTTCCGACCACATATATTTTCACATTTTTTAATTCAGACAAATCTTGCTTTTTTAAAAATTCATCCATAAAAATCTTTATTGCATTTTGTGAGTGAAAAACCAAATGCGTGAATGAAAAATCTTCCACACATTTTTTTAACTCAGCCTCATTTATCGGAACAATTTCAATTGTTGGATTTTCAAAAACTTCCACCCCAAGTTTTCTTAAACCCGATGCAAGTCTTGAAGATTTTTCGCGATTTCTCGTTACCACAAATTTTCTTTTCGAGCTATTTTCCAATTGCATCTTTAAACTCCCGTGCAATATTTTTTGCTGCTTCTTCCGCTTCTGAAATTTTCACACATAAACTCTTTTTTAAAAGAATATTTTTCGATTCATCTCCGAAACACGCTCTTAAAACTGCCTCGCCCGTTTTTAAATCAACCTCAGCGTTGAACCCCATCGGACTGTGGCAGCCCGCATTAAGTTCGCGTTGAAATGCCCTCTCAATATTCATTCTAACAGTAGTTTCCTCATCTCTTATTTTCGAAATTATCTCAAGAATTTTTTCATCATTTTTTCTGCCTTGAATTGCCAAAATCCCCTGACAAGGTGACGGCACAATCTCTGATTTATCAAACACATAAGAAACTTTGTCGCCGTAGCCCCCTCTTAAAATTCCGGCATATGCAAGCACAACTCCGATAATTCCCTCTTCGCCGACTTTCGACATTCTCGTTTCAATATTTCCCCTGATCGACGTCGTGGAAATATTTGGACAAATTGTTTCAAGTTGCAGTTTTCTTCGAAGCGATCCGGTTCCAACAATGCCTGAGCAAAGCTCCGACAACTTTTCTATTTTTCTTGAAGAAATAAGCACATCTCTTGCGTCCTCAGCTTTAGGCGGGTCAAAAAACATAAGTCCTTCAGTTTCGTCGCTCGGCATATCCTTCATAGAATGCACCGCCAAATCAATGTCCCCTCTAAGAAGCGAGTCTTCAATCTCCTTTACAAAAACTCCCTTTCCCACTTTGTGAATCGGATTTTTTAAGTCAACATCGCCCTTTGTTTTTATAACGACAATTTCGCATGAAACATTCGGATTCGCTTCTTCAATCATATTTTTAACCATATTTGTCTGAGTCAGAGCGAGCTTGCTTCCTCTCGTGCCTATTTTAATCTTCATTGTATATCTCCTCAAAAAACTTTATAACATCGTCCTTCATCTTTGACGGCTCCATCTCTTTTGCGTAAATAAGTGGCTCCCTCGATGCCTTATTTATTGAATATCTCACAATTTTTTCGACTTTTCTAAGCTCATGACTCGAAATATTGGTCTTTGCCTTTATATATGAAACAGTGTCGTTTGCAAGCCTTTCGATATAATTTTGTGCGCTGTTGAAAACCGGGTCCATTCTCGTGTTTTCTTCCCAAGTTAAAATCTCTTCAATTTTGTCTTCAATCTCAGGAGTATACGCCTTCAGAATCTTCTCTTTCTCTTTTAAGTTTTCCTTTGCGACCATATTTATTGAGTCTATGTCATAGAGTTCTATATTTGGCAGCTCGCCTGCATTTTTGTCTACTCCTCTCGGCACTGATAAATCAAGCACATAAGTCTTCTTAGATGAATGAATAAAATCCCCTTCATCTAAAATTGTATGCGGTGATGCCGTTGCAACTACAACCACTTCGCACTCTCTAATGTATTTATTCACATCACTGTATAAAATTATATTTATATCTTCATTTTCGCCTTTAAATTTCAACGAGTTCTCATATGTTCGGTTTGCAATCGAGATGTCAGCACCTCTTTCCGCTAAGTACTTGTATGCAAGCATACCCATTTGACCTATGCCGATTATTAAAGCCTTTTTATTTAAAAGCTGAATCTTATCTTCAATCATTCTTATTCCCAAATACGCTGTTGAAGACGGCATGTCCGAAGCATGCGAAGTGGTTTTTACATATTTTGAGAACGAAATAACTTCACGCATAACTTTATTTAAAAATTTTTTCGCTCCACCAAGTTGTTTTGCAGTTTCATAGGCATTTATAACTTGCCCTTGAATTTGATCTTCGCCCACTACCATCGAGTCAAGACCAATCGCAACATAAAATAGATGACGAAGTGCTTCCGTTCCCATTTTGTAGAATCTGTACTCCTCGTCAATTTTTGTCTTGAAATATTTTTCGATATAGTTCCAAAGCTCGTCCTTTGTAATGTTGTCCGAATAAATATAAATCTCGGACCTGTTGCAAGTTGACAAAATTACAATTTCACTGTTCTTTGTAAAAGCAAACTTTTCGGTAAATTCAATTATATCCGTATCTCTGAAAGAAAGACGCTCTCTTATTTCAATAGGCGTCTTGTGATGATTTATTCCAATAACAAAAAATTCCATATATTTCTCCAAACTATTTTAGATTGAGTGTAAAAGGAAATGATGCGATTATTGTAAAGTAATAAGAAATAAGTCTCCAAAGTAAAATCGCCATCAATATCGGTGCCCCTTCAGGCACAATTTGACTGTATATAAGATAAAATATTCCCTCTGCCCCGACGCTTCCACCCGGCATCGGAATATATGCACTAACAAGTGCAATCGTTGTTTGAGCCGCGACACAAAGAAGGAATGAATCAATTTTCACATCGAACGAAAGAAAAACAAAATAACTGACTCCATAATAAAACACAAACGAAATTATGTTTTGCAAAATTAAAATAATATAAACTTTGAACTCCTGTCCACGGAAATCTTTGATCGAGTTGTAAAACATGCTCACTTCTTCTTGTAGTCGCCTAATCATCTTATCTTTATTCTTTACAAGTTTAATCCTTGCCAAAAAATTTACTATAGCTGTTGAGAATTTTAAAAGTTTCTCAGGCCTGTACGCTGCTATGAGCATGAAAACCGTAAGTCCCATATTTATCAAAATTCCAACCACAATAAATACAGTAAACGGATGACCGCCGGTATAAAAAAATGAAGTGAAGCAAAAAGTAAGTAACAAAGTCATAATCATTCTTCCTATATGATAGAAAAAAAGTTGAATTCCCAAAATCGAGGTTGCCCTTCCACTTGTAATGCCCTTTTTATTTAAGTAAATAACTTGCATAGGTTGACCACCCGTTGCGAGCGGTGTGATTGCACTAAAAAATTCTCCAATCATAAAGGTTTTCAAAGCCTGTCTAAAAGACAAATTCTGTCCGACATTGTTTGCGATTTCCTTTGTGATAAGAGTTTGCATTAGCCAGTATATAATCATCATAACAATTACTGTTCTGATTGTTTTTATATCCACATTTAAAATTACTTTTTTTATAGCATCAGGTCCGTCGAGAAAATATATCCCGACAACCAACATTAAAAATGTCAGTGCGACTATGAATCCGGTATATTTTTTTGACATTTTACACCTCTATTCTATATTATCATTTATTATAATTTTCTTCAACCTAAAAATGTAACAGTTTTTCAATAACTTACTTTATTTTTTATCCAATATTTAAAGAATTATTTCCATAAATATGTTATAATAATTTTATGGAGGTATGTAGAATGGATTTAAAACATTTTATGAATTTTCTTGATTCGTCAAGACTAAATATGAGTGCAGTTGAGAACTTAAAAAAGGAACTCGAATCAGCCGGGTTCAAAGCAATTAAGGAAAATGAAAATTGGAATCTTGAAGGTGGCGGAAAGTATTTTATTACGAAAAACGAATCTTCAATCATGGCATTTAGACTCGGTCATGACATCAAAAAAGGTTTTTCACTTGTCGGAAGCCACAGTGATTCCCCATGCTTTAGAATTAAGCAAAATCCGACAATGAAACGTGCGTCCGCAGTTTGTTTAAACACGGAAGTTTATGGCGGTGCACTGCTCGGAACTTGGTTTGACAGACCACTCACAGTAGAAGGAAAAGTAACTGTTAAAGGAGAGTCGGCTCTTAAACCGAAAACTATTCACTATAAAGGCAAAGACGGCATGATTTTTATTCCGTCAGTTGCAATTCATATGAACAGAGAAGCAAACAAAGGTGTTGAGATAAATCCTCAAGAAAACACCCTTCCGGTTTGCACAATGGACGGAGATTTTGATCTTATAAAATCAATTGAAAAAGAAATCGGTGCAGAAATTCTTTCACACGAACTTTATGTAGTATCGTGTGAAAAAGCACATGTTGTCGGAGTTAACGACGAATTTTTGATGAGCGGAAGACTTGACAACCTCGCAATGGCTTATGCAAATATAATGTCTCTTATAAATGCAAAAGCAGGCGAAATGACAGCTGTCGCTTATGTCGGTGACAACGAAGAAATCGGTTCAATGACAAAGCAAGGTGCTTTCTCACCGTTCCTTCGCGACACACTTTTAAGAATTGTTGTTTCGATGGGCGGAACATACGAAGACTATCGCATTGCTCTTTCAAATTCATTTATGATCAGCAGCGATGAAGCTCACGCTTTCCATCCTAATTATCAAAACTATGCAGATCCGACAAACAGACCTCTCATTGGAAAAGGTCCTGTTATAAAAATTGCTGCAAACGGTGCATATACATCCGATGCAGTTTCAATCGCAGTATTTAAAGAACTTGCAAACGAAGCCGGAGTTGCAACACAAACATTCCACAACAGAAGCGACAAACGCGGTGGTTCAACAATTGCATCAATCACAACTTCAAAAATCGATATTCCTATCGTCGATGTCGGAAATCCGCTTTGGGGCATGCACAGTGCTGTTGAAACAGGTGGCATTAAAGATCAGGAAGACATGATGAAAATAATGGAAGTTTTACTTTCAAAATAATTTAAAGACTGATGAAGCTCACTTATGTGGGCTTTTTCTTTGAAACTTTTGTGGAGGTTTTATGAAAAAATTCGTTTTATTGATTATTCTTTTAATTTTTACAGGGTGTGCAAATTCAATAATTTCAAAACCTGATATTGATTCCAATTATACAAAATTCTTAAATGATAACAACTTCGACTCGGACTACACTATTACAGTTAATATTTCAAAAAACGGCGGCGAACCAAATAAGTTTATTTTTTCAAAGAAAGGCTCGCATTTTGCAAGAGCCGCATATAAAAGCGACGGAACAATCGGACTTAGAAGCTTCGACGACGAACGCACTCTCTACTCCATCGACGAATCTGGAGAGGTTAAAAAAGACTATATAAAAAAAGGTTCCGATCAAGGTGATGATCTTCGAAGAATTTTTACAGGTATACTTCTCTTTAGAAAAACCAATCCGGAAATTTCAACGGATGGTGACATAACAGTTGAAAAATTTGAAAAAGATGACGACATTTATGAGTATAAGTTTAAAAACGACAAACTCGTTGAGGTCAAATTGCAAACAAAAAATGAAACTCTAACAATGGAACTCATTTCGATTGAAAAGAGCGCCGACGAGTCGTTGTTTGTTGTTTAAACTCTTGAAAAACACGCTTTTTATGATATAATATAAAATAGATATAGAAGCATCTCGGTCTCGATATCGAGATGTAATTTTTTATTGGAGGTATGGTATGGATAGAGACATCAGTGTTGATAAAATCAAACACAAAACCACTTTTACGGAAGTATTACTAATTGGACTTGGAGTTTTAATGGTTGCAAGTGGTATTCACTTTTTCTTGGTTCCATCAAATCTTTCAACCGGTGGAGCCAGCGGACTTGCAGTTGTCCTCAGTCACTATATTCCACTTGATTACGGACCTATTTTTGCACTATTAAATATTATACTTTTTGCTGTAGGTTTCATGATTATCGGAAAAGAATTCGGC
>QWCK01001328.1_pt1 | contig 40076 bp, 36 predicted proteins | sample 1972571 | NCBI WGS metagenome assembly QWCK01 (sample SAMN09866710, study PRJNA288562) | Human gut metagenome isolate term2_stool, whole genome shotgun sequencing... | isolation source: gut | host: Homo sapiens | place: USA: California | reverse complement strand
AACGTCACGGTCAACGTGATGCTGCTTAGCTGCTCGCCCACATCAACCTTCGTCACTTTGCTGTTGTCAGGAGTCACATTGACAAATGTAACCGCCGATACGGCCATGCATAATGGCAACATCAACAGCAATAACGCCATTCGTTGTAAATAATTTCTCATCTTTGATATCAATAAATTTGTTTTGTTGTTCATCTCACATGCTACCCATGAACTGTGCGCTCAGCACAGCATAGATAGTCAAAGCATGTCTGCATGTGTTTAACCCATGCACTACTCAAACAATGACCACTTGGCCGGTTGAGTTGAGCCTTCATCATCATTTTCGTCTGGCTGCAACTCAGCATCATCATCGCCTGAACCGATGTTTGGCCCAACATTACCTTGTGATGCGAGCACTAAAATACTTGGGGACAAATAAGGTTTCTTCATCTTGTATTCATTACGTTTATTAACTTTTCATCAAAAGAGATACCATGTGTGAAAAGTACCTTCAAATAATTTGTTGCAAAGGTAAGTTTTTTACCCCCCCCCACAATCATAAATTATACTAATATTATATAATTTATCTATATCTTTCTTCTGTCACAGCACTCAACTATTGCGTTCATAGAGATATTAACAAGCAACTTAGATCAAAAAAACAAAAAAACTGTCAATTGATTATAGGAAAGTACTTACAACCTGAGTTCGGGATAAAAATGTCCCGTTCTCAATAGTTCACCTAAGGCATAAATATCTCTCCTCTATCTTGAGACAGAGGTTATCCATAAAATTCCATCAAACTCTGATATGACTGGTTTTAGAACAGTGTAAGCTGCTGTCCTTGTCGGTCTATGCAGAAATCTACATTGATAGCCGGCTTCTTCTCAAAGAAACAGTAGGCTGCAAGTGCCGACAGTGCATTTATATCAAAATTAAAAACGTTCCTATGTCTGGAGTGTACCAGCTGTGCCACGTTTTTCAGTTCATCATTGATGGTTTCTATGACCGATCTCTTTCTGAGTGAGCACTCTTTCATCCCTATCATCCACATTCGCCTTGGTGAACATGAAGTTGACCAACTCTCCACGCTCGTTGCAAGTCAAGTGCAGTTTGAAGCCGAAATACCACCCCATCGTGCTCTTCCCTATTGAGGCGTATTCCTTGAAAACCTTATTGCGACTGATGCGCTTGTTGTGGCACACTGGTATGGACGTGCTGTCTATGAAACTTATTCCGGTGCAACGTCCCAGACAGCACACTTGCAGAAACAGCATCATCTCAACGGCAACTCTTGCTTCCAGTTCTATGAAACGGTTATAGGAGAGTTGCTCGGGAAACAAATCCCTCATGTGCTCCCTGACATAAAATAGATAGTAATGCTTGAAATTGCGGAAGTCATTGAAGTGGAAACAGATGAGAATAGTCATGATCTCCGCACGGCTCATTCGCCATTTACCCCAAATCGGTCATTAGAAAAAGCGTCTGAAGATTCAAAATCGAAGTGCAAAATTTGTTGGTGTTTGGATTGTACAAAAACCATGAAAAACACCGCGGAGGTTTGCCATGCGGCCGGGGGCGCGAAGCCCCCGAAGAGCACAATCAGCAATACAAAAAAAAACAAAAGGGAGACCGCAGTCTCCCAAAGATTAATTAACTTTGTATTGTATATGTATCATCAATTAACCTCGGAGCAAAGGTCGCAAATTTTCACCTTACTCCAAAAGAAAACAAAGAGAAAAGAAATTGCCAGCATTGTGGGCACGAGTGAAGCTACGATAAGTCGTGAGCTAAAGAACAACAGCACGCCATCGGGAAAGTATATCTGGACAAAGGCGCAGGATATGGCCATGCAGCGCAGAAAGAGGACGGTAACGAATGCCAGACTCCCCGACGAATTGGTCTGGAGAATCAAGGGAATATATCATCAATGACCAGTGGTCTCCAAGACAAATATCAGGTTATTTGCGCAAGAATGAGGGGATAAAGGTGTCCCATCAATCCATCTACAACATCATCCACAATGACACAACAGTGGAACTTGCCAAGCACACAAGGCATAAGATGAAGTACAGGCATCGTCCCAAGAGCAAACATCTTCCAATCAAAGATAGGGTCAGCATCCATGAAAGAAGTAAGGAAGTTGACGGGAAGAGATTCGGAGATTTTGAGATGGACTTGATCGTAGACCCTGACCAGCACGCCATACTCACGCTAGTGGAGAAGTCTACCAGTATGCTGCTTATGCAGAAACTGCATTTGGAAAACAGTCAAAGCCTCTGGCAAAGGTAGTTAGGAAACTGCTGCTGCCATACAAGGACTGCCTGAAGACCATCACAACAGACAACGGACCTGAATTTGCGGCACATAAGGACATTACCAAGTACTTAGGCGTACCTGTGTACTTCGCCTATACATATTGCTCATGGCAAAAAGGAGCGATTGAGAATACAAATAAACTAATCAGACAGTATATACCGAAAAAGGATTCGTTTGAACGTTATACGGACAAGAGAATTATGTCGATACAAAAAAAATGTACGAAAGACCGAGAGAAAAATTAAACTTTGCTACACCAAAGAGTGAATTCTTCAAACACGTTTTGTAATTTTGCACTTGCTGGTTGACTCTACGGATAAAGTTCGTAAATAAGGAAATAACACCTTTTGGTGATCTTTCCCTGTTCTTCAAAATGCTTGAGAAATGCCATTTTGAAGAGCATGTTATGCAAAGTGGTGTTCCGCTTCAAGGATCCAATCGGGGCTACGACCCGATCCAGTTAATATTGGGATTGTTTGCAGGTGTATGGTGTGGCGCAAGTTGCTTTGGCCATCTTGACGTGGTACGTTATGACACTGGACGTGGTACGTTATGACACTGCACTATGTGACCTGCTTGGGTGGAAACGCGGAGCAGACCATCGTGCATACCAGCGCTATCTCAACAAATTCTCCCAAACTGTCAACCAGCGTGTTTTCGGAAATTTGTTCCGTTGGTTTTTCTCAGAGTTGAAGTTCGACAATTACACCTTGGATTTCGATTCGACAGTGATGGTCCGTGAGGGGAATCCAAGGATGAGGAAGATTTCGGGAAATACCGATACCGCTGCTTCGTAACAGACCTTGACCTGCCGGTCAAGATCGTATATGGCTCATATCGCGGAAGGGCGGATAATGAGAACAGAATAAAGGAACTGAAGAATGATTTCTCCATTGATGATTTTGTCACACATAACTTCTGGTCAACAGAGGCATGCGGGAGTTTCATTGTAATGGCATATAACTTTATGTCGTTGTTCAGACATGCGCTGATTAATTCCAGCAAGAAGAAATTTCTGAAGACAATTCGGCACGAGTTGATATCAACGCCAGCCTATCTGGAGAGAACAAAAGACAAGCACATCCTATATTTGACCAGATCACTAAAAACGAGACAATTATTCTTGTCCACATGGAAAAAATTAAAGGATTTCTCTTTGCCGTACGACACAGAGAAATCCTAATGACCGCATTTGGGTTTATATTCTGCCTATGCAAACAGGCAGTGATCCTGCCGGAACTAAGACATGCCGCATGGACAGAATGTCAATTGTCTGTTACATGCGGACTACCGTCAAATGGCGACTTTATACGATTTCCCGTCAATGGAAACAACATAAATGCCATTTGCCGTCAAGTTCAAAACAAAATGACGTGAAGTAACAATATGGTCGGCAACTTTCTTCCCGTCCGTTGAGTAGACGCATACCGTTGCGCCTATCGGTGCATCTATTATCGTTATTCTTCTGTCTGACACCTTAATTTCCATCTTGCCGTTAGACACGCTGCCGATTCCTGTGCCGACGTTCACATCGAAACTGTTCTTGGCATTTACCGATACATTGCCGTCAGCTGAGATTACCGTACCTTCGGGAATCACGATGCAGAAGCCTTCCTCGGGGACTCTCAATCCGCCGAAATCACAGGAAACAATCCATCGGCCCCACCTGCCATCCTCATCTTCGGACAGCGTGGGTGTGACCTCCTTGATCAGGTTGTTATCGGTGTCGAACAATTGGATTTTGGAGTCTGGCGAGAGCATGACGGCTTGCCTGTAGTAGAAGCGCACCTCGCCGAGCACGTCAACAATGTCGGGATTGTCAAAGAGGCTGCACCACACATAGGTTATCGGTTCTATCGGCTTTGTATATCCACCGATGAAATCCACTCTCGTCTCTTCGTTGGTGATGTCCGTCCGAAATCTGGGACTCAGACTACCTTCTGGCATTACGAGAGAATAGTGGACACCTTTCTCAAAATTCATCTTCATCCCGAAGTCGGCATACGCCTGCCCAAGGTTCCAGTCCCAGCCCACATGTGCATCGAATGTCCTTACGGGCACGCCCTCGCGGTACAGGGTCATGGTGGGGCTGCCCACAGGCTCAGTCTCGGTCCCGTAGTAGAACCAGATATGCTCTTCGGTTTCTACCGAAGAACCGTTTTCCACCGAGCAGTCAGTGCTTATGATCTTTTCGGGGACTTCGAAATCAAATTTCAGGTCTCCATTTTTTACGTCGGGCGCGCTCTTCAAGAAGATTGCTCCCGCCGGAATTTCCAACTTGTAGGACTTGCCCTTGGGAAGGACAAGTTTTTCGAAAGTGACAAGCACGATGCCTTTCTCCATATTAGTCTCGGAGGTAATCACACCGGTTGCCATTGTCTTGTCTCCGCAGGTTATGGTCGCCTTGGCGTCTTTGGATATGTCAACATGAGCCGTAAATTCAATGTGAACCTGATTTATAGGCTCATAGACAAGCTTATTCTCTATGCTGCACTCCTGCGGTACCAAGGTTGCAACCTCGTTGGCGTAAGCGGATATTGCGGACATACAGAGTCCGACAATACCGAGGAATAAATGCTTTTTCATATTAAAACTCCTTTCTTTAATTTTATTTGTTAATATTGAGGTCTGAACATACAATATGGGGAAATATGTAACAGACCGTAAAATCAGCGACGAGGTGTATTCACAACGGCTTTATAGGCATCTATCAACCCATAGCCGTAATGTTCGTTCCAGCTTCCGAATGCCTTGTTGGTGTCGTATGCGTATGTCCCGATTTTCTTCGCATTCTTTGCGATGATTTCCCTAACCTGATAAGCAGAAAGTTGGGGATTGCGCTCAAGTATCAAGGCTGCTAATCCTGCCACATGCGGAGCAGCCATGGAAGTTCCACCCTTATATGCAATCTCATTACCGGGTACTGTTGACAGAATATGTGTACCCGGAGCCGTAACGAACATGTTTGACCCGTAGGCAGAGGTTGCCGAAAGCGTCCCGTCCTGTTTCATATTTGCAACGGCTATCACTTCCGGACGATAGTCTCCAGGGAAGGAGATGGGACCGCTTGTGTTGCCTGCCGACTTCACAAACACGCATCCTCGACCTTCTCGGCCTCGTGACAGAGCCAAGTCGATTGCCTCCTTGACTATATCTTTATCGGAACACCACCATGAGCAAGAGATGATATCCGCACCATGCTGCCAAGCCCAATTTATTCCATTCGCCAGATTGCTTTCCAATTCCGTTGAACCAGACAGGGTGTTGCTGACAGACAATAAGGTGGCATCCGGGGCTACTCCTGCCACTTGTATCCCATTGTTCCTCACTGCTGCGGCAATTCCTGCGCAATGTGTGCCATGAGCTCCGTAAACTTTGCTGGGAGAGCTTTTGGTTTCCGTATCATAACTCAAACTGCTGATATTGTCAGCCAGATCCTGATGAACAAGATCTATACCTTGATCGACAATAGCAATCGTGATGCCGCGCCCTGTTGAGTATCCCCATGCCTGGCTGACAGAAATATCCATTCCTTCATATGCCGAGTTGTACAGTCCCCATTGATTGAGGACGTTCGGATCATAGGAAATTTCAAGGGCATCGAAAGAGAAGCCCGGCGAGGAAGATGCAAACTTTCCGGATTCATATATCGAGTTTGCCACCACTACTGCATCTCTTCCTGAGGTTTCCGATACCCTCAGGCTATACCACAGTGGCATAAATGGATTCTGCCCTATAATTTCACAGTCGTATTGCCTTGCAGTACTTTGCAGAACCGCATAATCTTTCTTCGTTTTCAGCTTTACATCGATATATCCTGTCGGGATAAGTTCCTTTCCGTCCTCCGTTATGAAACAAGATAGTATGGAGACGGCATCAGATTTGGACGCGGCCGCAAGGGACTTGACACTTTGCGCTGTCATTGAAGGTTTCACCTTATAAACTTCTATTATACTTCTGCTGTCAGAAATGCTCTTCTCAAATTGCAGGTTTCCGTTGCTGATACCGGCATTGCCGGCGAGAGGAGAGATTACTACTATTTTGGATGCATTTTCCGTCAGAGGAATCCGTTTCCCATCATAATAATAAAATGCCCCCTGAGCATAGGCCACTATATTCACAGCCAATGCGAACAAAAGAAATATGATTGTCTTTTTCATTGCAAATACTATTTAATGATTATTTTCTGTGTATAAATTGATTTGCCCTTCTTTGTCAAAATGCAGAGATATATGCCTTTTGAAAATTGAGGTACGCAGATGCTCTTTGCCGTCACGGGCGAGGAGAAAACTCTCTGTCCGCATATATTGAGAATGTCAATGTTGTCGCAGTTCTCGATTGAACTCAACTCTATCGAGCCGTTATGGTATGCCATGCGGATAGTCTGCTTGTATTCAATATCGTCAATCCCGGTTTCTTTGAGATTGATGACGGGACGAATGGGGAGACCGATTGTTCTCACGCTCGAGCTTCTGCCAACACCGCCAGAGTCGTAATCAATTTCCTTGGCTTCTGAAATATTGTCATCCTGTGCCCCCTCTTCTCTATGAAGCGTTCCGGTCCAACAATATCCTTTCCAATTCTGGTTACGATATGTTTGTCCTAAATACGTATCGGCATATCCGGCAGCGGGGAGGAAGAGGGTGTTTTCATTTGCGCCATGATGGAAACGAGTACCCCAAATGCCGTCCACCTCTTCCCATTTGTGCCAGCAAAGTCTCACGAGTTCCCCTACCTCCTCAAAAGTAGGCAGGCGCCATCGTCCGCCCCATTTTACCCTCGCGGCATCGTATTCCGTCCCACAGATATCTTCTCCGATATTCGTACATAAGATATAATAAGCAACTCCGGGAATCTCTTTGTATCCTTCAAAGAATTTGTAATTCTCATTAGTATATTCCTCTTTAGGCTCTGTCTCTCCCCATGCAAAGTAGTCTCCGAAATCTATGGAAGACTCGGCTCCGATGTTGCAGGTTGCCCACAAAGTACCGCTCGGTAATCCCATATCTATATACTCATGACCGTCTATGACGTTTGTTTGCGCATGGGAAACAGAAACGAGCAGGATGCTTAATATGGATGTAAAAAGAAATCTCATATCATATTAATTTTATAAGAAGTAGGTTTTTGGCTGAAATCAGCCAATCCTACTCCTTGGTCTATAATTTACTTGACGAAAATCTTTTTCGTTTCCATACCATTCTCATATGTGACAGAGAACGCATAAACACCACCGTTCTTTATGTTCAGAGAACTCAAAGAGAGTGTGGCAGAAAGAGCATTCACTTTTACCGAACTTAGTTTGACACCGGACATGTCATACACTTCCATTTTGCTTATCTTCCTTCCTGATGAAATCGTAATGTCTGACATTAGATTGGCAGGACACGGAGTAATGGAAAGTTGAGAGTCCCGTTCAATCTTTGAAACGTCTGTAGTGCCGTCATGTTTTGCCTGTGCCGGAGCAAGTAAAGCGGATACATTCGCTTCGCTTCTTACACGCGCAAGGATATTGCACTTTGACTCTGGCTTATATGAACTATAATTTGCTACATGTATGCCTTTTGTCTTGACGAAATATTTCTGGCTGATGTATGAATCCCAATTGCTTAGGTTATACTGGTTGAGCTTTGAAAGGGGACCGTCATCGTTAACACCAACCACATTACCTGCCGCCTTTCCTTCTATAAATAACATTGGATCATCGGTGCCGGGAGTATTGCAATTCGTCATAGTCGCATACTCGTTACCGTCCGCTGGTATTTCACACTCACAATTTGAAAAATATATCGGAGCGTTCTCATAGAAGTAATTGCCATTGACATTCAAGTCCGCCACACTCAGCACTCCATTGCCAGCACTCCGCAGTTTTATCAGATACATTCCTGTTTTCGGTATCGTGACTTTCAGTGTTGCGATTTGATTATTAGGGTTATTCAGAGCCTTTTCTGAGGGATATCCCCAATTGAGCCCCTGCATTTCTTCCGATGTGGCAGGAGTGTACAAAAACACCGGCTTGAGATCCCATATTGGAGAGACGATGCTCCCTATTTCTTCTGAAACGTCTTCGGTATCCGTTTGTCTTCCAAAGGCAAACGGTTGTCCGTAATAGACCATATCAATCTTATGTGCTACTTTACTTGTGGAAGTGATGAAGATCTCTTGTCCTTTCGTGAAAGAAAATGGCCGATAGAAAGAATATTTCAACGGCACATGTGTAAAATACTTAATGCCCGCAGCACCATGGGAGTCGCTTTCCGTCATTTCCGCCATGCTTACATCTGGAGTGCCATCTGATGAGACGGCCTTTCGCAGGTATGAGTTAAAGCCGGCGGACTGAAATCTCGTTGCCATCATGTTCCGTGATATTTTGACGGACTCTACGTTTGGCATCTCGGGGGCATTGGTTGCAATTGATATTGTGTTAATGCCGTTTTTAAGTTGCAGGGCAGGTTTCGCTTCAACGGAAGCAGACTGCCAGTTCCCGACGGTTGGCTTAACCGAACCGGAAAGCGTGCCGTTCACATACACCTTGAATGTGGTGAATTTCCCGTTGGCATACCTTGTCGGCTGAAGCCAAAAATTAACGTAATAATCACCTGTTTCAAATGCCTGAACCTCAAAGTTTTTGTAATTCAGCACATTGTCTGTCGTTTCATACATACTTTTGATCTCTAAAACATTGTTTGAAGTCAAAGGTTTGTTCTCACTTCTCTGTGCATTTGCATGTTGTACAGGAAAAGTCGTTGTTAATGCACATAATACTGTCATGAATAAAATTTTTCTCATGTCTTAAAACTTTTATTATTAATAACTTACCTAATATTCCCTTTTATGGGATACTGACAATTTCATATCATTCAAAATGACAGATTGTACAGAAATTTTGCTGTTAACAAATACGAATAAATTTGCAACAGATAAAAATTATTTTGCTTTTATTTATGCTTTGGATGAAATTGATTATTACTTTGTTCTCTTTTGTTTTTTACAAATTCCTTGCAAGGGACTTCATAAATACAGAGGCTAACTATCATACAGATAGAAGCACTGTTCCATACGAGAACCTTCCACTCTCCGGTACAAGGAGAAGAATTTTATCTGTTTGATTTTCCATAATGTCATAATGTCAAACCTAAAATAGAACGTTTGTTCTGTAATTCTAAGCACAATATTACGCAAATTATTTTAATCTGCCAAATTTTCGGAAAGTTTTTCTTTAAAAAGTTTCATTTTTCTTATTTTTCAATGTAAAAGAGTTGATTCTGGGTATTTTTTTGCAGGCTTAATAATTAGGCTGAAAATCCCGTCAAATTCCTCCCATTAGACTTTGTATGTGATTGTTTTTTGGGTGTGTTTCCTATTTATTTCCGTAAAAGCACACTGTTTTCATCAGAAAAGCATTATCTTTGCCCAATCAATTTAAGTGTTCTTTGAGACATTGCAGAATAAAGAAAGGGGAAGAAACTCGCTCGTTTCCAACTCGTAACCCATTTACCCTTTATTCATTCTTATTTTGTTTATTATCTGAAAGATACAAATTTATTGAATCTTTTGCGGGCATAGTAAGTGTTTGTGATTATGCCTAATGTTTGTTAGCCGGTTGCTCTACGTGCGGTTTCTTTTTTGTCTGTTTTGTCATAAAAGACCATCCATATTTGCTCCTATAAAAGATTTTATGTAATTTTGTGGGCAAAAACATACAAGATGGGGATATTCGGTTTATTCAGCAATAAGAAGAAGGAAACGCTTGACAAGGGGCTTGAGAAGACCAAGGAGAGCGTGTTCTCAAAGTTGGCAAGGGCTGTCGCTGGCAAGTCGAAGGTTGACGATGACGTTCTCGACAACCTTGAGGAGGTGTTGATAACGAGTGATGTCGGCGTTGAGACTACGCTGAAAGTGATTAAGAAGATAGAGGAAAGGGTGGCGCGCGACAAGTATGTCTCAACTTCCGAACTAAACAATATCCTCCGTGAAGAGATAGCCAACCTGCTTTCTGAGAACAATTCTGATGACAACGACAACTGGGACCTCCCATCCGACCATGCCCCGTATGTAATCCTCGTGGTAGGAGTGAACGGTGTCGGCAAGACAACGACAATAGGCAAACTGGCACACCAGTTCAAGAGCGCCGGCAAGAAAGTGTACCTCGGGGCCGCAGACACGTTCCGCGCTGCGGCTGTGGAGCAACTATGCATCTGGGGCGAGCGTGTGGGATGCACGGTGATAAAGCAGCAGATGGGCAGCGACCCGGCCTCCGTGGCATTCGACACATTGAGTTCGGCAAAGGCAAACGGCGCCGACGTGGTTCTCATTGACACCGCAGGCCGTCTCCACAATAAGGTGGGACTTATGAACGAACTGAAGAAAATAAAGGAGGTTATGAAGAAAGTGATGCCGGATGCGCCGGACGAGGTGATGCTGGTACTTGACGGAAGCACAGGTCAAAATGCTTTCGAGCAGGCAAAGCAGTTCTCCGCTGTGACGCAGATAACGAGTCTCGCCATTACAAAACTTGACGGCACTGCCAAGGGAGGAGTCGTTATAGGTATAAGCGACCAGCTGAAAGTTCCGGTGAAATACATAGGCCTGGGAGAAGGAATGGAGGATCTACAGTTGTTCAACAGGCGGCAGTTCGTGGATTCCCTGTTCAATTCAAAATGAAATACCAATAAAGACAACATATTGTTTTGAAGCATAATCATGTTGATATAGTAACACTTGGCTGCTCGAAGAACCTCGTTGACAGTGAGGTTCTTATGAAGCAGTTTGAGCAGAACGGCTATTCCTGTTCACACGACAGCAAGAGACCTTGTGGCGAGATAGCAGTGATAAACACATGTGGCTTCATAGAGGCAGCCAAAGAGGAAAGCATCAGCACAATACTGGAGTATGCCGAACGCAAGAAGAATGGCAGGCTGGGCAAACTATTTGTCATGGGCTGCCTGTCACAGCGTTACAGGAAAGAACTTGAAAATGAGCTGCCGGAGGTGGATAAGTTTTATGGGAAGTTCGACTACAAGCAACTCATATCCGACCTCGGCATGGCCAAGGCCCCAACATTCACAACCGGACGCACGCTCACGACGCCCGGGCACTATGCGTATGTGAAGATAAGTGAGGGCTGCGACCGCCATTGTGCCTATTGTGCGATACCTATAATGACCGGCAGGCACAAGAGCCGGCCAAAGCGTGAGATATTGTACGAGATGAAATCGCTCGTCGGTCAGGGCGTTAAGGAATTTCAGATAATAGCACAGGAACTCACATTCTATGGTATGGACATTGACGGCAAGTCACATATCGCTGACCTCGTGAGGGAAATGTCAGATATCCCAGGTGTAGAGTGGATAAGACTTCATTACGCATATCCCGCGCAATTCCCTTATGAGTTACTCGATGTCATGCGCGAGAAAAAGAATGTGTGCAAGTACCTTGACATTGCTTTGCAGCACATCTCAGACAACATGCTCGAGGCGATGCACCGCCACATCACAAAGGAAGAGACCTGCCGACTTATAGAGACAATACGCGAGAAGGTTCCCGGAATCGCAATCAGGACAACGTTGATGGTGGGCTTCCCCGGCGAGACCGAGGACGACTTCCGTGATCTCATGGATTTCACGCGCGAGGCACGCTTCGAGCGCATGGGTGCATTCGCCTATTCTGAAGAGGAGGGGACGTATGGCGCAACCCACTACACCGATGACGTTCCTGCGGAGACAAAGGAAAGACGGTTGTCTGAACTCATGTCGCTTCAGCAGTCGATAAGTGCGGAACTTGAGGAAGAGAGGATTGGCACGGTGATGAAGGTCATAATAGACCGCAGGGAGGGCGATTACTACATAGGAAGGACGGAGTTCAGTTCGCCGGAGGTAGACCCCGAGGTGCTTATAAGGGCGGACGAGCGTATGCTTCGCAGGGGATATTTCTACGATGTGATGATAACCGGGGCTGAGGAGTTTGACCTTTATGCCACCACGGTGTTCTGAGGCGTTTGACATTTGACCACTGGAATAAAAGAAACCTTTACCTATATGAACAATAAAGACTTCATACAACAACTGTCTCAGAGGCTGGGAATTACGCAGGATGAAGCCCAATCAACAATGAACAAGGCAATAGACATCATGGGGGATGTCTTTCAGGAGGGCGATTCTGTTTACTTGCCCAACTTCGGTACGTTCGAGTTGAAGAAACGTATGGAGCGTATTGTGGTGAATCCTTCTACCAAACAGCGGATGCTGGTGCCGCCAAAACTGGTGCTGGGCTTCAGGCCAGTAGCTTCGGTTAAGGAGAAACTGAAGAATGGAGGAACCGCCAATGAGTAAGGTCGCGTTTCCGGAAATGGCCTCAATGCTTGCAGAGCGCAGCGGTATAAGCATTGAAAAGGCGCAGGAGTTCTTGTCAGCAGTTCTTGACACTGTAATAGACGGGCTCGGCAAGGACAAGCTGCTGAAAATAAAGGGACTTGGAACTTTTAAGGTTATTGAGGTGAAACAGCGCAAGAGCGTTGATGTGAACACCGGCAAGGACATAATAATAGAAAGTCGCGAGAAAATCACATTCACCCCTGACGCTGTGATGAAGGACTTTGTGAACAGGCCTTTCTCACAGTTCGAGACGGTGGTGCTCAACCATGGTGTTGACTTTTCTGAATTTAAGTCTTCTGTTTCTGAAAAAGAAATCGAAGAGGATGAGAGGATTTCTGCTGTTGTAACTGCCAGCAATTATGGGCAGGAAAATTATTGTGACGATGAAAATACACAGGAAAATGACACTGTTCCCGAGACAGAGCCACCAGCTGGCAAGACCAGTAATGTTGACGATATAAATAACGAAAAAGGTGTGGCTTATGATAGGGAGACAACACCGGATACTGACAGTCACACCTTTGCGGATAAGCCTGACATGCAATGCGTAAGTACTGGCGATTTGGATGAAACTTGTGTTGCGGAGAGTTTTGCCGTTGACATGCAGCCCGCTGATGCTTGCACGCAACCTGTTGATAACGATTGTGAAGCGGCCGTGGAGGAAACTGCGGCTGAAACAATAACGACAAAAGGACAAAACGAAAAACAAGATAAAAATATGGGAAATCTACCAAACGACAAAGATGGCAGTGCTTGGAAACGCTGGCTAACTGTCATCATTCTGATAGCCTTGGTTGGCTTAATTGCTTATTATCTGTTTGATTTCTCGAACAAAAGAGAAAGTGATGCTCGGAATCAGATGATCGTAAGTCAGGTAATGGCGGTTGATTCACAGGATGTTGACAAACATTCACCAGACTCCGCAGCAATATCGGATTCTGTGAAAAAGGCAAACCGTGAGAAGGCAACCAAAGACTCGCCTGTTGCACAGGCATTGAAGGAGAAGGAGGAAAAAGCACGAAACACTACTGAAGCGAAGCCGAAACCGGAGCCGTTGAAGGAAAAGATAAAGGATAGCAAGCCCCATGACAAGCCTGTGGCTACAGTAAAGGCGACCGACAAGGAACTTGAAACCTCGAGAAGGCTCGTAAAGTACGGAGCATACGACATCGTTGGTACGGACCGCGTGATAACCGTTAAAAAGGGGCAGACAATGGCATCCATAGCCAAGGTCTGGCTCGGCAAGGACATGGCATGTTACATTGAGGTGCATAACGGCGTAAAGACAATCACAGAGGGGCAGAAAATTAATATACCCAAACTGGTTCTAAAGAAGAAGAACAAAAAATGAATGGCACGCTCCAAATCAATGCTGCCAGAGGCTTAAATGGTTGTGGAGCGTGTTTTGTAAATGACAATAAGCATAAAGTTTCTTAAAAGTAAGTTTTGAGAAACTTTTTTAATACTTTTTAGTCGCCTTTATTCGACTATGAAAGGCGAAAGTGTTACTTTTGCGCTTAAATAAATAATACGAACAAAAATAAAGAAAAACATGTCAGAAGCATTTGATATACGTGAATTGAGCAGCCGGATTGAGCAGCAAAGCTCGTTCATTGGTTCTCTAACGATGGGTATGGATCGTGTCATCGTTGGACAGAAACATCTTATAGACTCACTGCTAATAGGTCTTCTCAGTGACGGTCACATTCTTCTCGAGGGTGTGCCAGGACTGGCAAAGACACTCGCGATAAAGACGCTGGCACAACTAATAGATGCTGGCTACAGCCGCATTCAGTTCACTCCCGACCTGCTCCCGGCTGATGTCATAGGAACGCTGATATACTCGCAGAAAGACGAGAATTTCCATGTCAAGAAAGGTCCTGTGTTTGCCAATTTTGTACTGGCTGACGAGATAAACCGCGCCCCAGCCAAGGTGCAGAGCGCGTTGTTGGAGGCCATGCAGGAACATGTTGTCACAATAGGGGGCGAAACGTTTGTCCTGCCAGACCCATTCCTTGTGATGGCAACGCAGAACCCCATAGAACAGGAGGGGACATACCCTCTGCCAGAGGCACAGGTTGACCGTTTCATGCTGAAGGTTATGATAGACTATCCCACAATCAGCGAGGAGAAACTCATCATCAGGGAAAACCTGCAGGGCGCGTTGCCTGCGGTGACACCCGTCGTCTCCGCCGCCGAAATTCTTCAAGCCCGCGATGTGGTAAGGCAGGTTTATATCGATGAGAAGATAGAACAGTACATCGCTGACATCGTTTTTGCCACACGATACCCCGACAGATACGGACTCGCATCGTTGAAGGATATGATAACCTTTGGAGGGTCTCCGCGCGCGTCCATAAATTTGGCCAAGGCAGCGCGTGCCTTCGCTTTCATAAAGCGCAGGGGATATGTTGTCCCAGAGGACGTGCGTGCCGTTGCCCATGACGTGCTGCGCCACCGAATCGGACTGAGTTACGAGGCAGAGGCAAGCAACGTTAACGCAGAGGAGATTGTGAGCAGCATAATAAACAAGGTGGAAGTGCCATGACCTGCATCTTCTCTCACGGCACAATGCCTGGGCGTTTTGCATGATTTTCAAGTGTATGTTTACGGAAAATTATGTTTAGTGCAGACAAAAATGGTGTAATGGATACGCAGGATATACTTAAAAAAGTTCGCAAGATAGAGATAAAGACACGTGGGCTGAGCCGCAACATATTCGCAGGTCAGTATCACTCGGCGTTTAAAGGGCGCGGCATGGCATTCAGCGAGGTTCGTGAATATCAGTTCGGTGACGATGTGCGCGACATAGACTGGAATGTTACGGCACGTTTCCACCGCCCGTATGTCAAGGTCTATGAAGAAGAGCGTGAACTGACAGTAATGCTGCTGATTGACGTGAGCGGTTCTCTTGACTTCGGAACAAGGAAGTGCATGAAGCGCGACATGGTAACGGAAATCGCCGCCACGTTGGCATTCAGTGCAATACAGAACAATGACAAAATTGGAGTCGTGTTCTTTTCTGACAAGATAGAGAAATATATCCCGCCAAAGAAAGGCCGTAAGCACATATTGTATATTATTCGTGAGTTGATAGATTTCAAGGCAGCAAGCAGGAAGACAAACCTGAAGAATGCTGTTGAGTTTCTCACCAGTGTGACAAAGCGACGCTGCACGGCATTCCTTATAAGCGATTTCTATGACCATAGCGACTTTGAAAATGCACTCACAATATGTAACCGCAAGCACGATGTGGTTGCAATTCAGGTTTACGACCGCTGTGCGAGAGAACTTCCTGACGTTGGAATTATGAAAGTCCTTGATGCGGAAACGGGACACGAGATGTATATTGACACAGGCAGCCGGAAACTGCGTGCTGCACACAATGCTCACTGGCAGAAACGTCAGCGCGAACTGAATGACACGTTTTTAAAGAGCAGGATTGACAATGTGTCTGTATCCACAACCGATGATTATGTTAAATCCCTCATGCAACTGTTTGCCATGCGTGGATAAATGTTTAATGAATACATTACAGGTTTTGATAGATAAAGTGTTAAAGGTAACGAGAAATGTATTGATCGCAGTTGCGCTGATGATCAGCGTGTTGCCATCTGCCGCTCAAGTTGAGGTGAAGTCGAGTATAGACTCCACTGCTATATACATTGGGCAGCAGGCACACGTCACCCTCGATGTTACTCTCCGTTCTGGAATGAAACTGATACTTCCCGAGTTCAAGCCACAGCAATACATCACACCAGGCGTGGAGGTGTTGGAGCAGAGCGTTGCAGACACTGCGAAACTAGATGGCGACATGCTCAGGGTGTCGAGGGTATATACTTTGACATCATTTGACGAGAATATATATTACATCCCGCCAATGAACGTAAGTGTCGGTGGCAAGAACTACAAGAGCCGTGAACTCGCCCTTAAAGTGTTCACGGTGGAGGTTGACACACTGCATCCGGAAAACTTCTATCCGCCGAAGGACGTGCAGAACAATCCTTTCAAGTGGGAGGACTGGAGCGCACTTTTCTGGCTCGGTGTCCTGCTGTCTGTGCTTACCGTATTGCTTTATTACCTTTACACGAGACTCCGTGAGAACAAGCCAGTCATTGCAAAGGTGAGGCTTGTAAAGCATGTGCCACCTCATCAGAAGGCAATGAAGGAGATTGAGCGTATCAAGGCGGAGAACCTCGCACTGTCTGAAGACCAAAAAGAATATTACACCAAACTCACCGATACACTGCGTAAGTACATCGAGGAGCGGTTCGGATTCAGTGCGATGGAGATGACGAGTTCAGAAATAATATCCAGCCTAAAGGCAAATGGTGACAGTGAAATGATAAAGGAACTTCACGAGTTGTTCGAGACGGCAGACCTCGTAAAGTTTGCAAAGTACTCCACACTTGCCAACGAGAACGACAACAACCTCGTGAACGCGATACAGTTCATCAACACCACAAAGAATGAAGACCTGCCACAGGTGGAGCGCGTGGAGCCGAAACTCACCACAGAGGAAATGCATCACATGCACCAGCGCCGGGCTCTGAAATGGTCGATAGGTGTCCTTGTGGCCGCGTGTGCCGGAATATTGGTGTATATAATATATAACGTGGCAGTACTGCTGTCGTATGAGATTGAGATATGGAGTTTCTAAACAAAGAGTGCTTTCTGCTGTTGCTGCTGCTCGTTCCATATTTCTTGTGGCATGTCCTTTACCGCAAGAAGAGTGAGCCGACGATGAAGATGAGCGACACAAATGCCTACCGATATGCCTCGAAGAGCATGAAGATGAGGCTTATGTGGTTGCCAGACGCATTGCGTGTGCTTACCTTCGTACTGGTAGTCATTATCCTTGCACGTCCGCAGGCACAGACTTCGTGGGGAAACCGCACGGTTGAGGGAATCGATATTATGCTTGCTATGGACGTTTCCACGAGTATGCTCGCCGAGGATCTCAAGCCGAACCGCATAGAAGCAGCAAAGGAAGTTGCCACGGAGTTCATATCAGACCGGCCAGATGACAATATCGGCCTGACTGTTTTTGCCGGAGAGGCTTTCACCCAATGCCCAATGACAACCGACCATGCCTCGCTTCTTAACCTTCTACAGAACGTCAGGACAGACATTGCGGCGCGGGGGCTGATAGCAGACGGCACCGCAATTGGTATGGGACTTGCCAATGCTGTTGGGCGTTTGAAAGAAAGCAAGACAAAGAGCAAGGTCGTAATACTGCTTACCGATGGCAGCAACAACATGGGTGACATATCCCCACTGACTGCGGCAAACATCGCAAGCAGCCTTGGCATTCGTGTATATACAGTGGCCGTCGGTGCAAGGACTGTAGCTCCATACCCCGTGCAAGTTGGAGGTACAACACAGTATGTAAATGCCAAGGCCGACATTGACACCAAGACGCTGAGCCAGATAGCTGCCACTGCGGGCGGACATTTCTACCGCGCCACTAACAACACCGAGTTGAAGCAGATTTACAAGGATATAGACAAACTGGAAAAGACGCGCATGGACGTGAAGAAATTCTCGCGGCATTACGACATGTACCAGCCGTTCGCATTGGCTGCCATGCTGACGCTGCTGCTTGAGATGTTTCTCCGCCTCACTGCATTCCGACGCATTCCGTAAATAAGAAATCAGATGTTAAGATTTGAAGCACCGATATATTTATACCTTCTGGTTCTCGTCCCGGTCATGGCTGCCGTCAGGTGGGTCATGCTGCGAAGCCGCAGGAAAAAACTCGCAAAGTTTGGAGACACGGCACTTCTGGTTCAACTCATGCCAGGCGTGTCCAAGGCCAGGCGTGCGGTGAAGTTCTGGCTGCTGCTGTCGGCACTGGCAATGATTGTCGTCATGCTTGCACGGCCGCAGTCAGGGGCAAAGATAAGCAATGAGAAGCGTAAGGGAATTGAGGCGGTGATAGCACTTGACATAAGCAACTCGATGCGCGCTGAGGATGTCGTGCCGTCGCGACTTGAAAAGAGCAAGATGCTGATAGAAAACCTGGTGGACAACTTCACCAACGACAAAGTGGGTCTTGTGGTGTTTGCCGGTGATGCTTTTATCCAGTTGCCTATAACGAGTGACTATGTTTCTGCCAAAATGTTCATGCAGAACGCAGATCCGAATCTTATTGCATCACAGGGAACAAACATAGGCGAGGCGTTGAGGATAGCATCTGGCAGTTTCACTCAGGCGGAAAATATCGGACGTGCAATAATCGTGATTACCGACGGTGAGGATCATGAGGGCGGGGCAGAAGCCGCCGCAGCAGCAGCCAGGAAGAAGGGAATGAACGTCTTCGTGCTTGGTGTCGGGTCGGCAAAGGGTTCGCCGATACCAGATGGGCAGGGAGGATATGTCAAGGACAATACAGGGGCCGAGGTCTTGTCTGCCCTCAACGAGAATATGTGCAGACAGATAGCTGAGGCTGGCGGTGGTGGCTACATACATGTGGACAACACCAACTTGGCGCAGGAAAAACTCAATGTCGCGCTGGCAAAACTGCAGAAAGGCGATTTCGACAGCGTTATCTACAGCGAGTATGACGAGCAGTTCCGTGCCGTTGCCATAATAGTACTGTTGCTGCTAATTGCCGAAGTGTGCATCATGGAGAGCCGCAACCCTTTGCTAAGGAACGTGAGGCTGTTCAGTAGGAAAACAAATTCAGGGAAAAACAGATGATGAGGAATATATTGATATTAATGCTTTTGGCAGTTGCTTCAGCATCTTTCGCGCAGAACGACCGTGACTATATTAGGAGAGGAAACCGCCTGTACCGTGCAAAGAAGTTTAACAAGGCAGAGGTGGAGTATCGCAAGGCCGTCGCCGCCAATTCTGAGAATCCGCAGGCGGTTTATAATCTCGGGTGTGCAATGATGATGATTCAGAAGGACTCTGTTGCCGTGACATACTTCGAGCGTGCATCGCAACTTGAACAAAACAAACTGCGCCGTGCCAAGTCGAACCATAACATTGGTGTGATATTGCAAAATCACAAGATGTACGACAAGGCAATCGAGGCTTACAAGAATGCCTTGCGGGACAACCCTAATGACAATGAGACACGGTATAACCTCGCACTGTGCAAGAAACTCCTTAAAAAGCAGCCCAAGGACAAGGATCGTAAAAAGGACAACAAGAATAAGGATAAGAAGCAGAACAAGCAGGACAAGGACAGGAACAATGACAAAAAGGACGACAATAATAAGCAAAAAGAGCAGCCGCGAAAGGAGCATATGAGCAAGGACAACGCCGAGCAACTCCTCAACGCTGCCATGCAGGATGAGAAACAGACGCAGCAAAGATTGCAGAAGGCAATGCAGAGGCCGCGCAGGAACCGCAGTCAGAAGAATTGGTAAACAAAAATGGAAGGTGTGTTTATGAAGAAATATTTTATAATTTTTATTTTTCTCACAACGTTTTTGGTGGTAAGATCACAGACACTCACCGTCAATGCGCCGTCACATGTGACAACAGGCGACAACTTTCGCCTGTCATACACGGTGAACACACAGAGTGCCGGTGACATCCGTATAGGCAATATACCTGAAGGACTGGAACTTATAGCAGGACCATACAGGTCGGAACAGTCGAGTTTCCAGATTGCATACGGACACACGAGCAGCAGTAGTTCGGTGACATTCACGTTCATCCTGTGTGCTGTGCGCCCTGGCAACTACACTATTCCGTCTGCCAAGCTCTCTATTGGCGGCAAGACGATAACCTCGCGTGCAGCAAGGATAAAAGTTTCCGGCACGTCTGCAAACACAGGTGGTGCGCCACGTATGCACGAGGACGGTGAGCTGTCGGGCAGGACAGGCAATTCAGCAGGAAACATTTCCGGCAAGGATCTTTTCATAAAAGTTAGCGCAAACAAAACCCGCGTATATGAACAGGAGCCGGTATTGCTTACATACAAGGTATATACGCTCGTGGATTTGAGCCAGTTAGAGGGCAAAATGCCCGACCTGAACGGTTTCCACACCCAGGAAGTGAAACTACCGCAACAGAAGTCTTTCCACATAGAAAAGGTAAACGGGCGGAACTACCGTTGCGTTACATGGAGTCAGTATGTCATGTATCCGCAGATGACCGGGAGGCTTGAGATACCGAGCATAACGTTCAATGGCATCGTTGTGCAGCAAAACAGAAATGTTGATCCGTTTGAGGCATTCCTCAACGGAGGCTCCGGGTATGTCGAGGTGAAACGCAGCATAAAAGCCCCAGGGATGACAATAAACGTGGAACCGCTGCCTGCCAAGCCCGCTGGGTTCTCTGGTGGAGTGGGGCGTTTCAACATTTCTGCACAGTTGGAAAACAATGTTGTTAAGGCAGGCACGCCATTGTCTCTGCGCGTTATTGTGAGCGGCAGCGGAAACCTAAAGCTCATAAAACAGCCGGTGGTGGCTTTCCCAAAGGATTTCGATAAGTACGACCCTAAGATAACTGATAAGACAAAACTTACGGGCAACGGTCTTGAGGGCAACATGGTATACGATTTCCTTGCCGTTCCGCGCAATAAAGGCACATACACAATACCTGCAGTAGAGTTCGTCTATTTTGACACAGCCTCAAAGTCATACAAAACGATAAAGACGCAGCCGATTGAGATCACTGTGGAAAAGGGCAGCGGAAACTCGGAATCTGATGATTTCATGGATCTTAGAAACCAGGACATAAGATCAATAAAAACAGGCGAAGTGAATGTAGAGCCTGCCGGCGCTTTCTTCTTCGGCTCCAAGGCCTACCTGTTGACAATCGGTCTCTTGCTCGTTGTTTTCGTCACTTTGATGTTTGTTTTCAGGAAAAGGGCAGCATATAATTCCGACTTGGTGATGGTTAAGGGCAGAAGAGCCAATAAAGTCGCCAACAAACGTCTTCAGGTAGCAAAGTCGCTGATGTTTGCCAATCGTTCTTCCGAGTTCTATGACGAGGTATTGCGTGCCTTGTGGGGATATGCCGGCGACAAGTTCAACGTACCTGTTGAGCATCTTTCGCGTGAGAATATCAATGAGATACTTACCGCGAAAGGTGTCATGGAGGACACCGTCAGCCGCTTTGTGGGGGCGATAGACGAGTGTGAATACGAGCGTTACGCCCCGGGGAACGTAAAAGGTAATATGAGCAAGACATTCGAATCTGCAATGACTGCAATAATGAGGATAGAGGAAACTGTAAAAAAGACCAGTCGCACAGGTGTTGCCTTGGCTGTTTTTATCTTTATGCTTGTGCCTGTTTCGGCATTCGCGGGAAACTCACTGAAGTCATCAGCCGACAACGCATACCGCAAAGGTAACTACCAGCAGGCCATAAACGAATATGAACAACTGCTGAAGAGAGGTGTAAGCGCCGATGTTTATTATAATCTCGGCAACGCATATTACCGCTCCGAGAACATAACAAGGGCTATAATAAATTATGAGAGGGCATTGCTGTTGTCACCCGGCGACAACGACATACGTTTCAACCTACAGTTGGCACGCTCGAAGACGATAGACAGGATAACGCCAGAGAGTGAGATGTTTTTTGTTACATGGTACCGCTCATTGGCAAGTCTCACAAACGTGGACGGCTGGGCATACATCTCAATTACAAGTCTCATGGTCGCATTGTTCCTTGCCCTCGTTTACCTTTTCTCAAAGAGAACTTGGCTTCGCAAGGTTGGATTTTTCGCTGGAATGACAATGTTGCTGCTCTTTGTCGTTTCCAATGTATTTGCTTCATGGCAGCGTCATATACTTGACGAACGCACAGGCGCGGTCGTAGTGACACCTTCGGTGAACGTGAAGAGCAGTCCGGAGGCAAACTCAGCTGACGCATTCCCGATACATGAAGGTACAAAGGTGGAGATAACAGACGACTCGATGAGCGAATGGAAATACATACGCCTTGCCGACGGAAAGGAAGGCTGGGTCTCGGTCAAGGCAATAGAAAGAATATAACTTATGGAAGGACTTTTGGCACTCGACCATATCATTTTGGAATTATTCAACGGCAGCGACTCGCTTTATGTTGACGGGCTGATTCTGGTACTTACAAATGCGCTGACATGGATTCCGCTTTATTTGGCATTGGCCTTAGTTATAATAAAAAACAACGAGACTATGCCGCAGATATTGCTGGCAATCGGCTGTGCTGCGGCGTGTGTTCTTATTACGAGTGTGGTGTCAGATTGTGTCGTGAAGCCATACTTCGAGCGGCTAAGGCCCACAAACGACCCCCTAATAAAATACAGCATTGATGTGGTCAACGGCATAAGGGAGACAAATTTTGGATTCTTCTCCTCGCACGCAGCAAACACAATGGGCATAGCCATGTTCGTTTCCTTGTTGCTGAGAAGTAGGAAACTAACGTGTATGATGATGCTTTGGTCTATCGTCAACGGTTACACGCGTCTTTATCTCGGCGTGCATTACCCCAGTGACGTGTTTGCCGGGCTGCTCTTCGGGGCAGTGACAGGCATTGTTGTGTATGCTATATATAACAAGGTATATAGACGAATATCTCCGGATATTAAACTTATCTCCACACAATATACGTCAACAGGCTACTCATACGATGACATAAACCTTGTATTCGGCGTTATGATTTTTACGTTGCTTGTAGCCTCGGTGGCTGCAATATTCGTGTTATAAACCTAAAAAGATTATGAGGACAAAGGAAATAAGGATAGAAGAATACGATTACGAACTGCCAGACAGCAGGATTGCAAAGTTCCCGCTGTCGCAGCGCGACCACAGCAAACTGCTGTTGTATGACAAAGGAAGGCTCGGTGAAGACGTTTTCTTCAATTTGCCGGAGCATATTCCCAGCGGGTCACTGATGATTTTCAACAACACCAGGGTGATACAGGCGCGACTGCATTTCCGCAAGCCGACAGGGGCGTTGATAGAGGTATTCCTCCTTGAGCCATACCAGCCTGCCGACTACGAGCGCATCTTCCAGCAACAGGAGTCATGTTCGTGGCTATGTATGATAGGCAACCTGAAGAAATGGAAGAGCGAGACGCTTGTCAGGGAGATTAACATAGACGGGAAGACCGTCTTGCTGAAGGCCGAGAAAAAGGAGCGCCCGGAATCGTCGCAGTATGAGAACGTTCGTTTCTCGTGGGATGCTGACGGGCTGTCGTTCAGCGAACTGCTCGAGGCAGTGGGCGAGCTCCCGATACCGCCGTACCTGAACCGCGAGACGGAGGAGAGCGACAAGACGACATACCAGACCGTATATAGCAAGATAGAGGGCAGTGTTGCTGCGCCGACGGCGGGACTCCATTTCAGTGACGATGTGCTGAAGGCACTCGATGACAAAGGGGTGGAGCGTCAGGAGGTGACGTTGCACGTTGGCGCCGGTACGTTCAAGCCGGTGAAGGCGGACGAGATAGGCGACCACGAGATGCACACCGAGTACATCTGCGTTAAACGCATGGTGCTGGAAAGAATGATAGCCAAAGATGCAGATGTGGTTGCTGTGGGGACAACGAGCGTGAGGACTGTTGAGAGCCTGTATTATATAGGTTGCAAGATAGCTGCCTGTAAGGACATTCCCGAGGAGAAACTGCATGTCGGCCAATGGGAGCCATACGAGAGCAAATGTTTGCTGACACCGAAAGAGGCATTGCAGGAAATAATAGACTACCTTGACCGCAACCAACTTGTGTCGCTGCATACCAGCACACAGATAATCATCGCACCGGGATATGATTATAAATATGTAAAGAGGCTGATAACAAACTTCCACCAGCCTAAAAGCACCCTGCTTCTCCTTGTCAGCGCGTTCCTAAAGGGACGCTGGCGCGAGGTTTACGACTATGCCATCGGTCATGGTTTCCGTTTCCTGAGTTACGGCGACAGCAGTCTGCTTACCCCGCCTGACGACAACATGAATAATAACAAAGGCCTATGAAATACGGATTTGTAACAGTGGCATCGGCAATACCATCGGTAAGGGTTGCTGATGTGAAATATAACACAGACGAGACAATAAGGATTATCGACGAGGCAGACGCCAAGGGCGTGGAGTTCGTTGTTTTCCCGGAACTGGGCATAACGTCATATTCATGTCAGGATCTTTTCCGTCAGCAAGTGCTGCTTGACGGGGCAGAGCGCGGCGTGCGCATGATTGCGGAACACTGCGCGGCATCAGACATAGTAGCAATAATAGGTGCCCCCGTTGCCGTCGGCTCAATGTTGATCAACTGTGCCGTGGTCATTCAGCATGGCAGCATACTTGGTATCGTTGCAAAGACATTCTTGCCAAACTATTCTGAGTTTTACGAAAAGCGGTGGTTCGCTTCTTCCAGGGACATTGCATACGAAACAACGATTGAGTATGCAGGGCAAATGGTTGATATTTCCCCGCGCACAACGCTGTTCCGCACCAGCTGCGGTGTAACATTTGGAATCGAGTTGTGCGAGGATCTGTGGGCTCCGCTGCCACCGAGCAGCAACCTTGCTGTTTCCGGTGCGGACATCATATTCAACCTATCGGCATCAGACGAACTTACAGGCAAGCACGAATACTTGCTCAACCTCGTGTCACAGCAGAGCGCGCGCAATATATGTGGATATGTATATAGTGCGTGCGGCTTTGGCGAAAGCACGCAGGATGTCGTGTTCGCGGGCAATGCCTTTGTTTGCGAAAATGGCAAGATGCTTGCCGCCGCCAGACGCTTCTCTATTGAGCCACAACTTGTTGTCGCGCAGATAGACGTGGAACGCATGCGGGCTGAACGGCGCCTCAACAATACATTTACTGCGGCAGAGGTGCAATTAAATGACAGGCCGAGGATTGTGGAGTGTATGGCAACGCGCCGTGACAATGACAAATTCCACCTTTTACGCGCCATCTGTCCCACACCGTTCGTACCGTCGGAAGAGATACTGCAGGACAGGTGCGACGAGATTTTCGGCATACAGGTGATGGGACTTGCAAAGCGTCTTGTGCATACAGGGTGCAAACGTGTCGTGCTCGGCATCAGTGGAGGACTTGACAGCACGCTCGCTCTACTCGTTTGCGTAAAGACATTCGACAAACTGGGAATGCCTCGTAAAGGCATTCTCGGCGTGACGATGCCAGGTTTTGGTACAACCGACCGTACATACCGCAATGCCGTCTCGCTGATGGAATCGCTTGGCATCGAAATGCGTGAAATAAATATTTCCGATGCCGTTATCCAGCACTTCAAGGACATCGGGCACGACATTGACGAGCATGATGTAACCTACGAGAACTCGCAGGCACGCGAGCGCACACAGATACTGATGGATCTTAGCAACAAGGAAGGCGCACTGGTCATAGGCACGGGCGACCTGTCGGAACTTGCACTCGGATGGGCCACCTACAACGGCGACCATATTTCCATGTACGGTGTTAATTCGAGCATTCCCAAGACGCTGATACGCTACCTCGTGAGAAGCGTGGCAACGGATGTCGGCATCGACGAGGCATCGCGTGCCACACTGCTCGACATCATAGACACTCCTATAAGTCCTGAACTGACACCTGCCGACGATGAAGGCAAGATCAGTCAGAAGACTGAGCAAATCGTGGGGCCATACGAACTGCATGACTTCTTCCTGTACTACATGCTGCGCTTCGGTTTCTCGCCAGACAAGATACTATTTCTCGCAAGGCACGCTTTCGGGACTGGGACAGTGAGGGAGAAGTACGACGATGAAACGATAAGGCACTGGTTGGGAGTGTTCATGCGTCGTTTCTTCTCGCAGCAGTTCAAGCGGTCGTGCCTTCCCGACGGACCGAAAGTGGGCAGTGTGAGTCTCAGCCCTCGTGGCGACTGGCGTATGCCGTCAGACGCTTCAGGCAATTCGTGGAGCGTTTAGCATAGTGGCGGTTGTATATCTTTTGCCGATAAAATCGCCGTATTTGGTGAGTAAAATCGCCGTATTTGGTGAGTAAAACCGCCGTATTTGCTTCCCAATTACGCCGTATTTGCAAGTCAGATTGGTATCAAACAAAGAAATATTAACAATAATACGTCATGCATAAGCATATAACTTGTATAGCGTTGCTCATTCTGTCGTGTTACTTGCATTGCACAGCACAAGGACAGATACTCAATTCTGCATATATCAAATATATAGACAGATATTCATGTCTCGCGGTGGAGCAGATGCAGTTGCACGGCATACCGGCGAGCATAACTCTCGCGCAGGGTCTGATAGAGAGTGGAGCGGGGCAGAGTGAACTGGCACGCAACGGCAACAATCATTTCGGTATAAAGTGTCATGGCTGGATGGGAAGGACAGTCTATCACGACGACGACCTGTCCGGTGAGTGTTTCCGTGCATACGACAATGTGCGGCAGAGTTATGAAGACCACAGCATGTTCCTCGTAAACGGCCGCCGTTACCGAAGTCTTTTCTCGCTGTCGCCTGGCGATTACCGTGGATGGGCGATAGGGCTTAAGGCTGCCGGATATGCTACTAACCCGTCATACGCCGATATGCTGATACGGATTATTGAGCAGTACAGGCTATACGAATTCGACGGTAGTGTAAAAAGACCAGCCATACCTGTAGAAACAAAAGAGGAAGAATTCAAGGTGCAGATGTGCAACGGAACTCCTTACGTTGTTGCGAGGCGCGGTGAGACACTGCGATCCGTAAGTGAGATGACGGGGGTGTCTGTGAGACGATTGGCAAAGTATAACGAGATGGCACGGAACTCAGTGCTGAGACAAGGCGCACCGATATATCTCGAGAGGAAGCCGAAGCGTGCCTCAAGGGTTTACCGTGGCGTGTATCACGAGGTGGTGGCAGGCGAGAGCATGCACTCCATAGCACAGAAGTATGCCATGCGTGTCGGGACGCTCTACAGGATAAATAACCTGCCGCCGGAGTATGGTATAAAGGTTGGCGACAAACTGCGAATACGTTGAACTGTAAAGACCGCCATTCGTTTTGCCTCAAGTGCCAACTCTTTTTATGGCATACGCGCAATTTTAGGCGCAAATGTTTTTGTAATTGTGAAAAAAGTATTAACTTTGCCATGTTATAAAGGTTCGCAAAACGTCAGAAAGACGCTGAAACAGGCCTCTGCGGGCATTTTTAATGAATTTAACAATATAATATGATGGACGAAAATCAGACATTTGATCAGGACAGAATTATAAAAATCAATATCGAGGAGGAGATGAAGTCATCCTATATCGACTATTCTATGTCGGTGATTGTAGCGCGCGCCCTGCCGGACGTGCGTGATGGCTTCAAACCTGTGCACCGCCGCATACTTTACGGAATGAAAGGTATAAATAACGTCAGTTCGCAGCCGTACAAGAAATGCGCGCGCGTGGTGGGCGAGGTGCTTGGCAAGTACCACCCGCATGGCGACAGTTCGGTTTATGGCGCACTCGCCCGCATGGGACAGGAATGGAACATGCGCTACACGCTCGTTGACGGACAGGGGAACTTCGGGTCTGTGGACGGTGACTCTCCAGCAGCCATGAGATATACCGAGTGCCGCCTTTCCAAGATGGGCGAGCAGATAATGGACGACATTGAGAAGGACACCGTTGACATGGTGAACAACTTTGACGACTCGCTCACAGAACCGAGCGTGATGCCGACGAAAATACCAAACCTGCTTGTAAATGGCGGAAACGGTATTGCCGTGGGTATGGCGACGAACATTCCGACACACAACCTTGGTGAGGTTATCGACGGGTGCTGCGCATATATCGACAATCCTGACATTGACACGGATGGGCTGATGAAATACATACCTGCTCCAGACTTTCCCACGGGGGCGTACATATATGGCCTGCAGGGTGTAAGAGAGGCTTACGAGACTGGACGCGGGCGGATAATGATGCGCGCCAAGGCAGAGATAGAGAGCGATGAGAACCACGACAAGATTGTAATAACAGAGATACCCTACGGGGTGAACAAGGCGCAACTTATAGAATATATTGCGGATCTGGTGAAAGACGGACGGCTCGAAGGAATTTCCAATGCCAATGACGAGACTGGCCGCCAGGGTATGCGCATCGTAATAGACATAAAGAGAGACGCAAACGCGAACGTCATTCTCAACAAATTGTTCAAGATGACTGCGCTGCAGAGTTCGTTCTCTGTGAATAACATTGCACTGGTGCCAAGTCGCAGCGACCATTCCAAACTATACCCGCGCCTGCTAACTCTGCGTGAGTGCATAGGGTATTTTGTGGATCACAGACACGAGGTGACAATACGGCGCACGCAGTTCGACCTTAAGAAGGCAAGGGAACGCGCGCATATCCTCAAGGGTCTGATAATTGCGTGCGACAACATCGATGAGGTGGTGCGTATCATACGCAGTTCCAGGACTCCGTCCGATGCCCAGCGTAATCTTGAAAAACGCTTTGAACTCGACGAACTGCAGTCGAAGGCCATCGTAGACATGCGCCTGTCGCAGCTGACCGGGCTCCGAATGGATCAGCTTCACGCCGAATATGACGAACTGATGAGGCAGATTGATTACCTGCAGAGCATTCTTGACGACCCGGAACTGTGCAAGAAGGTAATGAAAGACGAACTCCGCGAGATAAAGGAAAAATATGGCGACGAGCGGCGCACGCAGATCGTGCCTGACGAACACGAGTTCAATGCCGAGGACTTCTATCCCAACGATCCGGTGGTAATCACCGTTAGCCATCTCGGATACATCAAGCGCACGCCACTGTCAGACTTCCGCGAGCAGTCAAGGGGAGGAGTCGGAAGCAAGGGAGCGAAGAGCCGTGACCAGGACTTCACAGAGTATATATATCCTGCAACGATGCACCAGACCATGATGTTCTTCACGAAGAAAGGTCGCTGCTACTGGCTAAAGTGCTACGACATACCGGAAGGTGACAAGAACTCGAAGGGAAGGGCAATACAGAACATGCTAAACATTGATGCCGACGACCAAGTGACAGCGTTCATGCGGCTGCAAAACAATGGGCTGAGCGATGAGGAATTCATAAACTCACACAATGTTGTGTTTGCCACGAAGAATGGTTTGGTCAAGAAAACGCTGCTCGAGGCATATTCACGTCCACGTGCCAACGGTGTCATTGCGATAAACATAAATGAGGGTGACGAGGTCGTTGATGTCAGACTGACAGACGGACATAACGAACTTATCATGGCCAACCGTAATGGCCGGGCCGTTAGGTTCAACGAGGGCGCGGTCCGCGTGATGGGACGTGTGGCAACCGGTGTAAGGGGAATGCGCCTTGACGATGGCGACGATGCCGTGGTGGGCATGGTGGTTGTCAACAAACCCGAGGAGGAAACGATAATGGTTGTCAGCGAGAATGGCTACGGCAAACGTTCACAGGTGGAGGAATACCGTGTGACAAACCGTGGAACAAAGGGCGTAAAGACGTTGAATATCACGGAAAAGACAGGGCGTCTCGTGGCGATAAAGAATGTGAACGACGAGAACGATCTTATGATAATCAACAAAAGCGGCATCACGATAAGGCTTGCGGTCAGGGAGTGCAGGGTCATGGGCAGGAACACCCAGGGCGTGAGGTTGATAAACCTGGCAAAGAAAAACGATGTCATAGCAAGCGTGTGCAAGGTGATGAGTTCTGACGATGAGGCTGTAGCCGAGCATAAGAGCCGTGAGACATTTGAGCGGAACAATGAAGCTTTCAAGACAGAGACAGGACAGCCGGAAGGCATTGCAGGACACACAGATGCAGAGGACATTACAGATGCCACCTTGGTTGATTTCGGTGAGAACGAAGAAGATAATAAGTAAAGAAATAGTATCAACTTTTTAAAATTAATTATTATGAAAAAATTAATTATGATGGCGGTTGCTGCCCTGTTTGCTGCATCAGCCAATGCACAGACAGACATCGTAAAGATGGTCAAGAAAGCGAAGACGTACGGTGATGCCATGCAACTCGTAAATCAGGGAGTTGATGCCCTGAGCAAAGAGGATAAGGCCAAGGTGTTCTCCAAGGTGTGCGACCTTGCTGCGAAGGAATTCTCAAGCGAGGAGGACAACTACATCAATAAAGACAAAAACCCTGCCGGGTTCGATGCCAGCAAGGTTTATTCGGCTGCACAGAATTTCATCAGTTCTTCCATAACTCTGCGTAACATTGACCCCAAGGCAACGGTGAAGTATATCGACCAAGTCAACAAGGCGCGTGCAATCATGCTTGATGCAGGACAGGAAGGCCTTGATGCAAAGGACTACGGCAAGGTTGTATCGACGCTCGGCCTGTATGTTGATGGCGCAGAGGTAGTTTACGACGGCAAGGTGGAGATGGATCCCAATGTGCCGCAGATAGCATATTTCACGACATACGGCGCTTCTGAGATCAATGACCTGAAGAGCGTGCAGAAATATTCGACTTATGCCCTCAATGACTCGACATACGGTGACAAGTCTATGTTCCTTCTGCTGTCGGCTATGGAGAAGCAGGTAAAGACAAAGGAAGACTCCGTGCAGTTCGTACAGACCATGAAGGGCTATATTGGCAAGTATCCTGACGGCAAGGCAGATGATGCAGTGCTTGGCAAGATTGTGACTTTCTATTCCGCACCTCAGTATGCCGGTGAGATAGAGAAAATCCTCAATGATGCCATTGCTGCCAATGCCAACAACAAAATGGCATGGGCATTGAAAGGTCAGACCGAACTATTCAACAACAAATACGATGATGCCATAGAGGCAAACAAGAAGGCACTCGAGATTGACGAAAAATACACCCAGGTGCGTTTCAACCTCGCTGCAAGCCAGAGAGAGAAGGGCATGGCACTGATAGACAAGGCTGGAGGAACTTTAACTGAAGAGGCAAAGGCCTTGATCAACGAGGCTCTTGAAAACCTCAAAATTGTCCGCGAACAAGACCCAAACCACGAACTCGTACAGTGGAAATACCCAATGGTACAGTGCTATTACATACTTGGCGACAATGCCAAGGTTGAGGAAATACAGGCTTTGCCGTAAATCTGAAATATAAAGCATTACGAAAAAAGTATGACACATAGGAAGTATTTGTTTCTTACAATGCTTCTCTTGATGACAACAAGTCCGTGCTTGAACGCTCAGAAAAAGGAGATTGCTCAGGCACGGGCTTATATAAAGAGCGGCAAGAATCTTGACAAGGCTGAGGAGTCAATGAGAAAATTGCTCACTGACAGCAGCAATGCCGGCAATGTCAAGATATATATGACGCTCGCGGAATCCGTAAAAAAGCAGTATGAGCAGATAAACGAAAAATTGTATCTGCGCCAGCCGTATGACACGGCGGCTTTTTTCAATACTGCCGGTAGGATGTTCGCCGCATTCGAGAAATTGGATAGTGTCCTCGTCAAGCATGGAAGGAAGAGGGATTTGGCAGGGAAGACAAGATCCAAGAATGCGGAATACCTTAAAGCATACAGGGCAAACCTGTATAACGGAGGGGTATATTTCCTTAGGAACAATGATTTCTCAAAGGCTTTTCAGATGTTTCAGAAATATCTTGACTGCCGGACGCAGCCATTGTTTGCCAGTAGCGGTCTTGATTCAACGGATGTCCTTGTCCCTATGGCGGCATCACGTGCGTTGTACTGCGGCTACAGGCTGCACGACACTTCCATTGTCCTCCGTTGCCGGAATCTCGCAATGAAGGACACGCTAATGCTCGAGCGCACGTTGCAATATTTGTCTGAGACATATTCATTTATGGGAGACACGGCGGAATATGTCGCCACGCTCCACAATGGCATCGACCGTTTCCCGCAATCGGATTATTTCTTTACGCATCTGATGGACTATTACAGCAGCATTTCTGATTATGACACTGCATTAAGGATTGCAGACGATGCTATTGCAAATGATAGTTGTGGATTGCTGTATCTGTATGCGAAAAGCAACATAATGCTCAATATCGGTGAATATGAGGATTGCATACGGTTGTGCGACAGAATTATCTCTATTAACGATTCCTTGCCAGAGGCGTATTACAATGCTGGTATTTCCTGCCTCAAAATAGCTTTGTCAATGGAAAAGGGGCGTGTGGGCAAAAAGAAGAAACAGCGTATAAGGGAGTGGTATTCACGCTCGTTGTCTTATATGGAGAAATACAGGGCAATGTGTCCGGAGGACAAGGACAATTGGGCTGCGGCATTGTATAACATTTATCTTAACCTAAATATGGGCAAGGAGTTTGAGGAAATAAACGCCTTGCTCAGGAAGCCATAGTGTCGTCTGGCGGAACGCTATCTGAACTTCACGTTCTGAAATCCCACGAGCCTGTCGCAGCGTTCGCCCAGCCCTTTGTAATATACGTATGCCTGGTATGAGTTCTCCGTTTGGTGGAAATTTCCCTCTGTGGGCATTGTCCGGGACACTCCGTACGGGTCAACCATGATATATTGGTAGTTGTAGTAACCCTGTTTCTGCAACACAGTTGCCTCGTAGCATGATTTCTCGCTGTTGTAGGTCATTTCATATTTGGGAATGAACATGTTGTTTGTCCACATCCCACTTATATATACCCTGCCGTCCACCTTATCCGGGCAATTCAGCTGGTAATGAACGAGTACATATTCTGACGTCCTGTCATTCTCGATGTTGTCGCTGTTGCGAATGTAGAAAGCCCCGTTGGCATCCTCGTCGTACAGGTAATTAAGCCGTTGTCCCGTGGCGAATGGGAACACATTGTAGTTGGTTCCGTCCCATTCAAGGCGGTCAATGCCCATCGTCGGATGGTGTATGTCAAGTATCTCATATTTGTGGAACTCGTTGCCGGCTTCAAATATAAGGTCTTTGCTGTGTTCCCACCGCAGCCCGTCTGCCATTATATACTGCGGTGCGGCGTTTATCTTCGCGTTGTCCCATCTCTGGTTCTGTGTTACCATGGTCTTTATCTGTATTTTGGGGTTGCTCACCGCCAAGCCGCCGTAGTTGACCGCCATAGACACTTGCTGATGTCGGTTGTTTATATCAATGTCCGTGTTTGACGAAACTTCCATCGAAACTCCCATCTGCGGTTCGAGAACCATGAAGCATGCGGCAAACATGGGCTCGTTGTCGTTGTTTTCGTCAAACACCGTCACCTTGTAGTTTCCGCTCAGTTTCATCCTGCATTTATTGTTGGGCAGAGTGAGCGAGTAGTGGTTGTACAGAACGTTGGTGTTCACCGACTCCACAACATCGTCTATGGTGTTCCCCTCGGCAAAGCCGTCAACGTAGTCGCTTGAGAACAGTTCGTCCGAAACAGTCCAGTCTGCCTCGCAATGTTCTATCTTGTAGGTGTATCTTTGGTAAGTGTGTGTCAGGTCATCGAACGATATGTGTATGCAGTTCGCGTCGCTTGTGCTGTTAAGTTTTATGACCGGTGGCAGCATCCAGTTCTCTCCTGTCACCACTTGCAGGGTGGCAATGCGGTCGTTGTAGATTTCGTTCCTTTGTGCTGCCGCGCCATACGGAAACAACATTGTGGCCAGCAGGACGTAAACAATCCGATACATAACATTTTTCTTTATATAACGCAGAGATATGAAATTTTATTGTAACTTTGCACATGGAATGTAAAATGTTGATATGATACAGGTGGAAGTAAGCGACAATGTCCTGCGACGGGCAGTTGGTGAGGGCATGGACGGGTTTGTGCAGGTTTTCGTTGACCGCATATATGAAGCCATAGGCGGACAACTGACTGAGGAGAATATGCATGAACTCACCCCCGACCAAATCACACTTCTGGCATATATAATCTTGCGCGACGAGGTGATGGACGGAGGCTTCGTGCAACTTATTCACAACGGATACGGAGAGTTCATCTTCAAGAATCCCTTTGCAAAGGCAGTCAAGGCCTGGGGTATGAAGGATCTGTGCCGAATGGTATATGATGTACACACCTTGTATGCGAAACATGGCAATGAAATTGCAAGGGACTGCAGCGATGAAGAGTTCATGGCGTTGTTCGAACAATATCCGGAATTTGACAAATATGACGATGAATTTGTGGAAAACGAAGAGCGTTTTACCGGCGAGGTTGCCGCATATATAGACTCTAATATAGCCAATTTCGCCACAATAGTATGAAGTGAAAGGGTTTAAGCTAAGATGAACAAGGAAGAGGAGTTGCTCAGGAAAAATAGTCCTGTAAAGATAAAGAACAAGAAGGCATCGTTTGAGTATTACTTCGTTGACGTGCTTACGGCAGGTATTGTGCTTACCGGCACGGAGATAAAGTCCATACGCATGGGTAAGGCATCACTCGTTGACTCATACTGCTATATACACAACGGTGAAATATGGGTTAAGGGAATGAACATCTCCCCCTATTTCTACGGCTCGTACAGCAACCACGAAAGCAAGCGCGAGCGAAAGTTGCTCCTCAACCGCAGGGAGATACGCAAGTTGGAGGAGGCTTCGAAACTCCCTGGCTATACAATCGTGCCCATACTGCTTTTCATAAACGACAAGGGAATGGCGAAGGTTGACATAGCCCTGGCACGAGGAAAGAAGATTTATGACAAGAGACAGACAATAAAGGAAAGGGAGGACCGGCGCGAGATGGACAGAGCCATTAAGAGGTTCTGACGGAGAGCCGGACCGCGCCGTTTCGTTGTAGCTTGGATTAATAAACAGCCGCAACCAACGTATATTATAATGAAGGTAATGGAATTATATAATCCTTAATTTACATACATTCTTATGAGAAGATTATTACTTGCAATGATGATGGCACTTCTATTTGTTTCTCACGGACTTGCCAAGACACGCTACAAAATTGTGCGCAGCGCGGAGAAGAATGAGCAGACACGAGTCTATATCAATCCGCTGCACGATGTCAGCATGATTATTGAGCGCGACGGTGACAAGTCAATGACAATAGACGGCAAGCAGTTTTCGTTGTCAAACAAGATAGTAAAGGATAACAAGTACTATTCGTCACTGCAATATGATGCTACAGACCTTTCCGGACGTACCTACATAGTTAGTTTCAAACATTGGAAAGATGTTGATCCTGCACTGGAATATCAGATCGTAATTTTCTCGACATCAGACATATACAACTGGACATACTATCTCTCCGAGAAACCAGTGAAGACGGAATGATAATTTAAATTGATTTATGAAGAGAAAAAGATGGCACTTGCCGCCTGGAGGTGAAATCACCGAACTCGACAGGCGTGTGATGTACTGGGAAGCAAGAGGTAGGGAAGTACCCACCAGGGAACTGATAAAGACACCGGTACAGATTGAGGGTATAAGAATTGCCGGCGAACTCAACACCGCTGTCTTGGACGAGGTGGCGCGGAACATACATGATGGCATGTCAACACTCGAAATAGACAAGATTGTTTATGACTACACCACACAGCACGGCGGAACACCGGCACCGCTCAACTACGAGGGATTCCCGAAAAGTGTATGCACCAGCATAAACGAGGTTGTGTGTCACGGCATACCCAAGGAAGAGGACATACTAAAGGAAGGAGACATCATAAACGTTGACTGCACGACAATCCTGAACGGATATTTTGCCGATGCTTCGCGGATGTTCATAATAGGTAAGACAACACCGGAAAAAGAACAACTGGTGCGCGTGGCAAGGGAATGCCTCGAGATAGGGATGCAGGCGGCAACACCGTACTGCTTTGTTGGCGACATTGGCAATGCTATACAGAAACATGCCAAAAAATACAATTACGGCATAGTGCGCGACCTGTGCGGGCATGGTGTCGGCAATGCGTTCCATGAAGAGCCAGACGTGATGCACTACGGAAAGAAAGGTACGGGGATGTTGCTCGTACCGGGAATGGTGTTTACCATCGAACCAATGGTTAATATGGGTACGTGGAGGGTCTTCATAGATGCTGACGACCCATACGGCTGGGAGGTTATTTCTGAAGACGAGAAACCGAGCGCACAGTGGGAACACACCTTCCTTATGACGGAAAATGGACTTGAAATAATAACGTGTTGAGGTGAAAATGAACGATATATATATATTAGGAATAGAAAGCAGTTGTGACGACACCTCGGCGGCTGTACTTCGAAATGGTGTGTTGCTTAGCAATGTCACCGCATCGCAGGACGTGCATAGGGCATACGGAGGCGTGGTGCCGGAACTCGCATCACGCGCACATCAGCAGAATGTAGTGCCAGTTGTTGACCAGGCTCTGAAACGTGCCGGTGTGACAAAGGAACAACTTTCGGCTATTGCGTTCACACGCGGTCCGGGACTGATGGGGTCTCTGCTCGTGGGGGTGAGTTTCGCAAAGGGGCTGGCACGATCGCTCGAGATACCACTCATTGACGTAAACCACTTGCAAGGGCATGTCATGGCTCATTTTATAAAGGAGAGCGATGATGACTGTACGGCTCCGCCTTTTCCGTTTGTTTGTCTGCTTGTCAGTGGTGGCAACTCGCAGATTGTTAAGGTCAATGCTTACAACAACATGGAGGTGTTGGGACAAACCATAGACGACGCAGCAGGAGAGGCAATAGACAAATGCTCGAAGGTGATGGGGCTTGGCTATCCCGGAGGCCCGATAATAGACAGGCTGGCGCGGAAGGGCAATCCGCTGGAATACAAGTTCAGCGAGCCGAACATAGCAGGACTGGACTACAGCTTCAGTGGACTGAAGACTTCGTTCCTATACAGCCTGCGTGACTGGGTAAAGGAAGACCCTGATTTCGTGGAGCACCACAAAGAAGACCTTGCGGCATCACTTGAGCATACAATAGTGAATATATTGATGAAGAAACTCCGGATTGCCGTAAAACAGACAGGCATAAAGCATGTCGCGTTGGCAGGAGGAGTTAGTGCCAACAACGGACTGCGCAATGCTTTCCGTGAACACGCCAAACGATACGGATGGACGATTTACATTCCCAAATTCAGTTACACAACGGACAACGCAGCGATGATTGGCATAACAGGGTATTATAAATTCCTCGACCGTGACTTCTGTTCAATCGACAAACCAGCGTTCTCCAAGATCACATTCAAATAAATCAATACAACATGGAATTAGAAAACAGAATACTGAGCAGGGAAATTCATCAGCTCTTGTATGAAAGGAATATATCTCTTGGTACGGCAGAGAGTTGTACGGGAGGCAGGATTGCCGAGGCGATAATTGCAGCCCCTGGCGCTTCTCACTATTTCAAGGGAAGCATAGTGTCGTATGCCGACGAGGTGAAGGTGCGCCTGCTGAACGTTCCACGGAAACTCATTGATGAGAAAAATGCGGTGAGCGGGGAAGTGGCAATGGCGATGGTGGAAGGCGCGTGCGATGCACTCAATGTTGACTATGCAGTAGCAGCAACTGGCTTTGCTGGTCCTGGTGGCGGCACTAAAGACATTCCTGTGGGCACTATATACATTGCTTGTGGAAAGAAAGGGGATATTGTGACGATGAAATTGAGCGGCGACGAGGGGCGTGACCCAAACATATCAAATGCCACGAACAAGGCGTTGCAACTTTTACTTAGGTATCTTGCAGATAAGATGTAAAAGACGAATACTGATGAGGGCATTACGACACAGTCATGCCCTCTGCTCTTTTTTACTTTCAGGCCAATCATTGTGCAGCATTTTCCATCCGTTTTAACATTATCAACGTTTTTTTGCGTTTTCTTTTTTTCAACATCATCACATTGATAGCAAAATGCCGTTAAACCTTTGTCCCGATTGTTAAAAGAGAACAAAAGATGCGACAACTTGACATTAGACACGTATTTTGCATATATATTTGCATCATTCAATAAGAGCAATATTAAAATTAGTATAAAATGAAAATGACAATGGAAAAGTTTAAAAGCATTTTTCTCTACTCAGTAGCAGTTGCTTCTTTGGCATTATCTGCCGGAGCATTCATCAAGGTAGATGCCGCAACGGCATCAGCACAGACACCGTTGGCAGTGGGCCAGCCCGTTGATTTGACATATGCGGCAGAAAAGGCTCTGCCAGCTGTTGTGCATATCAGATTCCTACAGAACAGCAAGGTCCGGGAGGTGGAAGTGGACTCCAACCCGTTCGGCGACTTTTTCGACCCGTTTGGATTCTTCGGCAACCCAGGAGGACAAGGTGGAAAGCAACGCCGCAAGGTGCAGACACCAAAGCGCGAGGCAACAGGCTCGGGCGTTATTATATCCACAGACGGATATATTGTTACAAATAACCATGTTGTGAACGGTGCTGACGAACTGACCGTGACACTCAACGACAACCGTGAGTTTTCCGCACGTATCATTGGCACGGACGAGACAACCGACCTTGCGCTGATAAAGATTGATGGCAAGAACCTGCCCACACTGCCTATAGGCGAATCGGACAAGTTGCGAGTTGGAGAGTGGGTTATTGCAGTGGGAAATCCTTTCAACCTAACTTCGACTGTCACCGCCGGCATAGTAAGTGCGAAGGCACGCACGCTTGGTGCAAACGGTGTGGAGAGTTTCATCCAAACAGATGCAGCAATCAATGCCGGCAACTCAGGCGGCGCGCTTGTCAACACCAAAGGTGAGCTCGTTGGTATAAACGCGATGCTTTATTCACAGACAGGTAACTATAGCGGCTACGGTTTTGCAATACCAACAACGATAATGAACAAGGTGGTTGACGACCTGAAGAAATATGGCACAGTGCAGCGTGCATTGATAGGCATTACTGGCATTGACGTTCATAAATATATTGACGATCAGAAACGTCAGGACAAAGAGGTTGATTTCGGTACAAATGAGGGCATATATGTTTCCGAAGTGCAGGATGGTGGTGCCGGTGATGAGGCAGGCTTGCAAAAAGGTGATGTGATAGTTTCAGTTGATGGGAAAAAAGTGACCAAAATGGCAGAGTTGCAGGAATATCTTGCCAACAAACGCCCTGGTGACAAGATTAGGATCTCATTCCTGCGCAAGAAGAACAACAAGACTGTCAGCGTAACACTTAAGAACACACAGGGTAATACGAAGATAATGAAGGAGGCTGACATAGACGTGCTTGGCGCAACATTCCGGGAGGTTAACGATCAGGAGAAGAGGGAACTCGACATTTCATACGGGCTTAAGGTCACTAACGTGTCGGGAGGCATGATGAAAGGGCGCATAAACAAAGGCTTCATCATACTTAACGTCAATAGAAAACCTATGAAGAGCGTCAGCGATCTACAAGCGGAGGTGAAGGCTGTATCAAGGAGTGACGAGCCAGTGCTGCAGATAAAGGGAATCCAGCCGTCGGGAAGGGTTGACTACGTTTCTGTTCCAATAAACAACTGATGACGTTTTGCGACAAGCCTTGAGCTCAAATCGCAACTATAATTAAACATACATATAATTGTGTTGAGGGTGTGTCATAATTGACTATGGTCATTTATGGCGCACCCTCTTTCTGTATATCGTTTAGCGAAAGCAAAAACAAAGTTATTTATTGATTTTTGTT
>QWCK01001179.1_pt1 | contig 40100 bp, 40 predicted proteins | sample 1972571 | NCBI WGS metagenome assembly QWCK01 (sample SAMN09866710, study PRJNA288562) | Human gut metagenome isolate term2_stool, whole genome shotgun sequencing... | isolation source: gut | host: Homo sapiens | place: USA: California | reverse complement strand
TTTCTCGAGTACTTCGGGACCGGAGGGCGGCTGCTCATCGTGAGCCGCTCTGACTGAGACAGAATCACGTTGTTTTCAAAATCCGGATCCTCGAATGGCTCGATGTCGGCATGAGTTCCCCAGCGGGCACTGCCATATTCTTCGTTCTGCCGGAACTTCTTCGCATTCTTGCCTTTCATAAAAACTGCCAGCCGCAGTGCCGCTCCACAGACAATACCAACGATCAGATCTGACGGATAGAGGCTGGGAAGCAGATTTTGAAATGCCGTATGCAGTGTTCCGCTCTGAAAAACATCCTGTAGTTTCTCCGATGCATTGATACCCTCTGCCAGTCTCCATGCCTCGCCAAGGTTTGTGCAGAGCAGGCCAACGATAATGTAAGGAAGGCAGAGAATCAGCGTTTTCTTCCACTTGCTGCCATTCAATCAAAATCCTCCCTTCCTGTAATGCCGGATGTTCACCTGGCAGAGGTGCTTCAGAAAAATTCATCGCACTTCCTCCTTCCTCTTCTCGACCTCTTTTCTCGGAGCTGACAGGACCATTGATTTCAACTTCTTCAGAGCCGCAAGAAGGCTCGGCTTTTCTCTGCCGATCTCATTCTTCCGCTTCATGCACTTCGCGGAATACTCATTCATAACTTTTTCAATCGTGTCAGCATCTCTTGCCTTGAAGAAAACCGTGTATTTCGGCGGGTCCAGATATTTGCTCTTTACAACGGCAAAGTCCATGCCGTAGCGCCTTGCGATTGGCTTGAAATCGCCGATGCCAAGCTCCGCGATGTCGATGTTTTTTGCTCCCTCGTCTTTTTTCAGGAGCTCCTTGACGGACATCTCTTTGCCCGGTCCATTCAGCGTCTCCACTACTTTCCCCGGCGCTGTTTTCATAAGTTCAATCAGTTTCAGCAGGGCCTTCTCGTCCATCTGCACGGCCCTCCGGATAAAATACTGACCTGCCTGTTTCAACGGTCTTGCCGCAATTTCAACTGTTTCTCTTGCAACCTCTTCATTCATCAATGCGATCACCTCCTTCCCGGCAGCTTCCTTTGCTTCTCTTCAAAGTCTCCATATCCGATGACCCACTGGTGCCACTTTCAGGAATCAGCGGCAGCCGCTTACACATAGCCGATCACGCCATTTAGCGTTGTGACGATGACCTTTGCCTTTCTTGCGATGGCGATGTCGTCTCTTACTTCCTCATTCCGCGCATCCCCGCAGATCACAAGAAAACGCGAGCGCCGAAGCATATCCTCCGACATCTCGCGCTTTCTCTTGTGTGCATCCTCCACATCCGCCGGAAAAATCCCGTCAAAAACCAGAATCGGACACAGGGGAAGATATCCTTCCTTGACCAGCGCGGTGCAGTATTTCACCGCATCATCCTTCGCAACCACCGGATTATCATTCCACGCTGCTGTGACATAAGCTCTAGGTATGGTTCTGCTCACTTTTTCGCCTCCTACTCGATCCGCAGTGCATCGAACACTTCATCCCCGTTCCGGAATTCCTCCATTTTTCCAGCCAGGATCAAGAACAGCCGTCCAAGATCCCGGTCAGAAAGCGGGAACATGCGCTGCCCTTCCATTTTCATAACCAAAAAGCTGCCCACAAGAAAGATATTTCCGTCCATCCGGAATGTCTTTTCCACATTGTAGACGACAGCAAAATTCTCCTCGCCAACCAGCATTGTCGCCGAGCAACCCTGCATGGATTCCATAATGCTCCCGGCTTCCTTCATGGAAACCTTACGATACCGGCCATTCGTTCCAATAATAACGGCATGGCGGCTCAGTCTGTCCAGATCTTCTCTGGTAGAAACCATGCCATCCTTCAGTGGATCCAAATTGGTTTCAAAGTGTATGTCCTTCATCTTGTATTGCCTCCTTTTTATCCTCTGGGTAGGCGAAATCGTGCCTGACCGCCTGTCTGTAATAGCTGTCAATGGTGCAGGGCGCATTATAGAGAGCGGCAATGATATACTGGCGGATATTTCGGATGTCTGTCGTTGTCTTTTGCAGCTGCTCCATGACATATTCGATATGGTCAAAACGAAGCTTCATAAAACGACTCTTCACAACGCCTGCCGGGAAATTTTCTCCCTGCACTCGGATGGTCTTTTTCCCGCTGCAGACCACGTCGAGGATCAGCTCCTCGATCCCGTCCAATGTCTCCCGGTCATAGGGATAGCGCTCTTTCAGATCTTCAATAGCCAGCTTTTCCCGAAAGTACTCCCGATACTGCTCTCTCGCATCGTCATCGCATCCCATCCCTGATAAGATTCGATTCGTCTCATTCATATCTGTATAGTTCTTCTCAGTATTATTTGCCTTTGATATTCGAAGTCCCTGAACTTTGGTTTTGGAAGTTTCGGAACTATGATTATCAAAGTCCTTGTGCTTTGATTTTCGAAGCGGCGGAAGAAAGTTCTTCACATAGATCCGGGACGGGCGGCCCTGTCCCTGTCTGACGCGTTCAATAAGTCCGTATTTTTCCAGTTCTCCGAGAAGTTTTACCGCCTTTTGCACCGCGCATCCGACATCCCCCATGATGCTGTTCAGCGTGTAATAGATATAAATTCTGCCTGTCGCGTCCACCCATCGGTTCTTTCTCGACAAAGATACGCGATCCAGGCAGAGTCCATAGAGGATCTTGGCGTCCCCGGAGAGTCCGTCAAATGTTTTCTCCGTCATAAGTGCCTTCGGGATCCGATAAAATGAGAACTGTTCCGACTGCTCCTCATAAAAGTAGTCGTACGGCAAAGCTTTACTGCTCCTTCCTGTTTTTTCGATGTTCCTCCAGAATCTTCTTCATACAGGGAAAGCAGAAGGGATGTCCATGTCCGTAACAGCAGGGATGACCGCAGTTGACCGGATAAGGTTCCGGCTGCGGATATTTCTTCGGCGGAGTTTTCTGCAGGGTTTCAATTGCAATCGCCTCATTCATATCGCCTCTCCTCCCCTCATACGGCTGACTTTGACTGCCGTATCTCTTGCTGGCTGCTTTACTGCAGCTTCAGATTTTTTGTCCTGCAGCTTTGTCAGCACGGATTCTCTTCCATCTTCGGCAGTATGCTCCGGATTTTCTCTCTTCCGCGCCTCGAAGCGCTCGGCAAGTTCAATCGCATGCGCTTTGGTGTCATACCGGTAAGCATGATCGGAAAGACGTTCCTCCGGCATCACTTCACTCTTGTTGACGCTGGAAATGATATCCTGCAGTTCCTGTGCCTTGATTCCGCCATCATCCCTCATCAGCAGGACTTCATGAATACTGGAGGGAAGAATAAAGAAATCGCCTCCAAGCTTTTCTGCTGCATCGTCCAGAAATCCGGGATACGCCAAGACGCCGGCGCCATAATTCATCCCCTGCACAGTGGCCACATACAATGTGTCCTCTGCTCCCGATTCCATTGGCATCCCCAGCACTTCGGAGATCGGTTTAATTACAGGCTGAAAAAGCTTAGGCGCACTCTCACCGGCATCCGCTCTTAACTGTTCCGGGGAGACACCATAATGTTCAAGCATCTTATCGGTCAACAGTACGGTATTTCTGCCCAGCTCGTTCTCTCCGAGGAAGATACGATAGACTACAGAGAGATCCTCCATCTCCGTATGGGGAGCCTTCTCCAGGGTATCCTTGTTTCCGCCTGTCGGAACGATCTCCATGATGAGTCTGTCCTTAATCTGTTCGTAATCATCAAGGGCAGAGAGATCAATCTTCTGCGCCATGCCGATTCTGTCGGCAATTTGATCCGCTGCGCGGGAAACGATATCGTTAAAATCCCCTCCGTTCCTGACTTCTTCCTGCATGTCCGACAGGTTTACATTCACCTGAATACCGGAAGCTCTCTCGTGAATCGATACTTCCGTATGCTCTTCTTCCTGATGACTCACATCGTGTACAGCCATGGAAATGTTGTTGATACCCCGCTCATCCAGACGATCAATCAGTTCATCTGTCACACGGTTCGCAAACTGTTCCATATCCTCTGTCATTATTCCGCTGTTCTCCTTTCCATTGATTCCTTCCAGGAGCTCCTCCGGGGATTTTCCATAGAGGCTAACAAATCCTGGAATTTCCTTTGCAAGCACTTCCCGCTTTCCCGCTTCAATCGCGCTCAGCGTAGTTCTTGACATGTTCATCCGCATGGCGGCGATATCCTGCTTCATGCCCGCCGCCAGCCTCCATTCCTTCAGCCTTTCTCCAATAGAACGCATGAATCTGCCTCCTTTCCAGAAATCCGGGCATGAAAAAAGCGCCAGCCCGCAGATCACTCCGCAGGTTGACGCTCACGTCTATCGTTCCCTATTCTTTTGCAAAAGAAAAATAAATGGCCGCCGGCATTCGCCGTTTCCATTTATCTATCCTAATACTATCACCGGTTTAGAACCGCCTCAATAGACAGCAGATAGACATTTTCTCAACATTCTTGAACATTTCTCACCTCCCGCCTTTATCCATCAGAATCTTGCTCAGATCCGGCTTAATAATGCCTGTAATCCCAAAATCAGACGGCGCCCAACGTAATAAAGTGCCCTCGGAATAACCGCAACAAGGACTGCAAAAATAAATCCCTCCAGAAATACTGCATTGGTCACATCCCCGCAGAGTCGACTTATGACGACAATGAACAGGAAAATCGTGCCAAACAGGCCTGCAATATTGCACACGATAGCTCCTACAAACTCCAGAGACAGACCGAGAAGGCCAAGCAGCGCCCGAACTGGAAGCAGGACGATTTTCAGCATCAGTAGCAGCACAAACCCCAAAACGCAGAGCACCTTCATTTTCAACCTCCTGTCCGTCGTCCGGTTTCCCGAATACATTGCATATACCGGAGCATCGGGAATGATTTCTCATGCCCGTTTCGATCTGCACGTCGGGGACTATGCCGGCGACAACTGTTATCCGGACTTTGCTTCTACATAAATTATGAGGGAACTCTTTTATGAAATCCACAAGAACCGTGTCAGAATTCCTGACACGGTTCCTGTGTTACGTCAAACAAGCATCCACCTATTCAGGGTCTCTTCTGTCCCCGCTTCCATCGATCCAGAAGATCAAGGATGACTTCTTTCCGCTTGTCCGTTTCCACTGTCTTAGAGAAATATTTGTCCAGCTCCCGCCTGGACAGCATGACCTTGCCATCGTCTTCCTTTGTTGAAACGGCATCATTCAGCACCTGCGTCACGCTGTATTCTGTCAGATTCTCGTAATTGAACTTTTTCAAAGCATCAAGCTGGGTTTTCTTGATCATTCCATTTTTCTGAATATAGGAAAAAAGGCTTCTTTGCAGGTCCTTGTCAAAATAGGAAATCTCCACAGCCAGTACGATAGATAGCTTTTTCTGATCGACCAGATTCAGAAGATCGGGCGTAAGCTCTGTGAGACGGATATAATTTTTGACTTGCGTTTTCCCAAGACCGAATTCTTCTCCAGCTATTCTGGCACTTTCTATCTTCGGCCGCTCAGTGGCGGAAGTGACTCTCTGTCCATTTTTATCAATCCTACTATTGATACGTTCATCTTCATCTGACATCGGCCGCTCAGTGGCCAAAGACCTGCTATGATTCAAGGTCTCATTCTTGTGTAGATCTGATCGATATCCCTGATGACGCATCACATCCATCTTCATCTTCAGGGAAAATGCCCGCTCACTCGGAAGGATCTCCTCCCGCTGCATATTGGAGTCAACCATCGCGATGACGGCTTCATCATCCGTCATCTCCTTGATGATCGCCGGAACGGTGGTCAGACCCGCCAGCTTTGCCGCGTGCATTCTCCGATGACCGGAAATCATTTCAAATCCGCCCTGTTCATCCGGTCGGACAAGCACCGGGTTCAGGATTCCATTGTCCTTGATGCTCTGAACAAGGTCTTTCATCCGGTCATCATCGAGCACTTTGAAGGGATGATTCCGGAAGGGATGAATCTGACGAATGGAAATCTGCGTCGCTGCACTTTTATCCTGTGCGTTCATCGTTTTCTCCTTGTCCATCATCTGTCTCCTTCATCAAGCCGGAAGGTCTGAAAGTATGCATCAAATATTTCCAGATTTACAAAGCAGGCTTTGTCTGCCTTATAAACCGCTCCGGCAGCATGCGCCATCTGTTGAAACTTGGACAGCCCCATGCTGTATAGTGCCGCTCCTTCCTTGTACCTGACGTAAATCTTTTTTCTCGCTGCCAGCGTTTCCCTCACGGCTTCTTTCCCGGTTTTCTTCTCTTGCGTTTTTCCGTTTCCTGTTCTGCCTCTCCCGGTTTTTCTGCTGATCGGTTTTTCCTCTGATGCTGCATAGGCTGCCGGTTTCATTCCAGGAGACAGCCTTCGTTCCATTTTAGCCATCGCTTTTTCCTTATCTGCTGCTTTCGTCCTTTTCCTCCAATCCCGGTCCTCTGCCGGTTTTCCTGTACTGTTTTCTGAGATACGACTCAAAGAGATCACGCCGAACAAGAACCATCTTTCCGTCAATCTTATAGATGGCTTCCGCTTCTTTTGCCAGCCGGGTAATCGTCTTCTCCGTCAGTCTGTAGTACGCGATTCCATCTGCATAGCGGAAGAAGCTGTGTCTTGCAAATTCCAGATCCTCATCGTCCAGCTGATCCGAGAACATCCAGAGTTTCCCGCTCATACCTTTTCCTCCTTTCGCCGCCTCTCTTCTTTGCTCAAACCGCGCTTACCGATTCCCCTGGTCTTCTCATGAAAATTCTCGAGATAGGCATCGAAAATATCGCGGTTGATCAGCACCGTCCCTTCCATCCTGTAAAGCGCTCCAGCCCGATCCGCGAGCTCGATGAGCTTGCGGTGCGAGATGCTGTACACGACCTCCGCTTCCTGATAGCGAAGAAACTTTTTACGCAGCTTCTTCACCTCTTCCCGGACTTCTCTTGGCCTTGTGATGTCCTGATACTCCTGTTCCATACATTTCCTCCTTGTGGATTTGTGGGCAGATGCCCGAATAATAAGCATCTGCGTCATCTGGTTTCTATTCAAACAGGGATAAAAGGCTTTTCAGCCTCTTTTCCTGCTGTCTGCACGCAAAAAGGCACCCCCTCTCAGATTGATTCTGAAAAGGAGTGCCTTTAATGTTTTTGGAACTGGGACGTACGCTTTACTTTATACTGTCATCTGTTACGATGTACCGTCATTTGACTTTTTGTTGTACAAATGTTGTAAATCCGGTGTCACTGCAAAAAATCGGCTTGGATTTGTTGTAAAAATCCGCAGGTTTTCCGCCTGTGATTTTCCCCGGATCAATACAGCTTCGCGCCGGCCGGGATGTGGTTGTCCACCATCAGAAGATGGAGCTCTTCCTCGCCGTTTCTCTCGTTGACCGCGGACAGGAGCATGCCGCAGGAGTCGATCCCCATCATCGCTCTCGGCGGGAGATTGGTGATGGCAATCAGGGTCTTTCCGACCAGCTCTTCCGGCTCGTAATAGGCGTGAATACCGCTTAAAATCACGCGATCCGTGCCCGTACCGTCGTCCAGAACGAACTTTAAGAGCTTCTTGGACTTCGGAACAGCTTCGCACGCCTTTACCTTCACCGCCCGGAAATCGGACTTGCTGAAGGTGTCGAAATCGACCTGATCCGCAAACAGCGGCTCGATCTTCACACCGGTAAAATCGATCTTTTCGTTCGGGGTGAAGAACCCGGACTGATCAGAAACAGCCTCCGAACTCTTCTCTTCGCCGGCCTTTTCGTCCGCATGTGCTTCATTGTTTTCAGACTTGAGGGTCTTCATTGTCGGGAACAGAATCACATCGCGTATTGCCGCAGAATTGGTCAAAAGCATCACCAGTCTGTCGATGCCGTAGCCGATGCCCCCTGTCGGCGGCATACCGATATTCAGCGCATTCAGGAAATCCTCATCCGTGTGATTCGCCTCTTCATCGCCTGCAGCTGCCAGTGCATCCTGCGCCTTGAAGCGCTCACGCTGATCAATCGGATCATTCAGCTCAGAGTAGGCGTTGCACATCTCGCGCCCGTAGATGTAGAGCTCAAAGCGCTGCACGTACTCCGGATCGTCGGGCTTCTTCTTGGTCAGCGGAGAGATCTCGATCGGATGATCCATGACAAAGGTCGGCTGTATCATCTTCTCCTCACAGAATTCATCAAAGAAGAGATTCAGGATGTCGCCGCGCTTATGATGCGGCTCATACTGTACATGGTGCTGATCCGCGACGGCCTTTGCTTCCTCAGTTGTCGTGATGGTGCCAAAATCCACCCCGGAGTGCTCCTTTACCGCGTCGATCATGGTGATACGCCTGAAGGGTTTACCGAGATCTATCTCTACATCATGGTAGGTCACCATCGTCGTTCCATTCACTTCCTGCGCGACGTAACGGAACATATTTTCGGTGAGATCCATCATCCCATTGTAATCTGTGTACGCCTGATAGAGCTCCATCAGAGTGAACTCCGGATTATGCCTCGTATCGAGGCCCTCGTTGCGGAACACTCTGCCGATCTCATAGACGCGCTCCAGCCCGCCGACAATGAGGCGCTTTAAGTAGAGCTCCAGAGAGATGCGAAGCTTCACATCCTCATTCAACGCATTGTAGTGCGTCTCAAAGGGACGTGCAGCGGCACCGCCGGCATTTGGAACCAGCATCGGCGTCTCCACCTCCATGAAGCCCAGTCCGTCCAGATAGCGCCGAATGGAGGAAAGGATCTTTGAGCGTTTCACAAAGGTCTCTCGCACCTCCGGATTCATCGCGAGATCCAGGTAGCGCTGACGGTAGCGCGTATCGGTGTCTGTGAGACCATGGTACTTCTCCGGCAGCGGCTTCATGCTCTTCGCAAGCAGTATTACCTCTGTCGCATGAATGGATATCTCCCCGGTCTTTGTCTTAAACACGGTTCCCCGGACGCCGATGATATCTCCTATATCCAGCTTCTTGAAATCCTTATAGGCGTCCTCGCCGACACTGTCACGCGCGACATAGGACTGAATATCCCCCCTGAGATCTCTGACACTGCAGAAGGAGGCCTTGCCCATGACGCGCTTTGACATCATGCGCCCGGCCACGCTGACCATCTTGCCTTCATAACTCTCATATGCTTCCTTAATATCCAAGGAATGCTCTGTCGCATCATAGGTCGTGATCTCAAAGGGATCCCGCCCCTCTGCCTGAAGCTCCCGGAGCTTCTCCAGACGCACCTGCATCAGCTGATTCATATCCTGCTCCGGTGCTGCCTGCTGCTCTGTCCTCTTTCCGTTTACTTCACTCATTGTCCCGGTCCCTCGTAATTCCGAGCACCTTATACTGCAGCTCTCCGACCTGTGTCTCTACGCTCACGACCTCTCCGACCTTCTTTCCGAGCAGCTTCTGCCCGAGCGGAGACTCATTGGAGATCTTTCCCTCCAGAGAATCAGCCTCCGTGGAACCAACAATCTTGCAGTCCAGCTCCTCATCGAGATCCAGATCCAGAAGCTTGACCATGCTTCCGATGCCCACCACATCGAGGCTCGCCTCGTCCTCCACATAGACCTCGGCGTGCTTTAAGAGATTTTCCAGCTCGTCAATGCGCGCCTCGATATCGCGCTGTTCATCCTTTGCCGCATCGTACTCCGCGTTCTCGGAGAGATCTCCCTGCTCTCTGGCCTCCTTGATCTTGTCAGCGATTTCCTTTCGCTTGTTGACCTTCAGATCCTGCAATTCCTCCTCGTAGCGCTTCAGTCCCTCATAGGTGAGGACATTTTTCTTCACTTCAGCCATGATTCTTCCCTCCGATGACGCCACGGCTCCGCCCTTGCGGCCGCGCAAATTTCTGCCTGCCACATGGCATGCAGCTCACAACACTGCCCACAATTTACAGACAAGTGGACAGACATGAACAAAATTATATTAGAATTGAGATACACTGTCAACTGGAAACGCCCTGTCCAGTATCTCCGTGAGCGCACTCCGGCTTTCTGCCGTATTGACCTCATTTCGTATTCTGGCGGCCCCCGGTATTCCATGCAGATAGGAGGCAATGTGACTGCGCATCTTGAGTATGCCCATGTGCTCTCCATCCTGCGCAATCTGCATCTCCATGTGCCGCAATATCACATGCTTCTTCTCCGCTCCACCCGGACGCGGCGGCACGACGCCGCACTCCAGAAAGCTCCGTATCTCTGAGAAAAGCCACGGATTCCCTTCCGCCCCCCGTGCGATCATAATTCCATCGCAGCCGGTCTCCTCAAACATCTTCGCAGCCTCCTCCGCGGAATCAATATCCCCGTTTCCAATCACCGGAATAGAGACTGCCTCTTTTACCGCGCGGATCACGCTCCGGTCCGCCCGGCCCATATAATACTCCTCCCGCGTCCGTCCGTGCACCGCGATTGCCGCGGCTCCCGCCTGCTCCAGACGTTTCGCGAGCTCCGGTGCATTTCTGTGCGCCCGGTCAAAGCCCGCCCGTATCTTCACAGTCACAGGCTTGCCTGCGCGCCTCACCATAGCCGCGATGATCTCCGCCGCGAGCTTCGGCTCTGTCATAAGTCTTGCGCCCTCGCCGTTATTCACCACCTTCGGCACCGGACAGCCCATGTTGAAGTCAATGATATCCCACGGTCCCTCGGAGAACTGTTCTGCTACCTCCGCACAGATCTCCGGATCCGAGCCAAAGAGCTGCACCGCAAGCGGACGGTCGCTCTCCACAGTGCGAAGCAGCGCTGCGGTTCCCCGGTTTTTGTAGTGAACTGCCTTGGCACTGACCATCTCTGTCACAGCGAGCTCACAGCCCTGCTCTCTGCAAAGAGTGCGAAAGGGCAGATCCGACACCCCTGCCATCGGAGCAAGTATGATCCCATGCTTTAATTCGATATTTCCTATTCTCACTGTCACTCCGGACTCTCCCCCAGAAACACAACGCGGTAATAGAGCTCCAGTTCCTCCAGAAGCTCCTGATGCTCAAAACGTGCCCGGGAAATCTTCATCCCGCTCGCAATATCATCGAAGAGATAATCTCCCTCCTCTGCCCGCACCTTAAAATGCAGGCTTCCATCCGGCTCAAATTCCAGTGTGAGTATCCCTCCTGCCTCCTCTGTAATTGTGACGCAGAGTATCTGAAGTTCCCGGCGTATCTGCTCCGGCAGGCTTGTAAATTCCGGATTCAGATAATACTTCCGGTGATAGGAATTTGCTCCGCAGAGCACCAGACTCTCCTCTCCATTGCTGCTACGTTCCCTCTCTTCTCTCATCCTCTCTCTTCCTCTTATCTGAGTGAGCGGAGCATCTCCCGCCCTGTAAACTGCGCCGGTGCATTCTTTTTCCGGCTCCGCACCTGAGACAAAATGTCCAGACGCGGCCACAGTGCTCCTGTGCGTGTCTGGACATATCATCATGCACCACAATGGACATATCCCACTGTATTCCGACCGGCGGAGAATACTCTCATCGGGTCAGCTTCTTAGTCAGCGCCATCTGGTAATCCGGAATATCCTTCTCCATTCCCAGTGCCTCATCAATATCGAAGTCGCAGAACTCCCCGTTCTTGTATGCCACAAGCCGGTTGGACTTTCCCTCCATCAGGAGATCCACGGCCTTGGCCCCCATAATGGACGCATAGAAACGATCCTTGCAGGAGGGCGAGCCGCCGCGCTGCATGTAGCCGAGTATCGTCGCACGGGTCTCAATTCCGGTTGCCGCCTCGATGCGCTTTGCCATAGAAGTGGAGTGACCGATGCCCTCCGCATTTACAATGATGAAATGCTTCTTGCCGCGCTTTCGGCTCTCGATAATGCTGTTGATGACCTCCTGCTCATTTCCATCGTAGCGCTCCGGCACGAGTATCGCGTCCGAACCCGTTGCGATCCCGCTCCAGAGGGCAATATAACCCGCGTGCCGCCCCATGACCTCAATGATAGAGCAGCGCTCATGCGAGGTGGAGGTATCGCGCACCTTATCGATCGCGTCAATCGCTGTATTCACTGCCGTATCAAAGCCTATCGTGTAATCCGTGCAGGCAATATCAAGGTCTATGGTTCCCGGCACGCCTATCGTATTGATGCCGAATTCTGCGAGCTTTCCGGCTCCCCGGAAGGAACCGTCACCGCCGATCACAACAACGCCGTCAATTCCCTGTTTTCTGCAGATCTCGGCCGCCTTTTTCTGCCCCTCCTCGGTTGTCATCTCCTGGCAGCGTGCAGTGTAGAGTATAGTACCCCCGCGGTTAATGATATCCGCCACACTGGTGGCATCCATATCCCGGAATTCCTCCTCAAGGAGTCCCGTGTAGCCGCGCATGATGCCCTTGACCCTCAGGCCGTAGCTCAGCGCTGTTCTCGTCACGGCGCGTATTGCCGCATTCATACCGGGTGCATCGCCGCCGCTCGTGAGTACTCCTATCGTCTTGATTGTCTTTGCCATAAGGGAACCTCCCTGAAGTCTTCTGTCTTTTTCTGCTGAAGCCTCTACCATTGTATGTCTTTTCCCAGTCTATTTCAATGCCCTTGTTACAGTTTTCACATTCTCTGCCCCCAGTCGGGCTCCCAGCTGTTGAAGCAGTGCTTTGTCCGCACTGACCCTCCAGTTTGCTCCGAGGGTACGCATCTGCTTCTCTGCGCGAAGATAGATTTTCACCTCCGCATCCCCCTCACTGTTTCCAAGATCCATCATCAGGCGGGTGATGTCCTCATCATAGGCGCTGCGATTCTCATACTGAATCCAGAGCGTGGTCTCCCGCCGCTCAAAGGGATACATTCTCTCACAGATCAGCTTTCCGGCGATATCCTCGTCCCCGATCGTGACACGTCCCTGCAGAAATACTTTCCCCTCCGGAATCAGAAGTGACTTGTATTTCTCGTAATCCCGCGGGAAGAGCAGTATCTCCACAGAACCCACCATATCCTCAACCGTCACAAATGCCATGGTCTGATTGTTTTTTGTGGTCTTCAGGCTCTTGTCTGCGATCAGTCCGCCGATCGTGACACGCGCACCGTCCCGCACTCTGGCACAGCCATTCTCCTGATCCACAGTAAAATCTGTGGTCTTTGCCGTCACGGTACTCTCCCAGAGCTCCAGACAAGACTCCAGCGGATGTCCGCTCAGATAAATACCGAGTGTCTCCTTTTCAAAGCGCAGCAGCTCCTCCTTATCAAATTCTTCTGTCTCCGGAAAGGAAATTCGAAAACTGTCCTTGTCCTCCTCACTCGCAAAATCGAAGAGTGTCAGCTGCCCCGTCACGCTGTCCTTTTTTTTGCTCTTCCGCTCCAGAAGCTCCGGCACGATGAGAAGCTTCTGTTTTCTGTTCCCGGGCATACTGTCCAGTGCACCGGACTTCACAAAGCTCTCCAGTGTTCTTCGGTTTACTTCCTTATTGCTCAGCCGGTCCACAAAATCCTCCAGTGAGCGGAAAATTCCGCCGGACTCCCGCTCTCTGATGATCTCATCCGACACAGCAGCTCCGACGCTCCGGATGGCCGACAGACCAAAACGTATTCCTTCTCCGGAGACGGAAAACCCGCTTTCTCCCTCATTGACATCCGGCGGAAGAATTGCTATGCCCATCTGGCGGCAACTCAGTATGTACTCCGCGACCTTTCCGGAATTGTCCAGCACGCTCGTCATAAGCGCCGCCATAAACTCTTTCGGATAATAGTACTTAAGCCAGGCAGTCTGGAAGGAGACATAGGCATAGCAGGCCGCATGTGACTTATTGAAGGCGTACTTCGCAAAGTCAATCATTTCATCAAAGATATGATTCGCAGTTTCCTCCGGAATCCCATTTGCGACACAGCCCTTCACCTGCTCCTCCGGATTGCCGTAGACAAAATTCTGTCTCTCCTTCTGCATGACTGCTTCTTTTTTCTTCGACATGGCGCGACGCACCAGATCGCTCCGCCCCCAGGTATAGCCCGCCAAATCCCGGACAATCTGCATCACCTGCTCCTGATAGACAATGCAGCCATAGGTCGGTTTCAGTATCGGCTCGAGCTGCGGGCACTCATAGCGTATCGCCGACTGGTCATTCTTCCCCTTCAGATAGCGGGGAATAAAATCCATGGGGCCCGGGCGATACAGCGAGATACCTGCGATAATATCCTCCAGCGTCGCAGGCTTCAGTTCCTTCATGAAGCTCTTCATGCCGGAACTTTCCAGCTGGAACACGCCCTCCGTGCTTCCCGTTCCTATCATCTCCATGACTCTGGGGTCATTGAAATCAATCTTCAGCATATCTATGGGATGCCCGTCCTTCTTCTCTGCGGCCTTTGCAGCGTTCTGAATGACAGTGAGTGTTCTGAGCCCCAGAAAGTCCATCTTGAGCAGACCCAGCTCCTCAAGTGTCGTCATCGTGAACTGTGTCGTCAGGGAGCCGTCCGCGGCTCTGGAGAGCGGTACATACTCGTTTGCGCTCTCCTTTGAGATTACAACGCCGGCCGCGTGCATCGAGGCATGACGCGGCAGCCCCTCCAGTCTGCGCGAGAGATCTATGAGCCGTTTCACCTCCGGATCTGTGTCATAAGCAGCTCTGAGCTCTCTGGAAACCTTCAGCGCCTTATCAAGCGTCATGCCAAGCTCCATGGGAATCATCTTTGCAATCGCGTCACAGCGCGCATAGGGCAGATCCAGAACGCGTCCCACATCGCGCACGACTCCCTTCGCTGCCAAAGTACCAAAAGTGATGATCTGTACCACGCGATCCGCGCCGTACTTTCGTCCGACGTAGTCTATGACCTCCTGTCTCCGCTCATATGCAAAATCCACGTCAATATCCGGCATGGAGACGCGCTCCGGATTCAGAAAGCGCTCAAAGATCAGCTGATAGCGGATGGGCTCGATATCCGTAATTCCGAGACAGTAGGAAACCACGGAACCCGCCGCGGAGCCTCTGCCCGGTCCCACGGCGATGCCATGGGATTTCGCATAATTGATATAATCCCAGACGATCAGGAAGTAATCCACATATCCCATGCGGTGAATAACCTGAAGCTCCTCCTGCATTCGCTCACGGACGGAGGGCTCCGCCTCCGGGTAGCGCTCTTTAAATCCTTTCTCGCAGAGAGCCTTCAGGTAGTCCCAGGCGTCCTGATATCCCTCCGGAACCTCATAGGCCGGAAGCTTCAACTCATGAAAACGTATATTTACCTCGCAGCGCTCTGCGATTTTCTGCGTATTATCCAGTGCCTCCGGCGCATAGGGAAAGAGCGCGCGCATCTCCTCCTCAGATTTCAGATAATACTGCCCGCCCTCGTAGCGCATGCGGTCAGTGTCTGTCACCTTTTTCCCGGTCTGAAGGCAGAGCAGCAGATCATGCGGCTCCGCATCCTCTGCATAGGTATAGTGGGAATCATTGCTTGCAATGAGCTCTATGCCGGTATCTCCTGAGAGCTGCAGAAGCTGCTGATTTACAAGCTTCTGCTGCATAATACCGTGATCCTGAAGCTCCAGAAAGAAATTCCCCCTGCCAAAGATCTCCTGATAGCGCAGCGCTGCCTGCTTCGCCTCTTCATACTGATTCCGCGCGAGATTCCGCGCAACCTCTCCCGCGAGGCAGGCACTGCAGGCAATGATGCCCTCGTGGTACTCCTCCAGCGTCGCATAGTCCACCCGCGGCTTGTAATAAAAGCCATCCACAAAGCCCCGGGACACAATCTTTGTGAGATTCGCATAGCCGGTATCATTTTCCGCAAGCAGAATCAGATGATAGTAGCGATCCTCTCCCCTGACAGTTTCCCTGTCAAAGCGGGAGCCCGGCGTCACATAGACCTCGCAGCCCAGAATCGGGCGGATTCCCGCTTCCTTTGCCGCCTTATAGAAATCTATTACGCCGTACATTGCCCCGTGATCCGTAATTGCGAGCGAATCCATTCCGAGCTCCTTTGCCCGGGCGACAATCTCCCTGATCTTGCTGGAGCCATCCAGCAGAGAATATTCTGTATGTACATGAAGGTGTGTAAATGCCACTGCTTCCTCCTTCGCTTTTGAAATATCTGATAAGACCTTCTCTCTGTGAGCGGGCCCGAAGGGCCATTGCCCTTCCACGAGCTGCGCATCCCTGCGGAGCAGTTCGTGACAGCCCCCGTCTGTCACGAAAGAACCGGGCAGGCCTTCGCCCACCCGGTTCCCATTATAGCATCAGTTCGTGCTCTGCGTCACTGGCAGAGATATTTTTCAATACCCTCGATCGCCTGTTCCTCGTCACGGCCATCTGCAGTAACTACAATTTTGAGTCCGCTGCTCAGCCCCAGAGTCATCATTCCCATAATGCTCTTTGCATTGACCCGCTTGGAATCATCGTCAACATAGATGCTGCTCTCATACTGACTGGCAACCTGCACCAGCATCGCAATCGGCATCGCATCTGTTTTGTCATTGACTTTTACTACCATAGATTTCTTGATCATGCTTTCCTCCCTGAGACAATGCGTCTGTATCCTCTGCTTCGACGCCCGCATCTGCTTTTCCCCGGAGCTGCTCCGCATACTCCGATAGTTTCCTGAGTCTGTGATTCACGCCGCTCTTTCCGACGGCGGGATTCAAATACTGTCCGAGCTCCTTCAGCGGAACCTCCGGATAGCGCAGCCGAACCTCCGCCACCTCAGCAAGATTCTTCGGCAGAAGCTCAAGCCCCTCTGTATCCCGAATATACTCAATATCACTGAGCTGCTTAACTGCGGCGCTGACGGTTTTTGAGATATTTGCGGTCTCACAGTTCACCCTGCGGTTCACACTGTTTCGCATTTCCTTCATGATCCGGATATTCTCAAGCTCCATGAGCGCAGCCGGGGCCTCCATGATTCCAAGAAGCTCCACAATCTGGTCGCTGCCCTTAAAGTACACAATCCAGGAATGCTTTCTTGGCACAATTCCGGCCGCTGTATCAAAGGAAATAAACAGCTCTCTTAAAAACTCTGCCTGTCTCTGTCCCTGACACACGAACTCCAGATGATAAAACTTCTCCGGATCTGAGATAGAACCGGCTGCAAGAAAGGCTCCCCGCAGAAATGCTCTGCGCAGCCCGGACTCCTGCATCCACGCCCGCTCTGTCAGAACAAAGCCCTGACCCTCCGGCCCGTCTGCAAGCAAACAGTAACGCAACACACCGGCAATCTCTGTCTCCCCGCACAGCGTCACACTGTAGGAATGCCCTCCACCGCCGGCTGCTCTCTTGCTTACCGCCAAATCATCCTTGATTCTATATGTTTTTTTTAATAATGTAAAGTATTTTCTAGCTGTTCCCGCGTGCTCTCCCGAGAGAGTGAGGCAGGGCAATCCATTGGAAACACCTCGCCGTCCCGCCAGAAATATCAGCGCAGAAAGCTCGGCGATACGTTGTTTGTGCGACTCCGGCATAACCCGGGACAGTTCATCCTTCACCTGGGAAGAAAAAGACATTCTCTCTTCCTCCTGTCTTTTTGCACAGCAAATCTGTGTTTTTGCATTGAAATTTCAGAGAAATTCCCCCAGCATTCTGACCTCCGGATGCAGCTCCACACCGGAGTGCTCCAGCACCCGGCGCTTTACTTCGCAGATCAGAGCCAGCACATCCGCAGCTGTTGCATCGCCTGTATTAATCAAAAAACCTGCGTGCTTCTCAGAAATCTGCGCTCCGCCGATGCGCAGCCCTCTGCACCCAGCCTCATCGATCAGCTGTCCCGCAAAGTATCCCTCCGGCCGCTTAAAAGTAGAGCCCGCGCTCGGATATTCCAGTGGCTGCTTCTCCTTGCGTCGACTGTTGAATTCCTGCATTCTGGCCGCAATATCCTCCGGCTTTCCCGACTTCAGACGATAACCCGCCTCCAGCACAATGCGTCCCAGCGCCGGTATATTGCTCGTCCGGTAGCCGAGCTCCAGCTCCTGTGCCGGAACCCGGCACAGCGAGCCATCCATCTCAAGCAATGTCACTTCCTCCAGAACATCCCGCATCTCTCCGCCGTATGCCCCCGCATTCATCACTGTCGTTCCGCCGACAGAGCCAGGAATGCCCGAGGCAAATTCCAGCCCGCTCAGTCCGTGCTCCAGCGCGGCATTTGCGACTGCGCCGAGCAGGGCTCCCGCCTGAGCACGGATGCACTCCCCTGACACGGTAATCTCTGAAAAGGCTCTGCCGAGACAGATGATGGTCCCGCGGAATCCTCCGTCTCCCACCAGGAGATTGGAGCCGTGACCGATCACCGCATACGCCGTGCCGCTGCCCTCGCAGATAGAAATCAGCTCACGCAGCTCGTCAATATTTTCCGGTTCTGCATAGGTATCCGCGGGCCCGCCGATATGAAAGCTCGTATGCAGACGCATCGGCTCATTTTTTCTGATGATACGCATATTCTACCTCATCGTTCTCTTATTTTCTGATGCTGCGCGTCAACTCATCTGATCCATATCTGCGCTGTCGGTCTCAATTCGACTCAGATTCCGCTCAAACTCTCCGTAATGCTCTGGCAGATCTGTCGTATCAATGGTCTCGAGATGTCCGAGTATCTTCTCCTTCACCTGATGATTCAACTCCTCGCCAATGCGTCTTCGCTCTGCGATCAGCTCCTCCTCATGACGCTCACGCTCGTGCCGCTCCGCGCTCTTTATCATATTGTCAGTCACGCGCCGGTAGAGCTCCTTCGCCGCGTTATATCCCATCTTCTTCTGACGCCGATTCACTGCCGCAGTCTCACAGATGATGGCAAGATTTCTCCCCGGACGTATGGGAAGCGTGTTGCATACCACCTGTACACCCAGAAACTCCGTGTACTGATCGTCCATGCCGAGGCGATCATAATCCCGGTTCTTGTCCCACTCCTCCAGCTTGATCACGAGATCGACGGTCTGAACATCCTTCACGCACTCGGCACCAAACAGGGCCTTCACATCGATGATCCCTATGCCGCGCAGCTCGATAAAGTGCTTTGTAATACTCGGCGCGCGCCCGATCAGCGAGACCTCGGAGATGCGCCGCAGCTCGACGACATCGTCCGCGACCAGTCTGTGCCCGCGCTTTATGAGCTCCAGAGCCGCCTCACTCTTGCCCACACCGGAATCCCCGAGGATCAGCACGCCTTCTCCATAGACATCCACCAGAACCCCGTGAATTGAGATGGTCGGCGCGAGTCTCGTCTTCAGCCAGCGTATCAGCTCTGAGGTGAGATCTGCCGTGGTCTGCGGCGTAACCATGCAGGGTATCCCGTACTCCCTGCATTTTTTCAGCAAAATCGGATCCGGCTGAAGATTCCGCGCAAAGATAAAGCCGGGAACCCGGAAGCGGCAGATCTGATCGAATATCTTCTCCTTCGCCTCCGTGTCCATGAGACCGATATATTCCGCCTCCACATTCCCGATCACCTGAAGTCGCTCGTTGTCAAAGTGCGCAAAAAAACCCGTGAGCGGAAGTGCCGGACGATTCACGTCCGGGGTGGATATGATGATGCTGTCCGTATCGATCTCCGGTGTCAAATTCATAAAATGATTGTTCTTAATCAGCTTCGTGACTGTGATTCCCTGTAGCATCAGAGCCCCCTTTTGCCTCTGCAGGCGCTATTTCCATGTGTACAGAGCAGCGCACCGCTGCTCCGACCTCTTCTGTGTCCGTTCATCATCCCTTCTCCGCACGCCCGGCTGCCTGTTCCGCATTCGTCTCCTGTCCGTGAAAAAACGCATAGACCGAGCGCGCCGCACGCGCATTCATACCGGGAACGCCCGCAAGCGTCTCCTCGCTCGCATCCCGTATGCCCTGCAGTCCGCCCAGCGCACGGATGAGCGCCTTCCGCCGCACTGCACCGATGCCCGGAATCTCATCGAGGACGGAGCGCAGCTGCGTCTTTGCGCGCAGGCTTCTGTGATACTCGATCGCAAAGCGATGCGCCTCATCCTGGATTCTTGTAACAAGCTTAAAGCCCTCGGAGTGCGTGCTGATCGGCAGCTCCTGTTCCCTGTACCAGAGCGCCCGCGTGCGATGCCGGTCATCCTTCACCATGCCGCAGACCGGAATGGAAAGCTCCAGTGAGGCGAGTACTTCCAGAGCGATATGCACCTGTCCTCTGCCGCCGTCCATCAGGATGAGATCCGGCAGCTTTAAAAAGTGATCATCCTCCTGCGTGAGAGAGTGTGTCAGCCGCCGCGTCAGCACCTCCCGCATGGACGCATAGTCGTCCGGCCCTGTCACCGTGCGGATACGGAACTTTCGGTAATCGCTCCGCTTCGCCCTTCCATCCTCATACACCACCATGGAGCCGACACTCTCCGTACCACTGATATTTGAGATATCATAGGCCTCCATGCGGTGTATCCCTCTGAGCCCTGTGAGCTCCTCAAGCTCCCGCACAGCACCTACGCTTCGCGCCTCCTCCATTTTGAGGCGCTCTCTGTCCTTCGCAAGCACCATCTCTGCGTTCCGCTCCGCGAGCTCCATCATGCGCTCCTTCTGTCCCTTCTTCGGCACTACAAGGCGCACACGGCTCCCGCGCTTCCCGGACAGCCAGTCTGTGATGAGCGCGCCGTCCGGGAGCTCCTCCTGCAGCCATATCTCTCGCGGAATGAGCGGCGTACCCGCGTAAAACTGCTTCACAAAGCTCTCGATCAGCGCGGCGCTCTCATCCTCCATTGCGATGTGCAGGTAGTGGTGCTCCCGCCCGACCATGCGCCCCTCCCGGACAAAAAAGACCTGCACCACAGCCTCCCGCTCATCTCTTCCGAGTGCAATGATATCTCTGTCCTCCAGTCCCTCCGAGGTGATCTTCTGTTTCTGTGCGATGTGCTCCACACTGCGCAGGAGGTCTCTCAGCTCTGCCGCGCGCTCAAACTCCATGCGCCCGGAGGCCCTGAACATTTCCTCCTGTATGCGCTCCTGCACCGGCTCAAAGCGCCCGTTCAGAAACTCCAGCGCAGCGTCCACATTTTTCCGATACTCCTGCTCCGAAATATAGCCCATGCAGGGCGCCCCGCACTGGTGAATATGATAATTCAGACAGGGGCGCTCCTTTCCGATGTCCCGCGGCAGCACACGGTTGCAGTTTCGTATCTGAAAGACCTTGTACATGAGATCCAGCGTGTCGCGCACCGCCCCGGCACTGGAGAAGGGGCCGAAGTACTTCGCCCTGTCCTTTTTCATCTGACGGGTCAGAAAGATGCGCGGATAGCTCTCGCGCACAGTGACCTTAATATAGGGATAGGTCTTGTCATCCCGAAGCATGGTGTTATAGCGCGGCCGGTTCTCCTTGATGAGATTGTTCTCCAGCACCAGCGCCTCCAGCTCGGAGTCTGTGACAATATACTCAAAGCGGGCAATCCTGCTGACCATCTGCATGATCTTCGCGCTCTTTCCGCGCGAGGACTGAAAATACTGTCGCACGCGGTTCTTCAGGCTGATTGCCTTGCCGACATAGATGATCTCGTCCCTCTTATCGTGCATAATGTACACGCCGGGGCTTCTCGGAAGCTTCTTCAGCTCCTCCTCAATATCGAACATGACTCACCTCCGTCCGCGGTGACGGTCGCTCTCATAGCGGGCCTTCAGAGCAAGGGCGCGGATAATGCTCCTCGCCTGCGACTCAATATCCCCCGCTCTCTCCGAAATACCACAGGCCGTACAGACACTGTCCAGATCCCTCTGCGTGACGCTGCCAAGCTGCGCCAGCAGGAGCTCTCTCTGCTCCTCCGCCGTCTTCGCATCGAGAAAGGCAAGCAGAAAAGCTGAGGGAGCCTCCTGCTGCAAAGACGCATCATCCGGAGAAGCGACTGTCTCCCCCGCTCTCTCTGAACCGGGCTCCGCTCCCATACTGCCGCTTCCGGGCCACACCCGTTCAAAACGCCAGTGCTGCGTTACTTCCGGGTACTTCTCTCTGTCCACCTCACTCATGAAGTTGTCGAGCGGCCGTATCCAGACACGGTAGTCCCCGTAGAGCGCCTGATATACGACAAAGGCAGCCTCTGTCTCTGCATCGTACGCGACGGAGAGCACCTGATAAAGTCTGTTTTTAAAATGCCGGTAAAACTCTCCCGGCTGAGGTTCTTTTCTCATTTCCATAATTAGAAAGTATACCACATTCAAACCGCCTGTGGTACAATGTGAGCGTTTGGCATGGGCCGGACAGAACTGTTTTCTCCGAGGCGATCCCTTCGGAGCACGGAAATAAGGAGTCCTATATGAAAATCGGTTTCGACAACGACAAATATCTGAAAATGCAGTCCGAACATATCCGGGAGCGCATCTCCAAATTCGGTGACAAGCTCTATCTGGAATTCGGCGGAAAGCTCTTTGACGACTACCACGCCTCCCGCGTGCTGCCGGGCTTTCAGCCGGACAGCAAGCTCCGTATGCTCTTACAGCTCGCGGATCAGGCGGAGATCGTCATCGCCATTTCTGCCGCAGATATTGAAAAAAATAAGATACGCGGAGATCTCGGCATCACCTACGACGTGGATGTTCTGCGTCTCATCCAGTCCTTCCGGGACCGCGGACTCTACGTCGGCAGCGTCGTCATCACCCGCTACACCAATGCGGCGGATCAGTTCAAAACGAAGCTGGAGGCCATGGGGATCAAGGTGTACCGCCACTACTCAATCGACGACTATCCCTCCAACGTCCCGCTGATCGTGAGTGAGGACGGCTATGGAAAAAACGAGTATATCGAGACCTCAAGACCGCTGATCATCGTGACCGCTCCCGGCCCGGGCAGCGGCAAGATGGCAACCTGTCTCTCCCAACTCTACCATGAAAACCGACGCGGCATCAAGGCCGGCTACGCAAAGTTTGAGACCTTCCCTGTGTGGAATCTCCCGCTGAACCACCCGGTAAATCTCGCATACGAGGCCGCTACCGCCGATCTGAACGATCTCAATATGATAGACCCCTTCCATCTGGAGAACTACGGCGTCACCACGGTCAATTACAACCGCGATGTTGAGATATTCCCGGTGCTCTCCGCAATGTTCGAGGGCATCTATGGAGAATGCCCCTACAAATCCCCCACGGATATGGGCGTCAATATGGCCGGGAACTGCATCGTCGACGATGAGGTGTGCCGCGAGGCCGGACGCCAGGAGATCATCCGCCGCTGGTACAACTCCATGAACCGTCTGGTCGAGGGCGACTGCCAAAAATCCGAGGTCACAAAAATAGAGCTCCTCATGAAGCAGGCCGGCATCAGCTCCGCAAACCGCCCTGTCGTGCAGGCGGCACTGCTGAAGGCCAGTGTGACCAGCGGCCCCGCAGCTGCCCTGGAGCTGCCGGACGGCAGCATCATCACCGGCCGCACCTCTGAGCTTCTGGGTGCAAGCGCCGCAGTGCTCCTGAATGCAGTAAAGACACTGGCCGGACTCCCGGACGAAGTGAAGCTCATCGCTCCCTCTGTCATAGAACCGGTGCAGACGCTGAAAATCCACTATCTCGGCAGCAAAAACCCGAGACTGCACACTGACGAGATTCTGATTGCCCTCTCCATGTGTGCCGCCACAGATCCGAATGCCAAACTCGCACTGAATCAGCTGAAGAAGCTCCGCGGCTGTCAGGTGCACAGCTCGGTCATGCTCTCCGAGGTCGATATACGCATCATGTACAAGCTCGGGCTGCAGCTCACCTGTGAGCCGCGCTATGAAAACAAGAAGATTTATCACTGAAGCAAACGTTTCTGTAAAGTCCAGCATACAATATCTGAAAAGAGCAGAGATCCACGGATCTCTGCTCTTTTCTTTAAACCAGTATTACCTTTTTCTCCGATGACGGAGGTTCCATCTTCTTCGTTCTCCGGAGGATTTCCATAAACTCCCTTCCAGTAATCGTCTCCCGGTTGATCAGAAAATCTGCGATCTTGTCCATCACATCGCGATTTTCCGCGAGCATGGAGAGCGCCTTGTCATAGGCGTCCTTCAGGATCTTCTTCACCTCTTCATCGACCTGTGCCGCTGTGACATCCGCGCAGTCCATCACGGTTCTGCCGGAGAGATACTGATCTTCCGTCCGCGCGAGCCCCATGAGGCCAAAATTACTGCTCATTCCGTACTTTGTCACCATGGCCTTCGCAATTCCGGTGGCCTTCTCAATATCATTCTCTGCTCCGGTCGTGACATTGCCAAATACGATCTGCTCTGCTGCTCTGCCGCCAAGAAGACTGACGAGCATATCCTCGAGCTCCCGCCGCGACTTAAGATACGTCTCCTCCTCCGGAACATACATCACATAGCCCAGCGCCCCCATAGTGCGCGGGACAATCGTGATCTTCTGCACCGGCTCCGAATTCTTCTGAAGGGCGCTGATCAGCGCATGACCGACCTCGTGATAGGAGACAATGCGTCTCTCCTTCTGGTTCATCACACGGTCCTTCTTCTCCTTGCCGACAAGAACCACCTCCACCGCCTCAAAGAGATCCTTCTGGCTGACTGCCTTTCGGTTCCCCTTGACGGCCAGTATCGCCGCCTCATTGATCATGTTTGCAAGATCCGACCCCACGGCTCCACTGGTTGCAAGACCAATTGCCTCCAGGTCCACAGTATCATCCATCAGGACATCCTTGGCATGAACCTTCAGGATCGCGACGCGCCCCTTTAGATCCGGGCGCTCCACAATCACTCTTCTGTCAAAACGTCCCGGACGAAGCAGAGCCGGGTCCAATATCTCCGGGCGGTTCGTTGCACCGAGCACCAGCAGTCCTTTGGAGGAATCAAAGCCGTCCATCTCCGAGAGCAGCTGGTTCAGCGTCTGCTCCCGCTCATCATTTCCGCCAAAACGGGAATCTCTGCTCTTGCCGATCGCATCTATCTCATCAATAAAAATAATACAGGGCGCATTTTCCTGCGCCTGCCGGAACAAATCGCGCACACGGGAGGCTCCGACACCGACGAACATCTCCACAAAATCTGAACCGCTGAGCGAGAAGAACGGAACCTTTGCCTCCCCCGCAACAGCCTTCGCCAGCAGTGTCTTTCCAGTTCCGGGCGGCCCCACGAGCAGAGCCCCCTTCGGAAGCTTTGCGCCGATTTTAGTAAAGCGCTGCGGGTTGTGCAGAAAATCCACAATCTCCGTGAGACTCTCCTTCGCCTCATCCTCTCCCGCGACATCTGCAAAGGTGATGCCTGTCTCCTTCTGAACAAAGAGCTTTGCATTGGACTTTCCAACCCCCATAATCCCGCCGCCGCCCATGCGCCGCATCATAAAATTCATAAAGAAGAGCACCATCAGGAAGGGAAATACAAAGCTCACGACAGAATATATAATTGCAGCTGTATCCTGCCGTTCTCTCCGGGTCTCTACCCCGGCCTTATAGAGACGCTCCGCCAGTTCACCGTCCTCGTCCATGCGCACGGTATAATAGCTGGTCTTTGCAGAGTAGCCCTTTGCCTCCGGCTTCATCTCAATGCTGATCTGCCCGTTCTTGATCACAACTGCCTGAACCGATCCATCATCAACCATCTGAAGAAACTGATTATAGGGAATCTCCTTGGTTGACCCCTGCTTCATCTGCCCCCGCAGAAAGCTGACCGCCGCCAGTGTCAGCAATGCTGCGATCACAATGATCAGCAGAGTTTGTCCGTTCTTAAATCCGCCTCCCTCATCCGGGCTCTTTGGAGTGGGGTTTTCTCTTTTGCTCATGAAAGCTCCTTCATTTGACCTCTGACAACCTGCGCCGTTTTCTCTTCAGCGCAGAACCTGACTGATAAAGCGGCTTTCAGTATAGCATATCCCGGACACAACGAGAAGTGGGTACCGATTCTTATACTGCGAACCGATACCCACTTCATTCGGAAATCGTTGTTAAATCCAAGGGACTGGACCTCTCTTTCTATGGATTTGGATTTCTATTCAGTTTTACTCCCCCGATCATACATTCATCTCTGTATTTTACTTTGATCTGATTGATCCTTGCAGTGTCTCACGTCTCTGCTTTCTCGTCACAGATTTACGTGCTTTGGATCATGCTGCTGCCTCTCCTTGCGTCTCGCTTCTGTATCCTTCCGGCTAATGCACTGCTCACATTCGGCTCCGTCTTCCTCTGATCTGCTCCCGCGACCTTTGAAATCTGCCAGCTCACTGTTGCCTGTCGCTTTCAAGGACTCCATGTCTGCAGGGTCTCATCAGCTGAATTTCCGGTCCTACTATTCGGCTGTCATGCTTCACTTCTGAAAAGGAACTGTCGCGCTGCGCCTTTCCCGGGCTCCGCATATCCTTTCATCTCTGCAATTTTATTTTAAAAGCTCTGATTCTGATGATCGGTTCTCCTGTCTGAATTCCGAGATCCTGCTCTCATAAAGCATTCACTGCTGCACAGAATTCAGAAATCTTAACTGTACTTTGGACTGTACCTCCTTCCTTTTATATTCCGTATCGACGGGTCCGCGATCCGGTAACTCTCCAAAAACCTGAAACGTAATACGGAATTTCTACTTCTTTCTGCCCGTTTGTTTTATCCTTAACTCTTGAGCTCATTATACTCAGCGTGATCTATTTTGTCAAGTTATTTATTAATTTTCAGTATATTATTCTTATTGTTTTTATTTAAAGACATATAAGTAAATATATTGCGTTTTGTATTCTTTATTATCTGACTATTCTGCCTTTATTTTTTACTACCTTTTATCTGCTTTTTTTCTTATATTTCTGCATGCGTTCCATAAAATTTGTGCTATGATGATCGCACATATGAGCACAGTACACTCTTCAGATTCATCGCACAAAAAGCAAGGCTCTGCACTCAGGAGGATTTCCAGATGCGTTCACCGGCAGTCAGGCGCACACAGCCACCACAGCATACTTCCATAAAAAAACAACTCCCCGGCATCACTGAGGGGCCCATTGCGGCACAGCTTCTCCTGTTCTTTTTTCCAATACTGTTCGGCACCTTTTTTCAGCAGCTCTATAACACCGTCGACGCCATCGTCGTGGGACGATTTGTCGGAAAAACAGCCCTTGCGGCAGTCGGCGGCACCACCGGGACACTGATCAATCTCTTCGTCGGCTTCTTTGTGGGGCTCTCCTCCGGCTGCGGTGTCATCATCTCCCAGTACTACGGCGCGAGAGATCAGCGTGCCGTGGAGCGCTGCGTCCACACGGCCTTTACCTTCGCCATCCTGAGCGGAACAATCATCACGATAGTCGGACTGCTCGGCGCAAATGCGGCTCTGCGCGCAATGTCTGTTCCGGACGAGCTCATGCCGGATGCTTCCGCCTATCTCCGCATCTATTTTCTCGGAATGATCCCGAGTCTCATTTACAACATGGGCGCCGCGATCCTTCGCGCGATCGGCGATTCAAAGCGTCCACTCTGGTTTCTCATCGCGAGCTGCATCACCAACATCATCCTCGATCTGATCTTTGTGCTCCTGCTCAGGCTCGGCGTTCGCGGCGCGGCACTGGCAACCATACTGTCGCAGCTCGTCAGCGCCGTCATGGTCGTACTCATCCTGCACCACAGCGAGGAGGCCGTCGAGATCCGACTGAAGCAGCTCCGCATCGAGGGCAGCTGGCTCAGGAAGATGGTCTACGTCGGTTTCCCGGCCGGACTGCAGAGTACCATGTACACCATTTCCAACATTATCATTCAGGCAAATGTCAACGCCTTCGGAACCGATACCATCGCCGCTTGGACCGCCTACGGAAAAGTCGACGTGCTCTACTGGATGATCATCAACGCCTTCGGCATCTCCATCACTACCTTCGTGGGCCAGAACTACGGCGCCGGGAAGATGGATCGCGTAAAGCAGGGCATACGCAGCTGTCTAGCCCTGAGCTTCGGAACCACTGTGCTGCTCTCCACGCTGCTCTGGTTCTTCGGCCACTATATGCTGGCGCTCTTCTCCGCCGACGCCGCAGTGCTAGCCATCGGAATGCGCGTGCTGCGCTTTCTGGTTCCGACCTTTGTGAGCTATGTTGTGATCGAGGTCTACAGCGGTGCCCTGCGCGGCATAGGCAACAGCTGGATTCCCATGCTCATGACCTGCCTCGGTGTATGTGTGCTGCGCATTGTCTGGATCGTCGTCGCAGTTCCGCTGCACAGAGATATCCTCACTCTGGTCTTCGCCTATCCGCTGACCTGGTGCGTGACTTCGCTCGCCTTCCTCGTGTACCTCCACTACCATCCCGTCTTCGTCCGGGCACGCGAGCGGAGCTCAGTTGACAACCAGTGAGAAATCGTCGTAGCTCGCTGCGACTGCCCGTCCATTCCTGAACAGTATCATCACGACCTGATTGCTGTAGATATCCGTGCCAAACTGGTAGACCATATTGGACATACCGTCCGCATCATCAAAGGTCTTGCTGAAGGGCTCGCCGTAGACATCCGCGATCTGCTGCCGCGTTGCGCCCATTGGGATGCCGTAGAGCGTAAGCTCCGGATCCGGCTGCTGACTCCCGATCTCAATCCCCTTCACTGTACACTCCCGCACTGCCATGCTGTAGTCCTGATTGTTTTTCACATTGATGCGTATGCTGTTGAAGCTGCCCCTATACTTCACGCGGCAGCTCCCCGTCGCCCCGGCCTTCACGATGTCTCCGTCACCGCTGAACTCTGCCCCCTCCGCTGCCAGTCCGTCAAAGGTGGTCGGCACACTGATGGTAAGTCCCGCTGCACTTACCATGTGCTTTCCCTCCTGCTTGTGCCTCGTAACCACAAGTTCCTGTCCCGACACGGCTGATGCAGGTTCTCCGCTCCCGACTTCTACCGGTGCGGACGCGGCGGCGGAAGCTTCTGCCGTCTCAGATACAGTGCTTTCCGCTTCCTCTCCGGCGCCCGAATCCGCCGGGTCTGCGGCCGTCCTGCTCATCCTCTCCCCGCAGGAGAGCAAAAGCAGCGCTGCTGCCGCCATCACGATCCTCATGATATTCTTTCTCATACCAATCTCCTCTCCTTCTCCTGCGGAAGGGCTCAAAATTGATCCGATATCGGACGCAATTATTTTATCACAGAAGTGCCGCTACGCATGACCGAAAGCCAAAAATATCTGAAGGCGTTCGGCTTCCTGTCTTCCGGTCAAGGAGGTTCTGCGCAGCAGAGAAGCGGGAGGAGACAAAACTCCGCCCGCTTCTCTGCTGCGCTATCTGAGTATGAAACTTCATCTGCCATACCCCAATAAGCCGGGTAAGGTCAAAGCGATCGCCGGAACATAGGTGATCAGAATTAAGCCAACGAGCAGCGCCACCAGGAAAGGTATAATTCTCTTCACCAAATCTGCGAACGGTATATTTCCAATTCCGCAGGCCACAAAAAGATTAACACCGACTGGAGGTGTAATAAAGCCAATCGCAAGATTAATCACCATGATAATGCCGAAATGCACAATATCCACGCCGTAGGATGCAGCGACCGGGAACAGGATCGGAGCCAGAATCAGAATCGAGGAATTCGTCTCCAGCAAGCATCCGCAGGCAAGAAGAAGCAGATTGATAATCAGAAGCATGACAATACGGTTATCTGTAAAACGAATCATAGAGGTCGCAATCTGATCGGGAATCTGCTCCAGCGTCAGGACGCGTCCGAGTATGGTGCTGGTTCCCACTATGATATTAACCGTTCCATGCGTGGACGCCGCTTCCGCAAATTTCTTTCCGATCCGTTCTAAGTTCAGCTCCTTATAGGCAAAGACTCCCACCATCAATGCGTACACAACAGACACAACCGCCGCCTCTGTCGGCGTGAAATGGCCACTGTAGATACCTCCCAGGATAATCACCGGTGACAGAATGGCCCAGAACGCCTCCTTAAAGCTCTTTCTCACTTTTCTAAAGCTAAAGTTCTCTCCGTTTCCTGTAAATCCATTTTTTTTGCAGATATGAACTGCCGTCAGGATCAGGAGCAGACCAAGTAAGATGCCCGGCATAAAACCGCCCATAAACATTGTGGCGATCGAAGCGTTCGTTGAGATTCCATAAGTCACCATGGGAATGCTCGGGGGAATGATCACGCCCAGACACCCGGCTGCCGCAACAAGCGCCATGGCAAAGCGCTTATCATACCCCTTCTCCACCATCGTCGGCACCATAATGGCGCCAACTGCTGCGGTTGTCGCAGGTCCGGATCCGGAAATTGCGCCGAAAAACATACAGGTAATGACGGTTACAATGGCGAGACCTCCTGTCAAATGACCCACAACGGCATCAAAAAACTGAACCAGCCGCTTCGACAAACCGCCGCCCTCCATCAGCGCTCCCGACAGGATGAAGAACGGAATTGCCATCAGGGGAAAGGAGTCACAGGATGCAAACAATCCGGATGCAATGTAATCCATATTTATTGAGCCTGTCATCAGCGCATAGGCTACCACAGAAAGGCCAATGGAAAAACCGATCGGAACCGTGGCAAATACACAGACCAAAAACACCAAAACAATGGTAAGTCCGCCCATCAGTCTTTGCCTCCTTTCTTTTCTGCTTCAGCGCTTCGGATGCAACGATACTCTGTTATATGGAAAAAAATATTCTGAGCAGAGCGAAAAATGCAAAGTGTCATTCCCAGAGCCGGCCCGGCATATGCAATTCCCATGTTTATTTTCGTCGCTGGTGCCCTCTGAACAAAAACGAACGCAACATTTTGAACTACCTGCCATCCGTATACAGCCATCACCAAGGCAAAGAGGAGCACGCCTACATCCGAGATCAGGTGAAAGATCAGTTTTCCTCTTGTCCCTGCCAAAACCGGCAGGATATCAACCTTTTGATGCGCCAGTTTCTTGGCTGCGTATGCCGCTCCCACATAGACGGCGTAGATAAACAAGTAACGTCCAATTTCTTCCGACCAGGCCATTGGCAATTGGACAAAAGCACTGATTTCCCGTATTACAATCTGCAAAAAGATAACCAGCGTCATTGCCGCAAGGACAAAAACACAAATCACCTCCTCCAGATAATCATCCAGAAACTTTAGCATCTTCATATGCAGACTCCCCATTTTATCAGGCAGCGGCTCGACGGGATATCCCCCTGTCCGCTGCCTCTCAATCAGCAAGCAATCAATATTTCTCGATATCTGCCATAATGGCATCCAGATCGTAATCCGGATAAGCCTGACGATACCAGTCATAAACCGGCCGGCAACTCTCCTTAAATACTCCTCTCTGCGCATCGGTCAAAATGGTTACTTCCATCGTCTTCTTCATCTCTTCCAGATAACTGTCCAGCTTGTCCGCATAATCCTGACGCTCTTTGTCTACCGCTTCCTGCACTGCCTGAACAACGATCTGCTGAAGATCTTCCGGAAGAGACCGGTAGAACTGCTCCGAAATAAAGATGACGGAGGTGTCCTGCACATGTCCAAGATCCGTGTAATATTTCTGAACCTCATTAAACTTGGAGTCCATGGAAAGAATCAAACCATTATCCTGTCCGTCGACCGCCCCCTGTTGAAGTGCGCTGAACAGCTCGGAAAACTGCATGGAAACCGGCGCTGCCCCAAGAGACTCAAAGGTCTTAATATACACATCCGAGGTCATCACGCGTAATTTCAACCCATTCATATCTGCCGGGGAAGAGACCGCTCTCTTGCTGTTTGTCAATGCGCGCGCATCGTTATAGAAGTATCCGAGTACACGGACGTTGGTCTGCTCCAGAAATCTGTCTTCTATCGCTTTTATCGTCTCCCCCTTATCAAAATACTGAAAGGACTGCTCCTTGCTGCTGAAAAGAAACGGCAGTGCGTACGGTGTGTAGAGATCGGAAAACTGTGTGACCGAAGCAGAGGATACATCTCCCATCTGCACTGTACCGCCCGGCTGCTGCATCTGCTGGAAACAGTCACTGAACGCTCCGAGCTTATTATTGTTGAATACAGTCATTTCCAACCTGCCGCCGGAGAGCTCTTTCATGCGATCTGCCATCCACTTTGCATTGATTGCCTGCGGATTGGAATCGGCAACCGTATTGGCGTAATTAATTTTATATACCTTCTGCTCTGCTGCCGGTGCTGCTCCACCCGCAGCAGGCGCTTCCGCCTTTTTTGCTCCGCATCCTGCCAGCGCCGACATCATTGCCATGCCCAATACAAATGATATTACCCTTTTCATAAAGCCCTCCTTTATTTTTGCATTTTGCAAATTTTAATCAGCACCCGCCGATTATTTTTCCTGGCTTACACCTTCCAAAATAAAGCTTCCATCCGGCAGCAGTGCACCGCCGCAACCATCTACCCTTCCTGTTCCGGCTGCGTAGAACTCCGTTCCCCGGCACATCACACTATTCAGCATCACACTCATGGCTTCTGCCGCCTGAGTTCGCACAATATGGTGGTTTTTTTTCTCCAGCAGAGTCAGGGTGTCCTCAGAAATCCCATATTCCGCTTCCAGCCCCTGCCTATTTGTAATGACATGGATGTAAGGAAGATTTACCAGTCTTTCCGGCGTCATGGAATAATCTACCGCATTGACAATTCCCTGCAAAATACCGCTAATAATTCTTGGCCCGCCTGCTGCGCCGATGGCAAGAAATGGACTGTCATCACGAAACAGAATACATGGCGACATGCTGGACAGCGGCGTTTTGCCTCCTTGAATTCCATTTGCGCTTCCATACGCCAATCCCTGACTTGTCATCTCTCCCTCCGCGGCTGAAAAATCAGACATCGCATTATTCAGTACAAAACCACGACCGTCCACCACGATTCCGCTGCCGAACCAGTCCCTTATGGTCTGTGTCTGAGAGACTACGTTTCCCCAACGATCCATCACCGAAAAATGAGAGGTGTTTCCCGGATACTCCTTCAGATCCAGTTCCTGTCCCGCTGCATAATCTTCTGCTTTCACTCCAATTCTTTGAAAACGCTCTTTTGCAAACTCCTTGGAGATTATCCTGTCCGCATCTACCGCAACAAAATCCGGATCTCCGAGCGCAGCGCCTCTGTCAGCAAAAGAAATTTTCATAGCCTCCGCAATTGCATGAAGACTCGCCGCACTATTGTGCCCGCATGCCTTGAGATCTGTATGTTCCAAAATATTCAGCATCTCCAGAACCGTGGAGCCCCCACTCGGTAGCGCAAACGCAACCACCTCGCAATCACGATAGGATGTCTTCATCGGTTCACGATATCGAGGTTTATACTCTGAGAGGTCTGCAAGAGTGAAACATCCTCCTCGCCGGTTAATCCATTCTACGATTTCCCCGGCACACGGACCCTGATAAAAATACTCCGTCCCCTGGCGGGAGATGTTTTTCAGAAGTTCTGCAAGTTCTGGATTTTTCTGGCGTTCGCCAAACTGATAGCACGATCCATTTTCCTTAAGATACAGCCTTCTCATTGCCTCCGACAGCTTCAGTTTTCTTCTGACAGAATCGTCCTCCACAGTCAGGGCTCCCGTAAAGCTGACGCCAAATCCCTCCTCTGCCAGCCGGATCGCCGGCTGCGCCACCTCAGAAAAATCCATTGTTCCATGCGTTTTTAAGATTGTCTCGATGGTCTTCAAAAGACCCGGAACCGCCACGGACTGTCCTCCCAGATCCTTCCATTCACTCTGAACCTTTCCATCCCTCATGAACAGATGCTCCGTTGCCTGCATCGGAGCCACACCACGGCCATCTATCGCATAGCATTTTTTCTCACCTGCGGAATAAAGGAGACTGAAGCATCCGCCTCCGATGCCTGAATGATGCGGTTCCACTACAGACAGAGCAAGTGCCACAGCTGTCGCCGCGTCAAACGCATTACCTCCGTTTCGCAGAATCGAAAGTCCTGCCCGTGTCGCATAGACACTATTGCTGCTGACAGCCCCCTGCGATCCATGTGCAACCGGTCTCCCCCAGTGTGAAGGCCACATATAAATCGAATCTTTCTCTTCCATCCTCCTCCTCCATTCCCAATAAGAAATATGTAATATATTACTAATCTTAAAAAATCACACTCCCGCATCTTCACTCCTTCCAGTATTCTTTCAGCGTCCTCCGATAAGCACGCAGCAGATGATGTTCCGCCGCCTCCTCCGCTTTTTCCGCCTCATGATTTGCAACACTGTGAAAAATGGCATCATGCTCCTCTAAAATAGAATTTGCAGAAGAGGCATTGTGATAGACCGTTTGTGTCTCAAAGCGCAGATACATATTCAGAATATTGTCAAGCATATTGTAGATTTGTCTGTTATGTGATGCCTTTGCAACTGCCCGATGAAACTGGTGATCCAGCTGATAGCTCTTCGCAATATCATTTTTTTCTCTGTGAATGATCAGATCCTCGTGCTCTGACAGAAGGCAGGCTTCTATGTACCTCATATCCTCTTTGTCTGCGCGCTCCGCCGCCAGCTTTGCCGTGATCCGCTCCAAATATAATCGAGCCTCCAGTATTTCGCGGATTGCCTCCTGATCCAGGCTGACGATTTTAATTCCCTTTCCTCTGCAAAATACCAGATAACCCTCTTTTTGCAACTCCAATAAAGCCTCTCGGATGGGAGTTCTGGAGGCCCCCAGCTCTTCACACAATGCTTCCTGAGAATAAATCTTTCCGGCCTTCAGTCTCTGATAAAGGATTGCCTCCCGGATCAGTTTATAAGCCTGCTCCTTATATGTCGTTTTTCTGACCTTTTCGCCCTTGGCGAAGATTACTCCATCGTCCTTCAGATCTCTCAGCATTTGGTAAAACCCTCTCGAGACAAATCATATATAACATATAATATATTTCTATCTCTAGATATAGCACTTTACAACTATTTTGCAAGTACTTTTTTCGCTTAAATATCATTTTTCTCCAAATTAGTACGGATAATCACCCTTCTTCCGCTGGCGCAATGCAAAAATCAGGATTCTCCAGTGAGAGGGAGAATCCTGATTTTTAATCTGTATGCGCCCAACAGGATTTGAACCTGCACGGTCTCCCACTGGAACCTAAATCCAGCGCGTCTGCCAATTCCGCCATGGGCGCAAATTACTTTTCTTATTCTACGAAACCTCAATATGTCTGTCAATGCACAAAAAATATGTTAAAATAATAGAACACGACAGACAAGGGGGAGCTTTCTTTTGGACACAAAAAATCTGAAGTATTTTGTCGGTGTCGCTCAATACGGCTCGATCAACCAGGCCGCTAAGGCCATGTACATCTCGCAGCCACAGCTGAGCCATATTATCAAGAGCATCGAGGAGGAGGTCGGCTTCGATCTGTTTCAGCGCACCAACCAGGGCTCACGGCTTACCAGAAACGGGGAGAGCTTCCTGGCCCACTGCAAGGTGATACTGAATGAGATGGAGAGTCTCGATCACTTTATCAGCCAGACACATCGCCAGGGCAGCCGCCTGGTCGTCTCCATGACCCGTTTCTCTCACACGGCCGTCTGCTTCAATGAGGTCTGCGCGCGCCATCAGGATCAGGAGAATCTCTTTCTCCGCCTGCACGAGACCAGCACCAGCGATGTGATCGATGACGTGGCGAACGGCTACTCTGAGATCGGCGTCGTGCACTTCTCCGTGCATGAGACAGATACCATCATGCGCAACTTTGAAAACAAGCGGCTGAAATTCACCTCCATCGCCAAATTCAAGCCCTATGTGTTTCTTTCCGCAAAGCACGAGCTGCTGAAGGCGGGCCCCATCGACGAGATGGATATCAATGACCTGCTCTCCTACGGCTTCGTTCGCTATATCGGTCAGTACGAGGACTTTTTTTACCACATTTCCACAGAGCAGGGCATCATAGATCTGAACGACTCGTCGAAGATCATCTATGTCAATGACCGCATGGAGCAGATACGCCTGCTCTCCGCCACCAATTTTTACACCATAGGCATCGCCAAATTCCCCTATCAGGGCTCGCTGTACGACGTGGTAAATATTCCACTGAAGAACTGCTCGGAGCATCTGCGCTTCGGCATCATTACCAAGGAGCACAAGAAAGCCACAGAAATCGAGCTGGAATTTATGGCGGAGGTGCGCCAGCGCTACCGCGCGCTCTCCGATGAAGTAAAAAAGCTCTGAATGTTTTATGCTACCAGCGGAAGCTGTGCCGAAAGAAACCGGCCGGCTTCAGCTTCCCTTCCAGCGCCCGGTCAAGCTCCGGGCGCTTTTCTATGGGCAGCCGCCACGCAAGACCGCAGTCCGCATGAATATCCGGCGGCAGCGGGATGAGACGTCCCGGAACAGCTGCTGCACGACACAGCTCCTCCGCCCGCATCGCATCCGCGGTGGAGAAAAAGCTGACAACCAGCTCCTCCTTCATGTCTCTCCCCCTCTCTCTTCCGCGAGCTCACGCACGGCCTCTGCCGCCTGCATGAGCTCTGCCTCCGTATTAAAACAGCCAAAGGATATGCGCACTGCCCCCTGCTCTTTGGTTCCAAGCGCGGCGTGCATGCGGGGGGCGCAATGTGCGCCCGCCCGCGTCGTGATGCCGTAGCGCTCAGAGAGCGCATCCGCAAGCTCCGCGGAGGGAATATCCCGGAGGTTAAAGGCGATCGTCGCGCTGTGCTCCCCCTCCTCTGCCCCATAAATCCGTATTCCTTCAATTTTTCCAAGCTGCGCCCGGAAGCTTTTCAGAATCCCCTGCTCTCTCCTGTGTACGCTCTCCACGCCGACCGTCTGCAGATAACGCACCGCGGCGCCGAGACCACAGATCCCCGGCCCGTTCAGAGTCCCCGCCTCCAGATGCTCCGGATAGTTCTCCGGCTGCGCCCGCTCATAGGAGCGAATGCCGGTCCCGCCGCTGATCAGCGGTCGCAGCTCCACCCCTGGAGCGACCAGAAGGCCGCCGATACCCTGTGGTCCCATGAGCCCCTTGTGGCCGGTAAAGCAGAGCAGATCCGCCTTTATTTCCCGCATATCGATCGGAATGCTTCCTGCACTCTGCGCGGCGTCGACGAGACACAGCGCACCGGCGCGATGCGCGAGCGCCGAGATCTGAGAGACATCAAGAACCGCCCCGGTGAGATTGGAGGCGTGGGTACAGATCACAAGCTTCGGAGTGGGCAGGGTGCTGTCACTCAGCCGCTGGCGAAGCCAGGAGAGCGAGAGTCTCCCCTCCGCATCGGCACGCCAGAACTCCAGCCGGATTCCCTGCTGACGCAGCCGATACAGAGGACGCAGCACAGAATTGTGATCCCAATCTGTCGCGATCACTGTATCTCCGGGGTTCAGCAGGCCAAAAATCGCAGTGTTCAGCGCCTGCGTCGCATTGGCTGTAAATACCACCCGCTCCGCTGCGTCAAAGCCAAAGAGCTCCGCAACTGACTGCCGCACAGCCCAGATCTGCCTTGCGGCAGAGAGCTCTGCCGCTGAGGCCCCGCGTGCAGCACTGCCCATCCCGGAGAGCGCCTCCAGCACGGCTTTACGCACACAGTCCGGCTTATGGAAGGAGGTCGCCGCCTGATTGAGATAGATCATCGAGACGCTCCTTTCAGAGACGTATCACCTTGTCCGCAGAGAGCAGACTCTCTGAGATCGCATACATATTTGTGACGCCCCCCACGCAGAGCTTTTCCTTGATTCCATAGAAGTCAAGGCAGGTTCCGCAGGTCAGAATCTCCACGCCGCGCTCCGAGAGCTGCTGAAGATCCGCAAGGGACTCGCTGCCCTCAGTCGTGAGGCGCGCACCGCCGTTGAAAAAGAGGAGCTGCTTCGGCAGCTGCTCCGACTGCGTGAGCGCAAAGATATAGCCCTTCATGAGCTGTGCTCCGAGCCTGTCGTCCCCCTGCCCCATCACGGCACTGCCAAACGCGATCACTGTGTTGGCGGCAATGCGCGCATGCAGTGTCTCCGCACTCTGCGGCAGTGCGCAGTTCAGTTCTCTAATGAGGCGTTGATCCTCCGTCTCGCTCCTCAGATCGCTCTCCGCAGCTTCCCGCGGCCGGAGAGAAAGTTTCCATCCGTCGCTTCGTTTTTCGATCTCCGTGTCACAGTGCTTCTGCTCCGCCATGCGCTTCAGATTCTCAACAGCAGTCTCATTATCCACTTTGATTTCCAGTATCTCTCCCTGCGGAAGTCCTGCGAGCGCCTTCAGCGCCAGCACAACTGGCTGGGGACAGGGCTTTCCATATGCGTCAATTTTCATTTTTCCTCTCCCTTCATCTGGAATCCAAGTATTTCCTCCGGAAGATAATGTCCCTCCCGCGCAACTCCGGCGGACGCCGCAACCAGACCGGAGGGCCCGTCATAGCGAAGCGGTCTCCCCTCAATATCTGTGACGATGCAGCCGGCCTCCTCTGCAATCAGAGCCCCCGCCGCAAAATCCCAGAGACCGAGACGCAGCTCGTAAAAGACTCCCGCAGCGCCGAGCGCCATCTGGCAGAGATCCCATGCGGCTGCACCGAGACGGCGAATATCCATGCTGAGATTCATATAGCGACGCGCAAGCGCAAAGGTCAGGTCCTGAAGCCCGTCATAGTAGGGAGCTGTTCCGAAAAGCACCATGCTGTGCGCAAGATCACGCTGACAGGAGCCAATTCGCTTCCCGTTGCAGAAGGCGCCTTTTCCCCGCTCCGCGTGAAGCATCATGTCGTGATAGGGATTATAGATCACAGCGAGCCAAGGCTCTCCGTCCGCAAGCAGCGCGATTGAGCAGACGCTGGGGCGTATCCCGGCCAGAAAGTTGGCCGTTCCGTCGATCGGATCGATCACAAAGGTATAACCGCTGCGATATTCCTCGCGAAAGCACTCCTCTCCCTCCTCTTCCCCCAGAAAGTGAGCCTCCGGAAGCAGCGGCTTCAGGGCCTGGAAGAGGAATTCCTGCACCTTTCGATCATATTCCGTCACGAAATTGCCGTGGCCCTCCTTCTCTGATGTCTTCCGCTCAATATCCGACGCGGAGAGCATGATCTCTCCCGCTCTCCGCGCCACTGCCTCGATCTGCTCTATTAATTCACTGCCCTCTCTCATCATTCAGCCTCCTTATATGTCTTCTTCTTTTTATAGCGGGAAAATGCAGACCAAAGCCCGCATTTTCTCCAATCGCTACAGTCTTCTTCTCCATGCCTCCAGGCGATAGCGCTGCTTCTCCTTTGCCTCTTCCAGCTGCCTTAAAAGTCTCGGAATGTCCTCATTGAAGGTTCCGGCAAGAACCACATAGTTGGAGGCGTGATTGGTCCTGAACACTGTTCCCGGAGAATCAATATGCTTTAAAAAGAGCTCCGTCTCCAGCACGATCTCATCCGGTACGAGCAGCTCCCGCTCGCCCCGTGCAATCTCCTGTGCCATGGGAGAATTCTCCGTGAGATGCAGGGTCAGTATGGAGGCATACTCCGGATTCATCGCATTGATCAGCTCCGCCGAGCGAACCGCGTGTGCCTCTATTCCCTTTCTTCCGCCGAGCCCTGAAATGAGTGTCACCGAGGTCTTCAGGCCACAGCGCTTCAGCTTCTGGCCAGCTGCAATGATCTCCGCCGCGGTCTCTCCCTTGCAGATCGCCCGGAGCACTGCATCGTCCCCGGACTCCGCTCCCAAATATATCATCTGAAGTCCGGCCTCCGAGAGCGCTCTCAGCTCCTCCTCAGACTTCCTCAGCACATCCTTTGCCGTGCCATAGGAGGTGATGCGCTCGACAGCCGGAAAGTTTCTGTGTACATACTGGAGCAGCTCCAGCAGGGTATCTGTCGGCACAATCAGTGCATCTCCGTCCGCAAAAAAGACGCGCTGAACCCAGGGCCCGTACATCTCCCGGCACTCATCCAGATCCTGCATGATCTCCTCCTTCTTCCGTATGCGGAACTGCTTGTCCGCATACATATGACAGAAGGTGCATTGATTGTGAGAACATCCGATTGTCACCTGGATAATAAGACTCCGCGCCTCACTCGGCGGACGGTAAACATCTCCCTCATATCGCATAAAAATACCTCTGCTGACTTTGCAGCCCTTCCCCGATTGCTTCGCCGTTCTCCGGCAGACAGCTCTATTATAGGCCAGAAGAGCCTCCTGTTGCAAGGACAGAAGACTCTTTTCGCTGAGTACCGAAGACGCATCAGTCATACTGTTTTTTCTCTTTGACAGGCAGTGGTCGGGCAGAAAAAATGCCCAATGATCCGGCGTCGCTCTCTCAGAGTTGCCGCATTGAAGATGGCATACATAAGATATCGCAGCAGAGCAATTCTGTATATCGTGCACATAGTTGCTTTCATACGACAGCCCGGTACGGCTCGTGCCTATGACAAAATACCCAGCGGAAAATCTTCCGCCGGCACAACGACAATAATAAATTCCACATTGCAAGTGAAGTCAATCTATGTTGCACTTCCCACTGCATCCTCCATTTCCACAGAATTCGCAGCCATGTGTATGCCCATGTCCATAATACCATCGCCCATAGCGAT